>Ga0074045_10005351_pt1 | contig 11237 bp, 10 predicted proteins | sample BogForMeECP23OM2_FD_94442 | JGI IMG/M metagenome (GOLD analysis project Ga0074045, IMG submission 94442) | Bog forest soil microbial communities from Calvert Island, British Columbia, Canada - Bog Forest MetaG ECP23OM2 | ecosystem: Environmental > Terrestrial > Soil > Wetlands ...
CTTGTTAAGCGCAGGCTCCAGTCCGGCGCGATTGGTCACATCAACCATCACAGCAATCGATGGAACACCGATTGCTTTCAATTCGGAAAGCACTCGCTGGTTCTTTCCGTCGTTTCGTCCAAACACCGCGACGGCAGCCCCGGCTTCGGCCAGTCCGAGCGCGATCCCGCGGCCAATTCCGCCATTACCACCTGTCACGACAGCCACCCGACCGGTTAAGTCAAATAATGCAGGTATCTTCATCAAGCGCTCCCTTCAAAGACCAACGAACAGGATTGATGCTGCGAAATAATCCAAGTCAGACCGTCAGAGTGAACCCGCCATCGGGTGTCAGCGTGGTGCCCGAGATGTAGCTAGCCTCATCCGAGCACAGGAACACTATCGTTTGGGCGATCTCGTCCGGGCGGCCTGCGCGCCTCGCATGAACACGTGGTATCAGAACCTTGTCGTACAAGTCGTCGCCGACCAGCCCGCGCAGTCGGTGATGCATCGGCGTATCGATGAATCCTGGACACACCAGGTTGACCCGGATTCCCTGCGGCGCCAGTTCCGCGGAAACGCTCGTAGTCAGACCGATTTGCCCGTGTTTCGAGGCGGCGTACGCCGAGCCGGTGGGAAAGCCGAGAAAAGAGTTCACGGAACCGACGTTGACGATCGCACCGCCATGCCCGCCCGCGAGCATGGCTCTGGCCTCATATTTCATGCAGAGAAAGTTGCCTTTCAGGTTGATGTTGAGAACTCGGTCCCATTCTTCCTCGGGAAGGTCCATGATTCCAGAGAGCTGCCCCTCGATGCCCGCGTTGTTCACCGCGTAGTCGAGCCGGCCAAATGTCTCAATCGCATGTGCCACCATCCGTTCGACATCCTTGGCGATTGCGACATCTGTGACCACGAAGCTTGCTCTCCCTCCCCGAGACTCTATCTCACTGGTGAGCATCGCCAACTCATGTTCGCGCCGCGCCGCAAGAACTACCTTGGCGCCTCGCGCCGCAAAGGCCTCACCTGTCGCCCGGCCAATCCCACTGCTCGCTCCGGTAATCAGAGCTACTTTGTCATTCATATCTGACATCTAGGTCCCCCAGGGCCCGGTTGGCCTGACTCCGCAAACGTCGCTTCTCAAGCACGTTATGGCGATGTCCTTCCGGTGCGCCGCAGGACTGTGATTATAGCGAAGGGGGCTATTTTTGAACTCTCGCCATTTCGGCTTTACTGTCGATACGCCCGGCTGGCCGTTTAGCGTTTACCGAATCATCTCCGTCCCTGTCGGATCACGGGCAAATTGGAAGCAACGCTCAACCCTACCCGGCCATACCGGGGAACCAACGGGCTGTCCTGCGCGATCTGACCGCCAATCTGTGCAATCGGTTCTTCTGGCCCTGTACTCCTGCCACTTTGTGGCAATCGCGAAAGGCCTCTACACTAAAATCGTGCGCACGCTGATCACACTGTTCTTGCTTGCCGTTCTCGCCGTTGGGGGTTGGGTGGCGTACGAGGTGTATGTTCCGGTTAGGCCGGCGGGACAACAGTTTGTCTTGCTGCACTCCGGCTATTCGACTCGCCGCATTGCCTCGGAATTAAAGAAAGCGGGAATCATCCGCAGCGAACTGGCGTTTCGGCTCTGGCATGCCACGCACCGCAAGCGAGCGCTCAAGGCGGGCGAATATCTTTTTGAGCGTGAGGCGACATTGCCGCAGATTTATGACCGCATCGCTCGCGGCGACATTTACTTCCACGTGGTCACGATCCCCGAGGGCTACACGATGTTCGACGTTGCGAAGGCGATTGAGGACGCCGGGCTGGGTTCGGCGGCGGATTTTCTCCACATCACCGTGACCCAAACGCAGCTCATTTCCGACCTCGAGCCGCAGGCCAAGTCGCTGGAGGGATATCTATTTCCCAACACCTACCAGTTCACGCGGACCCAGAGCCTGGAAGAGGTGACGGGCGCGATGGTTCATCAATTCCGGCAGGTGGCGCACGAGATCGGGCTGATTTCTGCCGGGGCAGGAGCCGCGGTCGACGTCGGAAAAGTCGTTACGATGGCCTCGATCGTGGAAAAGGAAACGGCCGCTCCCGAGGAACGGCCACGCGTGGCCAGCGTTTACTACAACCGATTAGCGCAAAAAATGGCGCTTGATGCCGACCCCAGCGTTATCTATGCGGAACAGTTGGCAGGCACCTATCAGGGGAGCCTGCACCATGCCGATATGGCCGTGAACTCTCCATACAACACATATCGCTTCCCCGGCTTGCCGCCGGGGCCGATCGCGAATCCCGGGCGAAGTGCGCTCGCAGCGGCGCTGCATCCCGACACGACGAAGTTCCTTTACTTTGTTAGCGATGGCAATGGGCACCATCGCTTTGCTACCACTCTCGCGGAACATGACCGCAACGTGGCTGCTTACCGGCGCGCGGTAGCCGCGCATTAGAGCGCTGAGAGGAATGCTGAAACCTTCCGTAGCTTATACTAATCAGATAACTTGCTAATTCTTCCAGGTATCAGGACAGGAATGCTTCGTCTTCATCGTCGGTTGTTGTTGTCTGTTTCTTTGTTGGCCGCCACATTTCCGTTGACCGGATGTCTTTTCCGAACCCGGCCCATCGAACGCCAACTCTCGAACGCGCCCCTCAAGACCGCGACCCAGCAGGACCTGATCGACTACGTTAACACGCAGGCCGGGCGGGTCCAGTCCATGCAGGCAACGGTGGACATTGACGCCTCGGCGGGCGATCCGAAGAGCGGGCGCATTACCGATTACAAGGAAATCCGGGGCTACGTGCTGGCCCGCAAGCCCGATGTGCTGCGCATGAAGGGGCTGCTGCCGGTGGTTCGCACCACGGCGTTCGACATGGTGAGCGATGGCAAGGAATTCAAGCTCTGGATTCCTCCCATGAACAAGTTCGTGGTCGGTCCTGATAACGAGACCAGCTACCAGCCAGACAAGCGCATGGAGAACATGCGGCCGCAATACATTTACAACGCGATGCTGCTGCTAGGAATCGCCCCGGATGACATTGCGGTGCTTGAAAACGGATACGAAACGGTGCTGGATTCGAAGAAGCATCGCGTCGAGCAACCAAACTATGAAATAGCAGTGATTCACAATGGCCCCAAGGGATGGTACCTCTCGCGGCGCATCGAGTTCAGCCGCACGGACCTGCTACCGCACCGGCAGCGGATTTACGACACGCAGGGGAATGTCGCCACTGACGCGCGCTATCAGGACTACAAAGACTTCACGGGAATTTCATTTCCGACCACGATCGAGATTGAGCGCCCGCGCGAGAATTACGACATCACGTTCCATGTTCTGAAGCTGGAATTGAACCTCCCGCTGACGGACGCTCAGTTCGCGCTGGAACAGCCAACTGGAGCTGAGATCGTACGCCTGAGCGCGGCCCATCCGGACGCATCCGGTGCCAACGCCGCAACTGCGGGCAGCGGGGGCAGGTAGCTCTCCGGAGAAGACATGATGAATCGGATGATCCTCGGGAACCTGGTGCATCGGCCGATCCGGTCCTTGATCAGCATTGTGGCCGTGGCATTGGAAGTCACGCTGATCCTGCTGATCGTCGGGCTCTGCCTGGGAATGATGCAGGACTCCCGAACCCGCACCGCGGGCATCGGGGCCGACGTCCTGGTGCGTCCTCCCGGCTCTTCCTTCATTGGCGCCTTTAGCGGGGCGCCCATGCCGATCAAAATCGGTGGCGTGCTGGCCAAATTGCCGCACGTTGTGAGCGTCGCGCCCGTCGTCACGCAAGTCGCAAGCAGCGGGGCGCTGGAGATTATCGCGGGCATTGACCTGCCGAGCTACGAAAGCATGTCTTCGGGTTTCCACTACATCAAGGGCGGGCCCTTTGCAGGGCCCTACGACGTTCTGGTAGACGATCTTTTCGCTCAGTCCAAGCATGCCAAGGTGGGCGACACGATTGAGATCCTCAATAACAAATTCCGCATCTGCGGGATTGTGGAGCGCGGCAAGGGCGGCCGTAAATTTGTTCCTTTGAGTACGTTACAGGACCTTGTCGGCGCCAGGGACAAGGCCACCATCTTCTACCTCAAACTCGATGATCCGGCGGGTGTGGACGCGGTTATCGACGAGATCAAAGCTGTTCCTGGCATGGAGCACTATGTTGCCACATCCATGGCCGCTTATCTTGCCATGATGACGGCCGGCAATTATCCCGGCCTTTCTACATTTATTGACGTGGTGGTGGGCATTTCTGTGGTCATCGGATTCATCGTCATTTTCCAGGCGATGTACACGGCGGTGATGGAGCGGACGCGCGAAATCGGCATTCTCAAGGCCATGGGCGCCTCCCGGTTCTACATCGTCAATGTGGTTCTGCGGGAGACGCTCCTGTTGGCCCTGGGAGGGATCATTCTTGGCATCGTGGTCAGCCTGGCGGCGCGGGCCGGGCTGGCGCAGAAGTTTCCGTTAGTACAGGTCGTTGTGGACCGGGGATGGGTTGTGCGCGCCTTCTTTATTGCGATTGCCGGGGCCATGGCCGGCGCCCTGTATCCGGCGTTCAAAGCAGCCCAGAAGGACCCGATCGACGCACTGGCCTACGAATGAGGCTCGGATCCCGGACTGTTGTGGTTGAGTTTCGCCGTTCGTTCCCCTGAACTTTTCTCCAAGACAAGGGCTTCCGCATCTTTCCAAAATTTCTTCTCGCAAATCTCCGGTGAATGCACGATACTGCCGGGTGAAACTGCCATGCTATAATCGCCCGCCGTTAGCAAAAGCAGGGACGTTTCGCAAGCAGTCTTAATTCCCTGGGCCTGAACGCCACCGGCGCGACTGGCCAACAATACGCAGGAGGAAATATGCGTTTCGATGATCCCACTCTGTACGGTCGTGATGATGAAACCGATGAATACGGTGACAGCAGCGCCTTCGGCGAATCGATAGAAGAAGATTTTGACGAAGAGGAAGAAGAGGAAGAAGAACCAACGATGGTAGACGAGGACGACGAACTCCCCGCGCCCGAACCGGAACACGAACCCGAACCGGAGCCAGTTTCGTTGGGCGGTGGCGGCGGAAGCGCGCCGCCTCCGAAGAAGAAGGCTGCCGCCAAGAAACCCGCTCCCAAGAAGGCCAAGAAAAAAGCGGTGCCCAAGAAAGCAGCTAAGAAGAAGGCTGCGAAGAAGAAACCCGTGAAGAAGGCAGCAAAGAAGAAAACCACGAAGAAGCCGGCGAAGAAAGCGAAGAAGAAAGCGGCCACCAAGAAAAAGAAGAGCCGCCGCTAGAATGCCCCTTCCCCAAAACGATGGCGGGACCGCGCAGCGGGCCCGCCATTTCTTTGCGAAGCGACTTTAGGCAAACACTGCAGAACGTATCCACGGCGCAACCCTTGCTCGAACTGCTGGCCCCCTTATTTGCCGGCCGCTTAGTCATCGGCACGGGCACTATTCTTCTTTGATCGCTTCCGCTTCGATCTCAACCAGCATTTCGGGCGAAACCAGCGCGCTGATGCCGAGCATGCTCGTCGCCGGACGAATCTCTCCGAAGAACTCGCCGTGGGCTTTGCCGACCTTTTCCCAGTCGGCGATGTTGGTCACGAACATTCGCGTGCGCACCACGTCTTTCAGCGACGCGCCGGCGCGAGCAAGAGCACTCTCGATATTTTTGAGCGTCTGCACCGCTTGCGCATAGGCATCGCCCGCGATGATCTTGCCGTCGGGTCCGGTGGCAGTTGTGCCCGAAACGTAAATGTGCGGGCCGACTTGCACCACGCGGGAGTAACCAACCACCGGTTCCCACGATGTTCCGCTGGCAAAGTTTCTTCGTTCCACTTGTCCCTGCCTCTCTGCAGTGATTGCTACGTACGTTCTACGGGAAGTAGATGACGAGACTGCACATGCGGACTCTACGTCATACAAACCTGCCTGTAAGTCTGGCAGCCAACCACCTTGACTGCCAGCAAAGCGCCCGAAACGCCGTGCCCCGCACGGTGTTCTAAGGAGCACAGGGGCACGATAGTGCACTTGTTTGAAGTCTGGAAGTACGGTATCTAATCTGCAACAGGGCGTGTTCCGATGAAATAGAAGAACACGCGGTAGGCAAGAAGTGGGGGGCCGAACATGATTCCGGAAACGCATCCGTTGGAGAAACTATTCGTTGAACTCGTGGGGCGCCACTATGCCCAGGAGATTGGTATCCGCGATCCGGAGGTTGTTGGATACGTCGCGCACCTGCTGACGGAGTTCTGCGACGCCCAACAGTTGACGAAAATTCGCACGGCTTCGGGGCGCGCACTCAATGACGTGGGCGAGATGCTGCTCGAATCCGACCCGATATACGGGCCCGCGCCCTCGTTCGACCGCGAGCGACAGGTCCGCAAGCACATCGGAGATTACACATTGTTCTTTGCAGGGATGTTTCCGGAGAGCATCAATCATCATCGCCTGCGCCGCCAGCGGCTCGAGAATTTTGTGGAGTGGGTCAAAGCTGGCAAGGAAAGCTACTACATCGTTTCGCAGTTCGAGTATTTCGAATATGCGAAAGTCGCGCCGGTATTTGCCCAGCTCTCGCAGAAGTTCGAGGATTGCGTTTACGGATTGAACCTGGTGAAGAATGAACTCGAAGTGATGCAGCATCCGATTGCGCGGAGAAGCAACGATCTGATCATGTGATTGCAGAATTCGGATTGCAGAAGCAGGCTTAGCAAATTCTATTCCATGCGGTAACCCAGGCGCAGGCCGCCCCAATGCCGTCCTTTGACGATGATTGGGACGGACAGGTCCTTCATCATGACGAATTTGCCGCCACCCATGTCACGGCGATACGTCTGCAGCAGAAAAGGCTTGGTATTCTGGCCAGCGCGCAGTCCGGTGCGGTCCTTGAACATGCGCCGGTTGCGGCAGTTCGCGTTGTTCCACACAGGATCTTTCCCTTGGGGCTTGGAGAAGATGTTGTTGTGCGTGGGCAGATAACCGTTGCGATCAATTGCCACGCAAAACACTACGCGCCGGTCGAGGTTCAATATGGGCTCCTGAATCGATGGAAGCAGACTGTCGGTTAGCTCCACGAAACGGGTTGTGAACTGCTGCGGGTTGGTACCCGGAACCGGCTGATATCTTTCGTCGAACAAGTCTTCCAAGCTTACCCGGCCGCGTTCTACCGCCCGTTCGAAGCCCTCCGAAATCGCTTTGGCGGCGACATTCAAGGCGTCGACAAGGTAAGAGTCTCTGGTCTTGAGGCCGGCGTTGGCAATCAGATTCATAATTTCTTCGCCTTGTTCAAGGGCCTGGCTGACCCGTTGGTCGGCGCCGCGCAAGCTTAGGGCCGTCTTCTTGACCCCCTCGAAGAACTGGTCGATTTGGCCGAGTACTTCCTGACAGAGAGTCAAGCTGCCGGTGACGGAGGAAGCGATTTCTTTCACCTTAAATTCAACGGTGTTCATGGAGGCGTGAAAGCGTTCCATAACTTCATTGATCACTCCCACGCCCTGGTTCACCGTGTCGGCCACCCCGCGGGTAGCGCTGCTGGTGGCGATCAACTGGCCGATATTGTTGGACAAGACGCCTACCGTCTCGTTGATGCCGGAGGTGGCCGTATCCGTCTGGCCTGCCAAAGTCTTGACTTCGGTTGCGACCACGGCAAACCCCTTGCCCGCTTCGCCGGCGCGAGCGGCCTCAATGGTGGCATTGAGCGCCAGCAGATTGGTCTGGCGGGCTATGGTTTGGATGTTAGAGGACATGCCGCGCACGCCAGCGAGCGAGGATTTCAGCGAACCCAGCCGTTCCTCGATCCCCCGCACCGAATCAACCAGACGCCGGATTTCTGCCAGCGCCGAAACGCCGGCTTTCAACGAGTCCATGGATTCGCTGGCCCCGCCGCCTGCGATGGCGGTGGTTTCGCGGCCCGCCGCGTCGATTCGGCCGATGTCTTCTCGCAGGCCGTGAGTCAAGTCACGCAGATGCTCGAACAGCTTTTCCTGGTGCCCGACGAAGGCCGCCATGTCCTGAACGGTGCCGGAAATCTCGGCGACCTCGAGACTTAGCGCTTCGACTCTCTCCAACAAGTTCGTAGCAAATTCGGACTTCGCTGCCGATTCCAACCTTGGATGTGACGCGGCCATGCCTATGCCTTCGTTACAGGTATATCGGCAAGAGAGGCAAACGTCTATTCACCGCAGGGACGCGACCTAAAGTTGGCGAACTTGCCTAAGCCGCCGGCCGGCGATCTCAAACTTCCCCTCCAGAACCACGTTGATCGCCTCGGTGCAGGCGATGTGTTCCTGCGCCAGGATGCGATCCGCCAGCGTGTGCTCGTCGTCGGAATCGAGCACGGGCACCGTCTTCTGCACGATGATGGCGCCGTGGTCGAGTTCTTCGTCGACGAAATGCACTGTACAGCCGCTCACTCTTACGCCGTAGGCAAAGGCTTGCTGCTGCGCTTCGAGGCCGGGGAAGGCCGGGAGAAGTGAGGGATGGATGTTCAGGATGCGCTGCGGGAACTGGCGGACGAACCAGGGCGAAAGCAGGCGCATGTAGCCGGCGAGGCAGACGAGATCGACCTTGCGTTGATTCAAAGCGGCTACAACTTCGCGGTCATGCACTTCGCGCTCTTTGCCTTTGGAAGGAATCACGAGCGCTTCGAGCCCGCGTTGGCGCGCGGTTTCGATGCCGGGAGCGTCGGCCCGGTTCGAAATCACTATCGCAATGCGCGCGCCCGTAATGCGTCCAGCGGCAATGCTATCAGCGATGGCGACGAAGTTCGAGCCGCGGCCGGAGAGGAGAATGCCGAGGTTTTTCATAACAAAAGGCAAGGCAAAAGGCAGAAGTAAAATTGAGGAAGTGAAACCCAGACTTTGGTTCTACTTCTTCAATTTCACTTCTCACTTTTGACTTTAGCTGTACATCACTTTCCGCTCGCCCTTCACAATGCGCCCAACACTGTAGAACTTTTCCCCGGCGCGCTCGAGCAGCGTTTGCGCTTTCTTGAACTTCTTCGCGGGAACGACCACCAGCATGCCCAGCCCCATGTTGAAAGTGCGCAGCATTTCTTCCTGCTCGACGTTGCCGAGATGTTGAAGGTGCTCAAAGATCGGCAGCACCGGCCAGGTCCCCAGCTCGATGACAGCCGCGGTTCCTTTGGGCAGCACGCGAGGCAGATTCTCCGTGATGCCGCCGCCGGTGACGTGTGCCAGCGCGCCCACGCACTCACCGGCAATCAGCTTGCGGATAATCGGCCAGTAACTGCGATGGGTCCGCATCAGTTCGTTGCCCACCTTGTTTTTCATCTCGCTGACGAAGGTCTCCGGCGAGTAGGCAGCCACTTCGAACAACAGCTTGCGGGCAAGCGAGTATCCGTTGGTATGCAGGCCATTCGAGGGCAAGCCAAGAACGCAGTCGCCCACTTCCACGGTCTTACCATTGATAATCTTTTCACGCTCAACCACGCCGACGATGAACCCGGCGAGGTCGTACTCGCCCTTGGGGTAGAACCCCGGCATTTCCGCGGTTTCACCACCAATGAGAGCGCAACCGTTGTGCTTGCAGGCTTCCGCCAGGCCGCTGACGATCTTTTCGGCAATCTCAGGGTCCAGGACGCCGGTTGCCAGATAGTCCATGAAAAAAAGCGGCACGGCGCCTTGCACAGCAATGTCATTCACGCAATGATTCACAAGATCGCCGCCGACGGTGTGGTGCATGTTCATTTCGAAGGCAACCTTCAGCTTGGTTCCCACGCCATCCACGCTCGAAACCAGCACCGGATCGACATACTTTTTATCGACCGAAAACAAGCCGCCGAAGCCGCCGATCTCGCTCAGCACACCTTTGGTAAAGGTTTTATGGGCAAGATACTTGATGCGCTGCTTGGTGCGGTTGGCCTTGTCGATATTGACGCCAGCATCCGCGTAGGAGATGGAGCCGCCTGGGGCATTGGGGTTTTCAGCCACGTTTCAGTCCGTCGTTACCGGGTGGAGAGATCTGACGCGCCACAAGCCGGGGAAATCATTACGAGCGCACCAAATTCTAGCATGATTCTGCGGCCCACCCGCGATTCCGGAGAACGCGGAAAGAAGGAATCGGAATTGATCGCTTTCGCGCCGGGTCGTTCATCACAGCCCAAGATCCGCGCTCCGGTTTAAACTAGTTGGCTTATGAATGTGACCAAGCCCGGAAAAGTCAGCAAGCACCGTCCCACAACGGATAAGGCGCACGATGTGCTGCGCACGGAAGGGCATCCGCTCGACGCCATTTTTGCGCCCCACAGCGTTGCGCTCGTCGGCGCCACCGACCGGCCGGGAAGCGTTGGGCGAGCCGTCCTTTGGAGCCTGCTCAGCTCGCCGTTCGGCGGCACGGTATATCCGGTCAGCGAGAAGCGCACGAGCGTGCTCGGCATCAAAGCGTACCGCGACGTCGAGCAGATTCCCGAAAGCGTCGATCTCGCCGTCATCTGCACGCCTGCCGAGAGCGTGCCGGGGGTGATCGGGCAGTGCGCGGCCGCGGGGGTGCGCGGCGCCATCGTCATTTCCGCCGGGTTCAAAGAACATGGCGAGCGCGGACAGGAACTCGAGCGCCAGATCCTCGATCAGCTCCGCAACAGTCCAATGCGCATCGTCGGCCCGAACTGCCTGGGCGTCATGAACCCGGTCACCGGCCTCAACGCCACGTGGGCAAGTAACATGGCCAGACCGGGCACCGTCGCTTTTCTCAGCCAGAGCGGGGCGTTGTGCACGGCGATTCTCGACTGGGCGCAGAAGGAAGTCGTGGGCTTCAGCGCGTTTGTTTCGGTCGGGTCGATGCTGGATGTGGGCTGGGGCGACCTGATCGACTACCTGGGCAACGATCCGCGCACGCACTCGATCATCCTGTACATGGAGTCGGTCGGCGACGCGCGCTCGTTCCTTTCGGCGGCGCGGGAAGTTTCGCTGAGCAAGCCGATCATTGTGATCAAAGCTGGGCGGACCCCGGCCGCAGCTCACGCGGCCGCCTCGCATACGGGCACGATGGCCGGGAGCGACGAGGTGCTGGAGGCTGCATTCCGCCGCTGCGGCGTGCTGCGCGTCAACACGATCTCCGATCTGTTCTACATGGCGGAAACGTTAAGCAAGCAGCCGCGGCCAAAGGGGCCGCGCCTGGCGGTGGTGACCAATGCTGGAGGGCCCGGCGTCCTGGCCGCCGATTCGATCATCAGCGTGGGCGGCGAGTTAGCCGAGCTTTCTCCCGCAACTCTCGATGTGCTCAACCAGATACTGCCGCCGCACTGGAGCCACAACAATCC
>Ga0074045_10005353_pt1 | contig 11235 bp, 7 predicted proteins | sample BogForMeECP23OM2_FD_94442 | JGI IMG/M metagenome (GOLD analysis project Ga0074045, IMG submission 94442) | Bog forest soil microbial communities from Calvert Island, British Columbia, Canada - Bog Forest MetaG ECP23OM2 | ecosystem: Environmental > Terrestrial > Soil > Wetlands ...
CCGAGGAATGCGAAACTCGTCACTCCCAACTGCCGCGCTTGGACCAACGCCTTGACGATGTTGGGCGAATTGCCGCTGCCCGAGAAAACGATCAAGACATCGCCACGGGTGGCCAGAACCGTGAGTTGTTGGGCGAAGATGTCTTCGTAGGCGACATCGTTCGCCAGGCAGGTCAAAATCGAAGTGTTGGCCGTCAGAGCCGTGGCGCGAAGTCCGTGTCCGGCGGGCTTATCGATGCCAAAGAGCAGATCGTTCGCCAGATGGATCGCGTTGGCGGCACTTCCGCCGTTGCCACACAGAAACACCTGGCGGTGGTCGCGCCAACACTGCTGAAGTGTCTCGGCCAAAAGGGTGACACCAATCCAATCCTGCTCGAGCAGCGCCGCGATCAGAACCTTTCGATACGAAGTGATGAATTCAGATGCCATGACGTGAATCGATTGTCCGGGTACAATGACAATCCCTGCACCGATGGTTCTCACACGGGCGGGATGCTCGACGATTGCGCGTCGAGAAAACGATCAGACCAGCTGCAATGCGCGGAGCAGAGGAGGTGAGAGCAGGCATCTGCAGTCGCGAGATGCAATATCCAAGCCAAGATCGATGATGCTGGAGCAGGTTGTTTATTAACAACAACTAACAATCGTTTCAGCGCCTTTGAATTCGAGTCCTATCCGGATCGACCGAGCCGGGCAACTGACGGACGGCAGATTTTGCCGGCAATCTCCCTCCCGGGACGCTCACCGGCCCGTCGCCTACCGCGTCAGGCGTTCTTGAGGTGCCAGGATCAACTCCCGGCTACCGCAGGCGCGTTCATCTGGACTCGCACCGGTGGACCCACGCGGCGCGATATCCTGTCTCGAAATGATGGGTGAAACTCGGTCCATCGCACAGCGGACTGCATCGCATGCGCTCGCGCAAACCCTGGCGATTCGCAGCCAGGCGCGGCAGATCGCTCGTTAGGTTCGCACAAATCGCCGCGTACTCGTCAGGAGTGGCCGCGATCCATTCCGGAGCGGCAAGATGAGTCAGAAGGCTTGCGCCGACTCGGGACACGTGCGCTCGGCCGGCCAGCGTGACGACCGGCACACCCATCCACAGTGATTCGCAGGAGGCGGTCGTGCCGTTGTACGGGAACGTGTCGAGGGCAATGTCGACTTTCCGATAGAGTTCCAGATGGTCCGCGACCGACAGCCGGTCGCCGTTCAATTCGATCCGGTCCGGGGCAATTTCGTGCCGGCCAAACGCGGCGTGAATCTGCCCCGCGGTTTCGGGATCGGTCAGACCGCGGGACTTCAGAAACAGCCGCGAGTTGGGAATCCCCCGCAGCAACCGGGCCCAGAGTTCGATTGCCTGCGGTGTCACCTTGGCGAAGTTGTTAAAACATCCAAACGTGATATGGCCGGAGGCAAGCGCCGGCAGCGGCGCGACCGGCGGACTGGCGGAAGGAGGCAGGTAGCAGGAAAAGGGACCCGGCAGGCGAATGAGTCGCTCGCTGTACCAGGCCTCCGTCTGTCCGACGGGATCGCTGATGGAATCGGTGATGCGGTAGTCGATCGCCGTGAGTCCGGTGGTGTTGGGATACCCGAGCCAGGTAGCCTGGACTGGCGCGGGTTTGCGCGCGAAAACCAGCAACCGGTTGCGGGCGGTGTGACCGGCGAGATCAACGAGAATATCGATGCGGTCCTGGCGGATCAGCGTTGCCACTTGCTCGTCGGAAAGCTGCGCGATGTCCCGCCACTGCGTTGTTTGCGCGCGCAGGCGTTCGGTGACCTGGTCGCCGGCTAACGCATCCGAATAGGCGAAGATCTCGAACTGCGCCCGATCATGCGCGATCAGCACCGGTTCGAGAAAGAATGCGACCGCGTGACTGACCAGGTCGGGTGACACGTATCCGATCCGCAGCCGGCGCGCCGGGCTGAGATCGTTCCGGTGCGGCCGCCAGGCGGCTCGCAGCGGCTCAGAGTAAAGTTCCGCCCACCGCCGGTGCTCGGCCCAGAGTTCCTCCGGGGACTTGTCAGGCACGAAGTTAAAGGCATACAGCAAATTGCTGTGGATGGCGGCATTGGGGTTGCCTTCGAGCGAGGCCTGATAATGCGCGATGGCCTCGGTTTGCCGGCCCTGCGCCCTGAGTGCGCGCGCCAGATTGTTGTGGGCGGACGGATAGCCGGGCCGCAGGCGAAGCGCTTCGGTCAAGTGGCGTTTAGCGTCGGTGATCAGACCCTGGGAAAGCAGCGCATGGCCGAGGATGTTGTGCGCCTCGGGGTTGGCGGGCTGAAGCAGGATGGCCCGCTGAAAACAATCGCTGGCCTCCGGAAAAGCCTTCATTTCGAGGCAGGCGACGCCGAGATTGAGCCAGACGACGGCGTTGTCCGGGGCCAGCCGGGCTGCCTCGCGCAAACTGGCGGCGGCCTCAACGAAGCGTCCGAGGCTCTTCAAGACGTTGCCCAGTTGGTGGTGGGCTTCGGCGAGCGTGGGCTGCAACTTCACAGCGGTGCGGAATTCCCTGATCGCGTCGTCGGTCCGGCCGAGTCCGCGGAGTGACAGACCGCGCTGCAGTGATTGGAGCGGTGGCGGCGGCTGGGGTCTTCGAGGCGGACTCATGCAGGCTGCTAGTCCGCTTGTTTATTGCACCAGTCAACCCAGCACGCGCGCAGCGCGGCGCCAAAACGCGCTGCCTGGCCGGCATGATCGAGCAAGGGCGACCGCTTCATGTCGTCGCGGAGTCCGGTACGCAGATCCCCCAGGCGCACGGGGTCGGAAGCGAGTTCGGCGGCGATGCGGACATAGCCGGCCTCGTCTTGGGTGATCCATTCTGGATGCGCGGCCGCGGTCAACAGGCTGGCGCCGACCCTCGCCGCGTGGCGGTTTCCGCGCAGGGTCACGACCGGCACGCCCATCCACAAGGCTTCGCACGTGGTGGTCGTCCCATGGTAGGGAAACGTATCGAGAGCGACGTCGACCCGCCGGTAGATCTCAAGGTGATCCTTCGTCTCGCTCGCCCGTTCGACCAGGATGACGCGTTCGACCGGCAGACCCACGGCCCGAAATCTTTGGCGAAAGGAATCTTGGATCGCCGCATCCCTCCCCGGAAAGAACCCTTTGATCAGCAGACGGGAACCGGGGGCGGCCCGGAGTACCCCCGCCCAGAGGCGCAACGTGGTGTCATTGATTTTCGTGATGTTGTTGAACGAGCCAAACGTTGCGGGCGCTCCATTCGCGGAAGGTGGTGAACCTGGCTCAGGCGCACCCGCGGGCGGCAGGAACGCCCAGGCGGTCGGGGCATAACGGACGAGCCGTTCAGTAGCGAAGCGGTCGGCCTCGTCCACCGGGTCGGCGAGCGCGTCGGTAAACCGATAATCCATCGCCGGCAGCCGGTGGTGTCCGGGTAACCCAGATAGGTGATTTGCACCGGCGCCAGCCGGCGGGCGTAAAGCGGCAGGCGGCTGGCCATGCCCGTATGACCTGCCAAGTCGATCAGGATGTCGGGCTGATCGGAGCGAATCGTTTGTTCGACCAGCGCATCCGCCTGGCCGATGAAATTGCGCCAGACCTCGCCCAGCGCGCGCAGCCGGGCGGAAACCGCGTCCTCACGAATGTGATCCAAGTAGAGCAGCAATTGGAAGCGTGTCCGGTCGAGGTGCTGGAGCAGCGGTTCCAGAAAATACGCGCAGGAATGCATGCGCAGGTCGGGCGAAAGGATCGCGACGCGCAAGCGGCGTCCGGGGTCACGGGTATTAGGGAGAACCGGAGCCGGGTAGTTGCCCACGGCCCGGCCGTACGCCAGGTGTTCGGCAAAGATCTGCTCGCGAGAGAAACGGTCGACGTATTGCAGCGCAAACAGCCGGCAGCTGCGCGCCGGGTGGTATTTCGGCTCCTTCGCGAGAAAGCGCGTGTATTCAGCGATGGCCTCCGCCAGGCGATTGCATTGTCGCAACGCCTGGGCGCGCCCGAAGCGCGCGAGGGCGAATCCCGGATCGGCGGCCAGCGCCTCCTCCTGACAGCGCAGCGCAAGTTCGTTTTGCCCGGTCAGCGTCAGGGTTTGTCCGTAATTATACCAGCCGGCTGCATAGCGTGGTTTCAGGCGGACCACCCGCTTATGGCATTCAACCGCCTCCGCCAGACGATCCTGGAGCTTCAGGACGTAGGCAAGGTCGTCCCAAGCCTCGACAAAATCGGGCTTCTTCAACACGGCTTCGCGCAGCTGCTGCTCGGCGTCCCCCAGTCGCCCGGCGGCAAGCAATGCCGTTCCCAGGCGCGTTCTGCAAACCGCCGATTGGGGGTCGATTTCAAGCGCGCGGTTGAACAGATCGATTGCCTCTTTGATGCGATTCTGATCATAGGTCACCGCACCCAGGAGATGCAGCGCGTCGAAATCCTTCGGCGCCGCCGCCAGGACCTGCCGGAAGAGCGTTTCCGCCTCCGCCAGTCGGCCGGCGCGGTGATGTTCAATCGCGTGGTCGAGCAACTGGGAGAGCTTTTTTGGCGACATGGCCAATGAACACTTGTGAGCCGTTCCTAACGGCCAGATCGATTCAGACCGTACCACTCCCGGATGGCCGCGGCAATGACGGTCCCGACCGTTTCGTTCTGATTGAAATGATGGTAGATCCGGCTCCGGTCGGCTGCGCCCAGCGCGAGCGCTTCCTCGCAGGCCAAGGCCAGCTGTGAAAGATCTCCATGGGGGTATCGCAAGATCAAGCGTTGGCGGTGCAGTTCCTCCAGCCGGCCACCTTCTTTCGAATCCTCGCAGACCGGAACCATCCCGAGACAGCCGGACCAAAACGGCCGGTCAGTGTGGGAAAAACGCATGCCTGGTGTGGCGAACATCCGGCCCTCGGGGCAGACACTCACCTTGTGTCGGGCCAGCTGATGATGAGCCGACACGGCGACCGAATGGTCATGGATCGCAACCATGCGGTCCTTGAATTTCGCCTCCAGAAACTCGATCTGGCGCCGGCGGTGCGCGGTAAAACCCAGCTTTGAGCCGAGGAAGAGGACCTTGGCTTCGGGGGTTTCGTTGAAGGGAACGGAGAAAGGCACCAGATTGGCAACCCAGCTCCGGCGAATCGTCAGGCACCTGGCCGACAGGGCCGCTCGTCCGGCGGGCGCCAGCGGCGACTCGTCATGGATCAGCACGTCCAGATGCGGCGCCAAGTCGTTGAAGCAGCTCAGATTGCGGCTTGCTTCATCGAACGCATAGTAGAAGAGGTGCATCCGCTGGCGCGCCAGCAGCGCCAAGGTGCGTCCGGCGACGCCGACAAACTCCTTCGGATGCTGGGCAGTCAGGACGAACCACCGGTCCTCGTCGGCACAACTTGGAAGAGAAATGAGATCGCGCAAGCCGGCCGCACCCAGCACGCAGGCGGGAAGAAACTCTATCTCCGCGTGAACCAGCATGGCGCATACCCGCACGGTTCCTGCATGCCAGTCGCGATCGAGATGCGCCATCTGCATGAGGTCGGGATTTGCCGGATCTGACACCCGCCCCGAGATGTCACGAGCGGGCAGTTCCCGGAGGAAGTCATCGGCGGGCATCAGGCGATCAGCCCATGGGCAATAGCAGAAAATCCGCACCCGACGGCGGAGCGGCGACGGAGTCGAAGCCAGGGGTTCGGAACTGATGGACTGCGAAGGGCAAAGCACAGCAATACGGTCAGATGGCCTGATCGTTCTCCTGTCCATCGGTCGCGTTTGGCGCAACTTCAATCCAGCGGCAAAACGCAGGGAAAATCCTTAATCCCAGGGCTCACGTGACGATGAACAACGGGACAAGGTCAGGCCGGACGGGCCTCGGCAGTTACCCGTTTCGCGCGCATGACCGGAGTCGCTTCGCATGCCTATTTCTTCTCCGAGTGCCACGATCTCCAGCCCCTACACCGAGATGGAGATCTGTCGGCGGATTGACGTCTGCCCAAAGCTGGCGTCGCTCCGAAGCATCAACCACGCCCTGGCTGAACTTATTCGCTCGGAGCAGAGTTACAGTTCGCAGATCGCCGAGATCATCCGCCACGACCCGTCGCTGACCGCCCGGCTGTTGCGGATGGTCAATTCCGTGTACTACGGCCTGAGCACCAAGGTAAACAGCATTGAGGAGGCGGTTTTCTATCTCGGGCTGCGCCAGATTCGCGAACTCTCAATGGCCACGCCCGTCATCGAGGAGCTGGAGAAAATCAAGGGGAATTCAGTCAAGCTGCCGTGGAAGGAGTTGTGGAAGCACAGCATCGGCACCGCCATCATGACGCGGGAGCTGTTGTCCAACACCAATGTGTACGTCGACGATGACACCGATTACATCATCGGCCTGCTGCATAACATCGGCAAGGTCGTGATGGCGCAGGCGTTTCCCGAGGAATTCAACCGCATCGTCGCCACGCCGCTCCCCGATACGGCGGCGGTCTGCCAGATGGAGCGCGAACTAATCGGCTGGGATCATGCGCGCATCGGCGGCTACTACCTCGAACGCCACAAACTGGCGCCGGAGATCACCCACGCGGTCTATTTTCACAACGATCCGGAAAAAGCCCTGCAGCACGCGTTCTTTGCCTCGGCGGTGCAGGTGGCCGACCATCTGGTGCGGCAGGCGGGAATTCCCGGAGGGTTTGAAGTCGTTGATCCGATCTCCGAGGACGATTGGATGCGCCTCCCGGGCTGGACGATTCTGTTCGGAACCGGCGAGCGGGAGACGCAGATTGCGCGCGCGGCGGTCTCCAGCAGCCTGTCCCGGCTCCCCGAGTTGCTCAGGGGATTGGTGTAAATGCATCGCCGGGCGCGGTCCTTTAGTTCACGCCCGTTCGTGTCGAAGTAGAGCCTGTCAGCCGCACCGCGGCTGCTGAGTCATCCCATGATGAGTGACAAGTCTCCTTCGCCCGTTGCTCCGGACTCTCCGCCGACTGAGCTAGATCGTGCTCTTATCCTTGTGGATGCGGCGGGATGTGTCCGCCGTGTCAACGCGGGGGCGGCGCGATTTACGGGCCGGCCGGTGGCGGAATTGACGGGCCGGCCGCTCGACGATATTTTGTGCCTGGCGGACCGGCCGACGCCGTTTCCCGCTCAATGGTGGGCGACGCTTCCGCCGGACACCTCAATTGAAGTGGTGGGATCAAGCAATGAGACGCCTCTGCTGGCCCGGGTCCAACAGCTCGATGATGGCGGCGAATCCTGGTGTCTCCTGGAACTGCGGCCGGCCGGCCGGACCGACGGACCATCAGGAGACGGCACCGAATTGAGCGGGTCCGACTGGCTCGACAGCTATGAACTCGCCTTCCAGGCCGATGGCTCCGGAAGGTTTCTGGCCGTCAGTCATTCATTTGCCAGAAAATTCGGCCGATTGGCTCCGGTGTGGAGGGGCGAAACAAGCGCCTCGCTCCTGCATCCGGATGATGCCGAGGCATGGGCCGCCGCGCTCGAGTTGCTCCACCATCCGCCGCATCGACGAACGCTTGAACACCGCTGGCGCACGCCCCAGGGGTGGCGTTGGATCGCCTGGGATTTAAATGCGCAGCACGGTGCCGGCGGGGAGGTCATTGCCCTGAAGGCGACGGGAAGCGACGTGACCAAACGGCGCCTGGCCGAGGAGCAGTTCCTCCGGTTGTCCTGCGCCGTCGAGCAGTCGCCCGTGGCGATTCTAATCACCGATCCGCAGGGTCGGGTCCAGTATGTGAACCGCAAATTCACCGAATCCAACGGTCATTCGATGGAGGATATCCTGGATCGCAACCTGGATCCATTGCGCGCCGGCCACGCGGACGAAGATGCCTATCAGCGGTTCTGGCAAACGCTGCGCGCCAACGGGGAATGGAGTGGTGAACTCTGCCTGCCGCAACGCCTGGGCAAGTCCGTCTGGGAATCGGTGCGGGTGTCCTCCATTCGCAACGGGGCGGGTGAAATCACCAATCTCCTGTGTTTGCGCGAAGATATCACCGACCGCAAGAAGCTCGAAGAGCAGCTGCGGCAATCCCAGAAAATGGAGAGCCTCGGGACCCTGGCCGGCGGCATCGCCCACGATTTCAACAACATGCTGGCGATCATCCACGGCTACGCGGAGCTGGGTCTCAGCCGGGTGGGGGATCAGGATGAAAAGCTGCGCAAGTACCTGCGGGAAGTTCACAGCGCCGCCCAGCGCGCCTGCGGTTTGGTCCGACAGATTCTGATCTTCAGCCGCAAGACGGAGGTGCATTTCACGCTGGTCGGACTCCCGCAGCTGGTCCGTGAGCTCGCTGCGCTGCTGGGAGAAACCTTTCCGCGCACGATCACGCTGGATCTTGATCTTGATGACACGCTGCCCGATCTGCGCGGCGATCAGAACCAGCTTCAGCAGGTGATCATGAATCTCTGCGTCAATGCGCGCGATGCGATGCCTTCGGGCGGGACGCTGTCAATCGCCCTCCGCCGCGTGGCCGGACAAACTCTGCAGCGGTTCAACGCCGATCCCACGCTGTTCTATGCCTGTCTCGAGGTTAGCGACACCGGCATCGGCATGTCTTCGGAGGTTCAGGCGCGCATCTTCGAACCATTCTTCACCACCAAGCAGAATTCCGGCGGCACGGGCCTGGGCCTGGCGGTGGTTTATGGCATCATCTTGAACCACTTCGGATTCATTGAAGTGAAGAGCAAGCCCGGACACGGGGCCACCTTCAGCGTGTATCTCCCCCTTACCTCAGCCAAGGCGGGCATGCCGGTGGTTACCACCACGTTTGGCGAGTTTCCCGCTGGAACCGAGTCAGTCCTGGTGGTGGAGGATGAGCAAAGTCTGAGGGGCCTTCTTTCCTTGATCCTCAAGCAAAAGGGCTACCAGGTGCAGGCGGTTGCCGACGGTTTGGCGGCGGCGGAATTGCTGGTGTCTAACCCTACGCCGATCGATGTGATCTTGCTCGACTTCAACATGCCAGGGATCGACGGCATCGAAGTATACAAGACGGTGCTTAAGACCCGTCCGAATGCCAAGGTGATCGTCATCAGCGGGAATCTCAGCCTCGAGGCCAAGGCGGAATTCAACAAGCTCGGGCAGAAGGAATTCCTCGATAAACCATTCCGGCTTGAGGACATCGGGCAGCGCATTCGCAAGGTCATTGCGTCTCCGTTGTCATGAGTCAGTCAAGAATAGCGGCGCGCGATCATCCTGCTGGAGGCCGGTGCGCTGTCGCCGCCAGTGTGCGATTCCCTGTTCTGGACAACGCCGGGCTTTACACCTTTGGTTGTGACTTCCGGCGTGCTGGGCGAGATTTGCAAGCTAGGGGTTTCCCGCAATTGGGAGGGACTTCAGGAAAGGGGCAGCGGTGCCGATATCTCCTGCCGGGCGAACTCGGGCGATCCTTGCTTAAGGACCGCTATTTGTATGAAGATACGCGACTCAATCTCCTGCCACGGTGGCGTGGCCAGGTTTCTGCGCAGCTCTGTCTTCCTGCTGGTGCTGGCGCTGGGGTCAGAGGCTACGCCGCGGGCAGGGCCGCCGCTGTTGCGAGCAGGCCCTCCGCTGCCGCGTTCGACCCGGCCCTCCCCGGAGAACAATGGGTCTTCGCCCTACCTATTGGTCATCGCCCCGCCACCGCTGCGGTTTGCGCAGGCGCTACCGCCGCCGGATTTGTCGACGCGCCCTGCGCCGGCTGCACCGCCCCTGGCATCGGCGATGGAAGAAATCGCCGCGACCAACGCAGCTGCCGCAAGGGCGGCGCTACCGTATCGTGGCGCCGACGGTGCCGGGTCGGAGCAACGGCAGACGATGCCGGCCGAGGCTACACCGGCCGTGCCAGTCAAGGTCCCGGGAAAAAAGGAATCACCGGCTCTTTTGCCTGATGACACCGAACGCGAAGTTCGGCCAGAGGAGATTCTTCCGTTCTTCCAGTTTCCGAATCCTGGCGGTACCACGATTGTCGTGCCGCCGGGCCCGATTTCGCCTGGCCCTGAACGATTGCCGGTGAGTTCCGCCGTCTATCGCGAGCGATGAATCTTATGATGATGCAGCTTCGTTTTTTGCCCTGGATTGGAAGGCTGATTGCGGCGGTTCTGGCGGTGGCCGGAGGGGGGACAGCCTTGTGCGGCGAACCCGAGAGCCCGGTCGCCTCCGCTTCTGCGGTCGTCCCGCCGGCTGTTGCGGGAGCAGCGCCCGCGTCTGCGGCTGTCCCAATGCCGGGTTCCGAGGCGCCACACGACATCCAAAGTTTGGTCAATTTGGGTGCCACCTACGTTGACCGCAAGGAATACCCGGCGGCCGAGGCGGTTTATCAGCAGATTCTCCGGCATGGTCAGGCGCGGGAGAAAGATCAGAAGAGCGCGTTGCTGGCGCTTGCCCGGGTGTATCGACTGGAAGGGGCGACGACTCGTGCGGTGGCCTGTTACGAGAAATACGTGCAGGCTTTCCCGGACGACGCTGCGGTGCCGATGGTCTATCTCGATCTCGGCCGGGCGCTGCGGACCCTGGGCACTTTTCATCTCGCCCTTTCCAGCTTTTACAGCGTCATCAACTCCACGATGAAGCTGCCGCCCGAGGGTTTTGAACAATACCGGACCCTCGCGAAAACGGCCCAGTTCGAAATCGCCGAAACGCATTTTCAGGAGGGTGATTATGCGGAGGCCAGCAAGTATTTCTCGCGGCTCCAGTTGCTGGATCTGGCTCCGGCGGACCGATCTCGGGCACAGTTCAAAGCCGCCTATGCGCTGGTACTGGCCAAGGACGACGCGAAGGCGATGGAGGCCTTGCGGGTTTTCCTCGACCAGAATCCCGACGATGAGAATGGACCGGAAGCCCGCTACCTGCTCTCCGTGTCGTTGCAGCGGCTGGGCCACGACCAGGAGGCGTTTGACACCGTCATTGGCTTGCTGAAAGCCGAGAAAGTCCGCCAGACAGTCGACCCCCGGCGATGGGCTTACTGGCAGCGGCGCACCGGCAACCAGATCGCCAACGAGTTCTACAACCAGGGCAATTACTGGAGTGCGTTGGTCATCTATGAAGCGCTCGTCGCGCTATCCGGAGAGGAACCGACGTGGCGGCTTCCTGCTCTGTACCAGTCCGGCCTCTGCTACGAACGCCTCCGGCAATACGACCGCGCCCGGGAGGACTACCAGAAAGTGGCCGACGCCTGTGCCGCGATGCCGGCGAAGGATCAGGTGGCCGCAGGACTGGACGATGTTGCCCGCGTGGCTTCATGGCGTCTCCAACAGCTCTCCTGGATGGAGAAGCTCGACCTCCAGACCGCGCTCCTATTCCATGCCTTCCCCTCCACCTCCCATGACCCC
>Ga0074045_10005354_pt1 | contig 11234 bp, 9 predicted proteins | sample BogForMeECP23OM2_FD_94442 | JGI IMG/M metagenome (GOLD analysis project Ga0074045, IMG submission 94442) | Bog forest soil microbial communities from Calvert Island, British Columbia, Canada - Bog Forest MetaG ECP23OM2 | ecosystem: Environmental > Terrestrial > Soil > Wetlands ...
AGCGCGCATTGCGTCGGCTTGAGCGTAGCCGCATTGACGGCGCTGATCAGCGCCGTTACCGCGATCACCAAGGCAAATTGAGCGAACATCTGCCCGCTCAGACCCGGCACAAAGGCCGACGGCAGGAACACCGCCATCAGCACCAGAGTTATGCCGATGATCGGCCCGAACAATTCACCCATCGCCTTGATCGCGGCGTCGTGGCCGGACATCCCCTGCTCGATATATTTCGAGACGCCTTCGACGATGACGATCGCATCGTCGACGACGATACCGATCGCGAGGATCAGCGCGAACAAGGTCGACAGGTTGACGGTGTAACCGAGCGCCGCCATGCCGGCGAAGGCACCGATGATCGTCACCGGAACCGTCGTTGCCGGCACCAGGGTGGCGCGGAAATTCTGCAAGAAGACGAGGATCACGATCAATACCAGGACCCCCGCTTGCCACAGGGTCTTGTAGACTTCATTGATCGAAGCGTTGATGAAGATTGTCGTATTGTAGGGGATGCTGTAGCGCAATCCCTGGGGGAAGCGGCGGGAGAGTTCCTCCATCTTCGCCGCGACCACCGCCGCGACCTTCAGCGAATTAGCGTCAGGAGTCTGATAGATCGCGATGCCGGCGGCGGGCTTGCCGTCGAGCTTGAAATCCTGGGCATAGGTCTGCGCGCCCATCTCGATGCGCGCGACGTCTTTAATCCGAATGAGACGGCCGCCCTGGGCGGTCTGGTCCTTGATGACGATGTCGGCAAACTGGCCCGGGTCATTGAACCGGGAAAGGATATCTATTGTGTACTGAAACTGCTGGTCCTTTGGCGCCGGCGGCATGCCGACCTGCCCGGCCGTGACCTCCTGGCTCTGCTGCTGAACCGCGTTGATCACATCCTGCGGCACTAATTCGAACGAATACAATTTTTGCGGGTCCATCCAGATCCGCATCGAATATTCACCCGCCCCCATCACCGTTACATTGCCCACACCCGGCAGGCGCGCCAGCTCGTTGACCAGGTTGATCGTCGCGTAATTCCACATATAAAGGGCGTCGTACTGCCCGTCGGAAGAATCGAGCGTCACGAATTCCAGGATCGAGGGAGATTTCGCCCGGATCGATACGCCTTGTGCCTGCGTCGCCTGCGGCAACTGGGCCATCGCGTTCTGCACTCGGTTCTGCACCAGGACCTGGTCAAAATTCGGGTCGGAGCCGATCTCAAACGTCACGGTCAACACATAGGTGCCGTCATAAGCGCTCGTCGATTGCATGTAGATCATGCCGGGAACGCCGTTGACCTGCAGCTCGATCGGTAGGGCCACTGTGTCGAGGACAGTCTGCGCGCTCGCCCCGGGATAGCGGGTGGTCACCTGAACGGTCGGCGGAACGATGTTCGGATATTGCGCGACCGGAAGGCGGAACACGCAAATGGCGCCGATCAGCACCAGCACAACCGCCAGCACATTGGCCAGGACCGGGTGCTCGATGAAGAACTTCGAGATCACGGCTTGGCACCCGTCGAGGTCGCCTCGATCGTCGTCAGTTGCGGCTTGACCTTGGTGCCGGGGGTGGCACGCCACAGGTCGCCGACGACGACACGGTCGTCCGGCTTCAGCCCCGAGGTGATGACTCGCAGCGTTCCATCGAGCTGTCCGAGCTGCACATAACGCTGCTCAACCACGTCATCTTTGTTGACGATCAATAGATAGCGGCCGCCCTGATCTTCCTGCAGGGAGCGATCGGGCACCAGCAATGCATTGCGATCGACCTTAGCCATCGGCAGCCGCATCTTGACAAAGAACCCGGGCAGTAAGGTACGGTCCGGGTTCGCCAGAATGCCTCGCACCAGCAAGGTCCCGGTCGCCGGGTCGAGCGCCGGTGCCACATACTCGATCGTCCCCTGAAGCGGAAACCCGGTCTGGTCCGACAGGGCGACATCGACCGGGACCTTACGCAGATCTGCAAAAGTGAGCCGATGCTGGCCCAAATTCTGACGAATTTGCAGCACCTGTTGCTCGCTGAGATTGGCAACCACATAGATCGGATCGAGCTGGGTGATCTCGGCCAGTGCCGTCTGCTGACCGCCGCCACCGACGATATTGCCCGGATCGATCAAATGCTTGCCGACAATCCCGTCGAACGGTGCCCTGACCTCGGTATAGCCGAGGTTGAGCTTGGCGAGCGCCATCTGCGCCTGAGCGTTGAGCAGCGCCGCCTCGGCGCTTGCCCGCTCGAAGACCCAATGATCGACCTCGGTCTGGGTTGCCGCGTCCTTCTTGACGAGGGCGGAATAGCGGACGAACTCGGTCTTTGCGTAGGTGAGAGAGGCCTGAGCGGTGAGCAGCTGGGCCTGCGCCTGTTGCAGCTGGTCCTTGTACTGGTCCTGCTGAATCGTGAAGAGGAGGTCGCCCTTTTTGACGAATTGGCCATCCTCGTAGTGGATCTGCTCAAGATAGCCCTCGACGCGGGCGATCAGCTTGACCGCGTTCACCGACGCGGCGTTGCCGGTGACCTCGACATAGCTGCTGACGCTCTGAGCCCGGGGTGTCACGATCGGGATCGGCTGCTGCGTCTGCGGCGAGAGCTGCGCCGGCGTGGCCGCCGAAGCTGGAGGCGGCACAGCCGGTATCCTGGGCTCGGCGGCCGCGGCCGTTTCCCACGGCCTCTGATGGATCCTCGCCGCCCCATATCCGGCGGCGACGCCGACGATTGTTGCCAGCACGAGAGCCCAATGCACCCGGTGCCACCGGGCGATTACGGAAGGCGTTTTCACGACGACCTCACCACTCCGGCAACCGGGGATTGGGACTGACGTCAGCGGGCGTTGGGAGCGCCGGAGCCGGCGGTTGGGGCGTTCCCGGCGGCGGGAGCAGCTCACCCCAGTTGGTCCGGCCCCTCATCTCCTCGGCCGTCGCCGCGGGAACAAATTCATTGTCCGCACGCATCTGCCAACCGCCTCCCAAGGCTTGGTAAACCGAGGCCAAGCCTGTCGACACATTGCCTTCCGCCATCGCCAAATTGTTCTGCGCGGTGTAGAGGTTCTGCTCGGCGGTCAGCACGGTCGTGAAATCCCTGGTCCCCAGATTATATTGCAGGAGGGCGATGCCGAGCGCGGCGTTCGCTGCGGCGACGCTCTCACGCAGCAAATCAACCTGCTCACGCCCTTGCAGAAAACTTGTCAGACCATCCTCGACCTGCTGTTGCGCTTGCAGCACGGCGTTCTGATAATTGACCAGCAGCGTCTGCAGCGATGCATCCTCGACCCGGACCGTGTTGGTGATTTGTCCGTAATTAAGGATGCTCCACTGGAATGCCGGTCCAAAGGCGAAGGTAATGCCGCTTCCCTCGAAGACTCGCTTCGGCTTGCCGTGTCCGACGTTGCTGGCGGCTGTGCCAAAAGTTCCGGTCAGGCTGAATGCCGGATAAAGGTTTGCCTCCGCCATTCCGATTTGCGCGCTCTGCGCCATAGCGGCCAGCTCGGCGGCGCGAATATCCGGCCGCCGTCGCATGAGATCGGCGGGAATGCCGACCGCGACGGATTTTGGCGGCACCGGTATTCCGCTAGCACCTCTCAGCAGCGGGTCCTCCGGCTGCGGCGCCATGCCGAGCAGCACGGCCAGTGCGTTCAGTCCCTGATTCAATTGAATCGTCAGCTGTGGGACAGTCGATTCGGTTTGCGCGAGGACGTTCTCCGCCTGGTAGACGTCGAGCTTGGTCGCCGTGCCGCCCTGGTACTTGGCCTGCGCGATGGCGAGCGCTTTTTTTTGCCTGACGATGTTCTCCCGGGCGATCTCGATCTGCGTCTGCAGAGTGCGAATGCCGATGTAGGTCGTGGCGACGTCGCCGAGCAAGGTGACCAGCACAAAGTCGTAATTCGCGACCGAGCTGAGATAGGCGGCGTCAGCGGATTCGATAGCCCGGCGGAATTTGCCCCAAAAATCCAATTCCCAATTGACAGTGAGCCCCAGAGTATCGCGCCAGAAATTGTGAGTGACGCCTGACGGAAATATCGTTGTGTCGGCATGGCTTGGCCGGATGTAAGTTGCCGTGCCCTGCCCCTGCTGTATCTGCGGATAGAACTCGCCGATCGCTACGCCCAGCTGCGCACGCGCTTCAAGAACTTTGGTACCGGCGCCAACCAGAGTGAGATTTTGATTATAGGCGATCTCGATAAGCCGGTTGAGCACCGGGTCGCGGAACACTTTCCACCAGTCTCGATACTCCTGGTTGCGGGTGTCAACCGACGGGTTGCCGGCTTCGAGCCATTTGTCGGCAATTGGTGCCGAAGGTGAGGAGAAATCTGGGCCGACCAGGCAACCGCCGCATTCGAGCAGCAGCGCCATGGCGAGAACAAGGCGGGCGACGGCGCGCGGCTTAGCCCACACGCGAGCTCGTCCTGGATCCGCAATCGCCGCGCGGAATCCCGAGCATGGCGGAATCCCCCTCCCCCCGGGACTGACAACACCCATAGGGTCAATTCACCGGCGGAAAGCTAACTGCGACCCTGTCCTGTCGCAAGTTTGTTTTTGCCCGCCGGGCGGCGGGCAATATGTCGCGCAGCGCGTTACGGGGCCGGGGCGCCGAGACTATCCGGTGGGCCGGCAGTCGGTTGCGCCGCAACGGCGCCCGCCAGCGCCTGCCGCAGGGCTTCTTCCTTGGTGTGGTCAAAGGAGGTGCGCAGCACGGTACCGCCGACGCCCTGCAGATCCGCCAGCACTTTGTCGGTGGTCATCTTGCGGATCAGGAGGAACAGCGCGGCATTGCCCGACTGCAGGCTTTGCGCGACATCCTTCATGAACTGGTCGTTGATCCCGACATCGGTCAGCGCCCCGCCAATCGCGCCCGATGCTGCGCCGATCGCCGCGCCGGCGAGCGGCATCAGAAAGATCAGACCGATCAGCGTGCCCCAAAACGTCCCCGAGACGGCACCTGTCGCCGTCGGATGGAACAGTTGGTTCAGCTTGACGCTGCCGCTGGGTTGTTTCACGGCGACGACGGCATCGCCGAGCTCGATCAGGTAATCCTTCTGCATGTCGAGGAGTTTTTGGCGGACCTCCTCCGCCTTCGCCTCGGACGGGAACGCGATGACCACGAGATCGGACATTGAACAAGCTCCTCTGTCGCTGTTTGGCGCCATGCCTCCGGAATTGCCGGACGGGCCGTCGGCTGAATACCGCGCTCGGCCGCGTGCGTCCGCTCCGTACGCCTTGTTATCAGGCGCCGGGGCCCTCGACCACGATTTCGATGCGGCGGTTCTCCGCCCGGCCCTGCTTGGTGGCGTTTGGCGCGAGCGGGTGCGCGTCGCCGAACCCTTTGGCCGAAATGATCTTGGGGTTGATGCCCTGCGACACAAAGTACGAGACCACGTCATCGGCGCGTTTCGAAGACAGATCGAGGTTGTCTGAGACGCCTTTCCGCTTCAACGCCGATCCTACCGGCTTGTTGTCGGTATGGCCGTACACGACGACTTTGACGTTTTGGAGGGCTTGCAGGCGGGGGGCGTACTGGCTGAGTTCTCGTTTTCCCTTGGCGGTGAGCTGATAGCCGCCGGAGGGGAACAGCAGGTCGCCCGCCACGACCCACCTATCCTGTTCCTCCATTTTCGCGATCTGCTGCTGCTGTGCCGCCGCCTGCGCCTGGGTCTGCTGCAGCTGCTGGCTCTGCTGTTCGTATTGCTTTTCCGATACGCAGGCCGACAAAATCAGTGCGACAAGAACGCCGGCAGTCGCTGCGGCAGCGTGCTGTTTGATGAAGACCGCCGTCTTCTTCATATTGCTCGATCTCGATCGCGCAGTATTTTGGTGGCGCGCACTGGGCTGCTGGGACTGCGGCCGAATAAGTTTATGGCGGGCGCGCCGGCCTCGCAACGGTCTGCCGACGATTTTGCGGATCTGGTGTTGCTCAGGCGTCAGGCGCCGGGCCCCTGAACGGTGATTTCCATCCGGCGGTTCTGCGCGCGACCTTGCGGCGTGTCGTTCGGAGCGACCGGACGGGTGTCGCCGACGCCTTTGGCCGAGATAATGTTCGGGTTGACACCCTGCTGCACGAGAAACGTCACGACAGTAGCAGCCCGCCGGGTCGATAGAACCAGATTATCCGGGATGCCCTGCCGCTGCAGCTGGGGCCCAACCGGCGTATTGTCGGTAAAGCCGTAGACCACGACCTTGGCGTTCTGGAGACCCTTGAGCTTGGGGGCGATATTGTTGGCGAGCTCCGCCTGGCCGGCGGGGCTGAGCTGAAAGCCGCCCGATGGGAACAGATAGTCACCCGCCTCGACATATTTCTGCTCTGCCTGCAGTGCGGCGAGCTGCGCCTTGAGCTGCTGGTTCTGCGCCACCGCCGCATCGTATTGCGACTGCGAGACGCAGGCCGACAGAATCAGCGCACCGAGGCAGAAGGCGCCTGCTGCGGTAGCTTGCTTGGTGATCATGGACGATATCTCCTCGTCGTATTGGACGAATGCGACTTGTGAAACCTCGAACTCAACTCATACCCTGCCGCGCAGGGCTCACCCGTCAGGCGCCAGCTCCCTGGATCGTGATTTCGATCCGGCGATTCTGCGCCCGGCCCTGCGGGGTATCGTTCGAGGTGACCGGCCTGGTGTCGCCGAAGCCCTTGGCCGAAATGCTGTTCGGAGGAACGCCCTGGGTTACGAGAAACGTCACCACTTCGGCGGCCCGCCGCGTCGAGAGAACCAGATTGTCCGGAATGCCCTGTTGTTGCAGTGCGGGTCCGACCGGCGTGTTGTCGGTGTAGCCGTAGACCACGATTTTAGCGGTCGGAGGGAGACCCTTGAGCTTGGGGGCGATGTTGTTGGCGAGTTCCGCCTGACCCGCGGGGCTGAGCTTAAAGCCGCCTTCGGGGAACAGCAGGTCGCCCGCCTCGACAAACTTTTGCTCGGCCTGCAGCGCCGCGATCTGCGCCTGGAGATTGTTGTTCTCCGCTACCACCGCGTTGTATTGCTGTTGCGACACGCAGGCCGACAACAGCAGCGCAACGAGGGGAATGGCCGCTGCCGCAGCAGTGCGGTTTCTGGTCATCGACGATGTCCTTGTCATAATGGTTGACCTCCCATGGACGATTGTCGCAAGTGCACCCGACCGCCGGGTGTCGTGGCCTTTTGGATGCCGAAGCCGGGCCCCACCGGTCGCGGGCGGGACCCTATCGGCGCCGGCTCAGAGCTCGTTAGAGGGTCGATTCCGCCGGGCCGATGATAATATACCTAAGATTACCCAGAACCCAAGGCTAAGTTGCGGCAGCACCTTGCTCCGGCTCGTCAGGGTTATGCCCGAATGCTGAGGGGTTATCGTAAGCTACAGATTTCACGGAGGAATCGGTGGTCGCGCCGAGACCCGGCGACGACGACCTGCCCTCCCGCAAAGGTTGACGAGGGGCCTCGGCAATGGTCTGGATTGCCCGCCGCGAGGCGACTTTCAGAAAATGGGCAAACCGCCGCTGAACCGATAAGCGGGTATGGCGGAGGGGACGCCGCAGGCTGGCGAAACCGAAAACACAGGCAACAATGGTTCAATACCCTGGAAACCTACGTCCATCCGCTCATTGGTGACATGCCGTTCAGCCGAATCGACATCGGCGATGTCGTCAAGGTGCTGCAGCCGATCTGGCACACCAAGGCCGAGACGGCGCGTCGGGTGCGGATGCGGATCGAGACCATCCTCGAATGGGCGATCGCGGCCACACATTATAATGCGGCCACACATTATAATAGAGACAACCCGGCAAAGCGCGAGCGCGTCAAGCACCTGCTGGGTGCGCAGGTCGATGTGGTGAAGCACCACGAGGCACTGCCGTATGAACAGCTGGGCGATTTCATGCGGACCCTTCGGGACCACGAAGGTGTCGGCGCCGCGGCGCTCGAATGGTGCGTTCTGACGGCGACGCGCACGGGCGAGACGCTCGGCGCCCGCTGGGAAGAGATCGATCGGTCGAGGCCGACCTGGACCATCCCCGGCGCTCGGCGGAAAGGCAAGAACGGCGACACACCCGATCTCGTGGTGCCGCTGTCGGATCGCTGTATCGCCATCCTCGACGGCGCCGTCGATCTGACGGGCGAGGTCGGATTGCTCTTCCGGGGGCTACGCGGCAGCCGGCTGTCGGAGAACACGCTGCTCGACACCCTGAAACAGCTTGGTCGGCCGGACGTGACGACGCACGGGATGAGATCATGTTTCCGCGATTGGGCCGGCGATTGCACCGCATACCCGCGCGAGATCATCGAGGCGGCCCTTGGACACAAAGTCGGCAGCGATGTTGAGCTCGCCTACCGGCGCCGGTCCGCGTTGGAAAAGCGTCGCCACCTTATGGCCGATTGGGCGAAGTTCTGCGCCACACCGTCGGTCCATACGGGCGTCGTCATCCCCATCGGTGCCGCGTGATAGACGACGACGCGGCGCTGCGCATGATGGCGCGCCTCTTGGTTTCGCGACAGTGCGACAACGATTGGGCGGCGGCCGAGACGGTCGCCCCCATGACGCCCGGACAATCCCCCCTGAGCACCGCCAAAAGGCTCTACGAGAAATTTAGACGCGACCGCGATACATACATCGAACAGGTCCGCATGGAGAAATCCCTTACGCGCCGGCGCTGGTCTGAGGCCTCAGCCGGGCAATTTAGAGTGGAGTCAGCTCGAAGCCGAGCGGTTCCGCTATCGCTCGCTGTTGTGTGGGCGTGATCCGACGCCCGAAGAGATAACGGAGCACGAAAGCAATTTGAAAGCCATCCGGGTGGCGCACTGTTGAGCATTTTTGGTGCAGAAGTCCGGTGCAGAACAATCTCCCAACAGCCGGCCTTATGCCAGTCACCAGTCACCCGCTCTTCGACAGCTATCAAGGCGCTACGCAGCGATCAGCGATCGCAGCTTCGATCCTTCCCGGCAACTCCCCAAGAGACGGAACAATTCGCGTGCAGAAATCAACGCGGTTATTGATGAGCAACGTGCCGAAGGCTTTATCGCCGCGCCACAAATCGGCGTGCGGCAGATACATCGCGAGAATAAGATCAACTCCGTCTGAGTTCTTAATATCCCGCCCGTCCTTGTAGAATGCGTACAATATCTGGGCGGTGAGCTGCCCAGACTGCTCGCCAAAAAGTTCTTTCCACCGAGGCGAATTCTTAGTCAATTCCTCTGCGGATTGGATTTCACTGGCGAACGTTTTCACTTCGCGGTCTAGCGCGGTTAATTTCTTACGTGCCGTCGTGCTCAAGGCCTTATCGCCCGTTGCGGAGAGATCCGATCGTATTTTTGCGCGGAGATCGACCAGCTCGGCGACCATGGCTTTCAGCTCACTAAGCATCAGCGTCAGCTTACTTGCTATCTGGTCCCGCCGGTCTACGATCGGGTTATCCAGCCCATAGCAGTCAAACCACGTATTGTAGATGCTTACAGGGTCCGTCAGGTAACATCGCAGCCTGTTGTTAGCTTCCGCTCGAGTAATTTCCCCTAGCACGTATCGGCGGAACTCGCCGCTCTCGGCAAACTTCGGCCCGAACGGGGCCGACCAGGGAAATTCTCTTAGCCGTCGTTCGTCGGCTCTTGCCCAGTTGACGAAATTTCGCCGCTTGCAAAACGCACGGCGCTGTTGACGGCTCAAATTGAGGTGTCGTGCGACAGCATCGGCATAATGGTCAACGATATTCTCGACCTCGAATTCTTCCAATTCTATGCGCGGTATCCATAAGCCCTCGGTCGAAAACTTATCCCCTTGCCCCAAATCAGTGGGATATGGAAAAGCATTCTTGCCGCACAGCTCAACGAGTAGCCGTGCGCGCGCGAGCCGGTCTTCTCTATATTGTGGTGTTGCCTTTTGCAGCAGCTCGAAGACAACGTGATAGGACAGCCCGATCTGGATTTTACCGAGCTCCACCATCCCTTTAAGGAAGTCACGAACCTTGGCCCAGTCCGATCCCGGCAGCGCACAGTACATTGCGGCGTAATCGGATGTATCAAGATGCAATCGAATGGGGCGCACCTGTGCAACTACCTCAAATCCCGATCCGTTACGCGGTCGCTCCCAGTACGCGCTCGGCTGCCAGCGCCTCGGCATAGCGCCGCTGCAACTCACTCCTCTCTAAAATCGTCTGCTTCAAAGAGGCCAAAACGGTTGCATCGAGGTGCACCCGGAATACTGGCGGGATGACGGTGGAACTCGTCGCCCGGCGCGCCTCGACCAGTGAGCCTGTCGCTGGGAAAGAGCGCAAATCGAGGCCGGGGCGTTTCTCCTCGGCTAAGGCCGGATGTGCGAGCGAGTCGGCGGCCTGCAAGCCCGGCAGCCGCTTCTTGTCGCCAAACGACACGCTCCCGAGCATCGCGGCCAACTCGGGAAAGGTTTTTTTGATCTGCTGATGGATGCGCAATGCATCTTTCGAGCCCGCCGCGCCACCTTCAAGGACAATGTCTATCTGGAAATCCGACCGGCGCATTAGCGTAGGAAGATCGTTTATTAGAAGGCTCACCATGTAGCGGTAACATACGCCGTACATTGTATCGAGCTGCGTCTGTTGCGGTCGCAAATTAGCGATGTAGAAATCGTCATAACTCTTTTTGTCTAGCCGAATGTTAAACCCGAATAACAGGTGCTTTCCGCACATTTTTAGAAGATCCCAGCACAGGGACTGGTATCGGCGCTTTCGGCTATGCTCGACCGCATGGAAATATAGCAGGCTCTCCCGTTTCAGCCGTTTACGCCACAGGTCATCGAGGAGGTTCCATTTTCCGAGTGTGCCGACATAACCTGCCAGCATCATGTATTCGGACGCGCTGTGGGTGCCGCCTTCGTCGACAAAAGCCTTGATGATCACCGGGAAACGGATCCGTTTTACCACACCGTAAGCAAGCTAGTACGTCGAGCATCTGTGCCTCATCACGGCGAGATGCCCCCTGCAGTGTCATTCAGCTTGGTAGAGCAGCGGCGATGTTCAAGAGTGTCCTCGAATGGCCAGCCGGCTGCGCCGCTCGCGGCGCGGCCGTGCGGTGGCGCGATGAGACAATCCCCTCACCGCTTTTCCAGAATCGACGTTATCGGTGAGAAACATTGCTCGCCGCCCCAGGCCGCCGGCGGACGCCGATGCCGGCGATCTCCGCTCGGTTGCGCTCACCATCTTGTTGGCGGAGGGGATGGGATTCGAACCCACGATACGGGTTATCGCCGTATAACGGTTTAGCAAACCGCCGCCTTCAGCCACTCGGCCACCCCTCCACCGATGAGCGGGATCGACACGGCGCATGC
>Ga0074045_10005355_pt1 | contig 11234 bp, 12 predicted proteins | sample BogForMeECP23OM2_FD_94442 | JGI IMG/M metagenome (GOLD analysis project Ga0074045, IMG submission 94442) | Bog forest soil microbial communities from Calvert Island, British Columbia, Canada - Bog Forest MetaG ECP23OM2 | ecosystem: Environmental > Terrestrial > Soil > Wetlands ...
CAATTCCTCGGCGATACGCGTTCCACTGATGACGACGGTGGCGTTGTCGCTCAGCAGGCGCACAATGCGGCCGAGACGTGCGTCAGTGGAACCGTCTGGCTGGAGATCCGTGCGGATTGGCTTTGTGCGGGCGATAACAAGATTATGCGCGAGCGTAGGAGGATTGGACAGATAAAGATTGCCTCCGGGAGGGGATTGTCGCGGGTGTGGGATTTCTTCGATTCCCGTGGGCCAGCAACCGCTCTAGATGACACAGTACTTTAGAGGACTCTGGATTCGAGACTGGCAACTGGCCAATGGCCACTGGGACCTGACGACTGCTTCTTCACCACGCATGCCGCCGGGGCACACGCTTCGACAGATTACACAGCGTTTCGTAAACCACCGTATCCGCCCATCGTGCGTGGTCCCAAGCGGTGATCTCCTGCAAGCCGCTGCGGCCGATGAGCACGACCTCATCGCCGATCGCTGCGCCAGTGACTCGCGTCACATCCACCAGAGTCAAGTCCATTGAGATACGGCCTACGATAGGCGCGCGCTGGCCGCGCAGCAGCACTTGGCCGCGGCCAGTCGCTGTTTCTGGAGCTCCTGCCGAAGCCAGGGAGATTTTCCGCGCTAGGCCATCGCCGTAGCCAACGGAAACGACGGCGATGCGCGCCGGTGCAGACGTGACGTAAACCCCGCCATATCCCAGCGCCTGCCCGGCCGGCACATCGCGCAAGCCCAGGACATGCGTCTTCCATGCGAGCACCCGCCTGAGCGACAAAGGTGAGATGTCCATCGCCGGCGAGCCATCGCGATAGCAGGTAGGCTGTTCGTATCCGTAGAGCGCGAGCCCAGGGCGCACCAGGTTGTGCCATGTGTCAGGGCGCGCACTTACCGCACCGCTGTTGGCGAGATGGCGAAGCGGCGGATGCAGACCGTGGGCCGCCAGACTCCTGAGCCCAGTCTCGAATCGCTCGATCTGTTGTCGCGTCCCCTCGTCGTCGAGTACTTCCGAGGATGCAAGATGGCTGAACGCGCCTTCCACCTCGATCTGCGGCAGAGCCTTCACGCCTTCGGCGAACGACTCCAGTTCCGCGAAGGGAAGCCCCAGGCGCGCCATGCCGGTGTCAATTTTGAGATGAATGGGAACTTTACTGGTGAGCCCCAGGCGCGTGGCGGCTCTGGTCACAGCCTGCGCGTCTTCCAGCCGAAAGACTGCGGGCGTGAGCTGATGGCGAAGCGCGTCTTCCTCCTCGCCTGCATACAACCCGCACAGCACCAGGATGCGACCTTTGACGCCGACCTCGCGCAGCAGCACTCCCTCATCGGTTGAGGTCACACCAAACCACTTGGCGCCTGCCTGCTCGAGCGCCGGCGCGCATTCCTCCACGCCGTGGCCGTAGGCATTGCATTTCACAACCGCGCAAATGGTGACGTCAGCACCCACGTGATCTTGCAGCACGCGGAAATTGTGGCGCAGGGCGGAGAGAGAAACTTCGGCCCAGTTGGGACGGGTTTCGATGCGGGAAGAGGTAAAAGTGGCAGCCAAGACTTGATGATACAGTCTGTTCTTGGCTGGTTGCCAGCAGCGAGGGGGGATATCTGGTTTTCGAACTCTAGCTTCGAGTTTCTAGAAAGCGGCACAAAATCGCGCGGTCATGCCGGCGGAGAGGCTGGCCAACGCAGACTGCAGTGCTGTCCGAGTCCCTGCCCGAACCTGGTTTCGCCAACAGGCCTGCACCCTTCCCAGGATCCGGGGCGCCTCCTGCAATGTTGTATGTATTAACTATTTAGTTACCCAATAGTGCTATTGCTGCGCGGCCTTCCATGGTATAAAACCTGAAACAGTGCAGTTCTCTGTTCCGGGGAGGTGATGTTGATTCCTCTTGATCGTAGCTTGGTCGCCTGTAGTAACCGACGAGAGCGCGAGAGAACCGAAACCGAAAAAGCGAGTTCCGGCCAATGATCAACGTCATTATCGCCGACCATCAAGCGATTTTCCGTGCCGGCATCGCCAAGGTGCTGGCGGTTGAGGAAGACATACGCATCGTCGGGCAACCGCAGTCTTCTGAACAGTTGCTGAATGCTCTGGAGAAACTCCGGTCGCGGGTTCTGATCCTCTCGACCAGCTACTTGCCACTGCTGCCCGAGATCCAGACGATTGCGAACGGCCGCAATGTCGCCCTGCTGATGCTCGTGGAAAACACCGAGACCGCTTCCACCTTCATGCAGATGGGTGTGCAAGGAGTAATCTACCGGTGCGCAGGCGGCAACGTCGTGATCGAGGCGGTCCGCCGGTTGTCGCGAGGCGAGCCGTTCCTGCAAAGCCCCAACATGGCGGATGGCGAAGTCAGCGACGATCTTGTCGGGGCACGGGTGCGAGGCCGTCTCTCGGACAGAGAATTGCGCATCATTTCCGGCGTTGTGCAGGGCTACAAAAACCGGGAGATCGCCGCACAGCTCTACACCAGCGAACAGATGGTCAAGAACGCCTTGCGCAATATCTTTGACAAGATCGGTGTTTCGGACCGTTTGGAACTGGCGCTATTTACCATCCATCACCGGATCCTGGCCCAAGCAACGGCGTCGGTTCCGGCCGCGCCGGCGCAACGGCGAAACGGGCAGAGCGCCGATACCCGGGCGATGGCCGCAACTCCGCGGTCAACCACCTTCAATTGAGGGCGCCGCCGGCCTAACAAATTTAGCCGGTCCGTGTGGAGAAGAAGCTTTCGCTTTTCAAAAGCGGCATGACCTATTGTGGTCGGTCGCTGGTGTTCAGCAGTTCGTTCACGATAGCGACCAACTCCTCGGCATTGACCGGTTTCTCGAGGTAGAGATCGGCCAGGGGTTCAGCCGCCTGGAAGGCTTCCGACACATAGCCAGAAACAACGATGACTGGCATGGTGGGGGGCGTCTTGGCTGCGTGCACAATGGCGTGGCCATCGGCGTCGCCCAGTCGCCAGTCGGTAACGACCGCATCGTATCTCTGCTGTCCCAGCTTACCAACCGCCTCGTGTGCTGAGGTGGCTGAGGTTGCCTGGTGCCCGGCGGCCCTGAGAATCGCACACTTTAGCTCGACAACGTGCGGCTCGTCGTCCACGCAAAGGATGTTCGCCATAGGTGTTGTCCTTGGATCGCCGCGCGCCAGGATGCGGCGCGACGCAGCAAGAACATGATGCTGCCCAGCAACCACTGACGTGCCCGCTGGTTGCTATTGTTGGGCACTGCTGTACTGATAGTCAAATAGCGCGAAGCAACTAGGCGCCAACTAGGGCTGTTTTCTCATCGGGCAGCGATAAGGTGGTAGAGACTGGCCATGCGGGAAGACGATAAGTCAGGTGCGAGGCCGGGTCTGAAGACCGCCGTAGGTCTGCGCCACAGAAGGCTGTTTTTTCGACAGTTGCGGACAACCCGGGGCGATCGCACTTTGACGAGACAGAGAACCGAGACAAGAAATTCTTGCTAATCCTGCGTTTTCAACACTTCAGCGCTTCCCTCCCGTCATCTCCGCGACATCTGCAGCGGGACTTAGGGCACCAAAGGGAAATACCGGCGCGCAGTTGAGATGGATCATCGGTTGCATCCAATCCATCGCTCTAGATGGTTATCTCCATCGCCCGGCCCAAATACTAAGTGCTAAGTGCTGCCTTCCTCTTGCTCCTCTGCAGTTCGCGGTAGACCTCGCTCTTGGACAATCCGAACTCCCGCGCTGCCTGCTTCAAGGCAGCTTTTTCCTCGAACTCACCGCTACGCATCAACTCTTGCACCCGCTGCGCAATGTTTTGGCCAGGATGCATCGTCTGCGCCACGTCTTCCGCTTTGCCAAGCAGCAACGTGATCTCACCCTTGATATCGCCGCGCCGCTCCAGTTGCTTCAACAAATCATCAGCACTGCCGCGCAGAAATTCTTCGTGCAGCTTTGTGACCTCGCGGGCGATGACGACATGTCGCTCCGAACCCAGAATCTCTACGACGTCACGCAGTGTCTCCACAATCCTGTGCGGTGCTTCATAAAAGATCTGCGTATGCGGCGATTTGCGGATGGTCTCCAGCACGGTGCGCCGTGCGCCGGCCTTCGCGGGAAGGAAGCCACTGAAGCGAAACGAATCGGTTGGCAGCCCGCTGGCCATCAGCGCCGACAGAAACGCTGAGGCGCCGGGAATCGGCACCACACGGATGTGATGGCGAACTGCAAGCGTCACCAGCCGATACCCAGGATCGCTCACTCCGGGCGTCCCGGCATCGGCGACCAGAGCGATATTGTCGCCGTCTTCCAGGTGCACAACCAGCTCGGCAGCGCGCGTCAGCTCGTTGTGCTCGTGATAGCTCACCGTCGGCTTCTCGATGCCGTAGTGATTCAGCAGCTTCATGGTCTGCCGGGTATCCTCGCAGGCGATCAGGTCCACGTCCTTCAACGTATGCAACGCACGCAAAGTAATGTCTTCAAGATTGCCGATGGGTGTGCCGACAAGGTAGAGAGTGCCAGCAACGGCAGGTTCCCCATTGCCAGTGTCGTCGGAACTCTGCGTCCTCTTGGCCATTCCGCGCCAGTGTAGCATCGTTGCGGTGGCCGGTTGCGAGTGGCTATTGGCAATCCGTCGTCGAAGGGGTTGCAGCCGGTTTGCTGGAATTCGCTCCGATCAGCTATCATGGTTGTTTACCCAGCCAGCTCGGCAATCCTCTGGAGTCAATCAATGGCGCAAGCTTGTGAAATCTGCGGCAAAAAGCCGCGCTCGGGCAACAACATCAGTCACGCGCATAACGTGACCAAGCGTCGCTGGAACGTAAACCTGCGACCGGTCCATGCCAAGACCAAGAACGGCAACAAGCGCATGCGCGTCTGCACCTCCTGCCTGCGCAGCGGAAAGGTGACGAAAGCCTAGCGTTCCAAATACTTAGCGGTTAAAGCCCTCCTGCAATCGGGAGGGTTTTGTTTGCAGGCGTCGTGGTGAGGGAGGGAGCGAAGCGAGGAGTTGAAGGACCCTAAGCTGCATCAGGTCTGCCGCACGAATACCAGGCCCACTGCGATCCCCATCAGCGCTCCGGTGACAACATCGCTGGCGTAGTGATATCCGTCATACACGGCTCCCACACACATCAGAAGGATCGGCGCCAGGAGCCACGGTGCGACTCGGGGCAGGAACCGATACGCAACCACCAGCACCACAAAGGCCAGCATAATGTGCCCGCTCGGAAAAGCATTGCCGTGGACGCCGCCGTGGCTCTGGATGAGCCGCACCATGGATTGGAACGGCCCTCCATGCGCGCTGGCGAGTTGCTGCACTCCAAGACGGTTGGCTGGACTTTGGGTCGGGAAGAGCAGGTACGTTGCGTAGCACAGGCTGTAACCGATGCTGATCGCGTCGGTGAGTCGCCGAAATGCGCCCCTGAAGCCCTGCCGCTTGCGCCAAGCCCAAAACATTCCGCCAAAAACCGGGTACAGCGGATAGAAGACGAAATAGCCGAACTCCAGGAACTCAGTCAGCCACGATGAAACTCGCTCGTGCATCCACAGCGCCGGTGGCACCCTGAACAGCAGCGACTCAAGAGTAATCAGTTGCGCATTCTGCCAGCCACCTCGAATCGCCAGCGACAGAAACGAGACCTCCTCGAATGCTGCGATGAAGAAGATCGCTGGCAGCCAATCGTGGGCGAACTCCCAACCCAAGCCGTCGCTTCGCTTGTGCGCGAGGAGAAGAATCACCGCGATCGCACAGACGTTCCACACCACGTACCGCGGCCAGTGTTCCAAGCCTTGACAGCGAGTGCAGACCAACACGGTCAGCGTAATATGCACCGCGACGTAGATTCGATCGGCAAGGTTCATCCGGGCGGCATACTCTCACTATTGTCATCCTGAGCGCCGGTGGCAGGAAGTACGCGTGTCGGGAGGGCGCTAGCTCTATCCCAACGCAATCACGTCAATCTCAACCAAGACGTCTTTAGGCAGGCGGGCCACCTCGACCGTTGACCTGGCAGGAGGAGCTTGGGTGAAGTGGCGGCCATAGATCTCGTTCATGACAGGGAAGTCAGACATGTTCTTCAGGAAGACGGTAGTCTTCACCGCGCGGTCCAGCGAACTGCCCGCGGCCTTTAGAATGCCGGCGAGGTTCTGCAACGCGCGCTCGGTTTGTGCGGCGGCGTCGCCGGGCACAACCTGTTGGGTCGCGGGATCAAGCGCCACCTGCCCCGAGACAAACACGAATCCGTTCGCCTTGATGGCCTGCGAGTACGGCCCGATGGCCTTGGGTCCGTCGTTAGTCGCGATCACTTCGCGCATGCGTCCTCCTGGGTTACCTTTCAGGTATGCGCCTCGATTTTCGCACACCCAGCCGAACCTATATGTCCTCTAGCCCGGCAAACTGCGACACGTGCGCAGTAAGGCTCTGTGCTCTGTATCCTTGCATCGAAAGGCGACCTGAGCCAGACTGCTTATCAGACCGCGCCCTTTTCTGAAGCGTGCAAGTCTTTAGGCTAGCAGTCGGTGGAGACACCACAACCCCCACCATCGGTCTCGGCGCTTATCCATGATGACGCAGCACGTCGCATACGCAGACTTCGTGCTGGATGTGGGCTGAAGTCGGGTGAATACTGGCAAGCCTTCCCTGGGTTCGCGCCCCATCGCGACCAAAGATACGCTTCAGGGCAAACGGGCCTGGTGGAGTTTAAAGACACGGGTCAGAACGGGAGCGATGCAGCACAACGACCGAGGAATGCGCTTCGGCCGTTGTGTTACCAACCACGAACCCTACCTCGCGGTCTTTTCCCCAATTGCTTTCGCCTGGGTGAACAACAGAAGGTAATCCGGCCCGCCGGCCTTCGAGTCTGTTCCCGACATGTTGAAGCCGCCGAACGGATGCGCGCCCACGATTGCTCCTGTGCACTTGCGATTGATGTACAGGTTGCCGACGTGGAACTGCTCCTTGGCCACAGCGATTTTGTCCTCCGACGAGGTATAGACCGCGCCGGTCAGGCCGAACTCAGTGTTGTTGGCAATCGCCAACCCATCTTCGAAATCGCGTGACTTGATCACCGCCAGCACGGGACCAAAAATCTCCTGCTGGGAGACGGTCGCCATCGGGTCAACATCAGCAATCACCGTCGGCTGGATAAAGTAGCCGTCGGCGGCTTCAGTCGCCCGCCCACCGCCGGCGATCAGTCGCCCGCCTTCGGCAATCCCCTTCTCGATGTAGCCAAGAATCGACTTCATCGACTTCTCATTCACCACTGGGCCCATGTCCGGGTTTTGCGTCGGATCGCCAACCCTGATCTTCTCCACCCGTTCTCTCAGCCGCTGCACGAACCGGTCGTAAATGCGCTCATCCACGATGGCACGCGAGCACGCCGAGCACTTCTGCCCGCTGAAGCCAAAAGCCGAAACCACGACACCCTCGACCGCAGCATCGAAATCGGCGTCGGCGTCCACCACAATCGAGTCCTTGCCACCCATTTCGAGCACGGTGCGCTTGATCCAGATCTGGCCCGGTTGCTGCTCCGCGGCCCGACGGTTGATGTGCAGGCCCACCTCCTTCGAGCCGGTGAACGCGATATAGCGCGTCTTGGGATGCTCCACAATGGCATTGCCAAAGCTGTTGCCGTGGCCGGGGCAGAAGTTGGCCACGCCATTAGGCAAGCCAGCCTCTTCCAGGATCTCGAAGAACTTCGCGGCGATGGTCGGTGAGTCGCTCGACGGCTTCACAATGACGGTATTGCCGCACACGATGGAGGCCAGCGTCATCCCGCCCATGATGGCGCCAGGGAAGTTCCACGGCGGAATCACCACGCCCACGCCCAGCGGGATGTAGCGCAGCCAGTCGCGCTCGCCCGGCAACTGCACCGGCGCCTCGGCCTTCGACAATCGAATCGCCTCCAGCGCGTAGAAGTCGCAGAAGTCAATCAGTTCGGCGATGTCGCCGTCGGCCTCGGCCCAGTTCTTTCCAACCTCGAACACCATCCACGCCATCAGCTCGAACTTGCGCTCGCGCATCAGCGCGCTGGTGCGAAACAGCAGTCCGGTGCGCTCCTCGACCGAGGAGTACTTCCAGGTCTCGAAGGCCTTCAGCGCCGCTTGCATCGCGGGCTCGACCTCAGCCGATCCTGCCGCCTGATGGACGCCGACAATCTCCGACGGCTTGGCTGGATTGATGGACGTCGTCTTCTGGGCAGTCTTGATGCGGCGTCCGCCGATTACCAAGTCGTACTCGCGTCCTAGTTCGGCGCGCACTTTTTCGATGGCGGCGCGCATGCGGCGCGCGTTCTCGGGGTTGCTGAAATCGACGTAGGGTTCGTTCTTGAATTGGGCGGGAATGTTGGTTTCTTTCAAGCCTTCGCGAGTGGGTGCAAGCGCAGTCGCCATAAATGCCTTCCTTTCAGAAAGGTGAGTCTCAGTAGATGCCGTGTGGTCCAGGGGGATTCGGGCGCGCCTTACAGCGCGGCCCAAGGCTTGATGATAAGCTTGGCCGGCCGCTTTGTCGCGTTGCGCCAGTACGAGAATCGCTACGAAGGTCAATCGAACGGGGACGCGCTTGGTCAACTAAGAGGCGGAAACCAGAGGGGCGCCCGACCTCAGCCGCAGGTCACCTTATAGCAACGAATCAGCATCCACAGGTAGCGGTCCTTCGATTCCGTCTGGCCGCGGCGATCTCCGCTCAGGATGGCAATAGTCAGGTAACGTATGACCACAACTGAGGTTTAACACCCCATGTATTCCGGATGGTAGTCCTTCCAGATGCCGGTGCCGGCCGAGATCTGGCGGACAGGGATATCTTCGGCGTGCCTGGCGGTTCGGACCCACTCCCAGGCGTGCATGATTTCGGAGATATCGAAGTAGCGCGTCTCGGATTGGAGCACCGCCGCGCCCGCGGTAATGATGGCCACGATCTCTTCCCACTTGTCGGCGCCGACCACGGCCATGCGCGCGATGTGGTCAGTGTGCTTCTGCAGGAAGCGCATCTGGTCCCAGCGCGCCCCCCAGTCGGCGCCATGCATCTCGGAAAGGTCGGCGAGGATGCCGATGGGCTTGTGCTTGCGTTCGGCGATCAGGTATCGGATTTGCGGCTCGAACCCTTTGATGTCCTCTTCCGTCATTCTGCCGATGACCTTGAAGCCGATTACTCCTCCCGAGCTCTCTGTCAGTCGTTGGATCATGCTGTTCGTGCTCCTGATATCCGCGTTCGCGAAACGGCAGTATATCTCACACGCCTGAAGCGTCCGCGTCCCCACGCGAGCAGGCTGACTGTTGTATCTTGTCCTAAGGCGAACACAATGACACAAACAGCGGTTCTCGGCGGAGGATGCTTCTGGTGCGTGGAAGCCGCCTTCAACCAGTTGCAGGGAGTGCAAAAAGTGGTGTCGGGCTACATGGGAGGGCACGTGCCGAGCCCGAGCTACGAGCAGGTTTGCAGCGGCAAGACCGGACATGTCGAGGTGGCCGAGGTCACCTTCGATCCGGCCGTGATTAGCTACGAAGACCTGCTGGAAGTGTTTTTCACCGTTCATGATCCGACCACGTTGAACCGCCAGGGCAACGACGTCGGCGAGCAGTATCGGTCGGTGATTTTTTATCGCGATGAAAAGCAGCGTGAGACTGCGCAAAAGGTGATTGCCGACCTCACCAAGGAGCGTGCCTTTGCCGACCCGATTGTCACCGCCGTAGAGACTGCCTCAACGTTCTACCCCGCCGAGCAGTATCACCAGAATTATCTGGCCAATCATCCCTCTCAGCCCTATTGCATTTTCGTGGTCTCGCCCAAAGTGAAGAAGATCCGCGAAAAGTTTGCGGCACGGCTGAAGGCCTAGCCCAAGCAGTCACTCTTCATCAGCCAATTCCGTTCTTTCTCTTCGCCACCGCGGCCTACGCATTTCATCGTAGCTCCGCCGGCGAGATCCCCGGCAAGCCTTTCATCTCAATTCGGTGATAACAAACCAAATCCAGTTCTTGACATTACAGATTGCGATATTATAATTGCGAATTGTAATATGAAATTAGGAGAGAAAATCCGCTACCTCCGGCTGGTCGAAGGCACGCTGCGCGGCATGGGCCGCGAGATGACGCAGCAAGACCTGGTGGTCGCGCTGAAGAAGGAAATGGGCAGCGGGTTGAGCCAGTCGTACCTGTCGCAGATCGAGAGCGGAGCGCGGCCGCACTTGACGAATGCGTCGCGCATGCTGCTGGCACGATTCTTTAAGGTGCATCCTGGGTACCTTGTGGACGACCCCGAGGGCTATCACACCGAGTTGACCAGCGACTTGCGGGCGATGGAAGACCGGCTCGACTTATGGCTGATCAACGGGGCGGAACAGTTCGCGCGCGATCCCGAACTGAGCCAGACGCTGCTGCAGGTGGCCAAACATAAGGACTCGCGCAAGTGCCTGATACTGCTGGGTGCCATCTTGGAGGCGCCCGAATTGGTAGAGCGGCTGACCGAAGTTTTGAAGCCGAACCTGGGCGAGTCGCCGCACCGCGGCGGGCGGCACAAGAGGTTGGCGGGAGCGAGCGTATGACTTGGACCATGTTCTATCTCGTGTGCTTTCTCGTAGGAGTGACCCTGAGCGTCGTGTCGTTCCTGGGTGGAAGCTTTCACTTGCCGCACGTCCACTTTCATCTGCCGCACGGTGGCGCGCCGCCCCCGGGAGGAGTACACCCCGCAGGCGGAACAGGCGCGCAGATGCCGTTTCTGAACTTCGGAACCATCACGGCATTTCTGGCATGGTTCGGAGGTGCGGGCTACCTGCTGACGCGCTACTCCTCGCTTGTGGTAGCCGGCGTATTGGTTTTGGCGATGGTCGCCGGACTTGCGGGAGCGATGATCGTCTTTTGGTTCGTGGCGAAGCTGCTGCTTAAACATGATCGCGACCTCGATCCGGCGGACTACGAACGAGTGGGAGTGCTGGGCCGCATCAGCAGCCCGATTCGCGCTGCCGGCACGGGCGAGATCATCTTTTCGCAAGCCGGTACACGGCAGACGTGCGGGGCGCGCAGCGAAAACGGTGAGGCCCTGGCGCGCGGCACCGAGGTGATCGTCACGCGGTACGAACATGGCATAGCGTACGTAAGACGGTGGGAGGAAATGGCGGAAGCAGATGTGACCAGCACTTAGCATTTAGTGATGAGGGCTTGGTATCTGAAGATAGACAACACTTGAAACGTTGGAGATGAATGACCAGATGTCGACGACTAAGTCGCTGACACCTTAACCACTAAATGCTAATTGCTAGTGGCCTTTGAAGGAGGTCTATGGGATTCCACA
>Ga0074045_10005356_pt1 | contig 11233 bp, 10 predicted proteins | sample BogForMeECP23OM2_FD_94442 | JGI IMG/M metagenome (GOLD analysis project Ga0074045, IMG submission 94442) | Bog forest soil microbial communities from Calvert Island, British Columbia, Canada - Bog Forest MetaG ECP23OM2 | ecosystem: Environmental > Terrestrial > Soil > Wetlands ...
CGGCATGCCTGCAGGCAAATCGACGAAACTGTGGTCCTCGCGAATATCGACCCGACCGATGTGCACGCCCTCGATTCCGGCCTCGTTGGCGATCGCGCCGACGATGTTGCCGGGCCTGATTCCGTGTACCGACCCCACTTCGATGCGAAAGGTTTCCTTGTGGCCGCCGGCCGACGGCGGACGAGTGCCTTGGGTACGCTCTCGCCCGGGCGATGGTTCGGCACGCGGCGCGGGGGCGCGTGGTGCTTCGGCGCGCGGCGGCTGCCGCTCGGGGCGCACAGGCGCTGCGTGGATCGGTGCTGCCTTGTCGGGCAGCAGCAGCGGGCTCGCGCCTTGGCCCAGGCTCGCGAGCGCCGCGGCGATGTCGATGAGCGGCAGTCCGGTCTCCGCTTCCAGCTGCTCCAATACCGGCCGGAAGACCGTCGCCTCGCCCTTGGCGATGGTCTCTGAGACCCGCAACTTGAACTTGGCGATGCGCAGCGCGTTGACCGCATCGACCGTCGGCAGATTCATCGGTTCCAGATCCGACCGCGTGGCGCGTTCGATGGCACGCAGCATGTTTCGCTCGCGCGGCGCGATGAACAAAATGGCCTCACCCTTGCGGCCGGCGCGCCCTGTCCTTCCGATGCGATGCACGTAGGATTCCGTGTCGTACGGAACGTCGTAGTTCACGACATGGCCGATGCGTTCGACGTCGAGTCCGCGTGCGGCAACGTCGGTCGCGACCAGGATGTCGATTTGCCCGGCTTTCAAGCGCGCGACCGTACGTTCGCGCTGTTGCTGCGGGATGTCGCCGTTGAGCGGGGCGGCGGCGAAGCCGCGCGCCTCGAGCTTTTCGGCCAACTCGACGGTGGACTGCTTGGTGCGGGTGAACACCAGCATGGCGTCAAAGGTCTCCGCCTCGAGGATGCGAGTCAGGGCATCGAGTTTGTGCATGCCGCTCACCAGCCAGTAGCGCTGGCGGATGTTGGTCGCGGTGCTCGTCTTGCTCTTGATCGTCACTTCGACCGGCGAGCGCAGATGCCTCTGCGCGATGCGGCGTATCGGCGCCGGGATGGTCGCGGAAAACAGCGCCACCTGGCGGCGGGGCGGCGTCTGTTCGAGAATGCTCTCCACCGCATCGACGAAGCCCATGCGCAACATCTCGTCGGCTTCATCGAGCACCAATAGCGTCAGCGCGGAAAGCTTCAGGGTGCCGCGGTTCATGTGATCGATGACCCGCCCCGGTGTGCCCACCACCACGTGCACGCCGCGCCGCAGCGCATTGAGCTGCGGCTGGTAGCTTTGGCCGCCGTAGATGGGCAGCACGTGAAACCCCTTGAGATGGGCCGCATAGCGTTGAAACGCCTCGGCCACCTGCAAGGCGAGTTCGCGGGTCGGCACCAGGACCAGCACCTGGGGTTCGTGGCAGGACAGCTCGATGCGCGTCAGCGCCGGCAATGCGAATGCCGCGGTCTTGCCCGTGCCGGTCTGCGCCTGGCCGAGCATGTCGGCGCCGCTCAGCAGCACCGGTATGGTGGCGGCCTGGATGGGCGAGGGCGACTCGTAGCCGACGTCGGCGAGCGCGCGCAGCACGGGCTCGGACAGCGCGAGATCGCGGAAGCTCGCGGGAGCTAGGGTTTCGTCCGCCGGGACTGCACTCATGGGAGGAGACGCCTTGAAGAACCAGCGGCAAGTCTAGCGGTTTGGCCGCTTATTGCTACCATGCGCGTCCTGAACGAACCGCATCACGCGTAGGATGATTCATCATGGGACGCATTTTCGAAGTCAGAAAGCACGCGATGTTCGCGCGTTGGAACCGGATGGCCAAACAGTTCACCCGGGTCGCCAAGGACATCGCCATCGCCGTCCACGCAGGCGGCCCCGACCCCGCCTCCAATCCCACGCTCAGGCGGGTGCTGCAGAACGCTCGCGCGGTCAACATGCCGAAGGACAAGACGGATGCCGCGATCCGCCGCGCCTGCGGGAAGGAGGCTGCCAACTATCAGGAAATACTCTACGAGGGCTATGCGCCGCACGGCGTCGCGCTTCTGGTGGAAACCGCCACCGACAACCCGACGCGCACGGTGGGGAGCGTGCGCAACATCTTTGCCAAGGGCGGGGGCAATCTCGGCACCACCGGCAGCGTGAGTTTTTTATTCAAGAAGATGGGCGTGTTCCGCCTGGATCCGGGGACCGTCAAGGACCAGGATGAATTGGAGCTGGATCTCATCGACCATGGTCTTGACGAAATGGGTGAAAGCACGGGGGACAAGGGTGAGCCGCAGCTGGTGATCCGCTGTGCGTTCAACGATTTCGGCAGGCTGCAGGAAGCACTGGAAGCGCGCCGCCTCACTCCGCTTTCTGCGGAACACGAATACATCTGCGCCGTACCGAGCGAGCTGCCGGAGGACCAGGCGGCCGAGGTCTTGGCGCTGATCGATAAACTCGAACAGGACGATGACGTTCAAAAGGTGTTTCACACCCTGGCTTGAGGAACCTGCCGGTCCCTTAAGGATTGTTCATGCTGTCATCCGTTGCCGCGGCGCCACGTTGCTCGTATTTGAGGCGCGTAGAACAGGTCAGGAGAACAGTCATGAAGCGATTACTTATATTGTTGATTCCAATCAGTTTTCTGGCAATATCGGGATGCGTGGTGAGCCCCTACGGTTACCGCGGATACTATGGCCCGCGGGTGGCGGTGGTGGCGCCGGCACCGGTGGTCGTGGTCCGGCCGTAAGGCCCCCCTTGAGTACGTGCGGCCGGCGCTGCCGGCCGCCGTATACTAAGGCGAGATGGCAACCCACCCGTTTCACATCGTCAACGTGTTCACACAGCGCCAGGGGGCGCTGACCGGGAACCCACTGTGCGTTTTTGAAAACGGCGCCGCATTCGACTCCGAGACCATGCAGGCGCTGGCGCGGCAGTTCAATCTATCGGAAACGACCTTCATCTTGCCTTCCTCGCGAGCCGACGCTCGCGTCCGCATCTTCACCCCGGGCTACGAGATGCCCTTTGCAGGCCATCCGACCCTGGGCACGGCGCATGTGTGCCGCTCGCTCGAGCTCGGTGGAGATGAATTGCGGTTGGAAATGGCCGTTGGGCTTGTGGCCGTGACGGCACGCGAGAATCGTTGGACGCTGACCGCCCCGAGCGCGACCTGGCGCGAGGTGCAATTCTCGCGCGCCGCGCTGGCGCACGCGCTCGGACTCGAGGAGCGGGACATCGGTGAGCGGCCGCTGTGGGTCAAGGCGGGCAAGGAACAGTTGATCGTCCCGCTCAACTCGGAGGACGCGGTGCACCGTGTCTCGCCGCAGCCGGGCGCCTTTGCCGGCATCCGCAGCGAGGACGGCATCGGGATGGCATATGTGTTCGCGCAGCGGGGGATGGATGAGACGCTGGCGCGCTTTTTCTTCCCGCACGACGGGGCGATGCTCGAGGATCCCGCGACCGGATCGGCCACCGCCAATTTCGGCGGATGGTGTGTCGCGATGCAAAGGCCCCTGCCGCTACGGGTGCAGATCTCGCAAGGCGAATTCGTCGCCCGGCCTTCATCGCTGTATCTGGACATCGACGCCGAGCGGCGGATTCGCGTCGCCGGCGACGTGATCAAACTCGGCGGCGGCACGGTGCGCCTCGACTAGAGCGGACCGACGGGCTGACGATTGATGATCCCATTGGCCCAGCGCACCACCGGCACCAGGCGAGGCGATACCATGGCGAGCGCCCTGTCGTAGCTCACCCAGCGCGCTTCGTGATGCTCCGGCGCGCCGAGCTCCGGATTGATGGGCAGGCGAACCTGCATCTCCTTGCTGCGGGCAATGTAGTAGCGGGAAATTTTGCCCTTGTTGTAGGGGCCGGTGTCCATATGCACCATGCCCCAATCGAACGACAGGTCTTCCAGCGTGGTCTCTTCACGAACCTCGCGTACGGCGGCCGCGATCGGCTCCTCCCCCGCCTCGACCAGACCCTTCGGGAAATCCCAGTTGCGGTAAGCCCGCAGCAGCAGGAATTTCAGTTTCCGGTCGACCAAGCTCACGGTCACGACTCCGGCGGACATTCTGGTGGGCGGCGCAACTGAAGACATGGAGTCGCTCGACTGCGTGATTGCCGCTCCCATTGTACCCGCGGGCGGGCCGGCGCGGCCGCCGCGCCCGATCAGGCCGCGATGGCCGGGCCGTCCATAATTGATATGGATTAAAGTTACCATATTGATAGACTGTTGCTATGGAAATGGCGGATCTTAAGCGATGAATCTCAAGGATCTGAAGTATCTGGTGGCGCTCGCGGACACCGGGCATTTCGGCCGCGCGGCCGAACGCAGCTTCGTCAGCCAGCCGACGCTGTCCGCGCAGCTCAAGAAATTGGAGGAGTACCTCGGCGTGAAGCTGGTCGAGCGCCAGCCGAAGAACATCCAGCTCACGGAGGTGGGCAAGCAAATCGTGATTCGTGCGCGCCACATGCTGAACGAGGGAGACGAAATCATCGCGCTCGCCCGCAACAACAAGGACCCGCTTGCCGGCAAGCTCAAGGTGGCCCTGATACCCACCGTCGGTCCCTACCTGCTGCCGCGCGTCATGCAGAAGATCCGCAAGGCCGTACCGCACTTGGGCCTGATGCTGTACGAGCATCAAACCGAAGCCCTGCTCAAGCGGCTGCGCGAGGGCGAAATCGACTTAGGGATCATGGCGCTGCCGGCCCCGCAGAACGGGCTGGAGTCGCGCGCACTCTACGAGGAAGCCTTCACCGTGGCGCTCCCGCAAAACCACCCGCTGGAGCTCAAGTCGACCATCAAGGTGGCCGACCTGAAGGACCAGACCTTGCTGCTGCTGGAGGACGGCCACTGCCTGCGCGATCAGGCCCTGGAGGTATGCAGCCGAGTCGACGTTCGCGAGGCCGAGGACTTCCGCGCGACGAGCCTGGAGACCTTGAGACAGATGGTGGTCGCCGGACTGGGCATCACCTTGCTGCCGGAATTAGCCGTCGAATCCCCGTTCGGCTCACAGCGCGGACTGACCGTTCGAGAATTCAGCAGGCCGGCCCCGACGCGCACGGTGGGCGCCGTATGGCGCAAATCGACCACCCGCGCTGCGGCCATTGGCGCGGTATGCGACGTGCTGGACAAGGCGATGGCGGCAAGGCATTGAAGCGCGCCGCCGGGCGGGCGCTTAAAAAATGCCGTATTTGCGCCTCGCTCGCCCTCTCCGGAAGCCCCGCGAGCCCGGTGCAGCCGGTCTTTTTTGATTAATTGCGATGAATCTCCGGCATTTGCGTACGCTTTTGCCGAATATTTCACATATTGCGTCCGTGCGACCCGGCAAAATGATCACCTGAGGATCGCCCGGCCATGAACGCTCGAACTGCTGCCTCCGCAAATTTGAAGTCTTCGACGATGCCGCGCTTCGACGCGAAATTCATCGAAGAACACCATCTCATCGAGCGGTATCTGGAGAACAAGCTGCCGCTCAAGGGCGCGCGCGACCTGGAGAATTGGTGCCGCGAGCACCCCGAGTATCTGAATGACCTCAAGCTGGCGGAGCGTGCGCAGGCGAGCCTCAAGCTGCTGGAGGCAAGCGGCCAGTCGCAAGACCTGCGCGAGGCGCCGCCGCCCTGGTGGAAATCGCCCTACCTGGCAGTGGGCCTGGGAGTGGTGGCGCTGCTGAGCCTGCTGGCGTTCTGGGTCCTGATGGGAAAGTACGCGCTGCTGCGCGGAGAGCTGGAGGATTCCCGGGTGCGCATGAACCAAGGATCCCTGGTGCAGCCGGCGGCACACAGCAATTTGAGCGTGTCCCCGGATCGCGCGCCGGATCTGGGCAGGGCGCGGATCCAGGTCAGCCGCAGCGCGCCCCAGCTGATCGATTTGCACATCGACATGAGTTACACGACGCTGATGCAATTCCGCGTAACCGTCGACAAGCAGGATCAGGGGCGCGCCCTGGTCCTGGAGAACTTGACCAAGGATTCGAACAGCGAGCTGCGCCTGACGTTCAATACCACCGGACTGGCCGCCGGCATCTATACGGTGCGCATCGAAGCGCTGCCGCCCAAGCCTCAGGTGGTGGTGACGGCGCGGCGGCGCGCGCCGCCGCCGCCCGCCGAAGAGCCGATCGGCGTCCCGATTCCCGTAGGTTGGCTGGTTCTGGAAGTGAACTGACGCTCGAGCGGTAGGCGTATTCGCAATCACTCGTCGCGCAGGGAAACGATCGGCGGGGTATTCACCACCCGGCGCGTGGCCAGCGTGCCGCTCACACCCACGAGAATCGTCCCGCACACCAGGCCGATCACCCACACCTTAGGATCGGGCGTGAACTGCAGCGAGAACAAGCGGCGCGCCACGATCCACCCCACGGCGCTGGCGCCGAAAGCCCCCAGGGTGCCCGCGAGAAATCCCAATGCCGAGAATTCGGCGGCGACTCCCTGCAGCACCGTGGCTCGACTCGCTCCCAGAGTGCGCAGTATCGCACTTTCATAGCGGCGTTCATCGCGCGTCGATTGCACCGCGGCAAGCAGAACGACCACACCCGCTGCCAGCGTGAAAAGAAAAACGTACTGCACGGCGAGCGAAGCACGGTCCATGATGTCGCGGATCTGTCTCAAGATGGCATCCACGTCGAAGACCGACACCGTGGGGAATTGCCGCACCAGGTCGACCAGCGCCGGACGCTGCGCGGCCGTGAGATAGACGCTGGTCATGTAGGTGCCGGCCGCGCCGTCCAGCAAACCCGGCGGAAACACCAGGAAGAAATTCGGCCGAAAGCTGTCCCAGCGCACCTTGCGAATGCTGGCGACCCGCACCGTCAGGCTCTCGCCCGCAACGTCGAAGCCCAGCGTATCCCCGAGCTTGAGCTTGAGCGCCTCTTGATACTCCGAGGAGACCGACACCATGGGCTTGCCGAAATCGGCGGGCGTCCACCAACGCCCTTCGATGAGCTGGTTGTCGTCCATGAGCCGCGCCGTCCACGTCAAATTCTGCTCGCGTTCGAGGTAGCCGCGAGCGCTGTCGCCCTTCGGGTGCAGCGACTCGCTGGCGGCTCCATTGATGGCCGTTATGCGCGCACGCACCATGGGGTACATCTGCGGCTCCCCGAAGCCGTGCGACCTGAGGAAGTCCTGCAGCGGGCCCCGCTCCTCGGGCCGAATATTGACCAGGAAATTATTGGGTACGTCGGCGGGAAGGCTGCGGCGCCAGTCGGCGAGCAGGTCGCCGCGCACCACCGCGAGCAGCAGCAGCACCATGAGACCCAGGCCGAATGCGACTATCTGCACGACGCTGCCGCCGCCGCGGCGCGAGACGTTCGCGAGCCCGTAGCGCCAGGCCACGCCGACTCCGCCGCGCAAGCGGCCCGTCAATTGCACCAATCCGTACCCCGCCAGCGTCAGTACCAGGCCCACACCGAGCACACCAGCCAGCAGGCTCGCCACAAGCTCGGTGTCGCGCACGAAGCTCCACAGAATCGCAAACAGCGCCGCGAGGGCGCATGCGTACGACAGACCGAAGCGCAGCGGCGGCGCGGTCGCGGTCTTGCGCAGCACGCGAACCGGCGGAGTGCTCTTCAATTGCAGCAGGGCGGGCAGCGCGAAGCCGATCAGCATCGCCATTACGGTGACCAGGGCAATCGGCAGCGGTGCAAGCGAGGCGGGGGGCAGTTCCGTGCGGATCAGGTCCTTGAGCAGCCACGCGAGCCCCCATTGGGCCAGATATCCCAGCGCAGCGCCCGCGGCCACCGACGCCGCCGCGAGCAGCGTCAATTCGATGATGGATATCGCCAGCACGAAGCGCTGCGATGCGCCCATGCATTTCATCAGCGCGACCGTATCGATGTGCCGCGACGCGTAGCGGCGGGCGCCCATCGCTACGGCAACGGCCGCCAGCAATACCGATGCAAGACTCGCCAGATTCAGGAAGCGGCTCGCCCGGTCGACGGCTGAATTGAGCTGGCGGCTCGATTCATCCACCTCGCGCAGGCGTTCGCCGGGCGCCTTCGCGGCGGCCAAGTATTCACGAAACGCCGCCACCGCCGGCTCGGCGCCGGCGAACAGCGCGGCATAGGTGACGCGGCTGCCCGGCTGGATCAGCTGCGTCGCCCCGATATCCCCGATGTTGATCATCGCCGCGGGCGCCAGGTTGACGAAGCCGGTGCCCTGGTCCGGACGATAGTCGAGCACCTCGGTCACCCGGAACGAGCCGGCGCCGATGCGCAGGCGCGCGCCGAGGGAGATCTTCAGCTGCGCAATGATGCGCGCATCGACCCACACCTCGCCGGCGCCGGGAATCCGATCGGTGATGCGCGCGGCGCCGAACGGCGTATCGGCGATCTTGACGTGCCCACGCAGCGGATAATTCGCGCTCACCGCCTGCAGCGCCGCGAGCTGGCTCGCCTCGCCGTTGAAGATCGCGGTGGGGAACGACAGGATCTGCGCGCTCTTAAGGCCGAGAGTGCGGCTCTGCGCAACATACCACTCGGGAATCGGACGAGGCGACTCGAGGCGCAAATCGGCCGCCAGCACTTCGGCCGCCTGCGCGCGCACACCTTGCGAAATGCGGCTGGTGAAGAAGCCCACCGCGGTCAACGACAGAACCGCCACGCACAGGGCGAGCAGCAACACCGAGAGCTCGCCGGATTTGCAGTCGCGCCACAGATTGCGCAGGGCGAATCGCAGGATCTGCATGTCAGTTCGCGCTCACCGCATGTCCGGCATCGAGCTCGAGCATGCGGCCGCAGCGGTGCGCCAGATCGCGGTCGTGCGTCACCAGTACCAGCGTGCTGCCGCTGCTGCGATTGAGCTCGAAAAGCAGGTCCGTGACGCGTTGACCGGTGTGGGTGTCGAGGTTGCCGGTCGGTTCGTCGGCAAAAAGCAGCGACGGGTGAGTCACGAAGGCGCGGGCGATCGCCACCCGCTGTTGCTCGCCGCCCGACAGTTGCCTGGGATAGTGCGCGGCGCGCTGTGTCAATCCCACCTGCTCGAGCGCCTGTGCCGCCGCGTCGCGCGCGTCGCGCCGGGCGCGCAGCTCGAGCGGCAGCATGACGTTTTCCAGGGCGGTGAGCGAGGGAATCAAATGAAACGACTGGAACACGAATCCGACCTGCCGGCCGCGGATGGCGGCGCGCCCGTCCTCGTCGAGCAGGGTGATGTCGACACCGCCGATCAGCACGCAGCCGGTGCTCGGCGAATCGAGACCCGCGAGCATCGCCAGCAGAGTGGATTTGCCGGCGCCTGAAGCCCCGACAATGGCCAGTGTCTCTCCTTTATGCACACTGAGGCTGACATCGGCGAGAATGGTCAGCGGGCCTTCCGGGCTTGCCACGGTTTTCGATACATTTCTGGCTTCGAGAACGATTTGATTTTGCATCGGGAGCGCCCGTGAAACGGTTTCTCGTCCTGTTGGCGTTGTGTTGGGCGGCGATCTCGGCAAACGCGGGAACGCCGGTGATCCTCGTATTCGGCGACAGCATCAGCGCCGGCTACGGGCTGCCGCGCGTGGAGCAAGGCTGGGTGGCGCTGCTGCAGGCGAGGCTCAAGAACCAAGGGTACGGTTACCAGGTCGTCAATGCCAGCGTCAGCGGCGAAACGACCGCAGGGGGGCTCGCGCGCCTGCCGCGTGCGCTCGGCCTGCACCACCCCGCGATCGTCATCCTCGAGCTGGGGGGCAATGACGGCCTGCGCGCCTTGCCGGCCGCGCAAATGCGCGACAATCTGACGCGAATGGCCGAACTTTCCGCGGGGGCCGGGGCGAAGGTGCTGCTGTTGGGCATGCGGATGCCGCCCAATTACGGTCCGGATTACACCGCGCAGTTCGTTCGGGTGTATGCCGAGGTGGCGCACGATCAAAGGCTCACCATGGTGCCCTTTCTGCTCGACGGTATCGCCCTGTCCCCCGATCTGATGCAGGCGGACGGCATCCACCCCAACCAATCCGGCCAGCCGAAATTGCTCGAGAACGTTTGGCCGGCATTGCAGCCGATGCTCGAGCGCTGAGGGCCGCGCGACCGGCGCCTCAGGGATACTCCTCGGGGGTGGCTATTGAGGCAAATTGTCCGGCAAGAGCGTGATCACGTCCATCACGAAACGAGTGTGCTCGCGGCTCGAAACCGCAGCCGACAGGGTCCCATGGACGCTGACGTGCGAATTATCGACGATGTTCTGCGGAAACTCCGAAATTCCCGCGAGCTGCAATTCGTCGGCCGGCTGGCACAGGAAGCTTTGCGCCGGCGAGTACACGTACGCAGTATGATCGAGAACCAGAATCGGCACGTTGTCGATGCCGTCCGGGGCCGGATAGCTGCGAAAATGCACTCGGCCGGACAGCGTGTGCTTGACCGGCTGCACGAAAAGGCAGCCGCCGTAGCCGTGAACGCAACCCCCGGACGCAAGGCAGATACCGAGGAGCAACCAGCGCGACATGCTCATGCGTAGAAGTCTCATTCACTCAAGCATACTCCCTCGGCCGATAACGTTGCTGGCGTCTTGAACCGGTGCTATACACCCGAGACAAAAAATAGGAGACATCCTGCGTGGATCGAATTTGGCTGAAATCATATCCGGCCGGTGTGCCCACAGATATCGACCCCGATGAGTATGCCTCGCTCAATCAAATGTTCGATGAAGCCTGCGCGGCCTATGGCCACGCGCCCGCCTACACCAATTTGGGAGCGTCGCTGACGTATGCACAGCTCGATGCGCTGAGCCGCGCATTCGCCGCGTGGCTGCAGCGCAAATCCGGACTGGCGCCCGGAGACCGCGTCGCATTGATGATGCCCAACATCCTGCAGTACCCGGTCGCGCTGTTCGGGGTGCTGCGCGCCGGCATGGTGGTGGTGAATACCAATCCTCTGTATACCGCCCGCGAACTCGAGCATCAGCTGAAGGACTCCGGCGCCAAGGCGATCGTCATCGTCGAGAATTTCGCGCACGTGCTGCAGCAGGTGCTGCCGCGTACCGACCTCAAAATGGTGTTGGTGACCCGAATCGGCGACCTATTGGGGCTGCCGCGCGGCATGATCGTGAATTTCGTGCTGCGCTACGTGCGCAAACAGATCCCGGACTGGAGCATGCCAGGCGCGCTGACCTTCAAGGGCGCGCTCTCGTCGGGTCTCGGCATCAAGCTCGAACCCGTCGCGCGCGGTCCGGAAGACATCGCATTTCTGCAATATACCGGGGGCACGACCGGCATTGCCAAGGCGGCGATTCTCACGCATCGAAACATGGTGGCCAACGTGCTGCAGGCCAGCGCCTGGATCAAACCGGCGCTGCC
>Ga0074045_10005357_pt1 | contig 11233 bp, 9 predicted proteins | sample BogForMeECP23OM2_FD_94442 | JGI IMG/M metagenome (GOLD analysis project Ga0074045, IMG submission 94442) | Bog forest soil microbial communities from Calvert Island, British Columbia, Canada - Bog Forest MetaG ECP23OM2 | ecosystem: Environmental > Terrestrial > Soil > Wetlands ...
ACCTGAATGGCAACGACTCTCGCGCCCGTAGAAAACCGGGAAGTGGTGAGATGCGACCACTGTCATCTCGTCCAGTTCAGAACCAGCAATAACCTTTGCCGCAAATGTCGCACGTCCCTGGATGAGGACGAGCCGGAACCGATCCTCGCGCAGCCGATGCCAGTGATGGAGCCGGTCGTTGCCAGCCGATCGGAGGTGCAGGTGGCGCAGGCCATCCGCAGCCTGCGGCAGCACCATGGGCTAAGCCAGCGCCAACTGGCACTGCGCATGGGAGTTCCCCGCACCTACGTCTCGAAGATCGAGAACGAAAAGGCGACGCCGACACTGTCGTCGCTGGCACGGCTGGCGGACGCGCTGACGGTTTCGGTGTCGGAACTGCTGCGGGCGTGCGCTCCAGCGCGACAGGAAGAAATCAACGAGTTGATGTCGGACCCGTTCATCGCGGAGATGGCGGAGTTCACCAAACAGCTCGACGACATGCAGCGAACGAGTGTGCTGGCGCAGATTCGCGACCTGGTCTCGCATCCGCGGCGCATCGCTTAGGTTGCAGGGATTACGCTGTCGCTCAGCGGTCACCGGCAGCGCGAAAGTTCTGGGCCCCACTGCGTGGCGAGGTCCCGGCACAACGTCCGTACTCCGGCGGCGGTGTGGACTCCGGGAAGACCGCGTGAACCAAAACCGACCGGAAAACGCCGAGGCTTCGTGCCTCGGCGTTTTCTTTGTGGCGTAATGTAGAGGGACGGGCGGGAGTCGAAGACTCACGATGAGCGTGGCCGGTACGCGACGAGTAGCCGTAATGCGCAACGCCTTTGCCCGCCGGCGCCGTCTGGAGGGTGTGCTGGTTCTACTACTGGTTGCCGTTGGGGCGGCACAACAATCCAAGAACCATTCCGCAAAGTTGCTCATTACATCGGACATTCATTTCAATCCCATGTCGGACCCCACGCTGGTGGCCGAGCTAGCAGCGGCTGATGCTGTGCAGTGGGAATCGATCCTGCAGAGATCACATCTGACTCCTTTCAGTCCCTACGGTCAGGACTCGAACTGGTGGCTGGTGCGATCGGCATTCGATGCGATGGGACGGACCGAGCCTCACCCTGCGCTGGTGATGTTCGACGGCGACATGCTGGCGCACAGTTTCCCGAAGACTTTCAAAAGCATCACCCACGACGACGATCCCGAACACTATCGCGCCTTCGTGCTCAAGACCTTCGACTTCATGGCGCTTGAGCTGCGCAAAAGATTCCCCGATGCGAAGATCCTGGTGACTCCCGGCAATAACGACGAAGAGTGCGGCGACTACAGCATCGCGGAGAACGGGGTGTTTCTTAGCGACACGGCGGAGCGAACGCGTGCACTCGCGCGCGAAGGCGACCAGTTTGCCACCGCATGGAAGACGCTGGGAAGTTACAGCATCCAGCATCCTACGCTACACGGCGTGCGGATTATCTCGCTCAATACAGTCTTTTGGTCGAACAAGTATCGGGCCACCAGCTTCGCCAAAGGCTGCGCGACGGTCGACTCCACGGCAGGAAGCGCGCTGCTCGCGTGGCTGGAATCGCAACTGGCGGAAGCCGAACAGGCGCACGAGAGAGTTTGGCTGATGTTTCACATTCCTCCGGGTATTGACGGCTGGGCGTCGACCCATCCCGGCGGAGGTGGGGTTAGCGGCGGCCCGGCGAAGTCGTGTGCCGATTCGATCGTGCCCATGTGGGTTCCGGAGTGGACGGCGAGTTTCCAGAGGCTACTGGAGCGATACCACGGCACGGTGTTGGCCAGCTTTGCCGGTCACACGCACGTGGATAGCTTCATGCTGGCCGAAGCCGGCGGGTCCAGGCAATTCGTGTTGATCGACCCTGCGATCTCTCCTATCTATGGGCAGAACCCAGCGTATCGAATTGTAAGTTTTCGTGGTGACGGGACATTGGCCGATCAGGCCACCTACTATTTGACGAACCTCAGGGACGCTGGCGGTAACACGCGCGGACGCTGGAAAAAGGAGTACACGTTTTCACGGCAGTGGAAGACGCGGCAACTGGGCAGTGCAAGCCTAACCCAAATCTACGACGAGATTAGCACTGACAACGGTGCGCGCGATCAGTGGTTGAAGTTGTACATGGTATCGAGCGTGGCCGCGCCTGTTCCTGCTGAAGACGTGAAAGGTTTGTACTGCGCGATTGGCGGGCTGGATCGGAAGAGTTATGCCGCTTGCGCCTGCGGAGTACAGAACCGGCCCTGATCGTCGACAGAAACGCTGGCGTGGCGGCATGGCGCCATCCATCGATGAATTGGCAGTACGGTACCGACCTGGGGTAACCTCAATCCATGAATATTCGGTTCTACAGTGCAGTGGGAGCAGGCAGTCTCAGCCTCTGCGGCCTCCTGTTTGCGCAGAGCAGGCCGTCGGCGTCGCTGCTGGTCCTGTCCAAGCAGGACCATACGCTGGCCATAGTCGACCCATCCAGCCTTCAGGTCACCGCCAAAGCGCCGGTCGGCAATGATCCCCATGAAGTCATCGCGTCAACGGATGGCAGGACGGCCTACGTGTCGAACTACGGTTTCGGCGCCTTCAACACGCTTGCCGTGATTGACCTGGTGGCGGCGATGCCGCTTTCGCCCATAGACTTGGGCGCACTGCGTGGGCCACATGGTCTGGCATTCGTCGGAGGCAAGACATGGTTTACCGCCGAAGCCGCGAAGGCGATCGGGCGCTACGATCCCGCAACCCAGACGATCGATTGGATCCTCGGCACCGGGCAAAATCGCACGCACATGATCTACGTTTCCCAGGACGAAAAGCTGATCCTGACGACCAATGTCAGTTCGGGCACGGTGAGCATCATCGAACAGAAGGCCGTCAGCATGCCCAGCGGACCGCGTCCCCCGGGAATGCCACCGCCGCCACCGGGTGGACCGGGCTCGCCCGCGCCGCGCACCGACTGGGATGAAACTGTGGTCCGCGTCGGCAATGGCTCCGAGGGGTTCGATGTGTCGCCCGACCATGAGGAAGTGTGGGTTGGCAATGCGCAGGATGGGACGATCTCCATCATCGATCTCCCGAACAAGAAAGTTGCACAAACGCTTGCCGCAGACGTTCGCGGTGCAAACCGCCTCAAATTCACGCCAGATGGAAAGCACGTCCTTGTCTCGACCCTTGGCGGACCTGACTTGGTCATTCTCGATGCGAGCACGCGCACGGTGATCAAGCGTCTCCCGATAGGCCATGGTGCGGCCGGTATCGAGATGCAACCAGACGGCTCGCGCGCGTTTGTCGCCTGCACACCCGACGACTACGTCGCAGTCATTGATCTGAAATCGCTCGAAGTGGCTGGCCACATCCAAGCTGGAGGGCAACCCGACGGCATGGCTTGGGCGGTGCGTAAGTAACCTCTAGCAGGATCAGCTGGCGACGCACCAGGCGTGACGCCCTGTCGCCGGTCACGATTCGTTGCAACCCCTTACTGCGTGTGCTACTTTCAATAGTTTGGAAGAGGTGAAGCCTTGCGCACAAAGGTGCCGGCCGGGCTGAACCGCAAAGAGGCTGAGACCTACTCCCGCCTCGATCCGGAGCGGTTACCCCACCACATAGCCATCATCATGGACGGCAATGGCCGCTGGGCCAAGCGCCGCCACCTGCCGCGCATTGCGGGACACCGCTCGGGCGTGGCCGCGGTGCGCTCGACCATTGAGACCGCCGCGCGCATCGGTATACCGGCATTGACCCTGTATTCGTTTTCGACGGAAAACTGGAAGCGTCCCAAGTCAGAAGTTAGCTTCCTGATGAACCTTCTTCGCCGTTATCTGATGATGGAGCTGCCGACAATGATGGAAAACAACATACGGCTGCAATACATCGGACGTCAGTACGAACTGCCGCAGGAAGTGCAGGAGCGAATGGCCTGGGCGCGCGAATCAACCGAGAATAACACCGGCATGGTGCTGACACTGGCTCTGAACTACAGTTCGCGCACGGAACTGGTGGACTGCTTCAATGCGCTGGCCAGGGAAGCTTCGCGCAATGGCGGCATCGATCACCTGCGGGTCGACGAGAGCGGTATCGCGCGCCACCTTTACACCCGGGGACTTCCGGAACTCGATCTGCTCATCCGAACCAGCGGCGAAATGCGACTCAGTAATTTTCTGCTGTGGCAGGCGGCCTACGCCGAGATTTTTGTGACGGACACGCTGTGGCCGGATTTTCGCGGCAGTGAATTGCTGGAAGCGATTGAGGCTTTCCAGAAGCGAGAACGCCGCTTTGGCGGACTCGTCGGCGACGGACACTCCTCGTGAAACGAGTCGTGACCGCGGTTATCCTGATTCCCCTTGTAGTAATTGCTCTCTTCAAGGCGCCCGGCTGGTTGTTCACGCTGCTGGTTTTCGGGGTTGCGGTGCTGGCGGCACATGAGTACCTGGGAATTGCGAAGGCGCAGGGCTACCGACCGTTTGGCATGATTAGCTATATCCTGGTAGCGCTGTCGTTTGTCATTTCGTTCGCAATTGCCCGTTTATCTGAGCCACCCGGCGGCTCCGTTGCCGCTATGGGTGGCCGGGCAATCGGGATGTTGTTCCTGTGGAGTATGCCGCTGGTGTTCCTTTGGGCTCCTCTGATTTTGCTGTTGGCGAGCTTGAAACGTGAGCCGCTGTCGGAGGCGCTCCCCGACGCCGGAATTTCATACATGCTGCTGCCCTACGTGGGATTCACTCTGGGTTTGTTGCCTATATTGCGAGCAGTACACAATGGCTCGCTATTTTTGCTTTACCTCATGTTGCTCGTATGGTGCGGCGATATCGCGGCATATTACGTGGGACGGGCTATTGGGAAACATAAGCTGGCGCCGCGAGTGAGTCCGGGAAAATCGTGGGAAGGAACGGTCGCGTCCGTTGTGGGCGCGGTCGTGGTGGGATGGTTGCTGTTTCACTTCATCCTGCCGATTGCGGCGGCGTTGCGAGACACTCATTTGTTGAATACAGTCCGGACTGTTGCCTCGTATTCCTCATGGGAACCAAACGCCAACATTGCGCCGCTTTGGCTGGTTGCGGTGTTCGCAATTGCGGTCAACGTTGCGGCCCAACTGGGCGACCTCGTTGAGTCGGCACTTAAACGCGGCGCAGGCGTAAAGGATTCCGGAAGGCTTCTGCCGGGACACGGCGGAGTGTTAGACAGGATTGATGCGCTGTTGTTTGCATTGCCTGTAGGGCTGATTTTCTACCTTGCCGGTCTTAGCCGATATTTCGACGTCGCTTAGCGAGCGTCCGCCGCACGCCTTGATCTTCCGACCCCACTTAACGGCGGAACTGCGCCTGCGACTTACACAAATGTGGTACTTCACGGCTCGGGCGAGGGTCCATGCGTTACCATAAACAGTGCCTCCTATGAAACGCATCGCCATCCTCGGATCGACCGGATCCATCGGCAAGAGCACGCTGAAGATCGTCGAGGCGTTCCCCGATCGCTTCTCAGTGGCCAGCCTCGCCGCCGGAGCCAACGTCGATTTGGCCTTCGAGCAGGCACTGCGGTGGCATCCGAAGATCGTATCGATGGCGTCGGAGGAATCTGCCGATCACTTGCGCGACAAGCTGAAGAAAGTCGGACTTGCCCACACTATCGAAGTCATGTCCGGATCGTCGGGCACGGTTAGAGTCGCCACGCTTCCAGAGGCCGATTTCGTCGTCAGCGCCATTGTTGGTGTAGCAGGACTGGAAGCTACCTACGAAGCCGTGAAGGCGGGTAAAACGGTCGGGGTCGCGAACAAAGAGTGCCTGGTCACGGCAGGAGACTTGATCGTCGCCGAGGCGCACAAACAGGGTAAACCATTGCTGCCGATCGACAGCGAGCATAACGCCATTCATCAGTGCCTACGGGGCGGAGGACGCAACGAAGTGCACCGCATCTGGCTGACGGCCTCGGGCGGGCCCTTTCTGCAGACTCCGCGCCGTCAGTTTGCCCACATCACGGTGGAGCAGGCGCTGAACCATCCTACGTGGAAGATGGGGAAGCGCATCACCATCGACTCGGCCACGCTCATGAACAAGGGCTTCGAGGTGATTGAGGCGTGCCGCCTGTTCGACATGCCGGCCAGCCAGGTGAGTGTGCTGGTACATCCGCAGAGCACGATCCACTCGATGGTGGAATTTGTGGACGGCAGCCTGCTGGCACAGCTCTCGGTGACCGACATGCGGCTTCCGATTTTGTATGCGTTGACCTATCCCGAGCGGATTCAGTCAGATCTGCGCTTCCCGGTGTCAGAGTTACGGCAACTGGATTTCAGCCCCCCGGATTTGGACAAATTCCCCTGCTTACGTTTGGCTTACGAGGCAGTCGAAGCGGGAGGGGAAAAGACCATCGCCCTGAACGCGGCCGATGAGGTGGCGGTGGCCGCTTTTCTGGATGGCACCCTGGGATTCGAGGACATTCCGGCTACAATAGAAGCAGTACTTCGTGAAACGCCGGCCCACAAACCCGAATCTATTGAGCAGGTATTGGATTGGGACGCCGACGCGCGTCGCCGGGCGCGGAAACGCATCCGGGTTTCGGGACGTGAGGGTGATACCGCTACTGCCCATCCAGCCGGTAAGCACGATTAGTTCCCTGAGTAAAAGAGGTCTATGAATTCGTTTCTGATTGCGGTGGCTTCCATGGCCGTGGTGCTGGGGATCATGATCCTGGTACACGAGTTCGGCCATTATGCCGCCGCTAAGCTTTTTGGCGTCAGGGTTGACGTTTTTTCCATTGGGTTCGGCAAGCGGCTGGTGGGCTTCCGCAAAGGGGAGACCGACTACCGGATCAGTGCCCTGCCGCTGGGTGGCTACGTCAAGATGGCGGGCGAGAACCCGCTGGAAGCGCATAGCGGTGCGCCGGATGAGTTCGTGTCGCATCCGCGCTGGCAACGCTTCGTCATTGCGTTCGCTGGTCCGGCCATGAACATCCTGCTGGCCATTGGACTTCTGACGGGCGTGAACATGGTGCATTACGAGCACCCGGTGTATCTCGACCAGCCCGCGGTCATTGGTTGGGTCATGGAGAATTCGCCGGCAGAGAAGGCCGGCATTCAGGCTGGCGATCGCATCGTTCGCATCGACGGCACACAGAATCCTACGTGGGAAGATGTGCTGCTGAAGACAGCAATCCAGGGCAATAAGCCACTGGATTTAGCGGTCCAGCGGGGCGACCAGACTCTGCAAAGGCAAATCGCGCCCGCGGGTAGCGGGTCCGACCCTGAACAGATACGCGCCATTGGATGGGTGCAAGACGAGCCCATCGTCGTCACCCAGATGGAAGCGAAGATGCCGGCCGCCCAGGCCGGTATGCAACTCGGCGATCAGATCGTAGCCATCAACGGCATACCAATGCGCTCGCTGTTCTCGGTGATTCAATTCCTACAGAAGAATGGCGACCAGCCCGTGGAGATCTCGTCCCTGCGCAAAGGGCAGGCGATGAAACTCACGGCGACGCCTGTGATGACAGCGGACAACGGCCAGAAGCGCTACCGGCTAGGCTTCCAGTCGGAACCCATGCGGGTCGACAAACTGCCGTTCGCGCAGGCACTTGGGCGCTCCATCGACGAGAACAAGAAGTATTCGCTGCTGATCGTGGACCTGGTGCGGAAGATGGTGCGCAACGAGACCTCGATCAAGCAGATGGAGGGCCCAATTGGCATCGCGCGCGCTTCAGGACAGGCCGCCAGCCAGCCGGGCTGGACGCCGCTGTTGAGCCTAATGGCCGGCATTAGCCTGAATCTCGGCATCTTCAACCTGCTGCCCATTCCTATCCTGGATGGCGGCATGATCTTGATGCTGGCAATCGAAGGCCTCATCCGTAGAGACATCAGCGTGCGTATCAAAGAGCGGATTTACCAGACCGCTTTTGTGTTCCTGGTGCTGTTCGCGGTAGTCGTGATCTATAACGACATCGTGAAGGCCGTACCAGGACTGGCACAGCGGTTGCCGTAGGGATTGAGTGGGTGTTTCTGGACGGGGCGCGCTAATGCGCCCCGTTTGTATTGGTAGGAAGGTTTCGCGCGCCGATGAGTGAATCGGGCCGCTCCGATCAGTCCAACAAGAAAGGCTCCCCACTTGGGGAGCCTCGCCACTCTTGCAGGGAACCAGGCAACTATTCGGTCGACGAGGAAGACGACGAAGAGCCATCGTTGCGCTTCAGTGTCGGTCGGTCATCGTCATTCTGGGTTCCAGTGCCGGTGCCATTGTTGGGGTTGTCCGCCGTGCTGCGACGCAGGGTTGGGCGGTCCCCGTTGCTCTTGTCGTTCTGGACCTTGTGCTTGTTCTCAAGTGATGCGAGGCGCGACTTCACCTGGTCGAACTCCGAGGTGTTCAGCACATATTCTTCGCGGGGCGGCAGGACAGTTGCCATCTCCTGCTGGGCATGAGTAACGCGATCAGGCGTCATCGGATGCGAAGAAAAAGCCTTGGCGATCGCGCCGGGCTTCTTCTTCTCCTGCGCCTCGATCTTCTCGAAGAACGAAATGAACGACTGCGGGTCGTAGCCCGTCTTGTACATGTACTCCATACCAAGGAAGTCGGCTTCGCTCTCAAAGTTGCGCGAGAACTTCATGAACGTCAGGGGTACGCCGACGCTCATGGCAGCCTGCGTTGCCTCGTACACCGCCCATCCGCCGGGTACGAAGATCAGCGGAATGCTGGCGAGGTTGACGATGTTGCTGCGGGTCTGTTCGCGGGCGACGTGGCAGGCGGCAACATGCGCAATTTCGTGGGCCATCACGCCAGCCAGTTCGGCCTCGTTGTCGGCAGCGAGAATCAGGCCGGAATTGACGTAGAAGAAGCCACCGGGCAGCGCAAAGGCGTTGATTTCGTCAGTGTCAATGACCTTGATCGTGAAAGGAACTTTGGAGTCCGAGTTGCGAACCAGGTTTTGGCCGATGCGGTTCACATATTCGGTGACGACTGGGTCCGTGACAAGTTTGGCGGCGTGCTCAACCTGCTGCGAGTACTGACGCCCCATCGCGACCTGGCTGTCCAGCGAATACCAGTTCCCTGCCCCGCGGCCACATCCCACATTGCGATTTCCAATGGAGTCGATCGCGCTGAGGGTCTGGACGCTGGGAGCGTTCTTGTCGGGCTTGGTATTCGCCGGGGGTGCATCATCCGCGGCGGAAGCCGGCTGTGCGGTCTGGGTCTGTGGCCCGACGGAAGGCGCGCTCTGCGCCGGGTCGGGAACGCTCGGAGCTTGCGCCGAACTCCCTGAACCCTGGCCTGAGGACTGGGCAGGATAGCCCTGAGCCCATCCCGGCAACGACGCAATAAGCGCCAATGCGAAGACCCATAAGCTGGCATATCGCAACTTAAAACGCATGATAGACACCTTCTTTGCGCAGCCCCTGCGTGAGAAACACGGGAAAGCCTATTTGAGCTTTCCGTGGTTGTACCAACACGAACCGACGTGTTTTGTTTCCCACCGCTCTATTCTACGCCTACCGGCATTGGGAAGACTGATCAAGTTGTGAAGTATGGATACTCGCTTGGATTTCCGTGATTTTGATGCGGAAGTTCCCGATTCTAGCCTTACCCTGCTTACCCTTGGCGGCTAAAATCGAGGGCTGTCATCCGAGGCAAGATCAAAGAAACTCGTCGATTTCGGAGGCTGGCCTCGGATATTGCAGACGACAAAGAAGTTCGGCGCTTTGGGGCGTTTAGGGATGGCGAGCAGTCATTTCGAGAGCCCAGAACGCGCGCTTCTGCGTGATAAACTGAACACTACCTGTATGGCTCAAATACAACGCAGAAAGACTTATATGGCGACGGTCGGAGGGGTTCGCGTGGGCAGCGATGCACCAGTTGTGGTGCAATCGATGACCAACACCGATACCGCTGACATTGAAGGTACGATCCGCCAGGTAGCCGCGCTGGCTCGCGCTGGATCCGAACTCGTGCGGGTCACGGTGAACAACGATGCTGCCGCCGCAGCGGTGGCGCCCATCGTGGACGGCCTCGACCGGCTGGGCTTCCGCGTTCCGATCATCGGTGATTTTCACTACAACGGCCACATCCTGCTGAAGAAGTATCCGGAGTGCGCGCGGGCGCTGGCCAAGTACCGAATCAATCCGGGCAACGTGTCGATTGGCAAGAAGGATGACGACAATTTCCGCACCATGATCGAAGTCGCCATCGAGAACGACAAACCGGTGCGCATTGGCGTGAACTGGGGATCGCTGGATTCAGCGCTCCTGACGCGGCTGATGGACGAGAACTCGAAGCTGGCGGAGCCCAAAGACGCCCGCGATGTGACCATGGAAGCCATGGTGCAAAGCGCGCTGCGTTCGGCGGACTTGGCGGTGAGCTATGGGCTGCGCAAAGAGCAGATCATCTTGAGCGCGAAAGTGAGCGGCGTGCAGGACCTCATCGACGTATATCGCGAGCTGGCCCGGCGCTGCGAGTACCCTTTGCATCTCGGGCTCACCGAAGCGGGCATGGGCGCCAAAGGGATTGTCAGCAGCGCTGCAGCTTTGGGCGTGGTATTGCAGGAAGGAATCGGCGACACGATCCGAGTCTCGCTTACTCCTGCTCCCAATGGAGACCGCACAGAAGAAGTGACAGTCGGACAGCAGATTCTGCAGTCGATGGGAATCCGCAGCTTTACGCCGCAGGTGACCGCCTGTCCAGGCTGCGGGCGCACTACGAGCACGTTCTTCCAGGAGATGGCCGAACAGATTCAGGCCTACCTCCGTGAGCAGATGCCCCACTGGAAGACACGCTACTCAGGCGTGGAAGAGATGAACGTCGCGGTCATGGGCTGCGTGGTCAACGGGCCCGGTGAATCGAAGCACTCGAACATCGGCATATCCCTGCCAGGGACATTCGAGGAGCCGAAGGCTCCGGTGTATGTTGATGGGCGCCTGATGATGACCCTCAAGGGCGATCACATCGTGGCCGAGTTCATCAAGATCCTCGAGGACTACGTCGAGTCGCATTACGCCCCAAAGGAACAACTAGTTTCGATCCAATAGGAATTCATATCGCCACAAACACGCGAAGGCGCAGAGATATCTGTGCCTTTTTCTTTTTGCGGGCAAGAAAATGACCCGGCAAGGAAAAACCCTGCGAGCTATGCGTCGCAGGGTTGGAACGGGGTCTTTACCTAGTGTCTCGTCTCATATAATAGTTGACAACATGGCGGGATCGTAGTTCAATCGGGCATGTTCGATACGGCTGCTGCCTTGGCCCTGAACGAAGCTCAGAAACAGCAACTGGAGGCGTTGGC
>Ga0074045_10005358_pt1 | contig 11232 bp, 8 predicted proteins | sample BogForMeECP23OM2_FD_94442 | JGI IMG/M metagenome (GOLD analysis project Ga0074045, IMG submission 94442) | Bog forest soil microbial communities from Calvert Island, British Columbia, Canada - Bog Forest MetaG ECP23OM2 | ecosystem: Environmental > Terrestrial > Soil > Wetlands ...
AACGTGTAAAAGGTCTGGCCCGAGATCGACAGTCCAACGATAAAGCTGATCACGGTCATCAACAGGATGTTGGTGCCAACACCGGTCTGGTAGACATAAAAGTCAATGATGCGACTGTTGAATTCATCCTTGGTTAGGGCTATATAACCGAGCTTGGCGACTTTCTGCTTGATACCTGCAACGCCAGCATCGCTCTTCGCCTGCACCAGTACATAGGACATGGTGAAACGCGTCGATGGGATGTATTCGCGCGAACGGTTGCAGGTTGTATAGAGCGTCGGCACGCCGTTCAGTCCGTTCGAGGCGACCTTGGCAATGCCTACAATCGTACCGCGGTGGTCATTGAGCTCGAACGTGGTGCCGATTTTGGGATTTTCCAGCTTCGAGAATTCAGCGTCGTTGACTACTATAAATGCGTTGTCAGCATAGATGTCCAAAATATTGCCCTGCTCGAGTTCGGGACGGCCAAAAAGGCTTTCGTCATCCAGACCTACTACACTTACAGATTGATAGGTACCGCTAGAGAGCTTGACCAGCGCGCCATTGATATAGAGCGGCACCGCTCCCGCTGATTTTACAGGGTCAGGCTTAGCCTCAACTTTGGTGTCAGGTTTAATCTCGGTTTTGGCTTCAGATTTAGTCTCGGCTTTGGTGTCAGGGCTTATAGGTTTATCTATCGGATCCGCCATCGGAAAACCTATCTTCTTGTTTCTGGACGAGCGACTATATACCTGAAAACCGCTGGGGGCTATGGGCTTTATCTGTACATTTCATTCACATTATCTAAGTATCAAGTATGCCCATGACACTATAGATATGCTCTTCCATAAGCGGGACAAGCTTCGCAAGGATTAACGCGTCTATCTTTGGATAATGATAATTCTGCTTGATCTCTTTGAATGACCACATTATACAGTACCTTACCGTTTAAATAATATTGTAGCACAAGAGAAATACTTTGTGTATCGTCGGCGGCATCAGACAGCTATTTTGTAACAGTATTACAAAAAATAATGCGTTAGGCAGCATACGCCATGGTTTTTACCATCATTCATATTTTACTCGGTATTTCACAAAGCTTACAGTGAGCAGCGACTTAACACTTGTTGAGGTGGAGGTGACGATATCTACCTGAGACACGATACTGATTTACGGATTGAAGTATTTACTGTTGTGCGATACGTACTATATTATGATGAAGTATGACGCGTGATGATCACAAAAGTTATAGCGAGATATTCTGTCAATGTCCGGGAGAGTGTAGAGCAATGTCCGAATAGATCGGAATTGGTGTCCGAAACCGATTGGAATGACTGTACGAATTCATTGGGATACGCAGTTACTTATGGTTGTTCAAAATACATAGGTTGAATGAACGCCTTCAGTGCTGAAGTGCAGGTCGTAATCTCAGAACAAGGGCAACGGTCTAATGCTTATGTAGTTTTTCTACCTATCATATGTAAATTTTTACCACCAAATAGTTATTTGAATCGTTTCTTTATCATCAATTTTATTGATGAACTTCAACATTATTTATTCTAAGGACCCAGAACTTTCTTCATGGGAAGGCTCTCCCCAGTAAAATTATTATTATTTGGCTAACAACAGCTGGATAATGAAGCAACTACATTCTTGAGATTTGGACAACGTTCAGTCAAACGAAATATCACAGTAAAATGCAAAAAGTCATGGTGCTAGTTCCCGTATTTTCCTTAAAATGGGATACGATAATACATGACGGACTTGAGAGATAGATGCGCTGAAATGACAAAAGCACGCGGCGGTAACTAGCCGTTTTTAAAAAAAGCTTGCAACATCCGGCTAAAATCAGTAATATACACATTGTGAAAAAAATTAATCTTTTATTAAAAAAATATTTCATTACAGGTCTGCTCGTACTAATCCCGCTGTGGGCGACTTATTACGTTCTGTCCGGCCTGCTGCGTATGATCGACGGCATCCTGGGAGACCTTCCGTCATATTTAATCGGATACCGAATTCCTGGTATGGGGATCATCACGCTAGTGTTGTTTATCCTGGCAGTCGGCATACTCTCTGCTAATTATATCGGACACCGGCTGCTTCGGTACGGGGAAATGTCGATGCAGCGGGTGCCGATCGTGAGCGGAATCTACACCACGGTCAAGCAGATCATGGAGACCTTCTCCGTGAAACACAGTTTTCAGGGTGTGGGTCTCGTGGAATATCCACGCATAGGATGTTACAGTCTGGGGTTTATAACCGGTGAAGTGGCGGGACCGACTATTAGTAGGTCAGGCGTTTTTGTTTCCGTGTTCGTCCCGACAACGCCGAATCCTACTGCTGGTTTTCTTCTTATTCTTCCGAAAGAAGAAGTCACGCGTCTTGATATGACCGTTGATGAAGGGATGAAATTTATCATTTCCCTGGGACTCGTTCCCTTGACTGAAATTGAAGCACGAAAACTGAAACAGGTCCACCAAGAGGTCCGTACGTGAAGCCAACAGTCGTTATTCTTGCCGCGGGGCTTGGTACGCGCATGAAATCGGAGCTTGTCAAGGCCCTCCATCCGCTTGCGGATCGACCATTGATACAGTATGTACTTCGCGCCGCAACAGAGACGGACCCTGAGAAAATTGTTCTTGTGCTCGGGCGCCAGGCCGACAAGGTGAGAAGTGCGCTGGGTGATTTCCGGGTGGAAACGGTGATTCAGCGTGAACAGCTCGGCACGGGTCATGCCGTTCAACAAGCCGCGGAATCGATTGCAGCATCCGCCGGCCCTGTCATGATTCTGTGTGCGGATACGCCGCTTCTTACTGGAAGCACGCTCAAAGCGGTCATCGATCATCACCGTAAATCCCGCGCAGCCGTAACGCTCCTGACGGCCAGGGTGGAAAATCCCTTCGGGTACGGCAGGGTGGTGCACAGCAAGACCGGTGTTCAGCGGATCGTGGAAGAAAAAGACACCACCGCGGAGCAGAAGAAAATTCATGAAGTGAACGCGGGTATTTACTGTTTCGATCAGAAGTTTCTTCTTTCGGCCCTCGGTGTTCTGGGAAAAAACAATGCACAGGGCGAGTACTATCTTACGGATGCCATTGCGCTTGCAAGAAAAAGAAAGCTGGTTATAGCCGCTCTTCCCTGCATTGATGACGATGAAGTCATGGGCGTGAATACCCGGTATGATTTGAGCGTTGCGGAAGCCGTGCTGCGCGACCGGCTAAACCGTGCATGGATGATGGAGGGAGTCACCATGCTCAGCCCGGGATCGATTTTTATCGGATGCGAGGCGACGCTCGGTCGCGATGTCGTTCTCTATCCCGGGGTCCGGATCGAGGGCAGGACGACAATCGGCGACGGCTGCACGGTGTATCCAGGTTCTCGGATTGTGGACAGCGTTATAGGCAATAATGTTACCGTAAAGGATTATTGCGTGATTGAGGAAAGTACCGTTGCCGCCGGTGCGGCAGTGGGTCCCTTTGCGCACCTGAGGCCAAAATCGGTTATCGGTGAAAAAGCTAAAATAGGGAATTTCGTCGAAGTGAAGAAATCGACGTTTGGCGAAAGGAGCAAGGCAAGTCATCTCTCCTATATCGGAGATGCGACTATCGGCAAAGATGTGAATATCGGCGCCGGTGTCATTACATGCAACTATGATGGATATGATAAATATCAGACAGTAATCGAAGACAATGTGTTTGTGGGCAGTGATGTACAGCTGGTGGCACCGGTTACGATAGGGCGTGATGCGATTGTTGCTGCCGGGGCCACGATTACAAAGGACGTCCCTGCCGATGCCCTCGCCATAAGCCGCGTGCCCCAGGTCCATCGCGAAGGTTTTGCAAGCAAACGAAAGATTATAAAAGGAAAAAAGATCGAGAAACAGTGAAAATTGTGGATGGGAACATATCGGAAGTAACCATTATTTTTTCTATTTACAATTTGCATATTTTATTTCCTATTTGAAATGGAGACAGCGGCTTATGTGCGGTATCATTGGTTATATTGGCAAAGAACCGGCAGTCCCGATCCTAATCGAAGGGCTCAAAAAACTGGAATACCGGGGCTATGACTCATCGGGTGTGGCCGTGCTCCAGAACGGGGTGATCCAGGTCCGCAGGGCCGTGGGCAAGCTTAAGAATCTTGAGGCGATTCTTAGAAACGAAACGCTCAGCGGAAAGATCGGCGTGGGACACGTGCGGTGGGCCACGCACGGGAGGCCGTCAGAAGAGAACGCGCATCCGCACCGAGCGGGCCGTGTAGTTGTCGTGCATAATGGCATTATCGAGAACTATACCGCCCTTAAAAAGGAACTTTCGGCCGAGGGCCGCATATTCTTGTCTGAAACGGACACGGAAGTGATCGCCCACCTGATCGATAGTTTCGTTCAGAAGGGCATGCCGCTTGAGCAGGCGGTGCGGGAAGCAGCCAGGCATCTTGAGGGAACCTATGCAATCGCCGTCATAGACGCGCAGAACCCCGAAGTCGTTGTTGGAGCCCGCAAGGGCAGCCCGCTCGTGGTCGGTCTGGGACAGAAGGAATTTTTTATAGCATCCGACATACCTGCCATATTACACCGGACGCGGGATGTGCTGTTTTTGAACGATGATGAGATGGCGATCCTGACCAACGAGGGTGTCACCATTACTGACCTCAAAGGCAATGAACTTGTGCGCGAGATCACGCATGTAATGTGGAATCCCGTCATGGCTGAGAAAGGCGGCTATCGCCACTTTATGCTCAAAGAAATCTACGAACAGCCCCGGGCCATCATGGACACCATGCGGGGCAGAATATCGCTGGACAGCGGAGCAATTTACCTTGAAGAAATCGGTCCGGCGTATGACCGGCTTCGCACGGTAAAAAAGGTGTATATCGTCGCCTGCGGCACATCGTGGCATGCCGGCCTCATCGGCAAATACATCTTTGAGGAACTTTCAAGCGTCTCTACCGAGGTGGACATTGCTTCCGAATTCCGGTATCGCAACCCGCTGGTGGACAAAAACGATTTGTTTATCGCCATCACCCAATCCGGCGAGACCGCTGACACGCTTGCGGCAATGCGCGAGGCAAAGAAACGGGGTGCAACGGTCATCACCATCTGCAATGTCGTGGGCTCCACAGCGAGCCGCGAGGCCGACGGCGTGGTCTATACCCATGCCGGGCCAGAAATCGGGGTGGCCTCGACCAAGGCGTTTACCGCTCAGCTGACGGCGCTCTATATATTTGGACTTTTTTTCGGGTCGCTCTGCGGCAAACTATCTGCTGATGACGTTAAGAAGTGGTTGGTAGACCTCGTGCACATCCCCACGCTTGTGGAGCGCTGCTTGGAAGAAGATGGAACCACCGAACAGATTGCCAAACAGTTTTATAAATGCAATGACTTTCTCTACCTCGGCAGGGGGCCGAATTTTCCCGTAGCACTTGAAGGTGCGCTCAAGCTCAAGGAAATTTCGTACATACATGCCGAAGGTTATCCCGCGGGCGAGATGAAGCATGGACCGATTGCTCTTATCGACGAAAACCTTCCGGTAGTGGTCATTGCCGGAAAAAATGCTGTATATGAAAAGATGCTGGGTAATATCGAGGAAGTGAGGGCCCGGGGTGGAATCGTTATCGCTTTGACCACGGAAGGCGATGTGGAAATCGCCAAGAGTGTGCATTATACAATCCCGGTTCCCAGGATCAACCACCTTTTGATGACGATTCTCATGACTATTCCGCTCCAGCTTCTTGCCTACCATATCGCGGTGCTGCGCGGTACGGACGTGGATCAGCCGAGAAACCTGGCAAAAAGCGTGACGGTGGAATAGTGACTGCGGAGTGTGGAGTGTAGAGTGCGGAGTATTTGTGTTTCATGATTTTCGTTCTTTAATGTTTTTATTCAGCAACCCGCACTGATAATTACGCACTGACAATTATGGATTATCTGGAAGGTTTAAATCCCCCCCAACGCGAGGCGGTGTTGCACGGCGATGGTCCGCTTTTGATCCTCGCTGGTGCCGGAAGCGGTAAGACCCGCGTAATTACTTGCAGGATCGCGCATTTAATCCGTGAACGAAGGGTTGATCCGGGTACGATCCTCGCAGTCACGTTTACGAATAAGGCGGCAAATGAGATGAAGGAGCGGGTGGAGCGAATGCTCAAGATACCGCTCACCAGGCTCTGGATCAGTACGTTCCATTCCGCCTGCGTCAGGATCTTGCGTCAGCACAGTCATATGTTGGGATACAAGCGTTCCTTCGTCATTTACGACGAGACCGACCGGTCGTCGCTCATCAAAGCCTGCATGACCGACTTGCGAATAGACATGGAACGGAATCAGCCGAGGGCTGTAGGCGCTCGGATCAGTTCACTGAAGAACAATCTTGTTGACGAGGAACGGTTCAGCAGAACAAACGCTCACTTTGGGTTTGAGGAAGCCGTTTCGCGGATATATACCCTGTATCAGGAAAAACTCAAGAAGTCGAACGGATTGGATTTCGATGATCTGCTCATGCTCACGGTCAGGTTGTTCGAACGTCACGAGGACGTGCGCGCCTATTACCAGGGACTTTTCCATCATATTCTGATCGATGAGTACCAGGATACGAACCATGCTCAGTACCGGATCGTTCGGCTTTTGACGGCGCAGCGAAGGAATCTGTGCGTGGTGGGGGACGATGACCAGAGTATCTACAAGTTCCGCGGTGCCGATATCACGAATATTCTGAACTTTGAGAAGGATTTTCTTGATGCAAAAGTTATCACGCTGGAGCAGAATTACCGCTCCACGCAAAACATCCTGGGGGCGGCAGGCGCCGTGGTGGCGCGTAATCTCGGTAGAAAACCAAAGGAACTTTGGACCCGAAAGCACGGCGGCGACACTATTTTGTGCTACAAGGCTGCGGATGAGAGGGATGAAGCGCGTTTTATTTGCGGGACAATTCAGCAGGAGGTTGACAAGGGCAGGGGTCTGCACGAAATTGCTGTGCTGTATCGAACGAACGCCCAATCTCGCGCAATCGAAGATGCTCTCCGAAACTGGGGTATCCCGTACAGTATCTTCGGCGGTTTACGTTTTTACGACCGCAAGGAGATTAAAGATATTATCGCCTACTTGCGGGTGCTGCAAAACCCAGCTGACCTAGTGAGTCTGCGCCGGATTATCAATGTTCCGGCGCGGGGAATTGGCAATACCACGATTGAGAAACTGGAGAAGGCGGCTGCGCGGACAGGGATAAGCATGTATCAGGCGGTTCAAGACCCGGGGACTGCAGATATATCTTCATCGGCTAGGAAAAAGCTGCGTGAGTTCATCGATATGATGGAGCACGTTCATGCGGTTCCCGGTAAGCTGACGATTACGGAACTTGTTCGGAGAGTGCTCCAGGAGACGGGATACGCAGCAGCGCTTGAGCTGGACAAAAGCGTAGAAGCCAGAATAAGGCTTGAGAACCTGAATGAGCTAGTGACTGCCACCGAGGATTTTCAGGAACAGAACCATGATACCTCGCTTGCAGCGTTCCTAGACCAGGTGGCGCTTATTACCGATTTGGAGCAGCAGACAGCAGCTGGAGGAAAAATTCGAAACACCGACTCGATAACACTCATGACGCTTCATAATGCCAAGGGCCTTGAATTCTCCGTGGTGTTTTTGGCTGGCATGGAAGAGGGACTCTTCCCACACTCGCGCTCCGCCGAAAGCGAAGAAGAGCTTGAAGAAGAACGCAGACTCTGCTATGTTGGAATCACACGCGCCAAGGAGCGGCTGATTATGACCCACGCTGCTGAACGGAGGCTGTACGGGTATCCCCAGGCAAACCTGGTGTCGCGGTTTGTGAAGGAAATCCCGCCTGAGATCATGGAAATGATCGGTTGTGACGGGCTGGGGGGACATTTGTTTCATCGGCGCACGATATGGAACACAGGGGCGATTCATCAGGTCAAGAACGACGCGTATGAGGAAGAAATGGTTCACCGCCAACCGTCGGAATTCGCTTCAGACGGACGATACTATAAAGGCGCAGTAGTCCGCCATACAAAATTCGGGCTCGGAACAGTGCAGCGCTCAGAGGGAGCAGGGGACGACTTGAAAATTAGCGTCAGCTTCCCGGGACACGGAGTGAAGACGCTCGCGGTAAAGTACGCGAATTTGGAAGTTATTTGACATTTTTTACCGCAGAGGACTCAGAGTAAAAAAATCCAAAATTCAATATGGAAGATTCAGATGTTCGCGACCTCTGCGGTGAATTTTTTTAAGGAGTTTTTGATGAAAATTACGAAACAGGAAGTTGAACATGTAGCAAGGCTCGGCAGGTTGGAACTCACGGAACAGGAGACTGAGCGTCTTACCGACCAGCTCTCGAATATTCTGACGTACGTCGAGAAGCTGAACGAACTCGATACCAAAGGGGTCGAGCCTACATCGCACGTGCTTGATATTAACAACGTGATGCGCGATGATGTACCGAGGGAAAGCCTGCCTCAGGAGCGGGCTCTGGCCAATGCGCCTGAAAAGGCAGCGGGCCACTACAAGGTGCCGATAATTATTGAATGAAAGGTTTAGATACGGATTTTCACTGATAGAGGCTATGATTAAAGATCATATAAAATCATAAAAAATGAATGTTAATCAGTGCCGGAAAAGAGATTAATTCACATGTTAAGACAAATGTTACGTTCAAAGATCCATCGGGCAACGGTGACGGAAGCAAACCTCGAGTATGAAGGAAGCCTGACCGTTGATCCTATCCTTATTGAGGCGGCAGATATGCTTCCGTATCAACTGGTTCACGTCTCCAACCTGCAAAACGGTGAACGCTTCGAGACCTACATCATCCCGGGGAAACGTGGTTCAGGAGACATGGTTTTGAACGGCCCCACCGCAAGGCGAGGTGTGAAGGGCGATAAGGTCATTGTTTTCTGCTACGAGTTCTTCTCGGAAGAAGAACTCAAGACATATCAACCTCGGATTATTCTCGTTGATGCGCAGAACAAGGTTGCAAAGGAGTCATGATGGAGTTATTTAACAGCACGATTCACGATTTGCATGACATGCTCAAAAAAGGAGAAACTACAGCCCGGGCTGTGACTGATTCGGTTCTGGGCAGAATCAAGGCTGTTGACGGGAAGGTAAAAGCCTATATTACGGTGACTGAAGAGAAAGCCCGCAGACAGGCGGAGGAAGCAGACAAGCAGATAAAGGCCGGCAACATGTCATCGCCGCTTCTCGGGATTCCGATTGCCGTCAAAGACAACATGTGTACTGACGGCATTAAGACGACCTGTGCATCGAAGATTCTTGAAAATTTTGTGCCGCCGTATGACGCAACCGTTGTTCAAAACCTGAAGCAGGCGGGGTATGTGCTTTGCGGAAAGCCGAACATGGACGAGTTTGCTATGGGATCATCAACGGAGAACTCGGGTTTTTTCATCACCAGGAACCCATGGGACCTCGACCGGATTCCCGGTGGATCGAGCGGCGGGGCTGCAGCAGCCGTAACCGCAGGAGAATGTATAGGTTCGCTTGGTTCGGACACGGGCGGTTCGATCCGCCAGCCGGCCGCTTGCTGCGGCGTCGTCGGGCTCAAACCGACATACGGCAGGGTATCACGCTACGGACTCGTAGCGTTTGCATCGTCGCTCGACCAGATAGGACCCATTACCAAGGATGTTACGGATTCAGCGATCATGATGAACGTCATCGCGGGTCATGATCCCAGGGATTCCACGTCGGCAAATATACCGGTACCCGACTTTACGAAAGCCCTTAAAAAAGACGTAAAAGGACTGAAGATAGGGTTGCCAAGAGAATATTTCATTGATGGTATGGATCCCGAAGTAGAGCAGGCGGTCAAGGAAGCGGTGAAGACGCTCGAAGGACTCGGAGCGAAGGTTGTGCAAATTTCGCTTCCTCACACCGACTATGCCATTGCGACGTATTACATTCTTGCCACGTCCGAGGCGAGTTCAAACCTCGCGAGGTATGATGGCGTTAAATACGGATTCCGCGCTCCATCACCCAAGAACCTCCTGGAAATGTACATGAAAACACGCGACCTCGGGTTTGGCGCGGAAGTGAAGCGCAGGATCATGCTTGGCACATATGCGCTTTCTGCCGGGTATTACGAGGCGTACTATAAAAAAGGGCAACAGGTGCGTACGCTGATCAAACAGGACTTCGAAGAAGCTTTTAAACTGGCAGATGTCATTGCCACACCTACGGCGCCGACCGCGGCGTTCAAAATCGGGGAGAAGACCACGGACCCGCTCCAGATGTATTTGTCGGACATTTTCACCATCAGTGTGAATCTGGCGGGCATACCAGGGATGTCAATTCCCTGCGGATTCACTCAATATAATCTTCCGATCGGGCTTCAGCTGTTGGGCAGGCACTTCGATGAAGAGTCTATCCTCCATACGGCATTTGCGTATGAACAGGCAACCGACTGGCATAAGAAAAGGGCGAAGCTGTAATTGCGGATCACAGAATAAAACGTAAAGAGGTAATCAGCATGAAATATGAAGCAGTCATAGGGCTTGAAGTACACGCACAGCTCCAGACTCATACCAAGATTTTCTGTGGGTGCGAAACCCGTTTCGGCGAAGAAGCAAACACCCGGACGTGTCCGGTGTGTATCGGCATGCCAGGCGTGCTACCGGTACTGAATAAAAAAGCCCTGGAGTTCACCATCAAGACCGGCCTGGCCACCCACTGCACCATCAGTTCTTACAGCCGGTTTGCGCGAAAGAACTATTTTTATCCCGATCTTCCCAAGGGCTACCAGATATCTCAATATGAACTGCCGCTTTGTGTAAAGGGTTATGTGGAGATCGTGGTAGAGGAAAAGGTCAGACGCATCGGCCTCACGCGAATTCATCTGGAAGAGGATGCCGGCAAGAACCTCCATATGTCCGAAGGTCATGCAAGCCTTGTGGATCTTAACCGGGCAGGCACGCCACTCATGGAGATCGTGTCCGAACCGGATATCCGCACCCCCGAAGAGGCAACCGGATATCTCAAGAAGCTGCGCGCGATTCTTCGCTACATCGAAGTATCCGATGCGGACATGGAAAAAGGAAATTTCCGGTGTGACGCCAATGTTTCAATCCGTCTGATCGGATCAAAAGAATTCGGCACGCGAGCAGAGATAAAAAATGTGAACTCCTTCAAATTTGTGCAGAAGGCGATTGAATACGAAATTAAGCGCCAGTCACAAATCCTGGATGAGGGCGGGAGAGTAAACCAGGAAACACGACTCTTTGACTCGA
>Ga0074045_10005359_pt1 | contig 11231 bp, 6 predicted proteins | sample BogForMeECP23OM2_FD_94442 | JGI IMG/M metagenome (GOLD analysis project Ga0074045, IMG submission 94442) | Bog forest soil microbial communities from Calvert Island, British Columbia, Canada - Bog Forest MetaG ECP23OM2 | ecosystem: Environmental > Terrestrial > Soil > Wetlands ...
ATCTGCGTGGGGATGTCTGTGTTGGCATTCAGGCCGGACTGGGCCACCTGGCTCACATCCTTCATATTCATGAAGTTCTCGTTCAGCTCGAAGATCTCCAGCGTGGTTCGCGCCTGGTACACCAGCGCCTGCGGGAGCGTGATCAGGAGCGCCGACAAGAACCCGATGCACGTCAGTAGTATCAGGAGGCCGCGCCGCCGCCGCAGCGTGCGCCAGTATTCGACCAAGCTGCCCGCATCCGGCTCCTCCACGAGATCCTGGGCATAGGCGCTTCCCGCGGGCGGCAGATAGCCGCCGGGCACGTACGTTCCCGGCGTCTGAAAGACGGTGGCTTTCACCGGCAGATTTCTGCCATCACCGCCGGGATGATGCCTGTCCTGCAACGTCGACCTCCTCCTAACGCGTATAGATCGCCAGCCCTGTGCCGATCGCCAGGCCTGCCTCTGCGGTCCGGGCTAAGGCCTTCTTGCCTCCACTGACCGGCACGAACAGAATGTCGTCACTTTGCATCTCGACGTCGTGGTCCTTGCCCTCCAGAATGCGCTTCAAATTCAAGGCGATTTCCTGTCGCTTTTCGGGATTGCCGGTGCGGCGCAGAATCTTCGCGTGCCCGGCCTCGGCATAACTGTCCATCCCCTCCGCCATGGAAAGCGCCTGGAGCACGGTAACATTTTCCCGGTCGCCCAGAACGAATCCCCCGCTCTTCTTCACCGCCCCCATGACATAGACCAGTTCCCCCTTGGGGACCGTAATCACGTCGTTCGGTTTCACCAGGATGTTCTTCTCGGGCGCGCGCGCCTCCAAAATCTCCTTTACCCCCACCTCGGCTACATAGTATTGGCCGGTCTCGTCTTCCCGCGTCCCGGGCAACGGGATCTCGCCCCACTCCTTCTTCCGGGTGATGCGGATCGAGTGCCCGGCCGCCGGATTCAGCCCGCCGGCCATGCTCACAACTTCCAGCAACGTCTTCTCGCCTTGCAATTGGAGCACACCCGGATTCTTCACCTCTCCCAACACGCTCACGGGCTGGCTGCGCATTTCGCTGAGGCCCACCGACACTTCTGGGGTTTTTAGGAATTTTTTCAGACGTCCGCCGATCTCTAGCTCCAACTCCTCCACGGTCAGCCCGCTGGCATGGATCCGTCCCGCCATCGGCAGATTCACGTTGCCCCGCATGTCAATCTGGTAGGGCTCCTTCCCCATCTCCTCGAGGTCCAACACACGCACCAGAATCTGGTCTCCCGGCCCCAAGACGTAGGTCGAACGAGCCTGCTCTCCAGCCAAAGGCGGGCCCTCCTTGCCCGCTGGCGGGCTGGCCTGGCCTGCCGTGGCCAGCACGAGCAAGGCTAATGCCACGCAGCACGCCCCGAGTGCTGGCCGGTCCTGCTCGACCTGCGGCGCCTTCATCGTTCTCCCTCCCCGACCAACAGAGCCAAGCGAGACACCCTTTCCTGCAAGTGATTCAGCCGCTGATCCAGTTCCGCCACGCGCTCCGTCAGTCGCTCGTCAGAGGCCCCATTGCCGGGCCCAACACCAGCCATCAGGCGGTGCATGGCGTCCCTAGCCAGGTCGCTCAGACTCCGCGCGCCAGTCGCAGTGCACAACTCCCGTAGCCGCCGGAACTCTTCGTCCGACAGCCGGATGCTCACCATCCTGCTTCGCTTGGTCAGCAGCGTCATCAGTTACAAGGCCTCGACAATCTCCGGGTCCACCTCCAGCGCGACACTGCGCTGCAGGAGATTCACCGACAACACCAGGCGGGATTGGTTCTTGATTCGCTCCAGACGGCCAACTACACCAGCCAAAGCGCCGCTCCGAATTCGCACTTCCATACCGGCCCTCAGATACGGACAAGGCCACGCGGCCAGCTTGCTCTCTTGTAAACGCCAAATCGCGAGCACTTCGTTTTCCGGCACGGGCTCTGGTCCCGACCCATAGCCCAAGAGGTGCACCACGCCCGGCGCGCGCAGTATCGATTTGAATTGCGGCGGGTCCACCCGACAAAAAAGGTACCCCTTCAAGAGCGGCAACTCCACGCTTTTCAGCCGGTCGCTCCACTGCCGCTGGACGGTATGCAAAGGCAGATATTCTTCCAACCCTTGTGACCGGAGGTACCGGGCGACGGCTCTTTCATGCCGCGCCTTGGTTTGCACGGCATACCAAGGATAGCAATTCATCTCGCGCCTGTATCAGCTCACCAACAGGCCCCACCCGGGCCAATTCCGCAGGCCTTAAACGAGCGTGCGCTCATCAAACAACAAGCCCAGCGCCACGCTAATTCATCCTCGCGGAAACGCTGAACTCCTGCCAATCGTCATTGCGACGCACTTGGAGGCGATTCGGCAGATTGGGAGCCGCCTTTAACTACACTCTTTTCGCGGGGCACACCGTCTGTGCTAAGTTACGCCTCCGTATAGCAAATGTCAATCAGTAAAAGTACTGGGGGAGTGCAAATTGGGCGTTCTTGCTAGAATGCTTGCTGGAGCGCTGGCAGTGAAGCTTTGCCTTTCGATTATCCTAATGATTTCAGCGGGGTTGTCGCTTGGTCTGAACTTCGTAGCACCTGCATCCGATTGGGCCTGCTGCTTAATTGGTATGTGCCGGCCGGATCAGCTTCAGGCTGAAGGGTCATACAAATCAAAGGAACAGTCGCTCGGTGTCCTACAAGGCGCCCTACGGCTGGATTCGGCCAATCCGTACCGCTGGGCCGAGTATGGAATTGCCCTCGATGAGCGAGGTGCCCGTCCCGCTGCCCATAAGTTCTTTGACCGCGCGGCGGAATTGGGGTCGAACACGCCACCGGTTCTGATGGTCGCCGCCAACCATTACCTGCTGGACAGTCAACCTGATCGCGCACTCGAGTTGAGCAAGCGAGTTCTGTCGCTCACAGGAGAGTTCGACGAACTGCTGTTTGCGACCTACGGGCAATTGGGCCGCCCGCTCCGCGACTTCCTGGGGACTGCCATCCCGGTGGAAAAGCGCCCGGCCACCGCGTGGCTGCAGTGGTTGATCCCACGCGCGCCAGAGTCCGATCTGATAGAGACCTGGAGCTGGCTTCGCGCGCATGGCTGTGCTGACGATGCGATCGCAGGCAGTCTCACCGAGGAGCTTTGGAAGCGACATTCCTGCCGCAACGCGGCGGAATTGTGGGGCGACTGGTTAGGCTCTGAGCGCGGCGACTACCTGCGCCCGGAATTGCTCACCAATGGCCGGTTCAGCGCCGCTCCCCGGCCGGGCCCGTTCGATTGGACCATCGAACCGAATCCGGCGGTGGAACTGTCCATTCAGAACGGCCTGCAACTGACCTTTAATGGGGGTGAGAATCTGGACTACAAGAACATTCGGCAGAGGGCGGCCGTCGCTCCCGGCACATACCGATTCTCGGCCGTCGTAGAAAGCAAGGAACTCACTACGAATCAAGGCCTTAGCTTTCGTATTTACGATGCCCTATCGGCCACGCGCCTGGACGTCGCTACGCCCATGGTGCTGGGCACCACACCCCGTCACGTGGTGGAGGTTGAGTTTACGGTCAAAGCACCGGTGTGCGGCGTGGTGATTCAGTTGGAGCGCCGCGCCTCGGAGAAGTTCGACAACAAGATTTCCGGCAGTTTCACGATTCACGAAGTCTCCTTCCGCCCGCAGTCCTGAGTTCAACGTTTTCGAATGGAGCTTGCCGAAGGTGCCAGAGGCCGCTCACGGTCCCCGCAACGCGCCCGGCTTGGAATCCTATCGCGGCCCTGGCAAACATGTGCGATCAGGTCGTGGACACCTGCGTGAGGACCGCGCGAAAGCGGGTCACACAAATCTTGAGTTGAAAACAAAGGACTTGGCGGAACTCAAGTTGACTTCGGGTGGTACAGTCCTTGCAGAACGGCCACTGGTCTGGTGGCCGCCGTTCAATTCCCTGGAGGTACAAGATTGTGACCCGGATACCCTGGAAAGCCGCTGTGTGCGCCGGGCTGATCGGCCAGCTGTGGCTGTGCGCTCAGACGACAATCGACCTGCGCACGCAGGCTAAAAATGTCGACTTCAGCCAGGCCTCGACGACGAAGCCGAACAAGAGCGGGGCAGCGCTGCCAGCGACGTGCGGAGTGGGCGAGACGTTTTTCCTCACCAGCGCTCCCGCGGGCGGGAACCTGTACGGCTGCGCGGCGGCGAACTCCTGGAGCCCATTGGGTTCAGGCGCCGGCTCCCTGCCTACAGCGAACATGCCAGGACAAGTGTTGGCTTGGACGGGAGGATCCTGGCAAGCCGAATCCAGCGCGGGCCTGAACGTGTCGCTGACCTACTCCGTCATCGCGGATGGGAGTTGCGCGGAACAGTCCGCGACGCTCGAGTTTCCGTGGCCGACCGGAAGCACGATCACGGTGACCACGCCGACACAGTACTGCGACGCTAGCGGTGGCACCTGTTACGCCCTGTCGGGGCTGGAAGCGATCGCGAGGGTCAGCAGCCTCGGCGTGGCGACAGTGAGGGTCTGCAACCTCAGCGGGACGAGCCAGGCGCTGCCTGCTGCTAACTACAATCTCGTGCCGTACGGCGGCGGCAGCACGACAGTCGGTATCAGCTTCCCGGCAATCACGGACGGAGGATGCACAACCCAATCCGTCGCGGTCCCGGGTGTGACGGCCGCATCTGCGGTCGCACTCGGGTTACCTGCGGAGATCGAACCGGGTCTGATCGTAACCGCGGCTCCGGGAGGAGCCAACAGCGTTCTAATCATGGCTTGCAACTGGAGTGGAGCAACGATCACCCCAGCCCCGGCAAGCTACCAAGTCAACGTGATGTAGGAGATAAGCATGAAGAGGCTTCTTCCAACCCTGTTCCTGGCATTGCCGATGTTGGCACAGAACCCTGTCATCCGGCAGGGCATCACGCCCACTGGAGCAGTGGACTTCAGCGGCGCGGCAACCACAAAGCCGCTACGCATCGGTACAACATTGCCGGGAATGTGCACAGCGGGCGAGCTATTTTTCCTGACGAATGTGGGCGTGTACCAGTGCATGAACGGCGCGTTCACGGCGATGGGCAATGGAGGCACCTGGGGCACGATCGGTGGCGCGATTACGGCCCAAGCCGACCTGTGGAATGCCCTGCAGGGCAAGCAACCACTCATGACGACGGGGACCCAAGCACAATACCTGCGGGGTGACGGGAGTTTGGCGACATTCCCGACATCCATGACGCCGGCGCATCACGCCGCGACGCATGGCGCATCGGGCTCGGATCCCGTCTCGCTCTCGGCGTCCCAGGTATCGGGGTTAGCGGCCTCGGCCACAAGCGACGCGACGCAGGCCCAAAATGTCAATTACGTCCAGGGAGGCACAGGCAGCGTTCAGCGGACGGTGGCCTCCAAGCTAGCCGAGGCTGTCTCGGTATTGGATTTCGGGGCTGATCCCACAGGGACCAACGACTCGACAGCGGCGATCCAGGCGGCCATCAATTTTGCGGCAAGTACGGTCGTGGGCAACGTGCCCGGCGGCAGGGTGATCATCCCCAAAGGCCAGTACCTCGTCTCCGAACGGACGACGACGATCAGCGACGTCAGCACTGGCGCGGGCACGACAGGAGCGGCGACGATCCAGTTGAAAGACAAAGTTGATGTCGAGTGCGATCGAGCCTCAATCGTCGGCACGGGCAGTTTTGCCAGCGCAATGATCAAGGCTTACAGTCGCGACGATAACAACGCCAGCTACTTCGTGATCACGAGCATGACGGGATGCCAGTTGACTTTGAACAGCTCCAGCAATGTGCCAATTCTGGACACGTCCGGAATGCGAAACAGCCTGTTCAGCCATATCGGCATCAATGGCACAAGCAACACGTCACAGATCGGAATCAACATATCCGACAGGACTCCTGGGAATTACCAGAAGTCGGACTTTTTCAACACTTACGAGAAGTTTTATGGAACGGGCCCACTGGGTACAGCCGTCCGGTGGGTGACGATCGATGGGAACGCAAGTTTTCAGGCATTCACGGACTTCCAGTTGGGCGCAGGGGTGGCAGTCTTCGACACGACCGGAACACTAGTGAGCCAAGGCGGGGTCATCCGAAACAGTTATTTCACCGCCGGCACGGCCAGTACGGTGATGTTTAAAGGCAATCCCCCGCAGGGCCTGACGATCCTGTATTCCGGCTGCGAAGGATGCGCCTCCAATTTCCCCGCATCGTGGGGCCAGGTCGGCGGAGTTGCGCCGTTTCTCGTCGTGCCTCCGGCTGGGTATAACCCCTGGAGCAATACGAACGGCCCTCCCGGCGCTTACATTGGAGGCCTGCAGTTAGGACGGTATTCGTTTTTTGGCGTGAACGGTCAGACGCCACTGTTAGCCTCAGACTTGTCTCCCGCGTTTGTGCTGACGGGTTGTCAAATCATCGCAAACAGTAGTGTTCAGTATGTTCTTCCGCCGCCCTGCGTGCTTTATAACGGCTACAGATTGGAGTGGCAGGGCGCGACACTCTGGGTGGCCAGTTCCATCCCGTCGGGGAGCGAATCGGACCTGGTTCCTGGATCGCCGTACAAAATCACAGTCCAGAATTTTGGAATCGTCGGCGGAGATTTAGGCGTAACATACTCAAACACTGGTAGTTCTCTAGCAAAAGTGGCGAGCACTCCGACGAAAGGACAATATGCGGTCAGCGCCGGAGTCTACACCTTCTCCGCGAGTGACAGCGGGGCACAGGTCACAATCTCGTACACTTACGGTCCACACAGTGAGACGATCTTTGCGGATCAGACGACGTCGTCGTATCCGGGCGACCGGATCCATTCGTCCGTGAGCGGGCTGCCTGCCGGGGGATTGGCTCTGGCGACGGCGTCGGTGGACGGCTCCGGCAATATTCTGAATATCACCGACGCGCGGGTGTTCAATCCAGCATTGACTCTGCAGGGCGTCAAGCTGCCGTCGCTAGCATCGAGCAGCGGTTTGAACAACGCGTGCTTCGATACGAACGGGAATCTGACAAGCCAGGCGAGTGCGTGTAACGGGAATGGGGGTTCGGCGTCGAGCGTCGGTCTGAGCCTGCCAGCGGACCTGAGCGCGTCTTCGCCGACTATCCCGACCAGCGGCACACTGACGATCACACGGAACAGCCAGAGCGTGCACACATTCCTGGTCGGTCCGGCAAGCGGCGCGGCAGCGCCACCGCTGTACCGCGCGCTGGTGACGGCGGACCTCCCGGCGGGCTATTCGTATGCCAATCTCAGTGGCGCGCCGACGATCCCCAGCACCGCGGCTCAGGTCGGGGCACTGGCCGATCCGGGCAGCGGAACGACGATCCTCAAACGTGTAAGCGCCAACACCGTTGCGGCCGCCGCGGCGGCGGATGTCGTGGGACTGCTGGGCTACAGTCCGCTGAATCCGGCTAGCGCTCAGAATCAGAACAGCGTGTACGCAGGACCCGCGAGCGGCGGCAGCGGCGCGCCCAGCTTCAGGCAGTTGGTCGCGGGCGACATCCCAAACAACGCCGCCAACACAACCGGGAACGCCGCAACTGCGACCGCGCTTGCCGCAACGCCGACCACCTGCCCGGCCGGCAGCTATGCGCTTGGGATTACTGCCAATGGCAATGCAACCGGTTGCACAGCAGCCAGCACCGGGACAGTCACGCATACGGCGGGGGCATTGACGAGCAATTACGTCCTGATGGGGAACGGCGGCGCGGACGCAGCGGTATCGGCCGTATATCTGGATAGTTCGAACATCCTCAACAATCCGGCGGGGTTCAAGAGCGGCGGAGCTGGCAGCGGATTCGTGCAACTCGGGGGCGCAACCTCGGGGACAGTGACGGTCACATCACAGGCGGCAGCAGGAACGTGGACGCTCACACTGCCAAACTCGCCTGGAACCAACGGTTACTTGCTGACGACTGACGGAAGCGGCAATGCTTCATGGACGGCGCCGCCCACAAGTTTGGCGCCGAGCGGACCGGCGTCAGGAGACCTCGCCGGTTCTTATCCGAATCCGACCGTTGCACAGATTGGTGGCGCCGCCCTGCCGACGGCAGGTTCCATCGCCAAGACCAACAGCGCCGGACAACTTGTCGCGGCGACGGCAGGAACCGACTACGTAGTTCCCTCAGGCAGCATCACGGGCATCGCCGCAACGGCTTCGGCGCTGGCCGTCACGCCGACGGCTTGTGCGACGGGCAACTACGCCACGGGCATCACAGCCAGCGGAAATGCGACGGGCTGCACTGCAGCTCATACGGGTACCGTCACGAGCGTGACCTTTACGGGAGATGGGACTGTGCTGAGTTCCACGCCCTCGGGCGCTGTGACAAGCAGCGGCGCAGTGTCGGCGAGCCTCAACACTCAAGTGAAGAACGCGTTTCTGGCGGGACCGACGTCCGGCTCGGCCGCGATTCCGACTTTCAGGAACATCTCAGGCGCGGATCTTCCGGTCCAGACGCTCAACTACTGGTTCCCGGGCTGGATCGGGCCTGCCCAAAATGGGGCCAACGCGGTCCTGACGGGCACCGGCAACGCGAACTCGGTACGGTTCCTGATCTTCACCCTTCCATTCCCCACGTCGATCAGCAAGGCGACGGTTTTCGTGACGACAATTGATGCTTCAAGTACGGCAGACTTTGGGATTTACAGTGCGAACGGCGGAACGAAGTACTGGTCGATTGGGGCCGGCAACGGCATATCCGCGGGGAACGCCAACGCCCAGTCTGCCACCAATACGACTGTCAATCTTCTGCCTGGATCGTATCTGTTTGCCTGGACGGAAAGCGGAACGGTCGCACAGGTCTACACATATAACATGAACACGAACCTGTACAACCTACTGATCTCGGGCTCAAACTATAAATTTGGGACATGTTCTAATTCAGCGACGTCCGGGGTCTTACCGGCGACTTGCGGAACCATAAACGCGGCGGCATCGGCATTCAACGTCCCCGTTGTCATGCTGGAGCCTTAATTTAGTAGCGGCCCAAGATTATCTGCCCTGCCGTGGTGCGGCGCACCCAAAAGTGCTTCTGCAGAGAAAACAATTTAAAACGTACGGCATGCTGGCGGGAGTGTTTTTACTTTTCCGCGGACTGTTAAAAATGGAAGGATCTTGCTATGCAAAGAGCCCTAATTATTCTGTTGCTGTCAGCATGCGCCGGCCGGGCGGCGACATATTACGTAGACAATTGTGTGGTCCCGGGCAATGATGCGAACAATGGCATCAGCCAATCGACGCCTTGGCTAACCATCGCGCATGTGAACACGCAAACACTGAACCCGGGTGACTCGGTGCTTTTCCGGCGGGGCTGCATCTGGCATGAGAAGCTGCTGCCTCCGAGTTCGGGCACGAGTGCGAGTCCTATTACCTTTGCGGACTATGGGACCGGGAACAAGCCGATCCTGGACGGCGCGACCGCGCCGGCGCATTGGGGCAGCGGCGGCGGCTCCTATCTTTTACAGGACACTTTCGAGAGCGGGGCATACAGCAGCTCGTGGAGTTCCACGCAGGGTAATGTGAACACCTGGTCCGGCCTTGGAATCAATGGGCCTTCCGGCGGCGGCTCCTACGGCGCCGCACTGGCGAGCGCCCAACAATGCAACTGGAACAACGCCAACGGCACGGAGTACTGGATCGAGACCTGGGTCATGTCGGGCGCATCGGCCGCGGCACGGACCTACATCGGCCAATTCGGAACCGGGGGCAGCCCGATCGTGGCCTTCATGTTCTCATCAAGCACTGATCCGACTCCGAATAAGCTGAGGATTTACAACTACGCGGCCTCTTCGGGCTCACAGGAGTTCTACGGGACGACGTCCATCGCCACATCCACCTGGTACAAGGTCAAAGTGCGGCTGGTCGCCAGCACCACTGCGGGCGAGATCGACGTGTGGATGAACTCGGGCTCCGGCTGGTGGCTGGAGTTCGCCCAGAGCGGCGTCAATACCGGCTCGTCGAACATCACGCGGGTCAGCATGGGTTACGGCGTAGCATCTCAGACCTCCTACTTCGACTACTTTCAGATCGCCACGACCGACCCCTCGCTGCCGGCGACGACTCACCTGTTCGGCACTCTGACCACCAACCCGCTTACCTCCGCGCCGATCAATCTGAGCCGGGTCTGGTACGGCAACAACATCGCAAGCATTGTGGAGTACCCGCAGAACCCCGGCGCGGGCGCGGCCGTCGGCACAAGCCAGTGGGATATCACAACCGCCGCCGCCGGCCTTTCCTCGATCGTTTGGGTGGGCACATCGGGCAATATCGCCAACGTGGAGTGGCCCACGATCGATTACTGCGTCCGGATCTACGGGCAGAGCTATCTGGTTTTTCAGAACCTGATGTTCATGCGGGCCCTAGTGCGCGGAATGAATTCGGGTACGAACGCGCAACCCACAAACAACCAAATTCTCTATTGCGACTTCTGGGATAACAATGGAAGTGGCTTTTATGTAAACAAGGACGGAACTTTGTACGGCGTCAATGCGTATACTTTAAGCCACAACACGTTTTATCGAAACTACCTGCACACTCAGAGCACTGTTTACCAGGGCGGCAGCGGCCACGGAGTATATTGTACGATGTGTACAAATAGCCTCATCGAATACTCCGACTGCCAATACAATGGCAATTATTGCGCGCAGCTTCAGGACGCTTCCAACTACAATACATACCGCTACAGCCGATCGATCGGCGAGCAGGGGCTGTTAAGCTTAACGACCGATCTGGTGGGCGGTTCGACTGGAAATTACATCTACGACAATGCCAGTATCAATGAGTATCAGTGCCTGATCGCCACCAGCGCGACCGCCAACTATTTTTACTACAATACTTGTGCTGGTTTTTCTTACCGAGGTTTTGCCAACAACAGTGGTTCGTTTGGGACCCTAGAGAACAACATATTCTGGACAACAACCCCTGGGGCGCAGGTCATATTCACTTCGGGAGGAACAGGGTTTAGTTCAAATTATAATATATACGGTATTCAACAGGCAACTTTTATCTATTCAGAGGGGAGCTACTACAATACACTCGCAGCCTGGGGGCGCGCGGGCGCACAGGATGCGACCGCCGATCCTCTGTTTTCCGCTTTGGCGGGCAACAATGCAACGCTCACGAGTTCATCCCCGGCACATAATGCAGGGACTGACGTATCATCCGTCGTTCAGTATGGTTGGAATCCAACAGCACCGCTTGCATTCCCTCCTGCGTTATTGAACCGCAACATTCTAGGCAAGAAGGATATTGGGGCTTTCATCTTTCTACCAAACGGCC
>Ga0074045_10005360_pt1 | contig 11230 bp, 10 predicted proteins | sample BogForMeECP23OM2_FD_94442 | JGI IMG/M metagenome (GOLD analysis project Ga0074045, IMG submission 94442) | Bog forest soil microbial communities from Calvert Island, British Columbia, Canada - Bog Forest MetaG ECP23OM2 | ecosystem: Environmental > Terrestrial > Soil > Wetlands ...
AAGTGCAGAGATTCGACAATCACCCAACGCTTTCTCCTGTCCACTGTGCAAACCTGAAGGAAAGGGTTCCTACTTTCGCCGGAACCCCCTCGGCGCGAGATTCAGAGGGGTACCTCCTCCAGGAGACCTCCGCTCGTTAGCGAGTACTCCTTATTCATTGAATATCAGAAACAAAAGCTCGCCGTGAAACCGGGGATCACCTGTCTATGGCAAGTCAGCGGAAGGAACGAGATCAAGGACTTCGACGAGTGGGTGAAGCTTGATCTCGAATATATTCGAAGGTGGTCTTTGAGATTGGACTTTTGGATTTTGTTCAAGACAGGTCGCGAGGTTTTGACCGGTTCAGGCAAGTAGTTCCTTCGCGGCGGCTGGCAATATCAAGTGCAAGGATTTGATCTTCGTTTCGGGGGCGTTCTCTTATGCGAGTGCTAATAACTGGCGGGGCGGGCTTTATTGGCTCACATTTGGTTGACCGCTTCGTGAAGGAGGGATTTCAGGTCCGCGTTTTGGACAATCTGGACTCGAAAATCCACGCAAACGGGGACCCGGATCGCCGTCCTGCGAATGTCGAGTTCATCCGCGGTGATGTCACCAACCGCGGTGATTTGTTGTCGGCATTGAGGAATGTGGATGTGGTCTCGCATCAGGCAGCCTACCAGGACTACATGCCCGATTTTTCACGCTTCATGCTTGTGAACGCCGTTGGCACAGCGCTGCTGTATGAATTGATCGTCCAGGAGAAGCTGCTGGTCAAGAAAATCATTGTTGCCTCGTCTCAAGCGGTTTACGGAGAGGGCCAATACACGTGCCCTGAGCATGGTTTTTTCCTGCCCGTACCGCGAAGTCAGGAACAACTCTCTCGCGGTGAATGGGACTTGCGGTGCCCGCAATGCAACAAGCAAGCCAAACCGTGCTTATTGGAAGAGGGTCATGTCAATCCTTACAACCAGTACGCTGTCTCCAAGCTCGCCCAGGAGAAAATTGCGCTGGGTCTGGGCTGGCTGCACGGAATCCCGACCGTGGCTCTTCGCTACTCCATAACCCAGGGCCCGCGGCAGTCTTTGTTTAACCAATACTCAGGCATCTGCCGCATTTTTGCCGGCCGGGCGCTCCAGGGAGAGCCACTCATTGTCTACGAAGACGGCCTGCAAACTCGAGACTTTGTTCACATTGCCGATGTGGTGGACGCCAACATGCTTGTTCTGGAGAAGGATGAAGCGAATTTTCAGGCGTTCAACGTTGGAAGCGGCCGGTCCACCACGGTTCTCGAATTTGCAAACCTGGTCCGTGCGAAACTTTCGCGGGACATCGGGCTCACCGTCACAGGTGAGTATCGGCGCGGCGACAATCGCAACAGTGTTTCGAGTATCGAACGGCTTGGCGCGCTTGGCTGGAGACCCAAACGGGATCTGTCGACGAATTTGGATGATTTCCTCGCTTGGGTTGAAAGCATCGGTGGGATCCCCGCTCAAATCGAGGACGCTTACGGCAGCATGAAGAGGGCCGGTGTCGTTCTGCAGGCCACGGTTGGTCGTTAGCATCCTTGCACACGGTTTCTACTGATTCTTCTGTGAGCGCTCTTTAGACCATCATGGGGAATATCCCTCAATTGAATACTGATGAGACTCTGCGCGTGCCGCCTCCTGTCGCGAACGGCATCGGCCCGACGAACGGCTGGCTGCGCTCAGCCGTCTCCGCGCTGCCCGCGCCTTCCAGACTGATCCCCCTCGGTTACAGTTTTGCGGATCAGGCCCTGGCGGTCGGAGGCACCTTTCTGGTCAATATTGCCCTTGCGCGCACGCAGACCAAGGAAGAATACGGGATGTTTGTGCTCTCCTACTCGGTGTTCACCTTCCTCTCGGGCCTGCACAGCGCGGCCATCCTTGAACCCTACACAGTCTACGGGTCGGGAAGGTACGGCGGACGGTTCTCCGAGTACTTGCGATTGATGGCCCGCAGTAATGCTGCGGTCGGTATTGCGCTGTCCGGGTGCCTACTCTCAGCCTGCTTGATCTTCTTCTGGCTCGCTCCCCAATTGGCATTGCGAGCGCTCCTGGGACTCGCACTGACAATCGGTGTGCTCGTGTCTGCCATGTTTCTGCGCCGCAGCTTTTACGTGCAACGTCAGCCTGCTTTCGCGGCAAAGACTTCCTTCGTGTTTTTCGTCACTACCGCCTGCGGTCTCTGGCTGACGGCCAGAGCACATCTGCTAAACAGTTTATCCGTGTTTTTGATTCTGGCCTTGGGCTGGATCGTCGCTGGAGCGACCTTTGGCAGAAAGCTCCGATTCGGATCGCCTGCACAGCGATTCCTTGAGATCGAACCACACTACTGGAAGGAACACTGGAAGTACGCGCGTTGGCTTCTGGCCACCGCCCTGGTGTTTCAGCTCACCACTCAGGGATACTACTGGCTTCTGGCTGGGTTGCTCTCCGTGAAGGATGTGGGTCAGTTGAAGGCAATGTATAACCTTGTGGCGCCGATCGAACAGGTCTTGATCGCGTTTGCCTTCCTGGCCCTCCCCGCGATGGCCGCTCGCAACGCAGCAGGGAAGATGAGAGACTTTATTTCGGTGTGGAAGCACTACGCGGCGGCAGCGCTGGGTGTCACCGCGTTATTTGCCCTCTCCGTTCGAGTCCTTGGCAAACCCGTAATGCACGTGCTCTACGCGGGCAGGTTTGACGGCCTTGCGCCCTTGCTTTCGATCTTAGCCTTGACGCCGCTGGTGATGGGAGTGGGTAACACCTTCCAGGATGCCCTGAAAGCCATGGAGCGGCCCAAGCTGGTATTTTATGGCTTCTTGAGCAGCGGGGCCACAACTCTGCTCTTCGGAATACCTTTGGTGACCCGTTTTGGTTTGCGCGGTGCCGTCCGTTTAGTGCCTGAGAGAAGTGGATTGGCCAGGTCGCGCTCCCCGGAAAAACCCAGGGCGGCGCGGTCGATGGAGATATCGATGTCTTCAGAAAAGCGGTCAATGAGGCCGAATACTTTGGAAAGCGATGTTCCTCCTTTGAACCGGAGTTCAGGAATTGCCCCCAATGTGAAAAGGTGCTTCAGTGTCCAGCAGATCCAAAAGTCCTTTTCGATCGCCGTTGTTGTGGAGTCCCGGCGAGCGGCAGTTTCCTCGAAATAGGGCTGCCGATCGGTCGGTTTGCCTTTTGCGAAGTCATCCATGAGTTTGCGTCAGGCGCTGATTTGATTTAGAACAGGCTGCGACCAAACCGGTGCAGCCGGTATGAGGCGCTTAACTGCTTTCTTAACGGAACGGGGAAGTTGTTTTGCAAGGGCATGGACTGAAATTTCGTGAACTCCCTCTTTCCCGAGAGACCGAACAGCCTGAATTACGATTCCTGCCTCCGTTCCCGCACCAATCATTTTGGAAGGGGCAACGTGCTTGAGTGCTACCGTTTGGTTGCCGATCCGAATGGTGCGGGAAGGCCCCTCTGTCCAGAAGACATTCTGCATAGGCACTTGGGTCGAAAGCCCGAGTAGATTTGCAGCTTTTGCTCCGGAGATTGAAATCCGGCTCCCAGTTCTCTCAGCCATGGCCTTGGCGACGGCTTCGGGAGAAGGTGAGAGTACGCCGATATGAGGATGTATCTTCGGGAACTCGTAAACTCCTCTAGTCAGACGACGAATCCGGCCACTCCGCTGAAGTCGAGACAAAGCCTGGTCTATCGCAGCACGGGTTCCGAGGTGCGCGAACTGTCTGGGAGTAAAGACCGATCCGCGGTGCTTTGCTCGAATTCTCTTCAAGATCGCATTCGTTGTAGAGGATGCCATGTCAAGGTCCTTCGTCAGAAATAGTATAGTGTCTATCTGACACAGTCAAGCACCATTAATCGGCATAACATGCTTATATTAAATGACTTACATGCTGACTCCTGATGATGTTGCTGGGCCATGGCTAAAAACAACCCTTCGTTAGACGGACCGCGGCACAACGGTTACCCGTCATCTGAATACAGTTATTTGCTTCTTGGACGCAATTCTCTCATCTGAGCAAATGTGCGCCAAGGTTAACCAGTACTGCCGCGAGCATAGGTAGACTGGAATTCATAGGAATCGGCTTCACTATCAAAACCACGAACTTCAATGACTTCAGAAACAAAACGAACCCCAGGTCGGCGCTCAATTTGCATGATGACATCTAGAGAATCCGCAATGTTTGCCTTGATGGCGCGATATGGGATCTCGACGCCGCTCTGCAGCACGCAGGTGGCGAATCTCGAAATACCGTGAGCAGCGGAATTGGCATGGACCGTCGAGATTGTGCCGCTGTGTCCTGTGTTGAGTAGTTGCAACAGATCGAAGGCTTCGCCACCGCGAATCTCACCCAAGATGATTCGGTCTGGCCGATGGCGAAGAGTTGCTTTCAAAAGGTCGCGGATCGTCACAGCGGGGAGACCATTTTGCTCGCGCCGGGCCTCGAATCGGAGGACATTTTCTTTCTGAATCTGAATCTCTGCGGTGTCCTCTATCAAGACAATCCGCTCATGGCCTGGAATGGATTCGGTCAGTATGTTGGCTAAGGTGGTCTTACCACTGCCTGTTCCCCCGCAAATTAGGATGTTCTTACGCTGGACAACGTATTCTTCCAATAGCGCAGCGACTTCCGTTGTGACCGTTCCAAGTTCGATAAGGTCCTTCATTTTGAATTTGTGGGAGTTGAACTTTCGAATGGTCAAGGCGACACCGTGAATGCTGCAAGGTGGAATTACAGCAGCAACGCGGCTCCCATCGGGCAGGCGAGAGTCAAGAATGGGCTTGGCTTCCGAAATGTCATCGCCGAGTCGCCTAGCAATGTTTTTGACCGCGACGATAAGAGATTGGGGTGTGAGTTTCACTCCGGGAACGGCTAGGAGATACCCGGCTTTTTCAATGAAGATGTGCTCCGGGCCGTTGACCATGATCTCGCTGATGTCGGGGTCCAGGATGAGATGCTGGATCGGACGGAGGAATGGGAGAATCAGCTCGAACCCGTTCATTAGAGTTGTCCGTCTGCAAGCTGGCGAAAGTAGGACTTGTTCACGTCGTTGAGATAGGGCTTCAGATAGCAAAACGTCGGCGGCAGGGGGTTGAGCCCGTCGTAAGCCAGGATGATGGATTGCGCGTTCTTCAATTCCGTGAACGTCTTCATATCGAACCTGTAGTCGCGCTGCTGGCTGTAGGTCTTGGAAGTGCTGATGTGCGCCTTGTCAGCCAGCGGCTTGCCAGTGAGATAGCTCACCCTGGAATCGTGCCCGCTTTCCGAGATGTTGTAGTTGACGCGCCACTTTTCCTCCTGGCCGCACAATTCACTCGCAATCTTCGCCGAGAAATCGTCCGACAAGGACAGGAAGATTTTCGTGCGCAAGGTTTGCAGCAAGGTGCGCCACGTTTCCCCAGGCAGAGTTGATTGCAACGAGCTGATGCTCTGCGTTGCCACAAGAGGGACGCATCTTGCTTGACGCGAAAGCGAGAAGAATTTCTCGTCGCCACTCGGCTCGTTGACTCCAACGGTAGCAAGCTCCTGGTATTCATCGCAGATGAACACGATGGGACGCCACTCTTTGCTGGGATTCTTCGCAATGTGTGGGATTCGATTCAAGACGGCCCGCTGAAAATCCATCTTAAGCATCACTCCGATGGCTCGCGCCAAGCCCGGGTTCATGCTGGCAGGAAAATTAAGGGCAATGACCTTGCCTTGCTCCAATAAGGTCGCGATCTGGGGCAGGGGCTTTCTTCCAGATGTCTGCGCTTCAGGTTGTCTATACAGTTCCAGTGGCGGGCAGAACATGCGCTTGATGCGTGGATTGTCGTCAAAGAGCGAGAGAAAAACTGAAATACCTTCGACAACGGAGCTTTGCAATTTCTTATCGAGGTTTTTCCAGTCGTCGGTATGCCAGCGCTTGACCGCTTCCAGTTGTTCCTTTCTGTCTTCGTCCACGCCACCTGGACCGGATTCATGTTGGACGGTCGGCTCAATCCCGAGTTTCTGCAAAACGTCTCTGGCTGCTGGCGAATCCGGCACGCGGTAATGCTGCCCGCTTTCATCTGCTTCGAACCCAACTTCAGCAAGTTCTCGGGCGTGAGATTGGAAGGACTCGCGCGAGACGGTGAAAAACGATTTCCCCATGATGTTTTCCTCGGCCTGCCGCATCTTTCTTTCGAGCACTTGCGCCGAGATAGCGGATTCATAGACATCAAAGAGTGTGACGTAGCCGAAACCTACCTGATGCAGGATGATGATGAACTTCACGAGATTCGTGTACGCTTGCTGCCAGAACGGTTCCTTGCCCTTCCCAAATAGGTTGTTTAATAAGGAAGCGATTCCGTAGGCCAGCGCGTAGCCTTCGAGATCGTTGTCATGAGGGTTGTAAGCCCACTCGGAATCCAGGCCGATTTCGATATAGTCATCGGCGCGGCCTCTCTTCAGCAGGATCTCTTTAACCTCTCCGCAGAAGTCGCCTTTAACTTCAAGCACCAGGGCACTCGCTTTGGCGCCCGCGTCTGCTGCTCGGTATCCCAACAATTGCTCGGTGAACGGATACATGCCGCCAGCCGTCTTTCCACTACCGGTGGCACCAATCATGATTGTGCCGGTAAACAGCCCACGCTCCGGGATGATGAGCCAACTGGGATTCTCTGCAGGAATGGGGAGGCGCGGGTTGTGAATCTCTCCCATGACGACGCTGAGCTGATTCCGCGACTCCACGAGCGGATAAGGTGGCAGAGGCTGCGGCTTGGCTGATCGCCTTGGGCGCAGCGTAAAGATGTAAAGTGCGGACAGCAAGAATGAATAGCCGATGTATGGTGTGGTGAACAGCATCACATGATAGGAAGCTTTCAGCCCTGCGTACGTCCAGGGGTCTCGTAGAGCGATTTGTCGAAGGAAATATTCGTTCCAGGTCTGAGGAACGAGCGAAGCAGTCATCGGCCAGGGCATCCTGAAGTACAGGGCTGTCCCGGTCACCAGCGCCAACAGCACTTCTAGGAAGTTTTTCGAGTTGAGGACGCGTTGAATCATGCTGCCGTCGGCGCTGTCCTTGTTGTGTTTTTGACGGCCGGGTTCGTGGCTTGGGGTGCTTGGGAATCTGCGGGCGAACTGGAATGATTTTTTTCGAGCCACTCGTTGAACTCTTTGTCTCGACGGAAGAGGCGCTTCAACGATTCGCCAATGATGTATTCATACGTTGCCCCACCAAGGAAGTAGGCATAACGCTGAAGCATTGTGTGTGCCTCCTCGTCAAGACGCGCTGAGACTACTTTCTTTTCCTGCTTGGGTTCGACCTTTGGAATGAGGGCCATATTTTCTTCTCCTATTGCTAATGCGATTCAGAGTTCCTGACCGCTTCTCCTACAACTCCGCCGGCGACGGAGCGAGTAGGTCTGATGGACAACTTGGGCGGTAGCGACCCCCGGCGCCCGTGGCGTTGGGCGGCTCCCAAGCCGCTCAAAGTGGGGTCGCTACCGCCCAAAATTCGGTTTTCTCCTCGCTCCACTCTAGTACTCCGTCGCCGGTCATCTTCTTCTTTCCTTGGCACTTCCACTTGCGGCCAGTGGACTTCTGGCCGCAAATCCAGACGAAATGTCGCTTCGGCACAGTTCTTCGTTCCCGAAGCATCCTTTTGTGCCGCTTGAAACGTTGCCACTCGTCGCTTCAAAATCCTTGAATGCACGGCAGTTCGCTCCTCACGATCCGGAAAGCCCCATGGATCCGTTGCTGGAAATCTGAGATAGGTCGTCAGCAATGTCGTTCTCCGCACAGTTTTCCTGGCCAATTCCTCGCAAGTCCGCAAAGACACTCAGGGATGAGCCGCATACCATTGCTCGAAAAACACCCTTCCCGCATGGCCGAGCTTGCTCCGTATTTCGCGTCACGTCGGCGCCTGCGATAGCCCCTTTACGCCACTTTTCGTACAGCTCCTCCAACTGGCAGCCTGCGTAGCGGCCCTGCGCTTCTTTCAACAAAACCACGTCAGCGCTCGCCACACGCTCCTTTGCTTCCCAGGCCTTGCGGACCCGGAAGTAATCCAAGGCGCTTACGGATTTTGAGCGGTCGCGCGCACCGCACAGCACGTGGTGGAACTCCGACTCCGCTGCCTGAAACAACCGGGCCGTGGGAGCGATATAGATGAATTCCAGCTTCGGAACTGCCTTGAATAACGCGAGATAGGCGCGCAGGTGCGTGCCAAAGGCTTCGAGTGTGACCGCTCCCGCATCGACATACGTGAACGTGACCACAGGGGGCGAGGACAGACGATCCACAAACAGTGGAAAGCGGTCCACGAAGTAGCGTGGTGTTACTTCGGCTGACCGTCTGGCCCGATACTGCTTCACCGGAAGTGTCTCCCTGATCACGTTCCATTCCTTCTCAAAGAACGCGAGCTTCTCTGCCTCCGTTTCGAGATAGTGGTGCTGCGGGTGCCCGAGAACGAAGTCCAGGGCGACCAGCCGCGTCTTGACGTACTCCAGTTCGTGCTTCTTGCGCGTGCGCAGATTCTCTCGTTCGATGGCTTGGTACACCTTCCGGGCGAAAAGGTGATACACGCGCCCGCCGGACCGGTACGCGTGATAGCTCGCGTGTTTCCGATCCAAAACCCTGCGAACGAAGCATGGGACACCGATCCCGATTCCGTTTGCGCGAAGCACTTAAACTGGCGATTCGTGAAGTAACCCGAATGCGTGGCCACAAGGAAAAGAAACGCGCTCTCGCGCTTCGTGTAACCGAGCAGGTGCAGCCCTTCGCGTTGGAATGCTGTCATGGTCATACTGACAGAACCTCCCGGACCATGCCGGTGTCATGCAGGGCGCGACGGACACGGTTCGCGTCGCCGCTTCTCGCATAGATTTTGAAACCTGCCGCGGCTTTGCCCCCGAATGCCGTCTTCCCGGTAGTTCCGCGAGAGAAGCTCCAAATTCTGTCTTTGGACCACACCCTCACGCGCTTCGTACTCAACCTGGATGTCCGGAAGGTGGATGCTCGCGCCGTCGATCGTCAATCCTTGCTCCTCTGCGACTGCCGCGAGCAATCTCTTCCGCTCATCTTCCGAGAGGCGTCCTGCGGTTTCCTTTGCGCGATTAATCGATTCCTTCAGCTCGAAATCGAGCCTTATTCTCGTTGGCTTTCCGCCTTTCTCGTGAATCTCTTCCGCGGCCTTCTGATAGACTTTATAAAGGTCGGCGTCGTGGTCGAGCTCCTTGGGCTTGACGAAGCCGTGATAAATCCTTTGCTCGTTGGGGAGACCACTGGTTTTCCTGAAGATCTGCTGGCCTTCCGCGGTCAACGTGACAAGCCTCCGGGCGTTTCTGTGTGCCCGGAAGAGCGTCTTTTCCTCCACCAATCCTTGCGCGCGCAGGTTTTCGAGGTCGTATTTAAGGCGCGTCTCATTCCCGCCGTAGATGAATCGGGACAAGTCGCGAACGTCCACTGTGCGGAACCTCCCGATGTCCGCCATGGCTGCGATCTCCGAGCTACACAGAGAGTACGTTCGGCCCCGGTCGTGGAGCTGTGTCCTGCGATCTGGCAGCCGCTCCGGGGAGCTCTGACCCGGCCGCTCCGGTCTCACCTGTGAGTTCGCGGAAGATCTCTCCCCCGGCCCGCGACCAACGGATACACTCGTAGTGCTTGACTCCTGCCGGCGCTCCTCGCGTGGTGGTCCGGATTCGGATTCACGGACATTGTTGCGATCCAGAATGTCCCAGCGGCCCATGGTTATCGCCTCTCCGTCAGAAACGGCGGGAGGCCTTCAGGGCCTTCCGCCTGTAGCTGGTTGTCAAAATGGGAAAGCTTTCTGCCCGTATCCTTTAACAGGATTTTCCGGTTGATGGCCAGAGTTGCAGCAAAGAGATTCAGCCCCAGAGTGGCAGTGAAAATCGCCATGCTGCCGCCACAGTGCGAGAAAATAGCCAGCTTCGCCGGAGCAAGAAATCCGAGGCGCTTGATGAGGCCAAACAGCACCAGAACCAACAGCGTTGTTGCCACAAATATGGAATTCCGAATCATTTGCTGAATGCCTCGTCTTCGCGGAAATAGGTAATCGCGAGTCCCAATGGGTTCGTGAGAATCTCTTCATTCGGGGCTCGGTCCCGGAATGTGAAGAGGAAACTCGCTGTATAGAGTTTGCGTTTTGTGGGTTCCCTAGTCACCTGGAGCCCGTCGCGTGAAAACTCTGACAAATGCTATGCTCTCGCTGTATTTTCCACGACAACTTTTCTTGTATCTTCGCATCTCCACGCAGTCCATTTTTTTCGCAACCCTGGACTTAGGCGTGCGTGCACCTTCACCGTGACTATTGTGGTGTTTTCCCTGTGGACCCTAAATCCGTCCATTCCTGTTTTTGCGCAAAATCCTGAGTCTCCTCATGCCACGCTCACTACCACGGCACCCAGGCCTTTATGGGCTGGGCCGGAGTTCGACTGCCAAGCTGGCCTTGGGAGCATTGCTTAGAACGTTGAGCTCCGGGATTTGTGTCATCAGTTTATTGATGATCTCGTTTTGTTCTCTCGTAATTCTGCAAAATCGATCGGCCTGCGCTGGAAACATCGCACATGTGTAGTCTGGAGGGTTGTCGGGACCGAGAGTTTCCCCATGCGGCAAAAGATTTGCGATCGCACACCACTTCTGCCGTCAATCGAGGTCGCGTAGCAAGGCCGAGTCCTGGTAACTGCGGGAAGGTTTTATGTTAACGTACATATGGAAATGGCAAAACAGCGGCGTGGTACTCATCTCATCGCGGACATTGCGAAGGTGTCCAGAGGTACAGTTGACCGGGCTTTGCACGGACGCGGCGGCGTTAACGAGGCAACGCGCCAACGCATTCTGCAGATAGCCCGGGAAATCGGGTATAGGCCGAATCTGGCGGCCCGAGCGCTCTCGGCCAACAGGGCGACGGCCAAGATCGGTGTGTGCATACCTCGCGAGATTCACTTCTTCTATGACCAACTGTGGAGCGGAGTGTTGGAAGAAGCAGAGCGTGTTTCGCAGTTTGGCGTTGAATTCATAAATCGTCCTGTGCAGAACCTTGGCGAGGGAGATGTCAAGGCTTTCAAGGAACTCATGGCCAGCGGTGTTGACGGGATTATTCTTACCGCCGGCAATCCCAAGAACCTGACACCATTGATCAATAAGGCCGAGACCAAGGGCGTACGCGTCGTTTGCGTGGACACGGACGCTTCAGAAAGTCACCGTTCCAGTGTTGTATACGTAGAACCTTATCTGAGCGGGTGCGTGGCGGGCGAGTTGCTG
>Ga0074045_10005361_pt1 | contig 11230 bp, 12 predicted proteins | sample BogForMeECP23OM2_FD_94442 | JGI IMG/M metagenome (GOLD analysis project Ga0074045, IMG submission 94442) | Bog forest soil microbial communities from Calvert Island, British Columbia, Canada - Bog Forest MetaG ECP23OM2 | ecosystem: Environmental > Terrestrial > Soil > Wetlands ...
CGCCCGATCGTGCGCAGGATCGCATCAAGGCAGTAGAAAGCCTCGTACGGCAGAAAGGCCAGGGCGAGAAGGGCCTGTACGGCGTGCCGTCGGGCGGCGATCTCAACCGCAATCAGGTGCTGTTTGAACGGCACATCGGCCGGCCGGTCGGCGAGGTCGGAGAGCGATGCAATGAGGGACGGCAGCAGGACAAGCCCGACCACGACCTCGCTCCAGACCCACGCCGGAGACAACACGCTCCAGCCCAGCAACAACAGCAGCGTCAGCGCCGCGGGGACAAGGCTGCGGCGCAGGTTGTCGAATATCTTCCATTGCGAAAGCATCGACAGCGGGTTCGCTTCACTGCGTCCTTCGGATCCCTTGACTCGCCGCCGCAGCCAGCCGACCAGTTGCCAGTCGCCGCGGACCCAGCGCCGCCGTCGGGCGACGTCGACGCTGTAGCGCGCCGGGAAGTCTTCATACAATTCGACGTCGCTCAGCAGCCCGGAGCGGGCATAGCAGCCTTCCAGCAGATCGTGGCTCAGGATGCGGTTTGCGGGAAAGCGACCGCGCAGCGTGCGCTCGAATGCATCGACGTCGTAGATGCCTTTGCCGATGAAAGAGCCCTGGTCGAAGACGTCCTGGTAGACATCGGATACGGTGCGCGTGTACTGGTCGATGCCCGGCTCACCGCCGTACAGGCGCGCGTAGCGCGAGCGGTTGGTCCCGGGCAAGCTTACCGACACGCGCGGCTGGAGGATGCCGTGACCCGAGGTCACCACCTCGCGACTGGTTTCCCTTCCGGGTTCATCGAAGCGCGCGCGGTTCAGCGGGTGCGCCATGGCGCCGACAAACTGGCGCGCCGCGTCGCGCGGCAGCTGCGTATCCGTATCCAGGGTGATGACGTACTTGACCTGCGACAGGATGGCTGTTTCGCCGACGACGCGGGTAAAACGCTCGCCGCCACCGCCGCGCAGCAGCGCGTTCAAGTCGGCGAGCTTGCCGCGCTTGCGCTCATAGCCCATCCAGGTCCGCTCCTGGGCGTTCCAGCGGCGAGGGCGATGAAAGAGATAGAACACGCTGGAGCGAACGCCATCGGCGTCCGCGCCGCCGGGGGTGCCGTCCGTTTCCGACCGGCTCTCGACCGGGCCGTACTTGCGGTTCAGCTCGTCGATGCGCGTTGCGACCAGTTGCAGCAGCGCGGCATCCGCCGGAAGCGTTTCCTCGTCGGCGTCGGCAAAGTCGGTCAGCAAGCCATAGTGCAGGCGCAGATCGCGATTGGCCAGGAAGCGCACTTCGAGCCCCTCGACGAGTTCCTCGACGCCGCGAACGCTCGTCAGCATGGAGGGAACCACGACCAGCGTGCGCGAATCGGCGGCGATGCCGGCGCGGAAATCCATCCGCGGCAGTGCGTGCGGCGTTACCAGCAGCGTGGCCAGCCAATTGACCACGGTGACTGCCGCCTGGCTGGTCGCGAGCAGGCAGAGGACGACGACGAGCGACAGCGTCTCCTGGTTCACGCCCGCGCCGTGAGCCGCCGCGCCGAGCGCTGTGGTGCAGACGCCCACGATGAAGGCGATGGAGCCCAGGTAGATGGACAGTGGGAACCTACGCGCCACGGTGAGCAGGCTTCCCAGCAGGGAAACCTTGACCGCCGCCGCGCGCTCGAGCTCGGGCAGACCCTTGTCAATGAGATAGAAACCCACGTGCGCCGCGCGATCGTCGCCGCCCTGCGCGGCGGCGCTCGCTCGCGCCAGGTCGATCGCTTTCGCGGCGACCTCGGCTTCCGTCAGGCACCCCTGTTTGGCCATGCGCTCGGTTGCGTGCCGATAGCGGTCCCGGGTTGCGAACTCCATGGCACCATAAACGCCGCTTGGATCCTGGCGCAACAGCTTCTCGACGGCGGCGTTGGCTTCCACGAATTCGCGCCAGTCGATTGCGCTCAGCAGGCGCAGACTGCCGATGCTGTTGCTGATCGAAACCTGATCCGACGCCTGTTGCTGGTTCTCCGCCTGCACCAACTGTTCGATGGTCAGGTGCGATTCGGCGAGCCACTGCTCGATCCAGGTCAGCGCCAGGGCGAGTGCCGCGGTTTGGCCCTTTAGACGGCGGGCAAGCTCGGCCACAAACGCGCTCCTCATCGGCGGCATCGATCGCGCCATGTCGGCGATGACCAGGATTAGGCTCTTGGGGTCGCGCTCGGCGGTATGCATCATGCGGTCGGCCCAGCTGTTGGCCAGGTCGCGCTCGGATCGGCCGGCGGCGATGCGCATGCTGACGCGACGAAGATTCTCGATCAGCGCGAGGCGCAGCATGATCGGAATGGCCCAAAGCTCCCCCAGCTTGAGCGTGATGACCGACTGGTAGGCGGCGACGAACCGGCTCAGGCCGTCGGCGTCGATCCGGCCGTCACCGTGGGCGATGGTCTCGAGCGCGATGTCGTACACGCGCGGGAGCCCTGCCGATGGGCCGAACTCCAGGCGCGGCAGCTCCCGGCTGTAGCCGCGCGGCAGATGCCGCTTGGCGATCCGGATCTGTTCCTCGACCAGGTGGAAATTGTCGAGCAGCCATTCGCCTGCCGGGCTGATACGATGGTTGTCCGAGACCGCCGCGGTCAACTGCTTGCAGACGCTCAACAATACCGTTTCGTTTGCCGCCAATCGCGGCAGCAGCTGGTCCCGCGCCTGAAGCGACGTCAGCCGATGGGCCTGCGCGAGGGTCCTGCCGTAGCGCTCCATCTGTTCGGCACTGAACAGTTCCGAGCGCAGCGGCAGCTCATCGGCGAGAGACTCGCTTGTCGATCCGCTGGTGCGCAACCGCGTCCTGAACTGCGTCAGGTGGCCGAATATAGACGTACTCTTGGTCACCAATTGCGCGATCCCTTTTCAAGCGGCAGGCGCCCCCATGGGGCGCCCGAATCCGTGGCTTTCACCGCCGGGATGATAGACGATTGCGCTGGGCGGCCCGCCAGGACCGGGTTGCTCGCCGACCTGTCAATCCCCGAGCAGCTCCGCCAGCGGATGCAACTCCTCCACGTGCTGCGATACGACTTTGACGATGACGATGATGGGAATGCTGAGCAGCATTCCCCACACGCCCCACAGCCAGCCCCAGAACAACAATCCGATGAAAACGGCCGCCGCATTCATGTTGGCGATTCGTCCGGTCATCCAGGTCGTCACGAAGGTTCCGACGACGGTCGCGATCGCGAGGAACGCGCCGGCAACGAGCAGCGCCATGCCGAAGGATTCGAATTGCATGAAGGCCGCCATGCCCGTCGCGATCGCCGTGACGCCGGGCCCCAGATAGGGAACGATATGCAACAGGCCCGCCGCGGCGGCCCAGGCGCCGGCGTTCTCGAGGCCGATCCACTCGAAGGCGAGCCAGCTGAGCAGCCCGACCAGCAGGTTCGTCGTCAGCAGCATCAGCATGTACTTCTGGATCGAGCCGTTGATGTCGTCGAGAATTTTGACGGTGATTTTCCTTTTCGTGAGCGACGGGCCGGTCAGCCGCACCAGCTTGCGCTTGAACGTGTCGCCACCGAGCAGCAGAAAAAAGACCAGGAACACGACCATGGCCGCCTGGCCCATCGCGCCGAGTGCTCCCATCGAGCTCTCCCAGAGGAAGCTGCTGAGCTTGAAGGTGGGCTGATCGACGATGACGTGCGTGGCCGGTTGACGTTGCGCGGCGGCGCCGCCGGCCGCCTGGGTCGTCGCCCTCTCCACTGCGGTGGCGGCCGTTTGCATTTTTTGCATATTGCCGATATGGCCGATTTGCATGCGCCCCAGCGCGCCGGCGAACTTGGTCGCCGCTTCGGGCAACTGCTCGATGATCGTCTGCATCTGACCGCGCAGGGAATAGGTGGTCATAGCGAGCGCACCGATCACGCTCAGCATCACGATGACCGTGCCGATGAAGCGCGGAATCTTGATTGCTTCGAGCCATTTCACGAGCGGATTGAGGGTGTAGGAAATGATGATGCCGAGCAGCAGCGGCACCACAAAGGATTGCGCCCACGACAGGGCGAACACGCTGGCGAGCCCCGCCAGGATGCCCAGCGCCATGCCCCGCGCGTCGACCGGCAGCCGCGTTGCAGGAAGCGTGACATGCGACGCATCACCGGCTGGGCCGGCCGGCTCCGCAGCCGGCGCCACATCGGCGCGGGGAGTGGAAAGGGATGCGGCGGCGAAGCTCATGCCATGCGCGCAAAAGGCGGCGTGCGCACGCGCTTGACCGGCGCGCTGCGCGCGCTCATGCGGACTTCTTGGTTCGCTTCTTGGGCGAATCCTTGGGTAGTGTCACCAGCAAGTCGGCCAACTCGTCGGCGTGCTGCTCTTCCATGGCCAGGATGGCTTCCATCATGCGTCGCGTCGTAGGGTCGTGCTCGCCAAGGTAGGCAATGACGTCGCGGTAGCTGTCGATGGCGATTCGTTCGGCCACCAGGTCTTCCTTGATCATGCTCACCAGGGAATCGCCCTCGACATACTCCGCGTGGCTGCGACTGACCAATCCCGCCGGCGCGAAATCCGGCGCGCCACCCAGCTGCACGATGCGCTCCGCAATCTGGTCCGCGTGGGCCTGCTCCTCGTTCGAATGGTCGAGAAATTCCTGCGCCACGCTTTGGGCATGAATGCCTCGGGCCATGAAGTGATGTCGGCGATAGCGCAGGACGCAGACCAGTTCGGTCGCCAGGGCATCGTTGAGCAGCTGCAACACAGTCGCGCGGTCGGCGGAGTAGCCCGCCGTAACCGAACCGTCATCGATGTGCTGCCGGGCGCGCTTGCGCAACGTCTTGATGTCGGTGAGAAACGCGCTCTTGGCCATGGTTCTGCAACTCCGGTTCGCGCTCGCGCGCGGCAATCAATGACCGTTACAGGCGCCCGAGCAGCAACAGGACGATGACGATGACGAGTATCACGCCGACCAGTCCGCTCGGACCGTAACCCCAGGAACGTGCATGGGGCCATGTTGGCAGTACGCCGACGAGCACCAAGATCAACACGATCAGCAGAATCGTTCCAAGACTCATGGCCTGCTCCTTTGAATAGTGCCGTTGTTATTCACTGCGGAGGTTCCGACACACGGTGGGCGACAAGAACCGTCCGTCGACGTCAAGCTCAACATAACGTCCGGACGCACGGTCCGTCTGTGCGCTTGCGCACACAGGCGGTCGCGTGCGCCCGCGACGCTCGGTAAGTTGTCGAGGTGAAGCGACGCATGTACTGCGCGGTCAGCCTTTCTCCTGTCCCGGCCGGCCCTCTTGCGCGGGCTCCTTGCCTTGCGGCGCCCTCTCCTCCGACTTCGGTGCTTCCTGATGCGGGGCTGCCTGCGGCGGTCGCGGCGCCTGATGCTGGGCTACCGCTTGCGGTGCGGGCTGTGGCTGATGCGCGACCTTCGGTTCCGCGGCAGGCGCCTTGTTCTGGGGTTGCGGCTTCTGCGTCTGCTGCGGCTGAGCATGGGCCACTGCTTGCTGCGGCTGCGCATGGGCCACCGCTTGCTGCGGCTGCTGCTTCGTTTCCTTGGCTGGCGTGGCGGCCTGTGGGGATGGCTTCGCGGCAGCGGATCGCTGTACCGGCGCGCCTTGTGGCGGCTGTCCGCGATGCGATGCGGCCGCGCTTTGCTCGGCTGCGGGGGCCGGCGTCGAAGCGCGCTGGGCCTGCTGCGCGGAACTCTTCGCTTGCGGTGCTGCCGCCCGTGCTTGCGCCGCGGACGCAGGCGCCGGCGTCAACTTCGCTTGCGCCGGCGCAACGGCCTGGTGCACGACGACTTCGTGCGGCTGATAGCGGTAATTCTGCGTTTGCAGCACCTGCTGCTGCGCTGCGACCGGATAAGTCCTACCGGTGTACTGGCGTTGATAGGTCGGAAGCGGGGAGGGCGCAGGTACCGCGGCGCGATCCCAAGTGTCCCACCCGTGGCGATGCTCCGACCACGCATTGCCCCAATGGTCGTCCCAACGCGGCGCTGCATCCGCACTCCACCCGTGGAAATACGCCGGCGGCTCGCGGTAGTACTGCACCGGAACGCGCAGGATGAACAGCGGTACCGCATCCGGACCTACGAGACCCCACGGTCCGTTATACCAGGAGCTCGCGTACCAGTTGTCCCGCGCGTAAACCCAGTACATGCCGTCGTAGAAGAAGTAATTCGCGTTGACTTGCGGAGCGTAGTAGACAGGGTAACCCGGCACCGCAACCAGGTCCGGGTACACCGGCTGGTTGATCCCGATGCTTGCACCGGGAAGGTTGACCTCGACACTTACCTGGGCAGTGGCCGCAGGTATCGCACCAAAAAGCAACCACAATGCAAACAGTTCGTTTCTCATTTTCCGTCCTTCGGTTTAACGATTGTCGATCTTCACTTCAGGTGAAAGCTGCCGCCGAAAAGCCCGAGCAGACCGATTACGATCAGGTAAATGGCGACGATATAGTTCAACAGCCGAGGCATCACCAGAATGAGGATGCCGGCGATAAGCGACACGAGCGGGCCGATACTCAAGTTCAGATTCATCGCGCGTTCTTTCTAGGTTGGAGTCAGATACGGGCAAGCAACGTGCTACACATCGTTCCAATGCCCAGTATCGGTTAACGCGATGCAAGGGTCTGTACGATTCCGCACATACCGCAACGTCACGGCGCGCGCGGTCGCGCGGGCGCCAGGCGTGGCTGGCGCGACATCGCAGTCAAAAAAAGTGCGGCCGAAGCCGCACCGGTGTCCGTTTGCCTGGTCCGGCGTGCTTATTTGCCGAAGCTGGAGTTGGCGGAAGTCACGCAAGTGTCTTTTTCCGTACCCGCCAACGCGTCACACTTGGCCAACGCCACCTTGTACTGCGCGTCGCGCGTGTCGCTGCGGGCGTCGGTCTGGGCGTCGACGGCTGTCTTGTGCGCCTTGGCATCGGCAACCAGCTTGACATGGGTGGCTTGCGCCTCCTTCACGCAGACGTCCCTTTCCTGGGCAGCCTTCGGTTCGCAGGCGACCTTGGCAACCATGAGATCGGCGTCGGCATTGGCGATTTTGTTGTCCGTCATCGCCTCGGTGGTCCCCTTGTAGTTTGCTTCGGCGAGCGCCTTGGCCTTCTTTTCTGTCGCCTGGGCTTCGACCACGCACATGTCCTTATCGTGCCCCGCAAGCGGTTCGCATTTGGCATGAGCGTTCTTGTATTCGCTGGAGGCACGGTCGATGGCCGCGGTGTAGTCGGCGCGTGTCTGCGTCGTCGTCGCGCTGGCCAGTTGGCCGAAAGCGAGCATCGCCGTGCTCCCCGCCAGTGCAACCCATAACTTGGTTCTGTTCATGTCTTCTTCCTCTTTATCAAGTGATCGATGCCGACATCAGCCCGGCGGGTCGCCAGGCGTGTGCGACCGTGCTATGCCGAGATTTTCGACTGATAGTCCTTGTGCAACTCTTCAAAAGCCTTGACCTGCTGCTCCGCCTGATCCTTGGTAAGGCCGTAGGTTTCCTGGATTTTTCCAGTCAATTGATCACGCTTGCCGGCGATCGTGTCGATATTGTCGTCGGTGAGCTTGCCCCATTGTTCTTTCACATGCCCTTTGAACTGTTTCCAATTGCCTTCGATCACGTCCCAATTCATGGTGCTTCCTTTCAGCGGTCGACTCGCCGACAAGATTGCCGGCGGCAACAAGTGTTGGAGGTTCTGCGCCTCGCGCTCGGCCCGGCCGCGGTCGCCGCGTGACGACCCTCAGGTCGCGCGTACCCATGAGAGGCGGACTGCTTACATGTTTTTCTGCGTATCCTTGGCCGTGTCGTGGATCGCCTCGCCGCCTCGTTCGACGTCCTTGCCCGCGCCGGCGACGGTGTTACAGCCCGTGATTGCCCCGAGCGAACCGAGGACGCCAAGCAGCATCAGTAGTGTCAGTATCTTCCGTGTCATGGTCTGTTCCTTTCGTAATCAATTCCAATTGGCATACGCAAGCTCGGGCGAGGAGTAAGGCCCTGACGTCGAATCGAGTTCCGTGCGCGGATTCCGCTAAGCGGCTACGAATCGACATCCCGGATGCAGTGTGCCCGCGGCTGTGCGCACAGTCGGTGCGCTAGCACACATTGACCGATCGGCTGGCTCGTTCCAGGTCCGCGCCCGTTGCCGCGATGCATGACTGCCGCCCGCGTGGATGCGCGCAATCGAGCTAGCGCTTCATTTCCAATAGGGTTTGCAGCCGAAGTAGGCGTGGACTTCCGTCGCCCAACCGGGGTCGGCCATCCGCGGCAACAGGTCGCCATCGGGATTGGGTGCGTCGATGAGTCGTTCCAGGGCCACGTTGATGACGCAGCGTTGGTAGCGCGCGTCAACCGACAGGATGCTCCAGGGGATGGCAAACGTTTTTCGGTCCATCCCGAGAAACGCCGCCGCGAGCATGATGGCGTAGGCGACACGCCCGGAACGGATGTCGAGGACCACTTCCTCGATCTCGCCTAAAAACCGTCCCGCAATGTCGTACACGCCGTTGCCGCGCAGCGTTTTGGTCGTGACCAGAACGGCATCGCACGTGGACGCGGCGCGATCGTAACCGGATGGCGGCGGCCGCGCGGGCTCTTTGCGCGGCGGCGCCAGGCGGTCACTGGGACCCTGCGAGATCGAGATGCGCACGATAATGCTCCTGCGGCAGAAAGGTCGCAACGCTGGGCCGGTTACCAGGCCAAATCGCGACCAGTGCCTTATTTACTCCGGGCTCGCCTGGGGCTTCCGTGCGCCAGCGCACACAAGGTACCGGGCCGCATGCACGGGGCGAGGGCCAAGCCGGCAATGTCCGATAGCGCACCAAGCGACGACGCAATGGCCTAAACTGTGGCTATGGCAGCACTCAGACCGCGACGCGGCGCCCGCCTCCCATCGTCGCCGCCCTTGAAGGCCCTGTCGCGCCTGGCGACACCGGCGGCGCGCGGTTCGCATCAGAATCATTTGCTCGACGCCCTGCCCAATGCGGATTTCGAGCGCATCGCCTCGCACCTGGAAGTCATACGCATGGACCTCGGTGAGGTGCTGTACGAACCCGGTGCGCGGCTGCGGCACGTCTATTTCCCCACCACGTCCATTGTCTCGCTGCTCTACGTGATGGAAGATGGCGCGTCGGCGGAAATCGCCGTCGTCGGGAACGAAGGCATGCTCGGCATATCGTTATTCATGGGAGGCGAGACCACGCCCAGCCATGCCGTCGTGCAAAGCGCGGGCTACGGTGTGCGACTGAAAGCGCAGTTGCTGAAGGAGGAATTTGCTCGCTTCGGACCCATGATGCACCTGCTGTTGCGCTACACGCAGGCGCTGATCACCCAGATGGCGCAGACGGCGGTGTGCAACCGGCATCATTCGGTCGACCAGCAACTCTGCCGCTGGCTGTTGCTGAGCCTCGATCGCCTGGAGGCGAACGAGCTCACCATGACGCAGGAACTCATCGCCAACATGCTCGGTGTGCGTCGCGAGGGGGTTACCGAAGCCGCTGGGAAGCTGCAGGAGGCGGGGTTGATCAATTACCGCCGCGGCCGGATCAGCGTGCTCGATCGCAAGGGCCTGGAGGCACGCTGCTGCGAGTGCTACCGCGTCGTCAAGTCGGAGTTTGACCGCCTCTTGCCCTACGTCGCCAGGTAGTTTCTCCGCGCTTTCCCTGGCGCGCCAAGCGCCTCGCGCGGCCGCGTGTGTGCGCTAGCGCGCAGACAGGGTGGTCGCGCCGGCCTACTCTCGCGCCCAACACGGCAGGTGCGACCTCAATTACCTCTCGACAATCAGGCAGCGCAATTGCGACCGCAGTTGCCGAACGCGCTGATTGGGTTGGTTTCACCGGCCCCGAGGAGACAAACGGGTGCCATCAACACAACGCGCCTCGGCAGGCAATCGCTTGCTGGAGGCACTGCCGAGCAGCGACCGGCGCCGCATGCTCGCGGAGTGCGAAGCCGTCGAACTCGTATTCGCCGACGTGCTGTACACGCCGAGAGAGCGCCTCAGCCACGTCTATTTCCCCACCGCGAGTTTCATCTCGCTGATCATGGCGGTGGACGCGACAACATCCCTCGAAGTGGGCCTTGTCGGCAACGAAGGCATGTTTGGCACGCCGCTCGTGCTCGGCGTGGACGTGTCCCCGGTGCGCGCGGTTGTCCAGGGTGCCGGGCCGGCATTGCGCATGACTGCCCCGGCGTTCTGCCGCGAACTCGGACGCAGCCACGCGCTGCAACGCGAGGCCGATCGCTTTATCTTTGTCCAGATGTCTCAACTCGCGCAGACCGCGGCCTGCACCCGATTCCACGTCGTCGAGGCGAGACTTGCCCGCTGGCTCTTGATGACACAGGATCGTGCGCATGCGGACACGTTCCATGTGACACAGGAGTTCCTGGCGTTGATGCTTGGCGTGCGCCGAGTGGGTGTCACCAAGGCGGCAGGCGCATTGCAGGCGCGCCATCTCATTCAATACAGGCGCGGGGATGTCACGGTGCTCGATCGACGCGGACTCAAGGGCGCTTCCTGCGGCTGCTACAAGGCGGATCGGGAAGCCTACGACCAGATCCTCGGCTAGTCGCGCTCGCGGGGCGAGCTCGGGATGCGCGTACCGTACAACGGATTGACTTGCCTACGGTGCGAGCGCGACGGCATCATCGGCTCGTCGAACCGACGTCCCCAATCACCATGACCCGACTGCCCAGGCGCCAGGCGCGCGGGCTGGTTTCGCTGAAGACGGTCGTCGAGCCGTCGCGAAAGCGGACGGTGAACTCGTAATGCTTTTCCGTCGCCGCATGGGCCGGCGTCACAGCGCCGGCAGCGCTGCTCGAGTCGCCCCGGGAGGTCTTGGCTTCGATCATTCCCTGCCATTGCAGAGTGCCGGAACGCTCGCTCTGGCGCATCGATTCGATCACACCGCAACCCGAACAGGGCGCCCGGTGGCCATCGCGGACCGCGAGCGGCCGCGCAACGACGTGCGCTCGCCCGTCACCGGATCGCTCCGGCACACCGGCCTTCGGGACATTGGCGAACGAGGCGGGGATCAAACGCGCGGCTGCAATCGCGCCCACGGCCACCACCAGGAGGAGCGAGATACCGGCGATCCATGCGGGCGAGCGAAAGGACGGTTTGAACAGCAGGCGAATTTTAGGATCTCCTCTTCACTACCACGCCGCTTCGCGCCGCAGTCACTCGAACGCGCCGACGCCAAGTGTCGAAGCGTCAACGCGCAATATCACCCCTGGGACGCAGGCGCGTCGGTTCGGTAACACACATTTGTACGGCGGGTGACGGACTTCGATTGCCATGCCGGCC
>Ga0074045_10005362_pt1 | contig 11225 bp, 9 predicted proteins | sample BogForMeECP23OM2_FD_94442 | JGI IMG/M metagenome (GOLD analysis project Ga0074045, IMG submission 94442) | Bog forest soil microbial communities from Calvert Island, British Columbia, Canada - Bog Forest MetaG ECP23OM2 | ecosystem: Environmental > Terrestrial > Soil > Wetlands ...
CTGCCAGCCGGCCTTTCCGGTTCCCTCCCAGCACCCTGCTACTTCAGTCCGGGGACCTCCTGGAAGGAGTACGACATCCCGCTTCTGATCGGACCCGCGTTCATACTGGTCTTCACCCGCTGGCCCTTCCCGTTGCCGTCAAATGTCACTTCCAGCCGCACTTCGTCTTTGGCGTCATTCTTGTAAAGCCAGCTCTCGCCGCCGCTGCCGGTCTTGATCTCGTCCGGCGGTCCGTACTTGATATACGCCTTGCCTTTGTCGAAGTTGGCCCCGCCCTGTTTGGCCCACCTCTCGTTGGCGTACTTGACCCGGCGCTCCCGCTCGCCCGTCGAGGGGCCGCCGATCGTGTGGGTCAACAGCTTGCCGTTGCCGTCGAAGCGGAAATCCATCACGGCCTTGTCCGCGCCCTTGCTCTCGTAGCGCCATGCCTCACCCTTGTTGCCGTCGTAAACTTCCATTTCGTCCGGCAGGCCGTACCGCATAACAGTGCGCCCGCGGTCGGTGTCTTCGCCGCCGAACTTGTCCTTGGCGTACTTCCGACGCTTGTCCATCTCTTCCCGCGAAGCAGCCTTCATCCGATCCGCGTCCAGCTTCCCGGCTTCGGCCTCCTGGAGCGCGAGCCTCGCCTGGATCTGCGCCTCGACGGCTACCTTCGCTTGCGCCTCGACGGCTACCTTCGTTTGGGCCTCGACGGCTACCTTCGTTTGGGCCTCGACGGCTGCCCTCGTCTGCGCATCGATGGCCTGCCGCCGGGCCAGGTCCGCGGAGCGGGCGGCGAGCGTCGCCTCCTGCCGTGCCAAATCCGCCTCCTTATCCGCGAGGCCGGACTCCTGGCGCGCCTGCGCCGACTCCCGCAGGGCTTTGTCCGATTCCTTCCTGGCGAGCTCGTCCATCTGCCGGTGCAGCTCATCCAGCTTCTTCTGGAATTCGGGAGAGACCGCGGATTGGAGCTTTTCGGCCTGTTCCTTGAGCGTCTTTTCCAGCAACTGGCGAGCTTTCTCCAGCTGCTGGCGATCGACTTCGAACGCCTGGCGGGTTTTCTCCAGATCCGCGCGCTGGGATTCGAGGGTTTGGCGCGCTCGCTCCAGGGCGGCGCGTTGCTCTTCCAGCTTCCGGCGATCGGCCTCGCTCATCACGCGGCTGTCCGGGCGAGGCGGTTTGGGCGGGCGCGGAGCGGCGGCGGGCTCCGGCGGCGAGGCTGGAGCGGCCGCTGTCGGTGCGACGTCGGAGGAAGGCGGCGCGGCGGCTTCCGGCGGAGCGGGAGCCGGAGCCGCGGCGGGCTCGGCGGCAGGCGCTGGGGGCACTGGCGGCGCCGGCGCGGCCGGCGGACTCTGTGCCAGCAGCGCCACGGAGACGCCGATCAACAGCGCCAGCGCCACCACCGGCGCGGCCGAGATGCGGCTCGCTTCAGGGGCGTTCAGGAGACGCCGGATCCGATCTCTTAATCGGCCGCCCGTGGCGGCTAGGGCCGGTTCCATACGGAGTTCCTCCAGTCGTAGAAGTGCGTTGGAATACAGGACTTCGTCGCGGCACACGGCCACGGCAATGTCGTCGCAGCAGAGTTCTCGCTCGTGCCGCATCCGGGCGCTCGCCCACCATACGCAGGGGTGATAAAACAGTGCGCACTCGACGAATGTTTGCAATAGGTTAACAAGAAAATCCTGACGCATTACATGAGCCAGTTCATGCGCCAGCAGGGCCTCGATTTCGGCTTCGCTGAGCCGGCCCACGGCGGCCGCCGGCAACACGATCACCGGTTTCAGCCAGCCGAAAACCAGCGCCGAAGCCACCCGCGCCGAAGTGTGGAAATGGACTCTTTTGACACCCAGCGAGCCGGCCAGACGTCCAGCCGCGCGCTCCAGGTCGCCTGGCAGCGGCGTCAGTTCGACGCTGACCAGCCGCCGCGCCCGAAGCCAGGCCGCCACGGAGCGGATCAGCAGCAGACAAGCCCCTGCCAGCCAGAGAGTCAGCAGCCACGTCGCATGGCTTTCTAACCAGTTCGTTTGCGTCGTACCGAGCGCCGGCAGATCAGCCGTGTCCAGCGCCATGCCCGGGGCCCCGGCGAGCTTAGTGGTGTGCGGCGCGAGCCACATGAACGTCGCCACGGGAGCCAGCGCCATCAGCGCCAACGCCGCCGCGCAGGCCTGGTAGCGCGACTCCGCCGTGCGCAGCAACTGCAATACAATCAGCAGGATTCCGGCAATAGCTAATCCTTGCCACAGGAAATGAACCAGCGCCCAGGCGAGTTGAACGTTCATCCCGCGCCTCCCTCCGCCCGCGCCTTGATGAGACGCCGGATCTCGTCCAGTTCCTCGGCCGTCGCAGGCCGCTCCTCCAGCGCCTGCAGGACCAGTTGTGTCGAACTGCCGCCGAACAGCCGGTCCACGAGTTCGCGAACCATTTGCCGTTGCGCCGCATCGCGTTCAATCACAGGGATATAGACGTGCGCGCGGCCATCGCCTTCAATGCGCCCGAGCAGCCCCTTTTCGGCCATGATCTGCATCAGCTTGAGAATCGTCGTGTACCCCGCCGGGCGCGGATCCTCAACGCGCACTTCCACCAGCCGGGCTTGCACCTGTTTCACGGTACAAGGTCCCAAGTCCCACAGAACGTTGAGGATTTCGGTCTCGGCGGGAGTCGGTTTCGGGAGCTTTCCGTGCACGACTTGAATTTACTACGAATTAATTCGTAGTGTCAACGAAAATCTTCGTAGTTGCTTCGATGGGACGCCCATAACAGCGGCCCTAAGCACGAAAGATCCCTGCAGGCCGGCATGTGCCGGGCGCGATTTCACCGTGAATTCACCGCCCACAAGCCGCGTTTTTGCCGCAACAACCTCTGTTGCATGCTTCACCGCAGATCGGCTGCAGCGGCATTGTCGGCGAACAGATCGACGTCCGTCCGGTCTCGAAACAACAGTTGTGCCGGGAATTGTTTCGGATTGTAAGCCTCGTGAATTGCCTGGCGTAGCGGTTGGGCCTTCTCCGGCCCGCTGGCGAGGACAACCAATGTCTTTGCATTCAATAGGATGCGAGGTAGCATCGTGATCCGGGCTTGGTGCAGCTTGGCGACTTCGACGGCCGCCACCAGTCCCTCCCGGTCATCGATCAATGGCTCGCCGGGGAACAGGCTGGCGGTGTGGCAGTCCGGTCCGATCCCGCATTGGACGATTGTAAAGCACGGCTGCTCGTCGCTCATTTGGTCGAAAAACCCTTTGATTTCCTCGGAGTAGAGGGCTGCCGCAGTGGCCGGGCCGCGCTCGGTGAGGATGCGGTGGACGCTGCCTGCGCGCACGCCGGCGGGCCTCAGAAGATGGGTTTCGCACAGCGTATAGTTGCTCTGCGGATCGCCGGGCGGCACGGGGCGTTCGTCGACGAAGAAGATGTGGATGCGGAACCAGTCCAGTGGTTCATTGACCAGGGCATCGAACATCAGGCCAGGAGTCGAGCCTCCGCTCACGGCGAGCGTGGCGACCTCATGATCCGCAATCTCCTGGCGCAGCACCGCCGCGATGTATGCGGCGCAGGCGCCGGCGGCCTCCCGGGCATCGGCGAGTATGTTTAGATTCAATCTCATACGGCGCGCGCGGCGGCCAAGGCCGACTCGAAGATGCGGTCGCGGGCGGCGATGCCGAGCTCCTCGGCCAGCAGCGCCGATTCGTCCAGGCTGGGAAACACGAGGCCGCTCGCCAGGCCGTTCGTGAAGACCGTGACGGAGGAGCCGCCGGCGGGGCGTTCGAGGCGCATTTCGAGGCCCGGTCCCGTGAGTTGCACCACGCGGATGCGGCCCACGCGGGCCGGCGGCAGGACGGGGTCGCACGAGGAGAGTTCGAGCGCCAGTCCGGGGAACGCGGCGCGCAGCCACGCGGCGAGATAGCAGGCGGGCATGGACATCTTCTCGCCGGCCCACTGCAGGCGGCCGGAGCGCGGCGCGGGCAGCGCGGCGAGCATCCCCGCCAGGGCCTTGCGCCAGCGCGTGATGCGGCCCCAGGCCAGATCGGCGACCCGCCACGGGCCGTGGGTGAGGGATTCGACCTCGGCCAGGGCCGGCGCGGCGTCAAGGGCCTCCGACGTATCGACGATGACGCGCGTGGCCAGCGGCAGCACCGGGCGGAGTGAGTCTACGAAGCCCAGCGCGGTGTGGCGCAGCCACAGCACCACGGGCAGGTCCGGGACGGTGAGGCCCAGTAGCAGCGGGACGACCTCGGCCAGCCGGGCGGTGCCGGCGGAGATCTCGATCCACTCGCCGCAGATCTGCTGATGGCGGCCGAAGGGCATCCAGCATTGGACCGAAGTCCGGGCGTCGATCTCGTCGCGCTTGGGGCAGGCGCGCAGGACGATGGTGCGCGAGGGGTGCAGCCGCATGAGCGAGGAGAGGATGGAGCCCAGATCCTGGGGGTCGTCGCTTTCAGCCGCGGCGACGATCAGCGTCATTGCGCAGGCTCTCAGCAGGCCGCTGGACTCATCGCGGCCAAAGGAGCGCCAGGTTTCGCTGAGCTCGCGCAGCAGGGCGGGCGCTTCTACCGGCATGGGAGGCTCCGGGAAATCGGACGAAGATGCGCTGCCGAGAACGCGTTCCGGGCGCACCGGCTGCGCGTGCTGGGAGGCATCATGGAATCCTCCAGGCGTGGCCGCGGCGGGCCAGCATAGCATCGGATTCGGCCGGGCCCCAGCTGCCGGCGGCGTAGTTGGGAAACGCCAATGGCGCGTTGGCCCAGACATCGAGAATCGGCTGGACGACGGCCCAACTGGCCTCCACCATGTCCTGGCGGGTGTACAGCGTGGGGTCGCCCTGAAGCGCATCGAGCAGCAGCGTCTCGTAGGCCGAGGGCGAGCGTTCGCCGAAGCTGGTGCCGTAATTGAAATCCATGCTGACGGGCCGCAGAGTCATTCCCGCGCCGGGGCGCTTGGAGGAGAAGCGCATCGAGATGCCCTCCTCGGGCTGGATGCGCAGCACCAGCAGGTTGGGCCAGCGGCCTGGCTCGCCGTCGTCAAACAGGCTCAGCGGCGCGGAGTGGAACTGGATGGCGATGTCGGTGACACGCTTGGGCAGGCGCTTGCCGGTGCGGATGTAGAACGGCACGCCGGCCCAGCGCCAGTTCTCGACGAACAGCGTCACGGCGGCGTAGGTCTCGGTGCGGGAGCCCGGGTTGACCCCTGGTTCCTCGCGGAAGCCCGCCACGTGGGCGCCACCGACGTCGGCCGGACCGTACTGGCCGGCGACGGCATGCCTCGCGACCTCGTCCTGCGTCGGGATGCGGATGGAGCGCAGCAGCTTGGCGCGCTCATCGCGCGCGGCGTTGGCATCGAACACCGCCGGCGGCTCCATGGCGATCGTGGCCGTGACCTGAAGCAGGTGGTTCTGGATCATGTCGCGCAGCGCGCCGGCTTCCTGGTAATAAGCGCCGCGCCCCTCGACGCCGATGGATTCGGCCGTCGTAATCTGAACATGGTCGACGTAGCGGCGATTCCACAGCGGCTCGAAAATGCCGTTGCCGAAGCGGAAGGCGAGAATGTTCTGGACGGTCTCCTTGCCGAGGTAGTGGTCGATGCGGTAAATGTCGCGCTCGGCGAAGACGCCCTGGAGGCGCGTGTTGAGTTCGCGGGCGCTGGCGGTGTCGTGGCCGAAGGGCTTCTCGACGATGATGCGGCGCCAGGAGCCCGGCGCGGTGGGGCGGTGCAGGCCGGCAGCGCCCAGGCCCTCGGCGACGCGCGCATAGTAGCTGGGCTGGGTGGAGAGATAGAACAGGACGTTGCCGGCGGTGCGGCGTTCGGCGGCGACGGCGTCCAGCCGGGCGCGCAGGGCAGTGTACAAAGCGGCGTCTTCGAGATCGCCGGCGAGGTAGGTCAGGCCGCGCTCGAAGTCCTCCCACAGCGCGGCGTCGAAGGGGGAATCCTCGAGGTACTTCTCGACGCCGGCGCGCATCCGGATGCGGAAGTCGGCGTCCGAGAGCGGCGTACGCGAGATGCCGACGACCGCGAAACCCTGGGCCAGGCGGCGCTCGAACGCCAGTCGGTACAGCGCGGGCATGAGCTTGCGGCGGGTCAGGTCGCCATTGGCTCCGAAGATCACTACCGCGGCCGGTGGCGTGGAGCGGTCAAAGCGCAGGGGGTCGTCCAGGAGGTTAGGAACGGCCATAGGACGACGTTAGCATAGGCACTGCGCGAGAGGACGTTCGCGGAGGGCGAGGTCCGATGGGCCGGGCTTGGCGGGGCACGGCAGCGGCGTGCGCTGCCGCTTTGGAACAGCGGGACACACCTGCGGCGTCCGCGGCGGAGCCCTTGGTTTCTCCCGCGGCATCGAGGTGGTTGCTGTAGCCCGGAAGGTGGCGGGCCTCGGTGTCCCTCGCGCGCGTGAGTGGCTTCCGGAACCGGCGTATGATCAATTCAGCGCTGTGCTGCGCCCCAAACAAGAGGGTCCGCCCATGTTCTTTGCACTCACCGAACTTGAACACCACCCCATCCTCTTCGATCTTTCCTACGCGCCCGGCGAGATCGATTTCGGCGAAGATCTGCGCCAGCAGGGCGCGCTGCGGACCTCGGGGCAGGCCGAACTGCTGCGCAACACGCTCGGCGAGATCCGCATCCGCGGTACGGTGCAGGCCGAATTCGAGTGTGATTGCGACCGCTGCCTCGAGCCGGCGCCGGAACACATCGACACGGCCTTCGATCTGTTTTTCCGCCCGCTGCCCAAGCTGGGCAATCACGCCGAAGTGCGGCTGGAGGAGGGCGAGATCGACCTGTCGTTCTACGCTGGCGACGGCGTGGCGCTGCGCGACGGGCTGCGCGATTTCATCATCGTCAACCAGCCCATGCAGCACCTGTGCGTGCCCGAGTGTAAGGGCTTGTGCCCGCACTGCGGCGCCAACCGCAACACGACCGAGTGCCAGTGCGCCGAGCAGCATGCGAACCCGCGGCTGGCGGCGTTGCGCAAGCTGTAACCTGCTTTCCCCGGATTCGCGTACGGCAGCCGCCCCCTGTGGTCGCGACGCGTAGCGTGCGGCGTGGCGCTCGTGGGGCGCCACCCCTGGATGGATTGCCACGGCGCGGATCATCCGGTTTTCTTGGCCCGATGTTGCCGCCGTCCGGAGGTCAGGTCCGAAACGGCTTCTGCGAACTATGTTTCAGTAGGATGGTGCCGAATTGTAGAACCACAATGTATACGTCCCATAGCGGATAGGGGCCGATATCGTGGTGGTGGCCGAGCACGACGAAGCCGGTGACCACGGTGGGCAAATCATTTTGATGTTATAGACGGTCGCGGCAGCCGAGGAGGCTGTGCCCGGGTAGTAGTACATGGACCCGGTGGGCACGTAAGCCTCGTCGATATTGAACTGGTCCGCCACGTAATTGGTCAAGTTCGCATATGCGCTACTGACAGTCGGCCGTTCCACGACCCACTCGGCGCTATTGCCGCTGAAGGTCGTGCCCGACGGCGGGTTAAACGCGACCGACGCGGTCTCTTGAGTCGTGTAGTTCACGAGATAGGCGTGCCCGTACGGCGATGCGGTCGTGTACCATACTTCCACTCCCATCAGATCACCCGGGCCAACTGGGAAGTTGGCTATCTGGGTCTCCGCATAGGGGGACCATTCGATCCAGGCCGCGTATGACGTGGATGTCACACCGCTAGAGCAGAAGGCGTCCGCTTCGGTACCAGCCTGCAGGACATCACTCGAACCATAGCCGTCGAACCCGACCCATTGTGAACCGTACCACCAGGTGCCATCACAAGTACCGAAGGCTTGCTGGGCGACTGGCACTACGAACTCCGCGAAAACATAGTTGTTGTTCACCTCGAACGTGCCCTTAGCCGCCACGACTGCAAAGCCACTCCAGTTATAGCTGCTGGAGGCCTTGGCGTTGTCAACCGTGGCCGGGCTCTCGGACAAAATGCGAGCTGGACCATGGTAAATCTCCGTCTGCCGCAAGAGCGGATTCGAGATCCGCGCCTGTGGCGCCGATACCAGCCGCCGCCAATGGGCGTGGGCTTGCGGCGCCGTGGTTGGATCCGGGCGCGGCGGAAATCCGTAAACCTCCAACGCAATGTCGGATGCCGTAGTTGGATCGAATCCCGCGGGTGGCGCGGGGTATATGACCATATTCGCGGCCTGGCTCTGATCGGCCGAAATGGCTGGGGCCGTTTGAGCCATAGCCATCGGGAATAGACAGAAAAACGCAAGCGCGAGAATCAGCCACGAGAACGCGCTTAAACTCTCTCTCCTCATGGGGACTACCTCCTATTATCCAGGACTCTATTGTCAAGGATTGTCGTCTTGGCTTCCCGGACACCATAGATTATAGGGGTACGAAACCGCCTTAAGGAACTTTTTCGCTCTTTATCACATTAAAGGCGACTGCGGCGGTCCAGGCAGGGACCGGCTCTCCCACTTGGAGCGCGCGCCTGGACCCGACAGCCGGGGCCGCGCGGCAGGCCTCGATGAGCTCAACGCAGAGCATTGCGGCTAAACTGGTGAGAGTCGATTCGACAACGAACATGGCAAAGAAAGCGCCTTCCACGACCCGCGGCTATCGCGAAGACCTGTCCGAAATGCCGGACTGGATGAAGAAGAAGAAGTGCCCGAACCGCGACAAATACCTGTCGGGGGCGCGCATCCTGCCCAAGAACATCAAAGGCAAGGAGAAGCTCGCCGACCTGATCGACGAAACGTTTCTGGCCTACAACGGGGCGCGTTTGCGAGAGGGCTGCCAGCTGTTCACGCAGAAGATGCTGGAGCCGGACGTGACCATCGGGATGAGCCTGTCGGGGGCGCTGACGCCGGCCGGACTGGGTTGCTCGGCCATCGTGCCGCTGATCAAGGCGGGCTTCGTGGATTGGATCGTGGCCACGGGCGCGAACCTGTATCACGACCTTCATTTCGCGCTGAATTACCCGGTGCGCGCGGGCAGCTTCAAGATGGACGACACGGAGCTGCGCGACAACGACATCGTGCGGGTGTACGACGTGCTGCTGGGCTACAGTGACTGCCTCATGGCGACGGACGAGATCCTGCGCGGGATCCTGGTGCAGCCCGAATTTCAGAAGGAGATGGGCACGGCCGAATTGCACTACCTGCTGGGCCGCTACGCCGCGGAGTGGGAGCGCAAAGCCGGGCTGAAGGACGTCTCGGTGCTGGCGGCGGCGTATCGCGCCGGGGTGCCGTGCTACACCTCGTCGCCGGGCGACTCGACGATCGGCATGAACGTGGCGGGCGTTGAGTTGAGAGGCAACAAGCTGCGGATCAATCCATCGATCGACGTGAACGAGACGACGGCCTACGTGCTGGCGGCGAAGCGCTCGGGCGGGCGCAGCGGCGTGGTGCTGTGGGGCGGCGGGAGCCCGAAGAATTTCATGCTGCAGACCGAGCCTCAAATCCAGGAAGTATTACGCATCAAGGAATACGGGCAGGATTTCTTTCTGCAGGTGACTGACGCGCGGCCCGACACCGGGGGCCTGAGCGGGGCTACGCCGAGCGAGGCCGTGAGCTGGGGCAAGGTGGATCCCAACCGGCTGCCGGACGCGGTAGTGTGCTACACCGATACGACCATCGCCATGCCCTTGCTGACGCACTACGCCCTCTCGCGGCACGCGCCGCGGCCGCACCGGCGGCTGTACGACCAGCGCAGGGCGATGATGCAGGCGCTGACCAGGGAGTACTTCGCGCATAACAAGGTGAAGATGCTCGACGGGTCGACGCCGCAGTTCGATTAGCCCGCCACGCGACCAGCGGCGCACCCCATCATGACGAAGAAAGAACTGCTGGCCATCGCCAAGGAGCACGGGACGCCGGTGGTGGTGGTCGACCACGACGCGATCCGGCGCAACTACGCCACCTTCCGCAAGCGCCTGCCCAAGGTGCAGGCCTACTACGCGGTGAAGGCCAATCCGGCGCCGGAGATCGTCCAGACGCTGCACCAGGCCGGGGCCAGCTTCGATGTGGCCTCGCTGCCCGAGTTTCTCCAGGTCTACGAGAACATCAAGCGCCTGCCGGCCAAAGAGCGGCAGGACTACGTGTGGGACAAGATCATTTACGCCAACCCGATCAAGCCGCAGGAGACGCTGGAGGCGCTGGACAGATACAAGCCGCTGATCACTTACGACAACATCGACGAGCTGCGCAAGATCCAGCGCCACGCGCCGCACGCGGGCCTGGTGCTGCGGCTGCGGGTGCCCAATACAGGCTCGATGGTGGAGCTGTCGTCGAAGTTCGGCTGCGAGCCGGGCGAGGCCGTGGACCTGATTCAGGCGGCGTTTCGAGGCGGGCTGGTGGTGGAGGGACTGAGCTTTCACGTGGGCAGCCAGTGCACCAATTTCGAGAACTTCGTGCAGGCGCTGAACATGGCCGCGGCCATCATGGCCGAGACGCGCTCGCGCGGCCACGAGATCAAGATCCTGGATATCGGCGGCGGCTTTCCGGTGCCGTATTACGACGCCCAGATGCCGCCGTTCAGCCTGCTGGCGCACAAGATCAACGCCGAGATCGACCGGCTCTTCGCCGCCGACATCGAGATTCTGGCCGAGCCGGGGCGGTTCCTGGTGGCCACGGCGGCCACCGCGGTGGCGCGCGTGATCGGCCGGGCCACGCGCGACGGCAAGCCCTGCTATTACATCGACGACAGCGTGTACCACACGTTTTCCGGGATCGTCTTCGACCACTGCCAGTACCGCATTCAAGCGTTCAAGCGCGGCGCAACCGAGATCTGCACGGTCTTCGGGCAAACGTGCGACGGGATGGACACGATCACCCAATCGGAAGAGCTGCCGAAGCTGGAGATCGGTGACCTGGTGTACTCCGAAGACATCGGCGCGTACAGCAACGCGTCGTCGACGCGGTTCAACGGTTTCGAGCCGGCGCAGGTGGTGCACGTGAACCGCTAGACCCGTTTCGGGATAAGTGTAGCCCGTCGCGTTCGGCCGCACTGAGGCCACTCCTGGACGGGGACACCGAGGGCCGCGGCGCTTGATCGACCGCCTCTGAACGTCGCGCCGAGGGAACCCAAGCGTGCCGCCGCGGCACGCGCAGAGTGTCCCCTCCGGCCTCCCAACCCGCGCCGGCCGAGATCACAGAAACTGTGCTAGTCCAATTCATCACTGTTCATCACATTTCGACGTTCCCCGCCGCCTGCCGCCGCAGCCTCGCACCCGACATTTCGACACGACACTCTATTTGTCGCCCCAAGCGGCCTATCGGCGCCCCTGGCCCGCGCCGGATGCAGTTCGCTATC
>Ga0074045_10005363_pt1 | contig 11221 bp, 11 predicted proteins | sample BogForMeECP23OM2_FD_94442 | JGI IMG/M metagenome (GOLD analysis project Ga0074045, IMG submission 94442) | Bog forest soil microbial communities from Calvert Island, British Columbia, Canada - Bog Forest MetaG ECP23OM2 | ecosystem: Environmental > Terrestrial > Soil > Wetlands ...
CACATCCTATAATTCTCATCTCGGCCTCCTTCGGTCCGAGCACTGTTAGGTGCACACCGAAACAGTTTACTCGGGCCGTCGCGAGGCCGGCGTCGTTATGACATCAATATTCTGAATAACTTTTCTAAAAGAGGTTTAAGTGGGAAGTGTTATTCTTTTTCAGTTGGATTTTTCTTTCAGGAGGAAGCAGTCCCGCTTGCGGCTAAGGTTTTCGGAGATCAAGCGGTGCGGAAAGTGCCCTGAAAGAAATCGCAGCTCTTTGGCAATCTGACCTGATGCCACGATGAGCAGGTCACCCTACAAGACGACAACCATTCCAGACGGGCGAGAATGGGCAGAGATGGCCGGTTATGCCATTCACCAGGGAACGCCAAACGCCGGTGCCCTAGGGGTAATAGAGATTTTCAACACTGACTGGGTAACGACTGCGCTCTGCTGTCGTCTTGCGGGTGAGAGTGCCAGCAAAATCCCCCCGATGACGCCGAAAAGGACAACATCCGTAAAATCCCGATGAACGGCGTGCTTCCACGCTTCCACAGTTTGGATGGTCATTACCGAAGCATGGGCTAGGCTCTGGCACGCGGAGAAGGTAATCAGGGAGCGATGCAACGACGGCTTTCTGGCAGCCAGCAACAGAAAGGGGCCGAGCGCGATAAACCAACTAAGAAACATCGGCTCGCATGCGTCTTTCATTTCCAGAAGCCACTTGGAATGCGCTAGATCGGTGTACAGCGGATAAATCAGTCCGACATAAAAGAGGCCCAGTAGTCCCAGGGCGACTTGCAGCATGCGTTCACGTTTCACCATGACCTCCTCTTACGAAAGCTACTCCCGGCTACTCCCCGCGCCAGGGCTGATGAGCCTGATGTGGGGATACCCCACATTTTGAAGCGCATTCTTCGTATATCTCTCCTTGCTCGCACCGTCAATCGCGAACCAGTGATATTTTGGGCGAATCACGGCTAACCGGAAGTTATTCCGAGCCAGAAGGCCCGTTGGGACATTCCGGCTTGCTAACTAAGTCCTGGTTGGTCGGCAAACCGGTAAGGTTCCCTGGTCCAAATCAACTTTGACGGTTTCGGCGTTTCCCAGGACTTGTCCGTTATAATCACTTCCTACGCGCCGAACCGTGTCCGCCACCACCGAAGAAGCAGGCGAGGCCGAACAAGTAGCCGAAGTTGTACCAAGCTCCGTTGTTGTGGAGCTCGTAGATATTGAGGTTGCTTTTGAACAGTGAGACCACGAACACGAACGGCGCAATAAAGCCCTGCCAGAGCCCAAGCCAGAAACCCGCGACGACGTTGTGTTCAGTCGCCGTTCCTCTGAACTGATTAGGTCCGGCAGCACATCCGGCCAAAATGCTCACCAACAGTAGAACAAGCACGAGTAACGTTAGCGAGGATTTCATCGCAAGTTCTCCTTACTTGTGGGTACGTTGCTTGGTGCTGAAAAGTCTCAGGATGAACGCTAGACAGCAGTTCGTGTTCGGGTTAGTACCCACATGTACGGTTTGTGCGTATAGCGTTAATCAGGGTAGCGCCGGGTTGAACCGGCATGTTGTAGGGAATGAAAGAGTCCTACGAGAAAGGAGACAGCGACTCCATCTTGGCCCTCAGTCTTGTAGGTCGCATCGTGAGGTGCCGCTCGAAGCGTAGACAGGGGCATCGGTGGGCCGGGCTACTGAGCTTCGAAAAACGCAAAATCAGGACGCCGACTCTTTCTTGACGGAGGAAGGCACCACGGCTGTTTCGCGATAATCGCGAGCGAGCAGCCGGTCCTGCGTAGTCGGAGAACCCGCGCACGCTGAGAAACAACATGCACGAGAACCGGGAGACCTCTGGAGCGCCTCGGCCCGAAAGGGAGCTAGGCCGATCCGCGAAGGCCCAAAGCCACAATGCGGATGCGCACGCTCGAGAGGAGTCGGACCGCCCCATATTATCGATGGACCGGACGAACAAAGAAGAGCGATCTTCGGCGGAGCCTGGGGAGAAAAGGGCGCGCGCCAGGGAGAACATCGTTCAACCTAACACTAGTCCGACACAGAGCGGGGAACGAGTGTCCCAGGGATTGAGCGGTGTGCGAGAAGCAGCAAAGAAAAGGGCAGGAACGGTTCACAGCTTTGCTTCACCATGTGAGCGTGGATTTACTCCGGGCTAGCTACTATGCCTTAAAGAGGCAAGCAGCACCGGGAGTAGATGGCGTGACGTGGCAGGAGTATGAAACCGGGTTGGAAAGTCGGCTTACCGATCTACACAACCGGGTACACCGTGGAGCGTATCGGGCACAGCCCTCACGAAGAGTCTACATACCGAAGGCCGACGGACGGCAACGCCCGTTGGGCATAGCGGCGCTGGAAGACAAAATCGTACGGCAAGCCGTGGTGACCATTCTCAACCAGATCTATGAGGTGGACTTCCAAGGATTCTCGGAAACCGGCCAGTGGTCGGAAAGTAACAATTATGAGCGGAGCAGGCGGCGGGGGAGGCGAAGTGGGTTGAGACGACAAAGTTGTACCTCCACCGCATCCCCAGACGCCGGTCACCACGGCGATAACAGCGCAATGGCTCCCTGATGCAATCTGTGGTCTGTAAATGATCCAGGTCGCCCAAGTGTGCGTAAATATTGCATGTTTCACCTCAGATCAAGGATCGACGGGCTTGCCCGAATTCGCAGACATTGCCGCGAAGTGGTTTGCGACACACGTCCGCCCCGTACGTTTCCGTCGCCCCTCATCAATGTGAGTCGCCCCGGTCGGAGTATTTCACCTTGCGAACGACGCCGTGGATCGCCTGCGACCCGAAATGCGTTGCGGCTGGCTTCTGGAATACCAGCGTGATATTCGAAAATGGCACGTTCGGCTCGTCCGTTCCTCCCGCAATACAAACCTGCAACTGTGAGAACTGCCCGAACGGTGCGGTGCTGCCATTCGCGAAAACGCTGGCGGTGCTGTTAATCTCAATGCGGGCGACGTAGGGAGGCGTGGTCGTGGCGGCGGGAGGGCAGTCAGTCGGGTTGTAAGTGACCGTGCCATCCATCGTGATGTCGTGAGTATGCTGTGCTAGGCTGACCGCTTGGACGTTTGTAGAGCTTTGTCCAAGGACTGACAACCCCATCGTCAGGGACGCTGAGAAATGGGCTGTTCCGTTTTCTTTGTTCAATGTCAAACTCCAGGGCCCGTGAAGTTCCCACGCAGTTGTGCCCCCGCTTATCGGGCTATAGTCATTAATTACGCCGCTGAAGCGCGTCGGCGTCCCATCTTGAGCCAGAGCTCCGATGGCTACCGCCAGGACCAAGACCGCGCTAATGCTTACCGCCCACCACAAAGTTCTGTTTTTCATAAGATCTCCTAGTTTGAAACTGGCTCCTCGGCTACTTCTTCGATCGTGGACTTGCCCGAGTTCGCCGACACTGGCGCGAAGTGGCTTGGAGGCACAATGGTGGGCGAATGGTCTGTACGTGTTTTGGTTCTGATCGTGCAGCTCTTTGAATTCAGGGGGGTTGCAGGGAATCTCCAGAACATATTCGCTTGGCCCAAAGCTATTGGTGATAGACTACCGGCACGCTCGGAACCCCTGCTATGGAAGCAACTGCCCGAACCCGCACGCGCTTCGGCGCCTTTGAAGTGGACTTGCGAGCGGGCGAAGTATATAAGCACGGCATCCGTCTGAAGTTTCAGGACCAACCCTTCCAGGTGCTCGCTGTTTTGTTAGAGCGTCCAGGCGACGTGGTTACGCGCGAGGAACTCCACCAGAGACTCTGGCCTTCGGATACTTTTGTCGACTTCGATACCGGCCTGAACAGCGCCATCAAGAAGCTGCGCGACGCGCTGAGCGATTCAGCCGAGGAACCCCGCTACATAGAGACGTTGCCACGCCGCGGCTACCGCTTCATCGCTCGCGTCGAAAACGTGACCCTGCCTGCTCCGGTTCCCACCGAAAAACGCCTCGCGACCGTTCCCCCCATCGGGCCAAAGCCTGAACTTTCGAACAAGCGCCGCATCATCGTGGCGGCTGGTGCCGCCGCCTTCCTCATTGTTGTGGCAGGATTGCTTGCGTGGATCGTCGCCAATCGCTTCGTGCCAACAGCCCAGAATCCACTTGCCAATGCGCAGTTCACTCGGCTCACCAACTTCGGAGGAGCCAAAACCAACCCGGCAATCTCCCCAGACGGGAAATTCGCCGCATTCATTTCCAACCAGAGCGGCACGTTCGACATCTGGCTGATTCAAGCCAACGGGAACGGCCTCACGAACCTTACCCAAGGTCGGGTCGGAGATGCGCGTGCGCCCCTCCGTGCGGTTGGATTCTCAGCGGACGGATTAGAAGTGTGGAGCGCGGGCATAGAAGGCAGGAGGCTCATGCTATGGCCGCTGATGGGTGGGGCGCCGCACAACTTCCTAGATGAAGCCGCCGCCGAGGTTGCCTGGTCGCCCGATGGCACCCGGGTGGTCTATCACACGTGGCAGGCGGGCGATCCTACATTTGTGGCGGATCACAACGGTGCCAATCAACGCCTGATTGTGCATAACGAGCCCGGATTACACAACCACTATGAGGTCTGGTCGAATGATGGACGCTGGATATACTTTGTGCGCGGTCGGCCAGCCACGCGAGAGATGGACCTTTGGCGTATTCCACCGGATGGGGGAGAACCGGAACAACTCACACATCTCAATACTGATATTGCGTACCCGACCCCGATCAACGAGCGGACGGTTCTGTTCGTTGCCCACAACAAAGACGGGGCTGGCCCATGGTTGTGGGCATTCGATGAAAAGACCCGAATTTCAGACCGTGTGAGTTCGGGGTTGGAACAATACAGCGCTCTGGCAGCCACGGCGGATGGCCGGCGTCTTGCTGCCAGTGTCGTGAACCCCCAAGTCCGCTTGTGGAGCGTTCCTATCACCAGTCGCCTTGTTGAAGAACAGGACGTCGAAGCTTTCCAACTACCCACCATGCGGTCCTGGGCGCCGCGCTTCGGAGGCGGATCGTTGTTCTACTTGTCTTCGCGAGATGGAGCTGACGGACTGTGGAGCTATCGCGATGGGAAAGCGCTAGAGATCTGGAAGGGCGCCGACGGTGCGCTCCAGTCGCCTGCAGCCGTCTCGGCGGACGGGAGGCGCGTTGCGTTTGCACTGTGGCGAGGCGGGAAGCGGCAGATGCACGTACTGACCGCAGATGGAACACAGCTCCGTCCCCTTTCAAGCGATCTTGATGTTCGGGGTACGGCTTCCTGGTCTGCCGATGGCAAATGGATTGTCGTGGCCGGAAACGACCGCAATGGACTGGGCTTGTTCAAACTACCCGTTGACGGCGGCTCGCCGGTTCGGATTGCAACAGGACCGTTCTTGGATCCTGTGTGGTCGCCACGCGGTGACCTGATCGTGTATTGCGGACCGCAGGTGTTCACGCTTGCGCCGCTCCTGGCAGTACACTCCGATGGCACGCCGGCAAAACTGCCGGAGATCAAAGTGCGCCGCGAAGGTTCGCGGGCGCGGTTCCTCCCCAATGGCACGGGCCTCGTCTACATGCTCGGAAATACGCTGGCCGAGCAGGATTTCTGGCTGCTCGACCTTAGCACGATGCACTCACGGCGTTTGACTCGGTTGAGCAGTTCCGCGGTCATGCGGACCTTTGATATTACCGCCGACGGCAGACGGATTGTATTCGACCGCCTAACAGAAGATTCGGACATACTGCTCATTGATCTTGCGACCAATCACCTTCGGCCGTAATCGGATGGTTCCTGCTCAATGGCCAGCCGCCCACAACATCTTGCTGAACTGGCAGGCAGCCTTGAAGAAATGACTTCAGCAACGAGACTCCGCGCGTACCCAAGTAACCGCAATGAGGTACCTGCGATTCCTACCTGTACGGCTCGGCAGGAGCGGGGGGTGTCGGGGCTGCGGCTGAATTTCAAAAGCTGCTCGAGCATCCCGGCATCGTGCTAAACCTCATCACGGCGGCACTGGCTCATCTTCAAATCGGTCGTGCCTACGCCATGGCAGGTGACACGGCCAAAGCAAAAAGCCGCCGGGAGAGCCAATGAGGCAGCGGATGTCCCCGCACATCAGCCTGTCTAAAGCGGCGGGTGGCGCACCCCCAACGCATTAGAATCTCTTGGGTGGCTTACACTCTTTCGGAATTTGTCGGAAGGAATCTCAACTCCCGGCACGTCAAACCGGTAAGGTTCCCTGGCCAAATCAACTTTGACGGTTTTGCTGTCTACCAGGACCTTGGAAGTGGACTCGGTTCTGTCGCGTCAGAAATGCCGCGTGCCTTTGCGGACATATTTCGGGCCAGCAACGCTCCGAAAGAATACGCCGCAGACGCATAGAAAGGCATCGTCAGGAGCAATTGGTCTATGCACCGGTCTCGTGGCTGACAACCCCAGCCAAAGTAGAAGAAAAACCAACGCACCGTGATGATCTGGAACACAACGGATTGGACCGCAGAGGCCGAAAGCGGGTATAACTGCGCCGCGTTTTCCAAGGATGGCAAGTTGCTGGCGCTCGGTGGGCCCGACCTCGCCCCGCGTCATTTCGGGCAACTTGACAAGGACGCCCCGGAGGCGAAGGAGAAAATCCCGTGCTTCGTCAGCACTCTCGCATTTTCTCCTGATGGCGATACGCTTGCCGCCGGGTGCTTGGAGGGAACCGTCCGCTTACTAAAGGTGGCTCCGTAGAAGTTGAGAGCAGCCGAAGAACGCGGCGCTTTGGGTCCAGTCGAGTTTGTATCATTTGCGTACTCTTCCGAGATCGGCGTTAATCGGGTCACGGGACGGGAAGTCTTCTGTGCCGATCGCATACCACAACGTCTCAGAAGAAGGAGCGACAATATGATTCTTCCCAGGAAAGGAATTCCTTTGCTTGGACTGCTTTTGGCCGCGTCACTGTGTTCCGCACAAGACCAGCCGAAGACCGGGAAGAATGTCCAACCGGCCGTTCTGATTCACCGAGTCAAACCTGATTATCCGGATGCGTGGAAGAGAGAGGGGATCCAGGGCACGGTACATCTGCACGCGATTATAACGAAGGACGGAAGCGTACAGAATATAACGGTGATCGATGGGGATGCGCGGCTGGCGAAGTCGGCGGAGAAGGCAGTTAAGAAGTGGCGGTATAAACCAACGATGGTAAATGGAGAACCCGTTGATGTGGAGACAACGCTTGCCATAACATTCGCGCTTAATGCGGTGCAGTGATGACTAGCCGGTTCCCCACTTCAGGTTGAACCAGCACAAATTGAGACAGAGTTGATCTTGAAATGTTCAAACTCCCGATTTGTTCGCGGAGAAGTGAGCGGCAGCCTTTCGCGGCGGATTTCATGTGGATGCGAACGCTGTCAATCAAGACTTCAGGATTGACGTCACCCTTACCGGCGTTGTATCCAAGTTGCCAGCGATCTCTCAAAAAAGGTGACTTCGCATGAGTCTCAAGTTCGATCGGCGGGGATTACTGGTGGGCGCTAGTGCAAGTGTCATTGCAAAGTCATTTTCCGACCGTCCTGAGCTTTCTTTCCGGGAGCAGACAATTGGTACTGTGAGAATGAAGCCAGAATTGGCCAACGTGAAGGCGTGTGTCTTCGATACCTTCGGCACGGTTGTTGACTGGCGCAGTTCCGTCATTGCGGAGGCTACCAACTGGGGCAAGGCCAAGGGTTTGAACATTAACTGGACAGAGTTCACCGACCGCTGGCGCCTCGGATACAGGCCGGCGATGGACAGAGTGCGGAAGGGCGAGATTCCATGGACGAACCTCGACGATCTGCAGCGCATGATCCTGGAAGACCTGCTCAAACAGTACAAAATCGAGGGACTGACCGAGGAAGAAAAGGTCAACTGGGCTCATGTCTGGAGACGACTGAGGCCTTGGCCTGACTCGGTTGAGGGTTTAATTCGGTTGAAGCAGAAATACATTATCTCGCCGATGTCGAACGGCAATGTCGCGCTGATGACAAACCTGGCCAAATTCGGCGCTTTGCCCTGGGATTTAGTTCTCGGCACGGATCTCGTTAAGCACTACAAACCTGATCGCGAGATGTACATGTCTGCACCGTTTTACCTGGACCTGCAGCCGGAAGAAGTGATGATGTGCGCAGCTCACAACTCCGATTTGCAAGCGGCCCGCAAGTGCGGTCTGCGAACTGGCTTCATTTATCGGCCGAACGAATACGGCGGTGGCCCTGCCGGTGTCCCTGACAGAGCAGAACCTGGTGATTTTGACGTGGTTTCTAACAGCACCATCGATTTAGCCCAACAAATGGGAGCGTAATGGTTTGATGGTTAGTCCTATTTCACAATCACGTGCCACTCGGAACATCCAAGTGCCTGGTAATGTGGCGTTCTCGTCTATTTGACAAGCTGCCTTTCGCGGCGGATTTCATGGGGAGGGGAATGATGTTAATCGGGACTTTGGGCGTTCCGCGCCGACTGTGTCTAGGAACGGCAGGCAATCGGACTTCGGTTTTTCACTTTTATTTAGCGGGCGCGAGGATCGCATCCAGCCTATCTGGTGTCGTCTCGACTCTCTCCAAGTGTGGGTAGCGCATCCCGCCGTGGTAGTCGAGAGAGACCGTGACAAACTCGTCGCCATGTTTAAGCAAGAGTTTGATCGGCTCCCTGCTTTTCTCGGCGGCGACGATGGCTTCGCGCAGGCCTGCGGCAGTGTATTTCTGATCGTTGACGGCTTGCAGTTGCATATCCGGCGTTATGCCGGCTTTGAAGGCCACACTGTCCCACCAAACGTAATCGAGGCTGCCATGAGAATCAGAACCGGCGTCTGCTCTTATTGAGAAGCCCAGTGAGGTAGCGAAGCTCACTCCACGAGAGCTGTCTGGCTTCTTCTGCCACTCCGGTTCGTTATCGTTGTACACGAGTCGATAGCCGCCCTGCGTGAACCCGTTCTCCGGGACGTTCGGGTTGACCTCGTAAACCCTCGTGCGGAAGAATTCTGCCCAATCGTAGGGCTGCACGGTGTTCAACGCTTTTAGAAGGTCGTCCAACGAATAGGTAATAGTGATGTAGCTCCCATTTTCGATCCCGAAAAACAACTTCGCGAAATCGTCAAGAGACTTCTGTCCGCCGCTGAGCTCGCGGATCTTCGTGTCGGCGTCGAGCCAGATAAGATCTGATTCCGGGTAGTAGTCGAACGAACGCTGCCAGTTCGGCCAAGCCTCCGGGGCAGCGAAGTGAGACGAAATAATGGGCTGGTTGGTGGTGTCTTCCAGGGAGCGCCACGTGCGTCCCGGACTGATTTCGAAGGACGCAGCGATTTGCGCAAATACATCGCGGGCCTGCTCGGGGGTACGCATTCCGGAGCGCGCTGTGAGGACGTTGCCGTAATAGTCCGTCAAGCCTTCATAGACCCACAGCAGGTCGTTGCGCATCGGCACGTTGAAGTTGGGTGTCCAAAGTTCAGCCGGCCGGCGAAACTTGCCGTTCCACGAATGGGTGTATTCGTGGGGCAGGAGAGCGCGACCGGGGATTCCTGCGGCCCAGTCCGTAAAGTAGTTGGCACGCAAGCCGTTCTCACTCGATTGGTGATGTTCCAAGCCCTTGCCACCGACCGTGTCGCTGACCGAAAAGAGAAGATCATAGTGATCATAGTGATGCGAATTGAAAAGCTTCTGCGCCTCGATGACAAGGTTCTTATGGTATTGCAGTTCTTCCGGAGTGATCTCGAGATCGGCAGGTTTGTCGGCGAAGACATCGAGGTACACCGGGTTGTCCGGCACGGTCGACAGGTCTAAACGCTTGAAGTTGACGCCGGCATAAAGCGGAGAGTCGACTAGCGTATTCAGCGACGTTTTCTTGAACCGAACCAGGTTGCCGTCCTGCGATTTCACGTCCAGTGCGCAGGCGAATTTCCATGATTCTGGCAAACGAAGTGCAGGTTCGAATTCGATATCCCGTGAGAAGTACCCCGCCGGATAGAGAAGCACGCTGTTCCAGGTGACGTCGGCGAACTTCGAGGATATGCGGCCTCGTTTGGGATCCATGGGAGCCAGGAACTGGAAGTCTATCTCCAGCGTCGTTGCATCCTGTGGCACCTCGATATGGAATGCGTACATGTTCACGCGGTCACGCAGCCAATGGATGCGTTTTCCATTCGCAGTGATGACCAGGCCGGCGAGTTCGCCTACTGGATTGGAAGGCGAATGCGTCCCGGGTAGCCATTCGGGGTAGAGCAGCGTAATGTTAGGGCCTTTTACAGGAATCGTCTCATGCACATTCAGCACGCGATCCGTGACGTTGATGACGTCGACGAGCAGCGAAATCGTGCCGGGATAAGGCGTGTCCGCCGGAGCAGCAATGAGCGGAGGCGGTACGGGCGATGGACCCAGTGAATTTTGTGCACGCACGGTTGTGGTCAGGGCAATGCATAAAATCGCGAAAACCGCTGTCGCGCCTCTACGATGAAAAAATGAATGTGGCATGCAATTCCTCCGAAACCAACGAGCTATCGACTTGGGGACACTAAGAGATGATTAATTGCGCGGGTGAAATCCTACGTCGTGAGAAACGGTCAAGTCAATGAATGCTGAGGAGTTGGTGCGTCTTTATCGGAGAGTTGGTGCCGTAATAGCGTTAATCAGATTTAACTATCGGCGGGGCTTTCCGGTCAGAGCCCAGTACGCGCCACACAACATTCCTGTCAGAACGAATATCGTTTCCCAGCTCATAGCGCTAGATTCTACCATCCCTAAAGAGCCGCCACTCCGCAAGAATTGCTTCCAAACGACGGAATTTGTCTTTGAAAACGACATGTACGATTACGGCTGCGTCAATCGGGCACTTGGCAGTTTTAGGCTAGTATTGACGTATCGTCAGGCAAGAAGTTTCGGAATACGGCGAATATATTTTGTCATCCTAACGGTTCTCGCAATGTCACCGACTGCTTTCGGCCAGGCAAAATTCGTCAGACTGGCAGACTCTGCAAGCTCTGCTAACCGAAGTCCGCGAACTTCGTCAGTTCTTGCAGGTTTCACTGACCAGAATACAGAGTGCCCAGATTTTGTTATCTCGCTTGCAAATACAAGAAGTGGCCGTTATTCTAATTCGCCTTCAAGATGAGACTAATTATGTCACAATGGCAGCATGGCAAGACCTCGTCATACGGATACGAAAGCAGTGGCACGAGCGCGGAAGGCAGTGGCCAAAGCAGGAAGCATGGAAGAATTGAGGGCAGCGCAGGCGGTATTGTTGCCCGCGGTGATGAACA
>Ga0074045_10005364_pt1 | contig 11221 bp, 11 predicted proteins | sample BogForMeECP23OM2_FD_94442 | JGI IMG/M metagenome (GOLD analysis project Ga0074045, IMG submission 94442) | Bog forest soil microbial communities from Calvert Island, British Columbia, Canada - Bog Forest MetaG ECP23OM2 | ecosystem: Environmental > Terrestrial > Soil > Wetlands ...
GGAATGTTGTGCAAGTCTGTTCACGATGCTGGCTGGGCTTCCTTCATTGCAAAAGTCACCTACAAAGCTGAGAACGCTGGTAGGCAATTGATTGCCGTGAATCCTGCTGGCACATCGCAGACGATCCGAGAGTGCTTTTCGCACCGAGGCTCCGCAGATTCCCGCTTTAGCGGACGGAGAAGTCACTTTCAATACATTGCAACCCCACGTCGCCGTGCTTATTGCGTAGCGGCAGTGTGGGGTGCGTCCAGATCGGTCAATATGTCCGGCGCGGTCAAATACGTCCCGGACAGGCGGTCGTGCCAGGTCAGCGAGTCCTCATCCCACATGGCCCAGAGGAAGCCCAGGAAAAGCGTGCCAACCGACAGCATATAGCCAGTGGCGCGCAGCAGCAGGTGGCGCAGCGTCGGCAGCTCGCCGGCGAAGGTGGCCACCTGCAGCCCGCGGATCATCATTCCCGGAGTGGTCCCACCGAAAATCGTGAATAGGCCGAAATACTGCAGATAAACAAAGGCAAACGTGGAGAAGCAAACCGCGCCGCTGAGCTTGCTGAACGTGAAATGCCCGCCAAGCGAGCCGAATAGCGCCAGAAAGCCTCCGTACGCAAAGGCCAGGCACGCGGCATCGATCAGGGCTGCACCCCGGCGTTCTTCCAGAGAAGCTACGGGGAAGATTCCGGAAGACTGAGGGAGCACCACCGGTTCGCGGCTCACTTCATGCGCGGTGGCTTGTTCTTCCGGTGGCACAGAGACATCGATCAAAAGGCGCGTATCGTTGGGATCGCGTCTGCCGGCGATCCGCCCAATGGCGATGGTAAAGGCGAAGTCGTCTTTGGCATCGTGGGTGTCTCGCGCGGGCTCCTCCGGCTGCACGGCAACGGTGCCGCCAGAGTCGGAGACACTGCCATTGAACGGCAGCTCGCTCTGCGCTCCGTTGGGCACAAGCTTGCGCCTTCTGGCACGGTAGGCCTGCAGGCGCTGGTTCAGCTCGCCGCGCCATTCGTGCTCGGCAAGCGCATTCGGCGCCTGATTGCCCGGCGTTGTGGAATGATCCCCGATGGGGACGGACTCCGAAGAGTCACAGAAGTTGCACGACAGCGCACCCTTTGGCAGGACTGCGCCACACTGCGGACATATTTTATTCACCGGTAGTTTTTGCGCTGCGGACGCTCTCACTCCGGTAAAAGAGGAGACGGTTAAGCATAGCACTGATATCAGGAGTTAAACAGAAAGTGGAGCGGAGAGACGCGAAAGAGATATCTTCAGGAAAATTTCAGGGCTCGCCTTGCTGCGCCAGCATTTCGCGGCTCAAGGAAATTCGCTTGTCGAGGACTACGGCCACGAAGTAGGCGCAACTGGCGCGCTCAGTTTCCGACCACGAGGCAAAGGAAGGCGCCAAGCGAGAGATCGTGGACTGCGCCGCGCCCAGGAACGAATAGTACAGCTGCACTGCCCGCAAACCCATGCGATCGGCCGGGCGATCAGGGCACAACTGAAGCAACTGCATGACCCGCGTGAAGTCGTGTCCGGAAGCCCGCGAGTGAATGCCGGTCACGTCGCGCACTTCTTCGGAGAGCGAATGGCTGGCGGAAGAAGCCGTCAGCGAGCGGCAGTACGACACGAAAAACATCATCATCGTAACCAGCGAAACGACAAGAATAATTGCGGCCATCATCGCGGCACCGCCAACAGTTGCGCGGGAGCGAGGCGCGCTTCTTCCGAATAGCGCATGATCGTAATGCACCAAGCCAGGGGTAGCAGGCAGCCGATTGCCCCACCGGCATATCGCACCAAGCCGTACTGTGGGGCCACATTGTAGAGGGCGTAACTGGCGGCGTAGGCGCTGAAATACAGCCCGAGAGAGAGAACGATCTGCACCAGGCGGGTACGAGTCTCGCGCAGTTTCAGAACCGCGCCCCAGAGGAGATAAGTGAGCACAATGCCAACGAAGTAGAGATTCTGGGAAAGTTGGCAGGCGAAATCAGTGGTGTAGAGGCGTTTCTCAGACTGGGCGACCACAGCATACGAAAAACCCGCGGTGCCCAGGAGGAGCACTACGGCAGCCAAACGCATATGCTTGGCAAAACGTAATTCACCGAACACGCGCGAGTACAAACTGATCAGCGACACGTATAGAAGCACGGTCAGCAGCGCGTCCGTGTAGTAATAGCAATGCATGTACTGCGGGGAATCAAATCCGCAATTCCTAAGCACCAGCCAGCGCGCAACATCCGCCAGCATGGTGACGAGCATGTACAAGTTGAGAAAAAAGTAGGTGAAGAAGGACCTGCGCGCGATTGAACACACCACAAAGGCCAGCTCAAAGGCTGTTCCCAAGAACCAAATGAACAACTCGACTGAACCAGGCATAGTCTCTTTCGGTCCGGCTCAGCCCCGCGCGGTGTGTTTAATGCCGCGGACTTCTTACTGACCCGGGTGCTTGAGAGGCGGTACCGGAGCCGGACTATTGGCGACCACCACACCCTTTGCGTGCGAGGTGATGGCTGCCTTAAGACCAGTAGCTCCAACAAGAATACCCAATGCAAGGGCGATTGCGCTGAGTCTGCGTGACATGTGAGTGCCTCCGAGGGAATAAGAACCAATGGAGACACTCTATCCCTTGTTGGGATAGTGTCAAGTAGTACACACGCAATATCTGTTCAAAACTGCCAGTACCAGTCCGTCTCACCGTTTCGCCATTTGTTCGGCTAACATCGGGTGAGACCCCTTCTGGCATTACAGAGAGTAGGATTTAGGAATCCTGGGAACAACAGTACGGCAGTCCCAACTCATTGGTACTAAAGTACTACTAGCTTCTCGCATGCCCTTTCCCAATTAGGGATACGTTTCTGGAGTCCGGATCGTGGGTCAGCTTGCGTGGCTGCGTGCGATCGTTTGGCTGCTATTTCGCGAGCAAGTCGGCTGTTTACTCATTGGGAAGAGTCACACGAAATCAAGGCTAAAAAGACTGACCAGCTGTTTAGCTGGAGTGCCAGGCTCCGGAAAAAGAACATTCATCGATTCAGGCGAGAGGCGTGTGCCATTCGTGCCGGCGGCGATAGTGATTCTTCTTCGCCCATCACATTTGCTGAAATCTAAACCTGGCTCACAGCCGGAGTCATGTTTGCGTGCATGTTTACGTGCGCTTGACACCCCTGCGCGTTACTCCGTAGCATGGAGAATTGTCCTGGGCCGGCGTAGCTCAGTGGTAGAGCGAGGGTCTCATAATCCCTAGGCCGTGGGTTCGATTCCCCCCGCCGGCACCATTGATTTTGCACTTGGGGGAGAAAATTCGGCCCGGCGGGACCGACAAGGTCAAATGGCTCGCCTGGGTGTATGAATTGATACCTGGGCCGATTTTGCCGGTAATCGCGCCGCGAAAGTGAGATGCGTCTCACTTTCGGAACGCACCTGGTGGCAGTGAAGACGATCTCCGCGAAACCCGCTGCATTCATTCCAGGCATTGCGGACAAACCCGCCGCTCGGGTGCTATGATGCCCACCTTGTTTGCAGGTGCACCCTGAGTTCAAATATCGAGGAGACAAAATATGCCTAAGGTAATGGTCACAGCTCAGGTTCAAGACCCGGTGAAATGGGAAAAGGGCTTCCGGACGCACGGCGACCTGTTCCGAGGTTATACTCTCCGCGCACCGATCCATTTTACGATTGCTGGGAATGAAGTTGCGATCTGCTTTGAACCTGAGAACCTGGATACGTTTAGGCGATCTATGGAGTCGCAGGCGACGGCGGAAGCAATGGCCTTCGATGGCGTCAAGCGTGAAACCGTGAAGACGTTTGTCCTGGACAAGGAGATGAAGCTGTAGGACGGCGATCTTTAGTTCCTGATGGAATGCGTCATCGAAACGAAAGCCAGCACGATTCTGCAGTGTATCGACGGACTGCGCGGGGATTTGCACGTCACGTTTGAGGAAGGAACGTTGGCCGCCTGGCTGTACGACCTTCTGAAACCGCACGAGACGGAATTGATTGTCTGCGATCCACGGAAGAACGCCTCCATGAGAGAGGACAGTCAGAATGACAAGATTGACGCCCGCCGATTGGCCCGATCCGAGCAGCTGTGTTGCAACTATGGTCGCCATTTGACCGCCGTTCTGGTTTGCTGGTTTCGGAACTGACAGGCTTCGTTGCGATCAAGCAATGAAAACCGCTGGTAGAGAAAACCCAAAACGCTGGGCCACAACATCCCAGCAACCGAGCACCTGGTGCGGCAGGTCAGAACAGATCTCGTTCATTCACATGGGCTGCATTCCGATTTGGTCTTGGTTTGTTCTATAAAAGCAGTAGAAGTCAAGAATAAAATCTCTCCCACGGCCGGAATTTTTCTTGCTTCATGTCCGAGAATGGGACTTGGACCGTTTCGTGGACCGCGACCGAGGGTGGCGACTGCTCAACGGGAATACTCACACATTACAAGTGTGCCGCTAATCTGGCACTGACTCGGCTATTTGGCCCGAAAAGTCGTCGATCCCGCGGGAACCCTACCGGAAGATTGCTGGGTCATTCTTCATTGACTTCGCCATACTTCAAACCTACGATGCAACCTAAGGTAGAAAGAGGAAGGGGTTCTTCCCAGTGACCAGCCAGGGACCGGTGCACGATCCCCTCATCGGCCAAGCACTCGGCCACTACCGCATCCTCGAGAAAATCGGCGCCGGTGGCATGGGCGCAGTGTATCGCGCCCAGGACTTGCGCCTCGACCGCGAAGTCGCCATCAAAGTTCTCCACGAGCGAACCACCCTCTATGAACACTCGCGGAAGCTTCTGCACAAAGAGGCCGTGACACTCTCCAAACTGAACCACTCCTGCATCGCAACCATCTACGACTTTGACACGCAGCACGGATTGGATTTCTTGGTTATGGAATACGTGAGTGGGAAGACGCTCTCGCTGCACATGGCCGCTTCGGCACTTTCCGAGAAGGAAGTGGCGACACTGGGTCTACAAGTTGCCCAGGCGCTGGAAGAGGCACACGAGCACGGCATCATTCATCGCGATCTGAAGCCCGCGAACATCGCGATTACCACCAAAGGGCAAGTGAAGGTGCTGGACTTCGGGTTGGCGAAATTATTCGATCCTGCGCGAGGCGGAGTTAAGGCGGAAACACTAACACTGAGTGTGGATGAATCCCATCAGGCGGGCACCTTGCCGTACATGGCGCCGGAACAGGTGAGCGGGGAGCACATCGACGCACGCACGGACCTCTACGGATTAGGTGTCGTTCTCTACGAAATGGCCACACATCAGCGGCCATTTCGGGGAGATTCTATGCTGCGACTGTTTGATTCGATTCTGCATCAATCGGTGGTAGCGCCGCGAGCGATGAATCCGCGGATCTCGCCGGAGATGGAGCGAATCATTCTGAAGTGCCTGGAGAAGGAACCGGAGAACCGCTACCAGTCGGCCCGGGAACTGCGCGTGGACCTCCAACGTCTCCTGACGCCCAGCGCAGTCATCACCTCGGTGATGCCAGGTCGTCGTAGGCGCGGCCCTAAAGCCATCACCTCAATCGCCATCCTGCCGCTGGTCAACACGAGCGCAGACCCGCAGACCGAGTACGTCAGCGACGGCATCAGCGAAAACATCATCAATGCCCTGTCCCATCTGCCTAAACTGCGGGTGATGGCTCGCAGTACTGTGTTCCGGTACAAGGGCACCGAAGTTGATCCCATCACCGTCGGACGCGAGCTAAATGTCGGTGCCGTTCTGACTGGCCGGTTGGTTCAGCGGGGCGATACCCTCAACATAAGCACCGAACTGGTAGACGTCAGCGACGGCGCCCACATCTGGGGCGAGCAATATAGCCGCAAGCTTGCTGACATCCTTTTCGTACAAGACGAGATTGCCGTCGAAATTTCTTCGCGGCTTCGTCTGAGACTCACCGGCCCAGAAAAACAGCGACTCGCCAAGCACTACACGGAAAACCGCGAGGCCTACCAGGCCTATCTCCGCGGCCGGTACATGGCCAGCAAGTACACTAAAGAAGGAATGAAGAAGGCGATCGATTATTTTCGTCAAGCAATCGAGATCGATCCCGCCTTCGCCTTGGCATACGCCGGATTGGCTATGAGCTATTGGAACGTCTCAGCCGTGCAGTTTGCGCCCACCGAGGTAATGCCGAAGGCCCGCGAGGCCGCCCGCCAGGCCCTTGAGATTGACCCACAACTCGCCGAATCGCATGCCGCCGTAGCCCTCGTGAAAATGGCCTACGAATGGGACCGCATGGAGGCTGAGAAAGAGTTCCGGATCGCGATTCAACTCAACCCCGGCTATGCCACCATGTATCAGTGGCATGGCTGGCATCTTGCCATCATGGGCCGCCTGGGGGAGTCCATAGCCGAACTCAAGCGCGCCATGGAGCTCGACCCGCTCTCCGAGATCAACACGTATATGGGGCTCGCCTACTACTGGGGCCGACAACATGACGCAGCCGTCGAACAATTCCAGAAAGCGCTCGAACTCGATGCCGATTTCTGGCTCCCTCACCTGTACCTGGGCTGGACGCACCTACAGCAGGACCACATGACTCGGGCTAACGAGGAACTGTCCGAAGCCTTCCGGCTGGAGGACAACCCGTGGACCGTGGCTAGTCTGGCCCACGCCTCGGCAGTTTCCGGTGACAAGAGCCAAGCGCATCGTCTCCTCGCCGACCTCCGGCAACGCGCTGCCCAGCAATTTGTGGCTCCGTATTTTGTGGCTCGAATCTTTACTGGCCTTGGCGAGAAAGAGCAGGCCTTCGGGTGCCTAGAGCAATCCTATGACGTCCGCGACGAATGTCTCACCTGGCTGAAGGTGGATCCTACGATGGACAGCCTGCATAGTGACCAGCGCTACCCGGACCTCCTGCGGCGGCTCGGTCTCCCCTCCTGAGAGGTACTGATGAATCCCGTGCAGGTCCTGGTCTGCGGCACCAACTACGGCAGGATCTACCTTGAGGCCATTCGCCTTGGCGGAACTGGCTACCGCTTGACGGGCATTCTCGCCCGCGGCAGCGCCCTGTCGCAGGAGGTCGCCTGCGAGCTCGGCGTCCCTCTCTATCGTTGCGTTGACGATCTGGCTCCGAGGATCGACTTGGCTTGTTCAGCCGTGGGTGCTTCGGGCCACAACGTGGTGCTCAGCCTGCTTTCGCGAGGAATCCATGTTCTGTGCGAACACCCGCAGACGCCCAGTCGCCTGCAAGCCGCTCTGGATGCTGCAGCCCGCGGCAAACTCTCTTTCCATGTCAACGGTCACTTTGCCGACTTGGAGGCTGCTGCTGCGTTCATCCGCCACTGTCGGCAGCAGAGTGGGACTGCTCCGCTGTCTTTTTTCCACGTGACGGCCACCGACCGCTCCTTGTACGCAGCGGTGGACATCCTGGGGAGAGTCCTGGGCTCATTCGCGCCATTTGAATTTCACGTGACCAGTCGGTTGGTTCCGTTCACCGTTGTCCAAGGCCTATTGAGGGGAGTGCCTGTCACATTCCATATCCAGCGCTGCGCCGATTGTCGTCTCTTGGCTGACGGCAGCCCCAGCTATCTGGTTGACCATCGAATCGCTGCAGGATTTCCCTCCGGGATTCTTACGCTCCTGTCCATGAATGGGCCGGTTGTCTGGAATGCGAACCTGAACTCTGCTGCCAGCCCCACGCAGCCGCTCTTCACTGTTGTTCACGAAAGTCACGTTCTAACTGCCGAACTGCTCCGCAAGCAGAGAATTGCTGCGAACCTCGCCGCCATCGAAGCGCTGGTGAGAAACATGAGGGAAGGCGTTCGGTCCCCCGAGCAGGCGCCCGACTACTTGCTGGAAGTGAGCCGCGTATGGGAAACGCTCGGAGCCTTGTTGTAACGTGGTCTTTACTCGATGCCAAATCTGCAGGCGACGGAGTTTTTTTGCAACTCTCTTCGCAACGCCGGCTACGGTTTCCGGAATCTCCATGCCCGATAGGAAAATTGGCTCGCGGCTAGCGTGAGTCGGACAAGTTTGAGCCTCCGGACCACTTCTTCCACAAACTCGCGGTTCCTTTCGTCCGCCATTTTCTGAATCCTTTCCACGAATCCTTCTTCGCTTTTCAGGGCTTGGAACACGGGCTCGCTAATGTCTTCTTCCGAGAGCAGGATAAACGGGGCTGCATCGAGGGCCTTTTTTCTGTGCTTCCAATCTAGTTCGACGAATTCTAGGAACCAAAGATCCGCGTAGCAGAACATCCCGTGCGGCTTGAGCACGCGATGGACTTCCGCCAGGAAGCGCTCGAAATGAGGATAGCAGTGCGAGGATTCCAAGTTCAGCACAACATCAAATGTCTCGCTGCGAAAGGGAAGCTGCTCGGCATCGCCTCTCAAGAAAGTGACGTTGGGCAGACGATGTACCGCCCGGCAGAACCGCACATTCGCTTCACATAGATCGATGCCGTAAATTCGTTTCGCCTGTGTGTACCGCGACAGATAGTGGCAGTTGCCGCCCCGTCCCGAACCCACCTCAAGCACCGTCTTCCCAGCCAGTTCCGCGCCCGACATAACGTGTTTAACCAGATTTAAGTGGTACTTGTGACACCGGTCCGCCGGCACGATCCATTCGTAAGGTTCGCTAGAGGCCTCCGCATAGCCATAGTTCAAAAAAATAAATTGCGGGCTGGGCAGCCGTTCGGCTACTTCGTCGTAAAAATCTCGCTCGGTCGGGCCTGGCATGCGCCCCCTTTCAACTCGCTGTCGCGTCCCAATCGCGTTCGCGAGGGGGTACACTTCTCCCCCCCCACTTTCGCTGAACCTTGTGGGACGAGGTCGTCTGGTCCGGATTGCCTTGGTGGCGGTCCTGCTGGATCCTCAAAGGCCAGGTGGCTCTGAATATTCGCTTCTAACACGAATTTTTCCGCTACATTTCCAACGTCTCCGCAGTTCCTCGGTCAGCTCCTCTTCGGTGACGTCATAGTCAGCAGCAATTTTGGTAAGTGTCTCGAGTCCCAGTTTTATTTTGGCCCGCAGTGCTGCGTCGTTCTCCAGCTCGTCAAAGAACTTCTTCGCTTCTTTCTCCGACATGTTTCCTCCAGTTTCTTAGAGTGAAAATACAACAGCCGCTGGTTAGCCCGTGCGGGCCGACCTTTTCAGACCTTCAAAAGCCTGGTGGCTCCGAATAGATTGGGTGAGCAGGAAGCTTACATTTCCAACGTTTAGTCAGTTCAGCGGTCAGCTCGTCTTCGGTGGCGTCATAGCCAGCGTCCTTGGCGAGCTTCTCGAGTCCTTGTCTTATCATGACCTGCAGTTTGCTGTCCTTCTCCAGCTTATCAAAGAACTTCTCCGCTTCTTGCTTTGACATGTTGCCTCCTAAGTCTTTTGATGGGTCGCGTTTATATTTATCTAATTATCAATTAACGCAATCGATAATAAAATGTGCGGTAGTCACCCTAGCTTGCCGAGTCTATTCCTTCGTGACAGGTTGTCAACCTCAAACGGCCAGGTGGCACGAGTTGAGCTGTTCTTCCGACAACCGCGCGGACTGCCATCCTATCTCAACGGGTACGTCGTAAAGCCGGCCCGGCGCAAACCTTGCCCACCACGGCCGCATCCCTGGCACAATCACCTTGACTGCGCGCATCCCGGCCTCAGCCCGCGTCTGATCGAGTACCAGGGTTTCCAGGCCTCGTCCCCGCGCCAGTTCGACACAGCTCTTCAAATCTTCCCGCAGGTCTGCGCCGTGGTACGGCGAGTAATCCTCACGCGTCTTGACGGCCGCCGACCCTTCCGGCGCAAGAAATGCATACTCGAGCATGTCACCAACGAAAAGCGGTGGAGTCTCTCCCGCGATCGCCCCCGCCAATGACTGGTTCATCTCAGCAAGCGCACGTGCAATGGCGATGCGCGCGTCCAAGTGTGTCCCGAAGCCGAGAAGCAAATCATCTTTCATAGCGCTGGACACCGCGGCAAACGCCGGAATTGAAAGATCAGCGGTGATGTCCAGCACGTGCATCTCGCGTCCCAGGATTCGATAGAGTTCTCCGAGAGCCTCGAAATACGGCGCACCAAAACTTGCCAGCTCCACACGCGGCCGCCGCGCCCTGTTGTACCACCACAGCGCAACAGAGTCCCGCTCTACAACTTCCAAAAAGCCTTGCAGTATCGCTTCTTCCAGGCTGGCCCCGGCGGCGTTTCCATTCGAGTCTGGACGGCAGAAATCATGCTCCGCGGAGAATGGATAGCCGAAATAACAGAATTGCGCGGCTGCATACTTGAATCGTTCCTCGGTCAGCGACCATAACGGCGTCCATGCAATCCTCCGTTCTTCGTCGAAGGGTTGGGGCACCCAGTTGAACTCAATTTCCCTCTGGTTCCACTGTTCTCGCTCGCGGTACTGGCAGGCACTGAAGTTCATGCAAGCGTTGGGGCGGATGGCTTCGCTGCTCAATTCTCTGTAGCTGGCGTTGATTCGGACCTCGTCACCACGGAAAATCGCCGAATAGCGCTCCACCGCTTCGCCAAGCGCGCTGACCCTAGCTTGCGCCTCGGTCGTTCCTTTTCCCACGCAGGGCGCCCGCAGGCCCTTCCAGACACGGTGCTGGCTGCCTTGCAAATCAGCCCGGAGTCGAGCCACGTAGACGTGCACCAAGTCGCATGGGTCCCGATAGCCACATTCCAACTCCTCAACTATTCCCGAGTGGCCGATGAGGTGAGCGTACTGCTGGAGAGTGTCCTCGGGCAAACGCGAACGGTATCCGCCGTCCACACTGAAGGTTTTCTCCCGCTTCCCCAGGCGGAGAGGCGAAGGAACTGTCATGCCATTTGCATTGTGTCTGTGGTCCACAGGAATGCCCTCCTACTCCTGAAGGATTCAGCGAGGGGCCTGGCGCGAGCGCGCAACTAGACTATAAATTCGCCGCCTGTCCGGCGCAACGCCGATGTTATCCGGACAGTTCCCACTGGCGTGATTTGGCACCTCTGTGGCAACCAGGTCAGTACTTTCCCTCGCTGTGCAGCCGCAGGGCAGTTGCTGCCAGGGTAGATCGAGCCATTTCTTCTCATACTGCTGGATCTTGCCTCAAAGGCTGGCTATCCACGATTTAAGTCTCGTCGCCGCTTCGCTAGTAGTACCTTTCCAAGTTACGGCGACGGTGTCAGGCTTGCGGGTAATAGGCTTCGGGTTCAAGGGGTCGGGGAAATTGCAGTTAAATTGCACCGTCCTGTTGCTGGCACCATCAAAACTGTCACGGTGAAACGTGCATACGGCAAGTGGTA
>Ga0074045_10005365_pt1 | contig 11221 bp, 11 predicted proteins | sample BogForMeECP23OM2_FD_94442 | JGI IMG/M metagenome (GOLD analysis project Ga0074045, IMG submission 94442) | Bog forest soil microbial communities from Calvert Island, British Columbia, Canada - Bog Forest MetaG ECP23OM2 | ecosystem: Environmental > Terrestrial > Soil > Wetlands ...
ACGTATTGCATCGAATGCAGCGGCTCTTATGCGGGTTCCTCTCGTCGAGCATGACCCCGATCGGCACGTGGAAGGGCTTGAGGCCCGAACGCGCAAAATCGTCGGCTAGTTGCTGAATGCGCGGCTCATGGCTGACTGCGGGCCAGGGATACGGAGAATCGGCCGGAGGTTCCGTGGGATCCTCACCGCGATTGCCATGCACCTGGTAGAGACTTTCTGCGTGCGTGTAGTACGGCTCCAGCTCGTCATAACTGATAGGCCACGCGGGCGAGACGCCGCCGTGGTGACGGAGCTCGCCGAAGTCTTCCTTGCGCAAGCGGAATAACGCGGCGCCATAGAACTTGGTGTTACCGCCTACGTAATAGTTCGTGTGGGGATGCAGATCCTTGCCGTCCTTATCGAGCCAGGATTCCTTGGTGTTGTAATGGCCTTCAACGTTGACTGCCTGCGGATCCCAGTTCGCTTTCTCGCGGGGAACATAGTCGCCGCGCTCGAGAATCAGGATTCGCTTTCCCGACGGCGCCAGATGGTAGGCGAGCGTTCCTCCGCCTGCGCCGGTTCCAATGATGATTACGTCGTAGCGGTTGTCGGTCATTGCGCGAATCCTCCGTGAGCCCCGCAGAAAATGCAGCGTTTATCGCTGTTGTGGTGCAGTTTGCAACATTTCACTCCCTGCTTTCCTTTCCGCCATAAGTAGATCTCGGCGGCCGTCAGCATACCCAAGGGCGGCGCAGTCAGGTAGACCCACAGGCCAGCCCATGTTGTAGAGGGCAACGCCGATCCCAATGTTCGGGCGGGATTCATGCTCATACCCGAAAACGGCGCCTCTAACGTGATGTAGGTCGCGACGAGAAGGCCTGCAAAGAGACCCGTGTAGCGATCAAGACGGTGATGATTGGAAAAATAGAGGACCGTGGTCATGAGGCCGAATGCGATCATGAACTCGGCTAACAACGCTACCCACGGACCATTGGGTCCTGGCACAGTGACAACATAACGAACCGCAGGATCGGCAAGCTCTTTTCCGAGGAAGAGTGCCACCAGGAAAACGCCCAGCGCTCCACCTATAAACTGTGCCGCTATATAGAAGAGTGTGTCCCAGCCCTTAATCTTGCCGAGACGAAAAAAAGTGAACGTAACGGATGGATTAATGTGTGCGCCCGACTGCTTGCCCCACGGCGAATATATGATCGCGATTGCGGTTAGTCCCATGGACAGTCCCATCAGAATACGCCGCACAAATCCGGACATAATTGCTTGATGGACGGGCGACCGCGGAAATTCGTAAAGCGCGCCAAACACGCAAGCCGACACCATGAACGCCCCGAGCAGACCCGCTTCCATCAGGTACTCGGGCCAGTGATAACGCAAAGACGCCAAGGCTCCCAGTTCGGGTCTCTGGGAAACTGCAATTTGAGTCGATGGCTGTTCGAACTCCAGGTTTGACTTTTCCACCAACGGTTTGCGCTCGGTGCCAATCATAGGGCCTGTGCGGTGTGATTCATATGTTGGGAAGAAGTTACAGGACTGCAGCGGTTTGCTGAGCTGGAAGCGGCCGCTAGACCTACCTACTCGTACAGGGCAGACGGTCGTGCCCCTTGACTTCTAGTTGAGGGCCGGGACAGCATTCTCCAGCATGAGCGTCAAGCGAGGGTCGAACTGGTCGATGGACAGCCTGCTTCAATTTCGGTGATCCAGGTTTGAACAATGACCCTTGACTCTCCGCCAGGGGCAGACCTTAGAGTTCAGAGTATTGGCTGGGCGAGAATGATTTCTCGGGAGACGACACGTGTTTTCAATCGGCGAATTCTCAAAGATTACAGGGCTGTCGATCAGGGCGCTACGGCTTTATCACGAGCAAGGCATCCTTGTTCCAAGCGCCATCAGTCAGGACAGCAACTATCGGTACTATGACCAGGTGAACGTGGAGCGAGCGAGAGCTATCGCTCTACTTCGCCATATGATGTTCAGTCTCGATGACATCAAGCAGATTCTGAAGCAGAGCGAGGACGATGCGGATACCATCTCCTTTCTAGCCGCCAACCGTACTCGGATCGAAGACAAAATACGAGATATGAAGAATGTCAGCGAATCACTTTCCAAACTGATTGCGGACGAAGAGAAGGCTAGACGGCTTCTGTCGGATAGTCCCCACAAGGTCGAGGAGAAGACTCTTCCTTCAATGCAGATCGCAGGCATTCGGATAAAAGGGCCCTATAACGATTCGGGAAAGGCGTTCGCTGCCCTGGGAAAATCCTTGGGCAGGTTTATCTGCGGGAAGGCGATGAACCTGTTTTATGACTCCGAATATAAAGAGCAGGATGCTGAGTTCGAAAGCTGCTTTCCTGTGAGAGTGGTGCGATCACCCGATGGCGTCGATTGCCGAAAGCTCGAAGGCGGCAAAGCCGTAATACTGATTCATCGTGGCCCTTACACCACGCTAGGTCGCAGCTACGCGCGAATTTTCTCCCACATCCGCGATCGCGGTTATGAGTCGCTATCCCCGTCGCGTGAAGTCTATGTTAAAGGCCCTGGAATGATATTCAAAGGCAATCCACATCGTTATCTTACCGAAATTCAGTTACTGGTGCGCACATGAAGAACGTGATTTCGATGCTTGAGGGTGGCGATCGGCGTTCGATCGGCAGAGTTAACGAGGTGGTTCGCATTGTCATCAATGAACCCGAGAGATTTCGAGCATTGGTAGATGGTCTCTTGACCGATGATGAAGTCGTACGAATGCGTTGTGCCGACGCGATTGAGAAGGTTGCCCACGCACGTCCGGACTGGCTCAAACCACATACGGACTTGTTTCTTGAACAGGCGGCGGGACGCTCTCAACAAGAGATTCGGTGGCATATGGCACAGATCATGCCACTACTGCCATTGACGGCCCTGCAGAGGGCGCAGGCGATTCAACTACTCATGGATTATCTAGAAGACGCGAGCAGTATCGTTCGCGTGAGTGCGATGCAAGCACTCGCAGAATTGAGCCGGCAGGACGCTCAGCTGGGGAAAAGAATAGTCCCACTGATCAAGACAATCATGAAGAACGGAACCTCCGCCGTGAGGGCACGCGGCAGAAGACTACTGGGTCAACTCGAAGCCGAGAGGAAAAGTAATGCACACAAGGATCAATAAGAAGAAGGTTGCCGCTTACGGACTACTGAGTTGGCTCGTCCCTTTCATCGCATCATTTCTATTCTTCGGAAAGAGCGGGCAGCCCATGCTACCTATCGGTCTGATCAAGTCGGCGATGATTCTCATCGGTGCGAGTTTGGGTGGGTTTTTGTTATTTCGCCTGTTCAAAGAATCCCCGCCCTCCTTAGGTAGCGGAATTGCTATTGGGTCGCTCTGGTTTCTCATGAACATTCTCCTCGACCTGTCGATTCTGGTCCCGATGACGAAAATGAATTTAGGCGAATACTTTTCCGAAATCGGCCTACGATACCTGCTGATTCCGATTATGGCTGGAGCCATGGGGGCTGTTGGTTCGCAGCAGCGTCAGGAGTAGTAAAGGCGACTTTGGGTTTGCGCATTGAGCTAAGAGAAGGTGCCTTGCAGAGGCCCGGAGAGACTTGATTTTAGGCCAGACACGAATACTCCGCATTTTGTCTGATGCAAGACTTCCTCGGAAGTGACACGGCAAAATCTTCTCGAAATTTGCGGCAAAGTTGAAACCTTCCTGACACTTCTGAATCCCACTGCCACAAGAGGATCTTGGCACAGCACATGAGCCCACTGTTCAGGGTTGGCGATCATAAACGATTTATCGCCGAGTGCAGGATGAGACTCACAAACCAAAATTTCAATAACGAGGAAAAGCAATGAACATGACTAAGACAATCCAGTTTCTGTTCCGTTCACTGCTGATGATGGCAACGCTGTTTGCCGTTTCAGCGGTCGCGCAAGATATGCACACCTCTGGCCAGTTTCAGGGCCCGAAGGCAAACAAAGGGCATGTCACTCACAGCACGCGTGATGGCAAGAGCATCCTGACGTTGTCGGACGACTTCGTCGTTCCCGATACGCCAGATCCACACTGGCAGCTTGTCGATTCCGACGGCAACGTATACCTAGTCGACAAACTCAAGACCAAGGCGTTCGTCGGCGACAAGTTCAAGAAGGAAATCGTGGTTCCCGGCTACGTAAAGAACGTTTCGAAAGTTGTGATCTGGTGCGCGTTTGCGGAAGTCAATTTGGGAGAAGCCTCTTTTTCCAGTCCCGTTCATTAGCGCAACCCTCCCCAACGGGGCGCGGACCGCTACGAAGCGCGGCCCCGCCCTTTTCACGAAAACACAAAGCAGGATGAACCATGCGAAACAAATTCATTGCCGTTTGGTCAACGTTACTGTTCACCATTCTTCCCATCTCAGCAAAAATGTCGGTGGGACAAACAGTTGAGAAAAAGACTCTCACGTTGCAGGGCGCCGAGCGAGTGATCGCCGCGGCGAAGGCCGAAGGACAAAAACTGCAGGCTCCCGGTGGTGCCATCGCGGTTGTGGATGATGGCGGCAACCTGATGGCCTTGGAACGGCTTGATGGTACATTCTCGGCCGGCGCCAACATCTCCATCGGCAAGGCTAAGACAGCGGTCATGTTCAAGAAGCCTACTCGCTTCTTCGAAGAATTGATTAATTCCAGCGGAAAGGGACGCACCGTGATGACCGCGCTTGAAAACTTCACGCCTCTGATCGGCGGCATTCCCATCGTTGTAGACGGCCAGATTGTTGGCGGCGTGGGCGCGAGCGGGGCGGCTAGCGCCGACCAGGACGAACAACTAGCCATCGCCGGGTCCAAAGCGTTCGAACCCAGCACCATGAGCAACGAGGCTCTGCTGCCGGTTTCTTATTGGGAGAAGAGCAAAGTGGACGAAGCCTTCTCGAAGGGCACTGTGTTGTTCGACGGAAGTGACGGTCGCAACTATATGGTCCACGCCAGCCGCAGGGAGAAGCCGGGCCTAGCGGAAATTCATACCAAAGACGCCGACGTGATCTATGTGCTGAAAGGCGAGGCCACGTTCATCACGGGAGGCGAAGCAGTTGATGCCAAGACTATCGCTCCGGACGAACTTCGTGGAACCAGCATCCGGAATGGGCAAGCTCGCAAAATTGCCCAGGGGGACGTGATCATTGTCCCGCATGGTGTGCCGCACCAGTTCCTGGAAGTCACCAATCCCTTCCTCTACTTCGTTGTGAAGGTTCGCTAGCGAGGCGCTACATGAATAGATGCCAGCATGTGTGGAGCGCCTTGACTACTCTGGGGTTAGTTCTTGCGTTGGCCCCGGTAAGGGCGGGAGCGCAGTCGATTCAGGACCCTCCTGTCGGGCGCCCGGACGCTGTAATCGACCTTGCCTCACACGAAGGAGCGCAACTGGTGAAGGGCCAATGGCGCTACCACGACGTGAACATCGTGGAAGCCCCATCCCGCGCCGTCGGCCCCGATCTCAAACCCAGCGGAGCGCCCATCAATACGAACGATTACACTCCTCACGCTGGTACCGCGGACTTCGATGATTCGCACTGGGAAGCGATCGACCCGACCACACTCGACCAGCGTCGCTCCACGACCAAGGTTTGCTTCAACTGGTATCGCATCAACATCACCATTCCCGAAAAAGTTGGGAACTTTGGCGCCGCAGGTTCGACAGTCGCGTTTGAGATCGTCATCGACGATTACGCTGAGGTTTGGGTGAACGGCAAGATACCCCGAGTTCTCGGCCAGCCTGGCGGGCCTGTGATTAAAGGATTCAACGCTCCCAACCGCGTGATCCTTACGCGAAACGCGCAACCGGGCCAGCAAATTCAGCTTGCTGTCTTCGGGATCAATGGTCCAATTTCTTTCAGTCCAGAGAATTTTATCTGGATCAGGTCGGCCACCCTCGATTTCTACAAGTCGCCCAAGGTTGCCATCAGCGAGACATCTGCGCGGATCATCAGGAACGACCCGGCTCTGGATGAGATTGTTCCGGCTGGCGCGAAGATAGAAAAACTCGCCGGAGGCTTCCTGTTTACCGAGGGGCCCATCTGGGTGCCACGCACAGAGGAAACCGACGGATATCTTCTCTTCAGCGATCCCAACAACAACCTGATTTACCGTTGGGCGCAAGACGGACAATTGTCGATCTTCATGACCAAGAGCGGTTACCGTGGAATGGACATCGGTGAGTTCAGTCAGCCCGGCTCGAATGGCCTCACGCTAGATAAGGAGGGCCGGCTGACGATTGATCAACAGGGCAATCGTCGCGTGGTTCGCCTGGAGAAGAACGGCCAGTTCACGGTAATGGCCGATCGTTATGAGGGGAAACGGCTCAATAGTCCCAATGATCTGGTTTACAAGTCAGATGGAGCACTGTATTTCACCGATCCTCCATTTGGACTACCGAAGTTCTTCGACGATCCACGGAAAGAACTCCCTTACAGCGGGGTTTTCCGCGTGTCTCCCGACGGAACAAATGTCCAGTTGGTAACGAACGAACTGAGTGGCCCAAATGGTCTCGCATTCTCACCCGACGAGAAATACTTCTACGTGGACAACTGGGATGAAAAGAAAAAGATCATCATGCGCTACGAAGTAAGGGCAGATGGAACGCTCTCGAACGGCGTAGTCTTCTTCGACATGACTTCAGCGCAAGGCGAGGACGCGCTTGATGGAATGAAGATCGACCAGAACGGCAATCTCTACGTGTCAGGCCCCGGTGGTTTGTGGATCATTTCGCCCAACGGCAGGCACCTGGGCACTATCATCGCACCGGAGCATCCGCACAACTTTGCATGGGGTGACGATGAGGGGAAAACGTTGTACTTGTGCGCTCGTACCGGGTTGTATCGTATTCATCTACTGATTGCGGGTATACGCCCATAGAACCCTTTCTTGAACGTACTGTCAAAGATTCATACTGCGCAGCAGATTGTTAAACCGCGGCTCAGACCGCAGACTGTCCCACTCCACCAATACCCGAATCCACACAATCCAAGGGTCCTTCTCTTTGTAAGCCTTTTCCAGCCAGTCGAGCGCCTCGGCCTTCTTCCCCATCGCCGTGTAAATGAGAGCCACACTATAAGGAGAGGCTCGTCCCTTGGTGGAACCTACTCGCAACTGGTCAACGATCGCTTGCGCCCCCGCAAGATCACCTGACAACGCCTGAGCTGAGCCGCGTACTTCCAAGACTCGTGTCTCTTCCCCACCCAACTCCTCCGCTTTTCGGGTTTCGCTCAGCGCGTCCTGGTATCGGCCGGTCCGGATATAAGCAACTGCCAAACTCAGGTGGGCCTGTGGGAATTTGGTAAGCGTGAGTGCCTTTTGAAACTCGGCGACGGCGGCTTCCGGGCGTCGGCGAGAGAGAAGTATCCATCCTAGGTCGTCACGAGTCCATCCCGAAAGTGGATCAAGCTCTTGAGCAATTCTGTTTTCCACCTGCGCCTCATCCAGCCGTCCCATGGCATGCAGGAACTCCGAGTAAAATTCATGCGCCACTTGATTGTTTGGGTTCAGCGCTAAAGCTTTCTTAAACAATTCGTCTGATTCGGCCCAATTCCAATCATAGTAAAACGCCACAAATGCCATCGAGTTGTAGGCATCCGACAGACCCGGCGCCAGCTCAAGGGCCTTGGCAGCAGCTTCCTTCCCTTTCGGAAACGCCTCCTGCGGGGATACAAAACCGTAGCCACCCAGAACGTTGTACGCGTCTGCCAGGCCTACGTATGCGGGCGCATAGTTAGGATCCAGCGCAATTGCCTTCTGAAATTGCACGATGGAATCCTCAAGACTTTGCTTCGTCTCCTGGTACCACAAGAAGCGTCCCTTCAGATACGCCTCATAGGCTTCTGCGTTAGCCGTTGTGCTTAGACGGAGCTTCTGCTCGTTCTCCGGCAAGAACTCCACAGAAAGAGCGGCCGCCACTTGCCGCGCAACATCTTCCTGAAGGGTCAGGATGTCGTGCATTTGTGGCTCGTAAGTTTCTACCCACATCTGCGTTTGATCCGAAACTCGAATCAGCACGGCTGTAATTCGCACGCGGCCTTCGACGCTGCGAACCGTGCCTTCGAGGACATAGTCCACATGGAGCTCCCGCCCAATCTGGTCTAATGTCTTGCGCTGGTGAGCATATTGTTCCACCGATGTTCGGGCAATTACGCCCAGCCGCTGGGGATTCAGCCGGCCCAACTGCGCAATCATCTCGTCATGGAGCCCGGCAATCAAGTATTGGTCATGCTGATCGGGAGCTAGGTCTTCAAACGGCAGCACAGCAAGCATCACGCGGTTCTTCGAAGAACTGTTCCCCCCGGCATATCCGCGCCACAGCCACCCGCCGAGAACGGCAACTACGACCGCCGCCGTTGCGGCCGCCAACAGGACTCTGGCCCGATAACGCGGGCTTGCATCGGACCGAAGCCCGGCATCGTGTGAATCTACCGTCTGCCGCAGTCCTGGCGCAGACGCTCCAAGTTCCTGGCCAGTTTGAGGCGTGCGTGCGTCTGAGGAAGTAGTTAATGAGACACCCGCCCCGGCGGACACTGGCGAAATTTGTTCTGGCGCCGGATTCTCGGCGCCGACTGGGGCAATAAACCGATATCCTCGCCGCGGCAGAGTCTCGATGAAGCGCGGCGTTGCAGCTGAGTCTCCCAGCGCTTCTCGGAGCTTGTTGATGCTGATGTTCAGGCTGTGGTCGAAGTCAACATATGTATCATGATCCCAAACACTCCTCCGTAACTCCTCCCTACTCACCACCTCGCCGGGACGTTCGAGCAACATGACCAGAACATGGAATGGCTGGTCCTGCAATTTGACTCGTGTCCCGTGCTTGTAGAGCTCCCCCGATAGCGCGTCCAACTGGAAAACTCCAAAGCGAAAGCGCCGAGTTTTGGGTTCAGACTCCACGAAAATTGGTGGCGAAACACTGAAGTCTAGCACGAAGCTCCCTCGAAATTCAGGAGACATGTCTGCCTAACGTCCCGGCTTTCTTGGTGATAGACGGAGATGTGCATTAGATCGGCAGTGAATTTCAATCCGCCTAGAGCCTCGCTACACTGCCGACGACCTAAGAAGGCTTCGAAACCATGAGGGACGAAAAAGGTTCTGGGTTGCCGCGAGTTCGGCGAGTGGATTTCGGCCAGAGCCCGGAATCCACTTCGCTGCAAACAGAACTAGCCGGTTCACAATCCTATCGGGAAGGCCTTCTTATTGAGCGTGTTTCAACCGGTGACCATGAGGCATTCCTGGAGCTCCTTCGGCCCTACGAGCGCAGGATCTTTGTGTCAGCGCTCTCCATTGTCCGAAACGAAGCAGATGCCGAGGAGGTGGCGCAAGAAGCGATTCTCAAAGCATTTCGTGCCTTGGGACGATTCCGTCAAGAGTCCAAGTTCAGCACTTGGCTGACCCAGATCGTAATCAATGAGGCCAAGATGCGACTACGTAAGGACCGCCGCCACTTGTACGAGTCGCTTGAAAACGGTCCCCAGGGCGATGATGGAGACTATATTCCCCGCGAGTTTGCTGACTGGCGCGAAATACCATCCGAGGCTTTAGAGAACCGTGAGCTCCGTGAAATGCTGCAGCAAGCCATAGAGTCGCTGCCCGCAAAATACCGCGCCGTCCTCGTTCTGCGAGATGTGGAGCATCTGACCATTCGCGAGACTGCGGACATCTTAGGAATTACCGAGGCCAACGTAAAAACCCGGCTCAGTCGTGCCCGCTTGCAATCACGGGACATCATCTGCTCTTTGCGAGGAATTCTATGATTTCGACCATGGATTGCGGTGTTGGCCTATATTCAGCAGATGCGGGACGCTACCGCGCCTAAACCCCGAGGATTTACTGCGATCGGCGTTTTCTTGTTCTTTGGCGCCGTCATGGCAACCGTTGCTGCCACTACTTTGCTTTGGCGAGGCATGGCGCTTGATCGTATCTGGGCTCTTAATCCGACAGCGTACCAGCAACTCGCGCCTCTGGGCGGTACGTTTGGCTTCCTCTTTCTGCTTCTAGGCGCGACCCTCACCGCGGCTGGAATCGGATGGCTCCGATGCCGCCTTTGGGGATGGAGATTGGCGGTCGCAATCATCGCCACACAGGTTCTAGGGGATGTCGTTAACTGCCTCAGAGGCGACTTGCTGCGCGGCGGAATTGGCGTCATCATCGCCGGTGCACTATTGCTGTTTCTCTTGCGGCCAGCAATCCGAGCCACGTTTACCTAGAATCCCTTGCGAAGGAACTCTAAGAGGCTAAAACCGATAAGCGCGGCGTCGCAATTTCAAAATTGGCAGCGGTGAAAACATCTCCGATTGCCCACGCTACACCCCGCTTCTGCCCCATACCTGAGCGCTCAAATTCTCCCATTAAGAGATTGGAATAAGATGATAAAAACCACTTCCATCACCGCTCTTCAGACATTTTTCTTCATGGCAAAAGCATCCCCTTGTTCGCTTCGTCGATTGGCAGAAGCTCTTCCGGGTAATGTGCCTGACCAAACTGCACCGCTGTCCGTTCCAGTCGTGAGAATACTAGTCATAGCGATGCCTACAAACAGAAATACAAATTTCGTTTTTGGCTTCCCGCGGGGCGACACCTATACCGAAACCTGCAAAAGAACGTGTCCATTCGGAACGACGAAACGGAGGAACCTGAATGAAAACTGAATGAGTAAGTTGCCTTTGTGGCCTTTTTCAGCATTCCCGACCATCATAGAATCAGCAAGTTCCGAGGAATCAACAAGCGACTGGGGAACAAATCCACCCCCCGCAACCAATCTCTTCAATAACTTAGGGCACCCAGCCGGGGGTGCCCTTTGAATTTGTTCGTGTTTTGTCCGCGTCATCAGTTTGGAAAACTCCTCCCGCTCGCGGTCAGAATGAATTCCAGAAACAATTCGTGAGCAATCTCGTGGCACTGGGAAATGGTTCCATCCGGGGAACCGATGCGATCCCGCCCGGCGCATTGCGTGAGGCCCTACAACGCCGTTACGCCGCAATCACGACAGCGCGATCCGCGTCTATTCCGGACCGCGTGAAGAGACTCGATAGCCGGCCGAAGTCGAGGGCGCCGTCGCCTCGTTGGGCAGCGTGAAATGAAACGTCGCGCCCCGTCCGGAGTTGGCCGTGGCCCACAGACGGCCGCCGTGAGATTCGATGATCGAGCGGCTGATCGCCAAGCCCATGCCGCTGCCTTGGGGTTTGGTGGTAAAGAAGGCGTCGAAAACCTTGTCCGCCTTTTCGGGGGGTAAGCC
>Ga0074045_10005366_pt1 | contig 11220 bp, 8 predicted proteins | sample BogForMeECP23OM2_FD_94442 | JGI IMG/M metagenome (GOLD analysis project Ga0074045, IMG submission 94442) | Bog forest soil microbial communities from Calvert Island, British Columbia, Canada - Bog Forest MetaG ECP23OM2 | ecosystem: Environmental > Terrestrial > Soil > Wetlands ...
GGCGAACGACGACTCGAAGCTCACGGCCCGCAAGGGCTCAACTCACTGAACCGCCGTATGCGGACCCGCATGTACGGTGGTGTGGCAGGGGAGGAGAGGTGACTCTCCCCCCTATGCCGATTCTTGAGGGCCGCGTTGGCCCTTTTCTTGCATTACATTCCAGGGCAAGCAACGGACGCATGCACCAATTCGGTGCACCGCGCGCAGGATGATTGTGGTTGGTTCGGCATTTCTGCCGATAAGGATGGGCATGAACGATGGGACGCCGGAACCACGTACGCCAGTGATGATCATGGTGGAAGCGACGTGGCAAGACCAAAGCGGCACAGTGCAGAGCACTCGCGCTCGCATGGAGAACAAATCTCCGGGCGGTGCGTGCATCCGGCTGAACAAGCGCATCGAGGTAGGAACCAAGCTGAAGATTCAGGGGCAGTGGGACAGGTTTACCGGCGAGGCGCGCTATTGTCGCCAGGAGGGGCGCGACTATCTGGTAGGGATTCAGAAGGATAGGACGGAGCGGCCGGTTCTTAGGAAATCGCTGCCGAAGGAAGAAGTGGCAAAACAAAACAGGAACGGTGCCGCGCAAGTGATTGCGGAAGTGCTGGTCGAGAACGGCAAAAAAAAGCAAGAACGCGACGCGCAAGCTCCAACCGATGGCACAAAAGTGCTCAGTGCACCAGTTGCGAACGGCGCCGAATGGACTGCCGTTCCGCCGCCATCCGAAACTCCATGCAATCCCGAGAGCATGGAGCGACAAAATCGTGCACAAGGGGAAGGGCTTGAGGGGCTTAGAAACGACAAGGAACGAATTCGGCAGCCTTCTCTGGGACAGAAAGCTGGCATAGAAAGGAAACATATGCGGCGCAAATGGTTCGAGATGGGACACAAGGATGACAAGCAGGAAGGGCTGAGCGGGGTCGACAAGGACCAGGAGCGACGGATGAATCGCATGCCGGTAACGATTGCATCCGTGGAAGAGACAGCGTTGGAGTCCGATCGGGAAGATGGGACGGATGCCCAAGTGGAGTTGCTGTCCATGGAGGATATTTACCGCATGGCCGGGATCCTGAATCCACGAAAGGGATACAGCATTAATAAGATTGTGGAGATGCTGCGCAGCGAGCACTTACGCGGATTGTCGAAAGAGCTGAAACGCGCGTCGGTGCTAATGGCGCTAGATGCCGCGGGCATTCCGGTGGAAGAAGTGCTGCAGGATGCGAAGGCGCGACGTGAAGCGATTGACTCCTACGAAGCCGAACAGCGAAAACAGTTTGAAGCGCAGTTGGCGCGGAAGGCCGAAGAGAACGTCCAGATCCAAGCGGAACTGGAGCGGGTAAAGGCTCGCTATACCGAGCGGTTGCGACGGAACCTGGACGGGATGGCCCGAGAAAAGGCCACATTTGGGAATTGGCTGACGCTGAAGCAGCAAGAAGCGCAGAGCATGGCCGAAGCGGTGGACTTGTGCGTGAAGGCGCCAACACCAGAAGCACCCAGCACTGCGCTGGAAGAGGTAAGCTTGGCAGGCGCACGCGTCAAGCCCGTGTGAGAAGTGAAGGACGCTTCTCTTCAGGAATACCAGCCCGCAACATACCGTACTGAAAGTGCGCACCTGGTGTTTTCCTTGTAGGCGCTTCTGTAACGGTTAGAGTGCGTCTACCGTCCAACGCTGACGAGACATGCAAATCTGAAGCGAACCGTCGGAGGATACAGCATCTTGCGTGGGTCCCTCGCTGAGGCGCAAACCGGGAGCAGTCAATAAGTGTTTTCTCTGCCGCACGCGGGGATATGGCTCGCGCTGATTGTGACCGTCAGTGTCCTGCTGATGCTGGTCCGAGCCAGGAATATTCCAGAAGTGTATTGGATCGCAGGTGGAGTTTTGCTGCTCCTCCTGTTTCGCCTGGAACTATTCTCCAGTGCCCTCGAGGCGGCAAAGAAGGGAATAGATGTCTATCTCTTCTTGATAGGCATGATGCTGCTATCCGAGCTGGCGTCGAAGCACGGAGTGTTCGACTGGCTATCGTCAGAGGCGGTGCGCCACGCGAAAGGGTCGACGTCCCGGCTGTTTCTTCTCGTGTACGTCGCCGGCACAGTGGTCACGATATTCATGTCCAACGACGCAACGGCTGTGGTGCTGACTCCCGCAATATTGGCGGCGGTGCGGAAGGCGCGGATTGAGCCACTACCGTATCTTTTTGTCTGCGCGTTCATCGCCAATGCCGCATCGTTTGTGCTGCCCATTTCGAATCCGGCGAACCTGGTCGTATTTCACAAGGAAATGCCGGCTTTGGACCAATGGCTGTTGCAGTTCGGCGTGCCGTCCATTCTTGCCATCATGGTGACGTTCGCGGTGTTGCGTTGGAAATTCCGCCGAGAACTTCGCAGCCCAATCCAGCGCGAAATCGAGAAGGTTCAATTCCTCCACGACCATGGAAAACTGATGCTCGGTGGACTACTGGCCACCGCAGTCGTTTTGTTGACCGCTTCCGCTCTGAACTGGGACCTGGGACTGCCTACGTGTTTGACCGCCTTGGTGCTGACTTGCGTTGTTTCCATCCTGTCGCGAAGCAATCCCCTGCCACTGGTTCGCCAGATCAGTTGGAGCACCTTGGCGCTCGTGGCAGGACTGTTTGTGATGGTGGACGCGGTGGAACGTGCCGGCGGGATGAGATATACGGAGGCCTGGCTGCAATCGGCGGATCGGGCGGGCACCGCAACCGGAACATTGATCGTCGGCTTCGTGGTTGGAGTGGCCAACAATCTGGTGAACAACCTTCCTTTAGGGTTGATTGCGGGCAGCACCATGCAAGCGGCTCACACGCGCGGGCTGATGGCCAGTACCGTGCTTATCGGAGTGGATTTGGGTCCAAACCTGTCCATCACCGGATCACTGGCCACGATTCTATGGCTGATCGCGTTGCGCAAAGAAAAGCTTGATGTAAGTTTCTGGAATTTCCTGAAGATTGGAGCGCTGGTCATGCCGACAGCTTTGCTGTGCTCGTTGTTGAGCGCGATCGCTACGTACCTCTGCTTCGGATTTCCCTAAAACTGTCCGGCAGTCAGTAAGGATGATAGTTCCAGGTTGTTTATGTTCCCATGTATTGTTGGGATTACCGGAGACGCACAGCTAACCGAATATCCGCGCCAATCTCAACACACACAGCGCGCGCTCTCTACTCCTTTGGCTCGCGAGCGTGCTCGGGATGCTTTAGCGTCAGCACAATGCCGTAAGTGACTTACACTCGCGCGCTGGCGCCGGCTAAGGCGTGGTAGATCACCAAAACGACGACAGCCCCCACGACTGCCACCAAGATGCTGTAAAGATTTACACCCGTCACTCCCATGTGGCCAAAGGTGTTGAACAGCCAACCACCCACAACCGCACCGACGATCCCCAACACGATATCCAAAAACACGCCTTCGCCACTTTTGTTTACGATTTTACTAGCGACGAAACCCGCAATCAGTCCCAAAACGATCCATGCCAAAAATGACATTGAAGCCTCCTATGTGTGCCGCGCACCAAACAGTTCTTGCGCCGCCCCGAGAGTGTGCCCGCGCAACCGAACGCACGCCATCCCTATAAGACCGGGAAGGGCTAAGAAACTATCCCTAGGGAGGGGAGCTGAGAATACACAAATTGCTTTAGAGATCTGCCGTATTAGCGTTCCGGGTGACCCTTCGAGGGTACTAGACCTTAGGAATCAGGGCGAATTCCACGCGGCGCCGCATCGGGTCAATACGTTCAGCGCGAACACGGACGCGATCACCCAGTTTCCACGTGAGCGCGCTTACTTGCTTGCGGCGGCTGCCGCTGCGGCGCCCCTCGTCCGGAACCGCGACGATCGCATGATCGCGCTCACGGTACAGGCAACGGGCGCCGGCCACCTCTTCGAACGCGCCGATGGGAATGAGTCCCTCGACGAAGATCTCAAACAACTCGACGAAGCATCCATACTTCTGCACCGAGATGATCAGCGCTTCATACTCGTCGCCGAGATGCTGTTCCATGAATTGAGCGGTTTTCCAGGCGATGAGTTCGCGTTCGGCATTGGCGGCGCGGCGTTCGGTCTCTGACGTTTCCGCGGCGATTTCTTCCAAATGTTTTTGCGAATAGAGAGTGGCTTCGACCTCTACGCTGGGCTTGATGTGAGAGGGAACCTTGGCATCCGGATTAGCGAGCGCCCATTTGAGGATGCGATGGACAATGAGATCAGGGTAACGGCGAATGGGCGAAGTGAAATGCGTGTACTCATCGAAGCCTAGGGCAAAATGTCCGAGTGAGTCGGCGGCGTAGCGCGCTTGCTTCAGCGAGCGCAGCATCAGGTAAGAAAGAATGCGCTCTTCCGGGTGGCCGGAAAGCTTGGCGACCAACTTCTGATAATGCTGCGGCGTGATGTTGATATCCGCACCGGGAAGAGAAACGCGTTGCTGCCGCTCGCGTCCGAGGCCGCGGGACTCGGGCTTGCCGGCTTTCGCTGGAGAAGGAACCTTACCATGGCGCACGGTGACTTCACGCTGGTGGAGATTTTCGACGCCGAGCGAATATCCAAATGCGCGGGCGAGTTCTTCGAATTCGAGGACTTTGCGTGCGTCTGGTTTTTCATGGACGCGATGCAGCGCGTGGATGCCGCGCGAAAGCAGGTAGTGCGCGACCGCACGATTGGCCGCGAGCATGAATTCTTCAATAATGCGATGCGCAACGTTTCGCTCGCTGCGACCGATGTTGGTCATGTTCTGCTGTTCGTCGAATTCGATGATCGGCTCGGGGAGATCGAAATCGATGGAGCCGTTTTCAGTGCGGCGTGAATTCAACAGCTGCGCCAGGCCCTTCATGGCGCGGAAATGATGATGCATGTGGGCGTAGCGCTCGCTCATTTGCGGATCGCCGGTGAGGACCTTGTTGACGTTGGTGTACGTCATACGCTCGGCGGAGCGAATTACGCCGGGAACCATCACGGCCGTGAGAGGGCGGCCGGCGGCGTCAAAATGCATGATGGCGCTCATCACCAGGCGCTCTTCGCGTGGATTCAACGAGCACATGCCGTTCGAAAGAGCTTCGGGCAGCATGGGAACGGCGCGATCGATAAAGTAAACAGAATTGCCGCGCAGGCGAGCTTCGCGATCGAGTGGAGATTCGGGATGAACGTAGTGAGCCACGTCGGCGATGTGCACTTGCAAAAGCCAGCCGCCGTCGTCACGACGCTCGACGTACACGGCATCGTCGAAATCGCGAGCGGTTTCTCCATCGATGGTGACAATGGGAAGCTCGCGGAAATCTTCGCGGCCGGCGCGTTCCTCTTCGGTCACTGGATGCGCCAGGCGCCCACTTTCCTGCAGAACTTCGGAATCGAAGGCATGCGGTAAATGGTGCTTGCGAATGATGATTTCCGTGTCGACGCCGAGGTCGCCAGGGCGGCCAAGAATTTCCACGACGCGGCCGGCGGGAGCAGTGCCGCCACGACCATAGTGCAACAACTCCGCATTGACGACCGCGCCATCGAGTTTCGGAATATGCGGCAGACGCTTGCCGCGACCCGGTTGCTCTTTTTTGCCCGGGATCAGTTGCTCGCGCAGGGCAGGGGCAAGTTCTTCGCCGGGGGCCAACTCGATGTCGTGCTGGACGCGCGGGTCGTACGGAACCACCACGCAACCTTGCGAAGTGTAACGAAACAGTCCGACGACCGAAGGATGCGCGCGGCCAACGATGCGCACGATACGACCTTCGGCACGGCGAGCGCCGGGAAGCCCGCTGAGGCGAGCCAGCCTGACAATCACAGTGTCGCCATGCATGGCGTCTTCCACGTAGTCGCGGGGAATGAAAATATCGCCATCGACGTTGGGGAGCGCCACATCCGGCACCACGAAACCATAACCATCCTGGTGCAGGACGAGGCGGCCCTTAATTTCATCGCGCGATGAAATTTTACGCTGCGGGAATTTGTCCGCGGGTTGAGCAGCAGGCTTGTGGTTATCGGAGGAAGCGGGGGGCTTGGGAGATTGGCGGAAGAGGAAGCGCTCATGGGTAAGTTCCTCGACCAAGCCGCGTTTCTTAAGTTTTTCCAGCATCTGGAGCAGTGGGCGACGGTCGTTTTTCTTCAGGTGCAGGGACCGCGAAAGATCTTGTAGCGAGACGGGATCGTTCCTAACTTGCAGAAAACGAAGGACATCGTCGATGCTCAGGTGAGAAGGGCGAGGCATGGCAGGGGCCTTTCTGGGAGCGAACGGGATGCTCGACTCATTCTAGTCATTTTTTCAAAATTCTTGTAACCATTTTAGCTTCCCAGGAATTTCATACGTAGGCCAACACACGACCGATTAGCCGCCCTCCGTCAGGCTAATCGGATTCCTCGAAAGAGGAATAAAGGGGAGGCGGGAAGACCTGGCCTGCCTCCCTTCTTTTTTCGCCAGACTTCGAGATAGCCCAGCCCTCTCTCCCTTCGTCAATACTCTGCGTTCATATCTGAGATTGTTTGCGCGGCGCGATTCAGTTATCGTGCGGACTTGCTATGTTTTGCCTCGATGGGAGAGAGCGGTGAACAAGCTGCGGATTGGAATTGTGATGCTAGTGATAGTGCCCTTGCTGGGCGCACCGCGAACGCGCGCGCAGGCCAGCCCGGAAAACTCTTCGCGGGAGTGGCAAATTTGGACCGGTGGCGGGCATGGGATCAACGGGAGCCAGTCCGGCACCGGCGTGTGGAACTTGGGCTTGCGCTACGGGCTGATTCTGACGGCGCCCCACGGACCGGGATTTTTGCGCGGCCAACTGGAATACGCGTTTGACGTGGTGCCGGTATGGGTGATCACGCAGAAAACGAACACGGCGTACGGAGGCGGCGTGGATCCGTTTGCCTTCAAATGGATCATGGGCGCGTCGAAAAAGGTGAAGCCGTTTTTCCAGATCGAAGGCGGCACTCTGTTCACCAATACCAAGGTGCCGGAAGGAACTTCGCAGATTAACTTCACGACTAGCGGTGGGGTGGGCGCGCATTTCCTTGGGAACAAGCACAATTTCAGCGCGGAAGTTCGCTTTCAGCACATTTCGAACGCGGGAATGTCGAATCCGAATCCAGGGATCAACACCATCCAGGTGCGCATCGGTTTTGGTGCGTTTCGCAATTAGAAGAGCCACTTTGTGGCGGCGGGGCGAGGCGTTGGCTCGTGAGATACGTGCAACTTGCCGCGGAATGATTGCTTGTTTGCATGTTCTCTGAAAGGCCACACTCCGGCGTCGAAACAACCGACCATGGCGAATATCAAGGTACACTTTTTGTGGAAAGGACGGTTGAGCCGGGCGACTGTTCGAAATTCTGATGAGCTACGATTCGAAGTTTTCCGACCCGAAGCAGGCGTGGCACAAAGTTCTGGAGCGACTGTACCACGAGGATCATATTCTTTATGCGCGGATGAACAATTTTTCGACCGTGCAGGCGTTTCTTGCCACTGCCCTGGCGTTCACCACTTCCGCGACCACGACCGCGCACAACATCAGCCTGATTGTGTCTCTGTTTGGCTTGGCGCTCTCGTTTTTCTACATATCGCTCGGGTTCCGTGGCGTACGCGTGATTCAATTCTGGCGAGCGTACCTGCGGCTCCTGGAGTCGATTCCCGGAGTGATTTCCATCGACTCGCACCTGGCCGAGTTCTATGGCCTGGCGCACCGGCGCGGCCCGGAAGGAACAGAGTTGCCACTTGCCGAGGGACTGGGCATCAAGGTCGACACATCCTGGTGGGCGCGGCGATCGGTACACGATCAATTCCCGTGGTACCTTCCGGGTTTCTCGGGAACCATGTTCATTGCCGTGGGTATTCCGCTCTTGACGACGTCATTCTGGCTGCTGGTGCTCTACGCGTTGTATTATCCGCAGGCGGATATGCGATTCTTCGTGCTGGGATTGGCAGGGAGTCTTATGGGGGTGTTCCTGCTCCATCTTCTCGCAGGACGCCTTATTCCCGCTCCGATTCACCATGGGCAGACGCATCCGACCATGCCTGTCGATCCGGAATTGGAGAAGTAACGGAACTCCGCGATCAGAACTCCAACGCTATCCAGCCGCGGTTTTATCGGAATGGATCACCTTGTCGTCTTCCGTGCCGGAGGATTGGCGAGCGAATAGTTTTGCGACCGTCTCCAGTGTGTCAATCTCTGACACGGCCTTGTCTGGGCGGAGGCGAACGATGCGCGGGAATCGCAGCGCGTATCCACTTTCATGCCGGGCAGACTTCTGAATGTTGTTGAACGCTACCTCGAGCACAATCTTTGGTTCAACGATTCGCCGATAACCCTGATCCTCAGTCGTGTGTTGCAAGTAGAAATCCGTGTATTCAAGGATCTCCGCGTCCGTTAGCCCTGAATACGCCTTACCTACGTTCAAGAGCTTTTGCCCGTCGCGCACCGCGAAGGTGTAATCGGAAAGGACCTTGTGGCGTTTTCCGTGTCCATATTCCACGGCGGTAACGACCACATCGAGCGTCGCAAAGGGCTCTTTTAACTTGAACCAAAAGCCGCCGCGTCGTCCCGGCGTGTAGGGCGAGCTTGCAACCTTCGCGACGATTCCTTCGTGCCCAGCCGCCAGCGAATTGCGAAATGCCAACTGCACGGCATCGGCAGTTTTGCATTCGGTGCGCGCGGCGACGTGCAAGGCTGCCGGAGCGTTCGCAAAAATAGCGTCGAGCCGTGCCTTACGTTCCGTCAAAGATTCGTCCAGAAGCAATGCGCCGTCTTGATAGAGCAAGTCGAAGGCAACATATTTCACGGGAATATCGTTTTGTATGAACATGTCCAGGTGTTTGCGTCCGAGCCGCTTCTGCAATTCGGTGAATGGAAGCGGTCGAGCATCCCGCCACGCCAAAATCTCGCCGTCGAGGATCAACTCTCCGGGCAGTCCGCTGACGGGAGGACCCAGCTCAGGAAACTCGGTGACCTCATCAAGCGTGCGTGAAAAGATGCGCACTCTGCCGCTCTTGTCCTTGTGCACCTGCGCACGGATTCCATCGTATTTCTCTTCCACCAACAGAGAAGGAACGTCTAATCCGCTCAGCTCTTCGTCAAACAGGTCGTCCGCGGTTTCAACCGGCGCGGCCAGCATAAATCCCAAGGGATGGAACAGGCGCAAGACCGCGTGAGCCAACCGATCTTCCGCAGCCAATTTCAGTGTTTTCCCAATGTCGCCAGTCATCATGTTGGTGCGGCGTATATCCGCGAGCGGCTGGCCGAAAGCCTTCGCGATGGCTTCCTCCACCAGGCTTTCCTTCGACCCAATCCGCAAATCTCCGGTAATGATTTTCACGATGTACTTCACATCCCCGGCGCTGGCTCGGTGAAAAGCCTTCGCCAGCAGTTCCGCTTTTTGCATCTGCCCTCGCGCGGCTGCCAGGTCCTCGAAAAGTTGGGCGACGTCCGCGAGCGGCAAATCTCTGTCGCGATGAGAGGTGCGCAAGAGTTCCTCGGCCATGGCGCCAAGGTCCCCGTGCTTGCGATAAGCAGTTCCCAGGCTTTCGCCCGCTTTGCCGGCGGCTCCTGCAATCACCCGCGACAGACTGGACCCGCCCGTCCCGAGGGTGCGCTCGTCATGTTTGGGAAATACCTGCGCGGAGAGAAACTGTGCGGCGAGCGAAGCGTCCGTGGTGCTCAGTGATTTAAGGAATTCGCTGATCAAGCGCAATTTCTCCAGCTTTTTGGTGGTGGCACCAACGGCGTCCGCGACCTGTGTAAAGCTGCGCATTCCTACACTCGTTTTCGCGCCAAAGGAATCGGCAATCGTTAGATGCCGGAGCCACATGTTAAGCCAACAGATAGAAGACGAGGGCACAAATACAGCCGAGGCGAGGACGAACGCAGGTGTTAGCGGGAAATGGTGCCCAAGAGAGGACTCGAACCTCCACGACCGTAAGGCCACTAGCTCCTGAAGCTAGCGCGTCTGCCAGTTCCGCCACTTGGGCACAAGGGCAATGAAAACGAGGCGAATACAATTCTGAGGCTGGAGTGGGGGTTTGTCAACGAAGGCGGAATCAGTTCTAAGGGTGAGATGACCCGCACTTCTTCAGCCTCTAAACACACACATCCACCCCAAATGGTTGTGACGAGGCCCTCAGCGATGTTTAAAGCCGAGACAATTTCTTTAAGCGCCAAGCTTCTTCAGGCACTTGTCGCAGTCAGACTGCATCTTCTTGATGCGCGCTTCCAGTTCCTTGTCGGGCTTGGCTTCGAGCAACTTGCTTGCAACGTCGAGGTTGCCGCGAACCACCTGGTTGACCGTGCGGAACTTATCAGGTTCATTAATCCCGTGCGTATCAAACATGGAGCCGATGCTGAGAAAACTATCGCTCAGCACGACGAGGTAGACGCGCGGATCGACGGCGACTTTTCCGGCGCTGAAAATTTCACGGCCTTTGTTGAGGTCCTGATCAGCACCCGCCAGACCCGCGAGGACATGCGCGAGACAGTTACGGTCCAACTGCAGTTCGGCGTTCAAACGCTCGGCGTCTGAAACGAACACGCCGGCCTTGATTTTGGCCAGCGCCGGATCGGTCCCGCCGGTGAATCCGGGGAAGGCGATCTCGATAGTTACGGGGTTGGGGCTGAGCTTGGAACGCTGGTCCATCACCGATTGCATGGCATCCATCAAGTAAGTACGCGCGGCGTTGTTGTAGTCGGAACGTTCCTTGTAGAACGAGCCGGTTTGCGCATGGGCGGCAGGTTGTTTGGCGCCGACGTGATAGGCTTCGGCCATTTGCTGATCGGCATCCGCAAGCGCGGTGAATAGAGCCGTGCGGAGCAGAAGCGCTTGCTGACGAAGCGATTCGTCGGTGGACGTTTTGATCGCGCCGTTGAGGTTTTCCAGCGCCCCCTTAAAATCGGAGGCGTTCAGGTTATTCTTTGCGTCGGCGAACTGACGCTCGCTGACGGAAGCTTTAGGCGCATTCGAGCACGCAAAGAGGAGAACAGAAAGAGCGAGCAGGGAGAAAAGAGTCGGGCGGTGCAGCATGTTGATTACTCCTGTCTGAAGAAGAGGGAGACTTCAGGTTGGAGCGCACCTGGGGGGATAGTAAGTCCGGGGTCCGCTAAGAGTCAATGACCTTGGACACATGACCTTGGACACATGACCTTGGACACAAAGACTTACCTGGGCGGACATATCGGCGTAGGAAGGTACCATGCGCAAGACGTGCCATCCGAGGCTAGACCGATCAGGCAGGAACGCCAAGCGAGGCCGATGAAAC
>Ga0074045_10005367_pt1 | contig 11218 bp, 4 predicted proteins | sample BogForMeECP23OM2_FD_94442 | JGI IMG/M metagenome (GOLD analysis project Ga0074045, IMG submission 94442) | Bog forest soil microbial communities from Calvert Island, British Columbia, Canada - Bog Forest MetaG ECP23OM2 | ecosystem: Environmental > Terrestrial > Soil > Wetlands ...
ACTTCGTCCGGGAGAAGCAGAAGATCGTGGTGAAGGCGGGCGTGCTCGGCCGGAAACTGATCTCGGCCCAGGATGTCGCCAAGCTCGCCGACATGCCGTCGCTCGACGCCTTGCGCGCCCAGTTGCTCGGCCTCCTCCAGCAGCCCGCCGGTCTCTTTGTGCGCGTGATCAATGCGGTGCCGCAGGGCCTGGTCAACGTCCTGCAGGCCAAGGTCCGCGCCGCCGAAGGCAGCTAATCCATCTTCACCGGGTAGCCGGTCCGTCACCGAGGGTTTTCTCCCCTGCGGCGGGCGGGTCTCCGGTTCAACCGTCCACCCATCACTTTCCCGCATTGGCGGTTCGCGCCGCCGTTCCAGGAAAACCCAAATTCAACCGTCGCAGGCTAGGGGATACGTCTCTTAAACGCACTTCCCGATCGAAGTCGCTAGTCCGCGGCAGGAGATCATCATGAGCAACATCACCAAAGCAGAAGTCATCGAGTGGCTTTCCAGCCAGTCGGTCCTCGAAATCGCCGGATTGGTCAAGGACCTGGAGGCCAAGTGGGGCGTCTCCGCGGCCGCTCCGGTCGCCGTGGCCGCCGCCCCGGCCGCCGTGGCCGTCGCCGCGCCGGTCGAGGAAAAAACCGAGTTCAACGTTGTCTTGCTGGAGGCCGGGGCCAACAAGATCGCCGCGATCAAGGAAGTCCGCGCCATCACCGGTCTGGGCCTGAAGGAGGCGAAGGACCTCGTCGAGGGCGCGCCCAAGTCGGTCAAGGAGGGGGCTTCTAAGCAGGAAGCCGAGGAAATCAAGAAGAAGCTCGAGGCCGCCGGGGCCAAGGTCGAGCTCAAGTAACCAACGATTGGCGATTCGCACCGCACTGCTTACTTTTAGCCCGGGACAGGCCGTGATGACCCATGGCCTGTCCTTTGCCGTTGTTTTGTTTCGTTCCTGTTAGGCGCGCCGGCGCCCTGCGCCGCCGTCTCCGCATTCCGTCCTCTTTCATTTAACCGGGAAAATCCATGGCCGACCGCACTCACACCGAACGCACCAATTTCGGTAAGCTCAAAGAAGTCATTCCGCCGCCGAATCTCATCGAGATTCAGATCAATTCCTATCTGGATTTCCTGCAGAAAGGCGTGCCCGACAAGCAGCGGAAGCCCCAGGGTCTCGAGGCGGTGTTTCGCGAGGTCTTCCCGATCGAATCCTATGACGGGCGCCTCGTTCTGGAATACGTTTCCTACACCATCGGCGAGCCGAAGCACTCCGAGATCGAGTGCATCCGCGAGGGGATCACCTATGCGGTGCCGCTCTACGTGAAGCTCCGCCTGCGCGAGGAGGACTTCATCAAGGACGAGGAGATCTACATGGGCGACATCCCGATGGTGACCGAGCGGGGTTCGTTCATCATCAACGGCGCCGAACGCGTCGTCGTCTCCCAGCTCCACCGTTCGCCGGGCATCTGTTTCGAAAAGGACTTTCACGCCAGCGGCAAGGAGCTCTTTGCGTTCCGCATCATCCCGGACCGGGGCACGTGGCTGGAGGTGCAGTTCGACAACAACGACCTGCTGTACGTTTATCTCGACCGGCGCCGGCGCCGGCGGAAGTTCCTCATCACGACGCTGCTGCGCTCGATCGGCTATTCCAGCGACCTCGACATCCTCGGCCTGTTTTACGAGATCAAGGACCTGAAGGTCGCCAAGGCGCTGGAGCTGGAGAACGTGAGCACGCTCGTGCTGGTGGAGGACGCCATTGACGCCCAGAAAGGCGTCGTGCTGGCCCGCGCCTTCGAGCCGCTGACCAAGCAGATTGTCCGGACATTCGAGAAGCACGAGATCGGCGCCATCCGCGTGATCGACACCGCCGTGGACGACGGGGCGACGATCCGCGCGCTCAAGAAGGATCCCACGCGCAACGAGGAGGAAGCGCTGAAGGAGATCTACAAGCGCCTGCGTCCCGGCGAACCGCCGACGACGGCCAACGCCAAGGCCCTGCTCAAGCGGCTGTTCTTCGATCCGAAGCGCTACGACCTCAGCCGCGTCGGCCGTTACAAGATCAACCAGAAGCTGGGTTTGAAGGCCAGCCTGGAGAACCGGATTCTCACGGCGGAAGACATCATCATTGCGACCAAATACCTGGTCCGCCTCAAGCGCGGCGACGGCGTGGTGGACGACATCGACCACCTGGGCAGCCGCCGGGTGCGGACCGTGGGCGAACTCCTCGCCAACCAGTGCCGCGTGGGCCTCTCCCGCACCGAGCGGCTCGTGCGCGAGCGCATGACCCTTTACGACCAGAGCGTTGATTCAATCACGCCGCAGAAGCTGATCAACCCGAAGGCGCTCACGACGGTCATCCGGGATTTCTTCGCCCGCAGCCAGCTGTCGCAGTTCATGGATCAGATCAACCCGCTGGCGGAGGTGACGCACAAGCGCCGCCTCTCCGCGCTGGGGCCGGGCGGCCTCAACCGCGAACGCGCGGGCTTCGAGGTCCGCGACGTGCATCCTTCGCACTACGGCCGGATCTGCCCGATCGAGACCCCGGAAGGTCCGAACATCGGCCTGATCAACTCGCTCACCGTCTATTCCCGCGTGAACGAGTTTGGCTTCATTGAGACCCCGTATCGCATCTGCAAGGATGGGCGGGCCACCGAGAAGATCGATTACCTGACCGCCGACCAGGAGGAGGGCAAGGTCATCGCCCAGGCCAACTCCGAGCTCGACGACAAGAATCACCTCCTCGGCAAGATCACGGTGCGGCGCGACGGCGAGTTCCTCGAGGTCGAGCCGAAGCAGGTCGAGTACATGGACGTCTCGCCCAAGCAGATCATCTCGGTGGCCGCCGGCATGATCCCGTTTCTCGAGCACGACGACGCCAACCGGGCGCTCATGGGCTCGAACATGCAGCGGCAGGGAGTGCCGCTGCTCCAGAACGAGGCCCCGTTTGTCGGCACCGGCCTGGAGGAGCGCGTCGCGCGCGACTCCAAGATCGTGCTCGTCGCCGCCGAGGCCGGCCTTGTCGCCTCGGTCGACGCCCGCCGCATCGTCATCACCCGCGACGGCGAGCTGCCGCGCAACTTCGACCGCAATCCGAAGAGTGACCCGAAAAGCGGCGTCACTGTCTACGAGCTGCGCAAGTTCATGCGTTCGAACGCCGGCACGTGCTTCAACCAGAAGCCCATTGTCCGGCGGGGCCAGAAGATCAAGGCGGACGACGTCATCGCGGACGGCCCCTCCACCGACCATGGCGAGATGGCGCTCGGGCGCAACGTGCTCGTCGCCTTCATGCCCTGGAACGGCTACAACTTTGAGGACGCGATCCTCATCTCCGAAAAGGCGCTGAAGGACGACATCTTCACCTCGATCCATATCCAGGAATTCGAGGTCACCGCGCGCGACACCAAGCTCGGGCCCGAGGAAATCACCCGCGACATCCCGAACGTGGGCGAGGAGGCCCTCAAGAATCTCGATCACAACGGAGTCATTCGCATTGGCGCCGAGGTGAAGCCCGGCGACATTCTCGTCGGCAAGATCACGCCGAAATCGGAAACCGAACTGGCCCCCGAGGAGAAGCTGCTCCGGGCGATCTTCGGCGAAAAGGCCGCCGACGTGAAGGACACGTCGCTGGTGGTGCCTTCCGGCTCGGCCGGGATCATCATGGATGTGAAGGTGTCCAGCAGCCGGATCGACGAGCAGGCCCGCCTCTCGCCCTCCGACCGCCGCCGGCAGATCAAGCAGATCCAGGAAGACTACAAGACGCAGATGGACAAGCTGCGCGAGGGCCTCACCGAGGCGCTTTCCAACATCCTCCTGGGCGAGAAGATCCCGCTCGACGTGATCAACGGCCAGACCGGGGAGATCATCATCCCGGCCAACCGCAAGATCACCAAGACCCTGCTGCGCAAGCTGGCCGCCGTCTCCAAGCACGTGGAGATCGACCCGTCGCCGGTGAAGATCAAGATCATGGAGATTATCGGCTCCTATCAGGGGAAGTTCGATGAACTGGAGGGTGACCGCGAGCGCAAGATCGCTTCGATTGAATCCGGCGAGGAATCCGGCTCCGGCGTCATCAAGCAGGTCAAGGTCTATGTCGCCACCAAGCATAAGCTGGAGGTCGGCGACAAGATGGCGGGCCGCCACGGCAACAAGGGCGTGGTCGCGAAGATCGTGGCCCAGGAAGACATGCCGTTCCTGCCGGACGGCACGCCGATCGAGATTTGCCTCAACCCGCTGGGCGTTCCCTCGCGCATGAACGTCGGGCAGGTGCTCGAAACGCACCTCGGCTGGGCGTGCAAGAAGCTCGGTCTCAAGGTTGCCACGCCCGTCTTCGATGGTATCACCGAGAAGAAGGTGCGGGAATACCTCAAGCAGGCCGGCCTGCCCACCACGGGCAAGAGCATCCTCTACGACGGCCGCACGGGCGAGCGTCTCGATCAGGAGGTGGTCGTGGGCTACATCTACATGATGAAGCTGAACCACCTGGTGTCGCACAAGATCCATGCGCGCGCGGTGGGCCCGTATTCGCTCGTCACGCAGCAGCCGTTGGGCGGCAAAGCCCAGTATGGCGGCCAGCGCTTCGGCGAAATGGAGGTCTGGGCGCTGGAAGCCTACGGCGCCGCCCACACCCTGCAGGAGTTGCTCACGGTCAAGTCCGACGACGTCAACGGCCGCACGAAGATCTACGAGTCCCTGGTCAAGGGCGACAACACGTTGTCGGCCGGCACGCCGGAGTCCTTCAACGTTCTCATCAAGGAGATCCAGTCCCTCGGACTCGATATCCGCCTGCAGAAACGCGACGCGCTCAGCCTCAGCTCAGCCACCGGATCCTGACCGGTCCGTTTCCGCCACCTTTAACGACAACCTGGGAGATATTTCATGAGTACCGAACAAGCCGCCGCCCGCGAGGAGGCCCGCACCGTCCTTGGCCTTGACGAGAATCCGTTCGACTGCGTTTCGATCACGGTCGCCGCCCCGGACAGCATCCGCGCCTGGTCGCGCGGCGAGGTCAAGAATCCCGAGACGATCAACTACCGCACCTTCAAGCCGGAACCCGGCGGTCTCTTCTGCCAGAAGATTTTCGGCCCGGTGCGCGATTACGAGTGCGCCTGCGGAAAATACAAGCGCATCAAGTACAAGGACGTCGTCTGCGACCGTTGCGGCGTCGAGGTGACCATCGCCCGCGTGCGCCGCGAGCGGATGGGGCATATCGAGCTCGCCGTTCCGGTCGCCCACATCTGGTTCCTCAAGAGCATGCCGAGCCGCCTCGGCCTGCTGCTCGACGTGACGGCCCGCTCCCTCGAGCGCGTCATCTACTATGAGAACTACATGGTGGTTGATCCGGGCAAGACTCCGCTGGAGCTGAAGCAGTTGCTCACGGACAACGAATACCGGCAGGCCATCGACGAATACGGGGACGACGCCTTCACGGCCAAGATGGGCGCCGAGGCCGTCCGCGACGTGCTCAAGGGCATGGATCTGGCGGCCACGGTGGCGGAGCTGCAGGAGCAGATGCGCGCCACGCGCTCCAAGCAGATCAAGAAGAAGCTCTCCAAGCGCCTGAAGGTCATCCAGGGCTTCATCCATTCGAAGGCCCGTCCGGAATGGATGGTGCTCGAGACCCTGCCGGTCATCCCGCCGGACCTGCGCCCGCTGGTCCCGCTCGAGGGCGGCCGCTTCGCGACGTCCGATCTCAATGACCTCTATCGCCGCGTCATCAACCGCAACAACCGCCTCAAGAACCTGCTGCAGCTCAAGACGCCCGACGTCATCATCCACAACGAAAAACGGATGCTGCAGGAGGCGGTCGACGCCCTGTTTGACAACGGCCGCCATGGCCGGCCCGTGACCGGCGCCGGCAACCGGCCGCTGAAATCCCTGAGCGACATGCTCAAGGGCAAGCAGGGTCGCTTCCGCCAGAATCTGCTCGGCAAGCGGGTCGACTACTCGGGCCGCTCAGTCATCGTCATCGGCCCGGAGCTCAAGCTCAATCAGTGCGGCCTGCCGAAGAAGATGGCCCTGGTGCTGTTCGAGCCGTTCATCATCCGCCGGCTGAAGGAGCTGGGTTTTGTCCACACCGTGCGCGGCGCCCGCAAGATGATCGAAAAGAAATCCCCCGAGGTGTGGGATATTCTGGAAGAGGTCACCAAGGGGCATCCCGTGCTGCTCAACCGGGCGCCGACGCTCCACCGTCTGTCGATCCAGGCGTTTGAGCCGATCCTGATTGAGGGCGAAGCCATCCGCATCCATCCGCTCGTCTGCACGGCGTACAATGCCGACTTTGACGGCGACCAGATGGCGGTGCACGTGCCGCTTTCCCTCGAGGCCATCATGGAGTGCAAGCTCCTGATGATGTCGACCAACAACATCTTCTCGCCTTCGAGCGGGAAGCCGATCCTGACGCCGTCGCAGGACATCGTGCTGGGTTCCTATTACCTCACGATCGAGCCGCGCAAAAAGCCGGCCAAGGATCAGCGCGTGCCGCTGCTTTCCGGCCTGCAGGAGGTGCTCTACGCGGAATTTGACGGTGCGCTGCGCAAGCACGACTGGGTCGACGTGCCGAATCCCGACTACGGCCGCACCACGGTCTACGGCAACAAGGACCGCAAGATCGTCCGCACGACCGTCGGCCGGGTCATTTTCAACCAGATCTGGCCGGCCAGCGTCGGTTTTGTGAATTTCGCGGTCGCCAAGTCCAAGCTGGGCGACCTGATTCTCAACACCTACAAGTCGGCCGGGGACGTGGCGACGGTCGAGACGCTCGACAAACTCAAGGAGCTTGGCTTCCAGACCGCCTTCAAGGCCGGCATCTCCATCGGCATCGACGACATGATCATCCCGGAGACGAAGAAGGATATCGTCGCCGAGACGCGCAAGAAGATCGCCGAGGTCGAGAGCCAGTTCAGCAAGGGCATCATCACCGAGGGCGAGCGGAAGAACAAGGTCATCGACCTTTGGACCGCCGCCACCGATCGGATCGCCAAGGAGGTCTTCGCCAAGCTGGATGCGAACGAGGGCAAGACGGAGGTCAACCCCGTGTACATCATGATGGACTCGGGCGCGCGCGGCAACCGCCAGCAGGTCCGCCAGCTGTGCGGCACCCGCGGCCTCATGGCCAAGCCCTCGGGCGAGATCATCGAACGCCCGATTCTCTCCTCCTTCCGCGAAGGGCTCACGGTGCTCGAGTATTTCAACTCGACCCACGGCGCCCGCAAGGGCCTCGCCGATACGGCACTCAAGACCGCCGACGCCGGCTACCTGACCCGCAAGCTGTGCGACGTCGCCATGGATGTCATCATCGCCGAGGACGATTGTGTCACGCGGGACGGCGTCTGGAAGAAGGCGATTTACGAGGGCGACGACGAGATCGTCGGCCTGCGCGAACGCATCATCGGCCGGTGTGCAACCGACGACATCGTCGACCCGCTGAATCCCTCCAACCTGCTGGTGCGTTCCGGCGACCTGATCTCCGAGGAGACCGCCCGCCGGATCGAGGACACCGGCATTGAGCGGGTCAAGGTCATGTCCCCCCTGACGTCGACCAGCCAGTACGGCATCGACGCCAAGTCTTACGGCATCAACCTTGCCACCAGCAAGCTCGCCAAGATCGGCGACTCCGTCGGCATCATCGCCGCGCAGTCGATCGGCGAACCCGGCACGCAGCTGACGATGCGGACCTTCCATATCGGCGGCGTGGCCAGCGGCGGGTTCAAGCAGCCCGAGATCCGCGTGCGGACCGCCGGAATCGTGCGCTACCACGGCCTCCGCATGGTGCAGACGGCCGACGGCGCCAGCATCGTGCTGAACAAGACCGGGACCATCCAGATTGTCGACGAGGAGGACAAGGAGCTCGAGACCTACAACATTGTCATCGGCTCGGTCATCACCGTGGGCGACGGCCAGAAGATCGACAAGGGGCAGGTCCTGGCACTGTGGGATCCCTACAACGTGCCGGTGCTTTCGGAAAAAGGCGGCGTGCTCACCTTCAAGGACATGATCCCCGGGGTCACCGTGAAGCGGGAGCTGGACGAGTCGACCGGCCGCATCGCGACGGTCGTCATCGAGCACAAGGAAGACCTCAACCCGCAGATCGAGGTGCGCGACGCCGCCGGCAAGGCCTCCGCCGCCTACTCGATTCCGGTCGGAGCCCAGATGGTCGTCAGCGAGGGCGACATCATCTCGCCCGGCGCGCTGCTCGCCAAGACGCCGCGGCAGGCCTCCAAGACGAAGGACATCACCGGCGGCCTCCCGCGCGTGGCCGAGTTGTTCGAGGCGCGCCGCCCGAAGGACGCGGCCGAGATGGCCCGGATCGACGGCGTGGTCAACTTCGAGGGCTCGATCCGCGGCAAACGCCGGCTGCTCGTGAAGAACGAGGAGACGGCCCAGGAAGAGGAGCACCTCATCCCGCACGGCAAGCACATCATCGTGCAGCCGGGCGACGTGGTGCACAAGGGCCAGCATCTCACCGATGGCGCGGCCGATCCGCACGAGATCCTCGAGATCCTCGGGCCGGCGGCGCTGTACGACTTCCTCATCTCGCAGGTGCAGGAGGTCTACCGGCTGCAGGGCGTGACGATCAACGACAAGCACATCGAGATCATCATCCGCCAGATGCTGCGCAAGGTGCGCATCACGGATCCGGGTGACAGCGAATGGTTCTGGGGCGAACAGGTGGACCGCGGGTCATTCCTCCGGGAAAACCAGCGGTTGGACAAGGCGGGCGGCAAACCCGCCGAGGCCGAGCCGATCCTGCTCGGCATCACCAAGGCCTCCCTCGAGACGGAAAGCTTCATTTCCGCCGCCTCGTTCCAGGAGACCACCCGCGTCCTCACCGACGCCTCCACGCTCGGCAAGGTCGATCTGCTCAAGGGCTTCAAGGAAAATGTGATCATGGGCCATCTGATTCCGGCGGGCACCGGCCTGCCGAAATACAAGAACCTCAGGATCACGCTGCCCTTTGGCGCCGAGATGCCGCCGATCGAGGAGCCGAAGGTTGCCACGGAAGCGAGCTAAACCGACCTCGACTGCCGGCGCAGCGGACGCTGCGATGGCGGTGATCGGTCATGGAAAGCCGCGGATCCAAGACCCGCGGCTTTTTGCTGGAGGCAGCCCGAAAAGTCGGTTGATCCTCGATTCTGCGGCGCATCCGTAGGGGCGCGAACTTGTCGCGCCCTTCGAGAATGGGCGCAGCAAGCCTGCGCCCCTACGGTTCTTGCCGGACTTTTCGGCTAGCCGCTCAGAATCTCAACCGGGCGTTGGTTTGGCCGCAGTGCGGGCAGGCGGCGGTCCCGCTCCGGGACTTGGCGACGTACAGCTGGCCGCAGCGGATGCAGTGAAACGTCAGCTTCCGCCGCTCGGCCTCGAAGAGCGCGTGATCCCGGCGATCATAATAAATCCAGACGCCGAAAAAAAACACGAGGACGAGCAGGCAATAAACGACGGTGCCGACGATAAGATCCATGTTCGAAAACGGCCGCAAGCACCAGCCTCGGCTTTTTCGCCCCGGCCCGGCAAGGACAAAGCTGGACAGGGAGGGGAACGCGTAAAGTGGAAAGATGCAGCCTAGAACTGCACCTGCTGCTGCGTCCCGCTGTAGGGCACCGCCTGGTCCGCCCTTGGGGTGTCTTCAATTCCCACCCCGTGATCGGGACCGACCACGACCACGTTGAAGCGGCGGCGCGCCGGCATCCCGGGATAGGAGCCTCTTCTCTCGGAGATCAAGAGCTGGCGCTTCCCCTCGTTCCAATGGAAGGCGACGGTCGCGTAGGCTCCCTTCTCGTAGTCGTAGGTGTCATTCTCGTCCTCGTAGAGAACGAAGTCGCCGTCGGCTCCCGGGTAGATGCGAAGCTCGATCGGGTCGGCCGGTTTTTCCGCGGCATACTGGAGGAACGGTCCCAGCGGCAGGATGGAGCCGGCGCGGACCAGCAGCGGGATCTTGTCGATGGGGGCGTCGGCTTCGATGGTCCGGCCGCCCGGGGTCGTGCGTCCGGTCCAGAAGTCCGTCCAAGCGGTGTGGGCGGGCAGATAAACCGGCCTGGTCTGTGGCCGCACTTCCTTGATCTTCTCTTTCGCCAGGATCGACGGGGCCTTCCAGAGCAACTGGGCCTTGAAGGCGCCGAGGACGGAATTCGACGTCTCGAACTTGATCGGGTATTCCTTGCCCGCCTGCAGTTCGATCGGAACCGTGTAGGCTTCAGTCGACTCATAATTGTAGGCCAATTCCTTGCCGTCGATCCACAGATGCCTGGGGCCGAAGCTCTTGACATGGAAGCGGTGCAGGCCGGTTTCGGTGGGAATCAGGATTCCTTCAAACTGCATGGAAAACTTGGGCTGCGTGATGAACGACGGCCAGCCGGTGTACCAAAACAGGTCAATGGTCGGCTCGACGCGCTGGCAGACCGGCGTGCCCCACGTGTCATCATTGAAATAGGTGACCGCCAGGCCAGGCTGGCCACCCAGGGTTTTGAAATGGTCGCCGGACACCGGGATGCTCGGCTCGGGCGGGCGGTGCAGCATGTATTCGGTGACTGGTGACACCAGGAGCGCCGGACCGAACATGAACTGGTCATCGATGGAGAATGTCTTGCGATCGGCGGGAAAATCCATCGGCAGGCCCCGCATGATCGTGGAACCCTCGCTGGTGACCTTCCAGGCCAGGGAATAGAGGTAGGGCATCAGCCGGTAGCGCAGCTGGTCGAACTTCACGAGGACGTCGGTGAACGGACCGAACTCCCAGATCTCGCGCGGCGTCTCCGAACCGTGGGAGCGGAAGATCGGGCTGAACGCCCCGAGCTGGAACATGCGCGTGTAGAGTTCCTGGTAGGCGGGATCCTTGCCGCCGTCGCAGAAGACGCCGCCGTAGCTGCCCAGAACGAAGGCCCCGATGTCGAAGGTCCAGTAAGGGACGCCGGACATGCTGTGGTTCAGTCCCGCGGAGATCTGCCGCCGGTAGATCCGCCAGCTGGCTCCGATGTCGCCGGTCCAGGTGGTGGCCGCCGCCCGCTGCTGGCCGGCAAACACCGACCGGGTGAGGATGTAGACGCGTTTGGCGGGGGTTTCCCGGCGTTGGCTGGTGTAGACGGCCTCCGTCGACAGCAACGGGTAGGTGTTGAGATACCGGGCGAAGGAACCCAGGTAGTTGGTCCCCGTCCGTTTCATCTCGTATTCCTGCGATTCCTTGGTCTGGGCGTTCACGATGTCCGGTTCCGTCGAGTCCATCCACCATCCGTCGAGTCCCTTGGAGAAGAAGC
>Ga0074045_10005368_pt1 | contig 11217 bp, 6 predicted proteins | sample BogForMeECP23OM2_FD_94442 | JGI IMG/M metagenome (GOLD analysis project Ga0074045, IMG submission 94442) | Bog forest soil microbial communities from Calvert Island, British Columbia, Canada - Bog Forest MetaG ECP23OM2 | ecosystem: Environmental > Terrestrial > Soil > Wetlands ...
GTGGAGGCGCTCAGCACCGAGATTCGCGCCCGCATGAAGACCGAGCAATCGGTCCAGAAAACCCTCAAGTACGGCAAGCGCCTGCGCGTGGTCGAATCCTTCCGCAAGTCGGGCAACAAGCCCGAGTGGATGATTCTCGACGTGATCCCGGTTCTTCCGCCGGAACTCCGTCCGCTCGTTCCTCTGGATGGCGGCCGCTTTGCCACTTCCGACCTTAACGATTTGTATCGCCGCGTCATCAACCGCAACAACCGGTTGAAGAAGCTCATGGAACTCCGTGCGCCTGACGTCATCGTGCGCAACGAAAAGCGCATGCTGCAGGAAGCCGTCGACGCCCTGTTTGACAATGGCCGCCGTGGCCGCGTTCTTCGCGGAACCAACAACCGCCCGCTCAAGTCCCTGAGCGATACGCTCAAGGGCAAGCAAGGCCGTTTCCGCCAGAACCTCCTCGGCAAGCGCGTCGACTATTCCGGCCGCTCCGTTATCGTCGTCGGCCCCGAACTCAAGCTCAACCAGTGCGGTTTGCCCAAGAAGATGGCGCTGGAGCTCTTCAAGCCCTTCATCTATCACAAGCTCGAAGCCCAGGGTCACTGCACCACAATCAAGCAGGCCAAGGAAATGGTCGAGCAGCAGGAACCGGTCGTGTGGGACATCCTCGAGGATGTCATCCGCGAGCATCCCGTGCTCCTGAACCGCGCGCCCACCCTTCACCGTCTCGGCATTCAGGCCTTCGAACCGACACTCGTCGAAGGCAAAGCCATCCGCATTCACCCGCTCGTCTGCACCGCATTCAACGCGGACTTTGACGGTGACCAGATGGCCGTGCACATTCCGCTTTCGCCGGAATCCCAGGTCGAAGCGTCCGTGCTGATGCTCAGCTCGCGTAACATTCTCTCGCCCGCGCACGGTCTGCCTCTTGCCGTCCCGTCGCAGGACATGGTTCTCGGTCTCTATTACCTGACCAAGTCCAAGCCCGGCGCCAAGGGCGAAGGCCGCGTATTCGGCTCGCCCGAGGACGTTACGCTCGCCCTCGAAGCAGGTGAAGTCGAACTACTGACCCCCATTCGCCTGCGCTACACCGGGGAAGTCATCGACCTCACCACCGCTTACGACAATCAGGACGTAACACACACTGAATCGGTGCAGATGCAGCGCCAGTTCATTCAGACCACCGTTGGCCGCGTCATTCTGAACTCCAACTTGCCCAAGCACATGCCGTACATCAATGGCTTGCTCAAGAAAAAGGGCGTTCAGCAACTGGTCTATTACGCTTACTTGCGCTTTGGCCTCGAGGGCACCGTCGTCCTTCTCGATCACCTCAAGGCCCTGGGCTTCGCCTACGCCACAAAATCCGGCATCTCCATCGGCATCGATGACATGCTCATCCCCAGCGACAAGTACAAGCTCGTCGAAAACGCCGAAAAGGAAGTGGTCAAGGTTCAGCAGCAATACCTCGACGGCGCCATCACCAACGGCGAACGCTACAACAAGGTCATCGCCATCTGGGGCGACGTTACCGAAAAAGTTGCCGACGAAATGTTCAAGGCCCTCGAAAATCAGGACCGTGAAGGCATCATCAACCCCGTCTACATCATGGCGGACTCCGGCGCTCGCGGTTCCAAACAGCAGATCCGTCAGCTTTCCGGTATGCGCGGTTTGATGGCTAAACCTTCCGGCGAAGTCATCGAGACCCCCATTACCTCCAACTTCCGCGAAGGCCTCACCGTGTTGCAGTACTTCATCTCCACTCACGGTGCTCGTAAAGGTCTGGCGGACACCGCGTTGAAGACCGCTGACTCCGGCTACCTCACTCGTCGTCTCGTCGACGTGGCTCAGGACGTCATCATCAATGAGCCCGACTGCGGCACTTCCGACGGGATTTACGTCGAACCCATCATCGAAGCCGGCGTCGAAGTTGAACCGTTGCGCGACCGCGTTGTGGGCCGCGTTTCGCTCGAGCGCATTAAGGACTTCGAAGGCAGTGTCATCGTTGAGGTCAACCAGGAAATCACCGAAGAACTCGCCAACGCCATTCAGGCCGCGGGTATCGAACGGGTCCGCATCCGCTCCGTTCTCACCTGCGAATCGCGTCGCGGAGTTTGCGCCCTTTGCTACGGACGCAACCTCGCTACCGGCCGCATGGTCGAACTCGGCGAAGCGGTCGGCGTCATCGCCGCTCAGTCCATCGGCGAACCTGGCACGCAGCTCACCATGCGTACCTTCCACATCGGTGGCGCGGCTACCCGCGTCAGCGAGCGTTCCACTCTCGAAGCCAAGAACGCTGGCGTCGTGAAGTTCGTCGACCTGCGCCACGTTGCCGGCCGCGGCGGCGCTCCGATTGCCATGAACCGCTCGGGCCTCATCGCCATCGTAGACGAGAAGGGCCGCGAAAAAGAACGCTACCACGTGGTTTACGGAGCTCGCCTCCGTGTGAACGACGGCGACTCCGTTACTCAAGGGCAGATCCTTGCCGAATGGGATCCCTTCACCTTCTCGATCCTGACCGAAACTGCAGGCTCGGTGAAGTTTGACGATCTGCGTCCCGGCCTCACCATCGAGGAACAAGTCGATGAAGTTACCGGTCTATCGCAGCTCGTTGTCACGCTTCCTCCGGGCGATGAAAAGCATCAGCCCGCCATCTTGATCCGCGATTCTTCTGGCAAGGTCCGCAAGAAGTACCTCATGCCGTCTCGCGCTCACTTGATGGTCCAGGATGGTGATGAAGTCCAGGCCGGCGACGTTCTCGCGAAGATCCCGCGCGAAACCACCAAGACCAAGGACATCACCGGCGGTCTGCCTCGCGTCGTTGAACTCTTCGAGACCCGCAAGCCCAAGGATCCCGCGGTCATCAGCGAGATCGATGGTACCGTCCGTTACGGCGAAATCAGCAAGGGCATGCGCAAGATCTACGTCGAAAGCGACGATGGCAAGACTTCCAAGGAATACGCCATTCCGCGCGGCGTCCACATCAACGTGCAGGAAGGCGAGCACGTCCGCGCCGGTGAGGCGCTCATCGACGGGCCGCTCAACCTCCACGACCTGCTTGCGGTTCTGGGCGAGAAATACACCCAGGCTTACCTCGTCAACGCCATTCAAGAGGTCTACCGCCTCCAGGGCGTCAACATCAACGACAAGCACATCGAGACCATCTCCCGTCAGATGATGCGTTGGGTGAAGGTCGAAGACGTCGGCGACACCACCTTCCTCCTCGAGGAGCAAGTGGACAAGTTCCGCTTCCGCGAGGAGAACGACCGGGTCATCGCCGAAGGTGGCCGCCCCGCTACGGGCCGTCCCCTGCTCCTCGGCATCACCAAGGCCTCGCTTTCGACCGATTCCTTTATCTCGGCCGCGAGCTTCCAGGAGACCACGCGCGTCCTCACCGAAGCCGCTGTTGCCGGCAAGGTGGACTACCTCCGTGGCCTCAAGGAAAACGTCATCATGGGCCGCCTCATCCCTGCTGGGACCGGCTTGGAACACTACCGCAGCCTGCAGTTGCTTACGGAAATGCCGGCTCCGGCGCCCGTAGAGGAGCTCCCCGAAGCTTCCGAATTCGCGGCTGCCGACGATGCCGCCGGTCTCGACTTCCTTGGCAACAAGGATGCCGACGAAGCAGCTGATGCAGCCACGGAAGGCCAGGATTAACACTCTCTCGGGCGGATACCGCCCGGGAAATTCCAGACGGCGTCCCGGTCAATTCGGGACGCCGTTTTTCTTTTCTAGTGTCCAATCGTACAGGTATGCCTCAGGTCGCATGTCGCGCGTCCAGCCTTGCTGAGCACACCGCCGTGTTCTTATGATGGATGAGAGAAATCAGACTACCTAGCTACGTTCCTGCGGTTTGTGAAAACTCGTGAACGGCCAGCACAATTCTGCCGGCGATTCCGGGGCTCCTCAGCAGAGAGATCCCCGCACCGGGGCAGAAGCTCGCTTGGAAAAATTCGAGAAGCGCCAGACTGAACTGTGGCGCCTCACTTTCTTCCTCCTCCTGATTATCACGATCGTGTTTGCCTGGTTTGCCTGGGGCAGCCTCAGAACCCAAAAATCCCACATGGAGGCCTTGGCGTATTCCCTCGGCCTGGTTGTTCTGGTGGTCCTCTTCGGCGCGCACATCTGGAAAAAAACGCAGGAGATCGCCGAATTGAAAGGCCTGGTGCGCGGCCTCGATCAGAAGGAAGCTGGGCTGCCCAGCGATCGTCAGCTCGATCAGCTGTTCCAGATGATTTCCCGGTCGCAGCAGGGCTTCCGCGACCTTATCGACTCGTTCGACGACATCCTTCTGGCTCTCAGCCTCGACGGCGAGATCCGTGCCGCCAATCGCAGTTTCTCTGAACTCCTCGACAGACCCTTCCAGAAAATCATCGGTCGCTCGCTCACTGAATTGGTCGAAGACGAAGGTGCGGGCGACGACGCGAAACAATCCTTGGCCCGCGGCATGGTCAAGTTTCTCGAGAAGCGGCACTGGACCGGTGTGGTTCACATCCGCCTTAAGGATCGCGGCACCACTCACTACTTTGAATGCGTGGCTCATGCCATGCTGCGCGATGACAAGGTGCATGGCCTCACCGTCCTCGCTCGCGATATCACCTCCCTGCGCCGCAATGAAGCTCGTTTTACCGAACTGTTCGAGACCCTTCAGGAAGGCATCTACATCGTCACTCCCGAAGATCGCGTTCTCGAAGTCAATCCGGCTCTGGTGCGCATGCTCGGCTATGCTACCAAGGAAGAGCTCCTTGGAAAAAAGGTCACCGAGGTGTTTGTCGACGAAACGCAAAGAGCCGATATCGTCCGCGAAGTGAACCGTCAGCCCGCGCCGGTGGGCCGCGAAATCACCCTGCGTAAGAAGAACGGCCAACCCCTTGTCTGCTTGAACACTGCCACCGCCATCCGTGACACCAGCGGCAAGATCATCCGCTATCAAGGGGCTTTGGTGGACATCACCGAGCGCCGGGAAATCGAGAAACGCCTGTACAAAGAACAGGAGTTTGCCCGTCGCTTGGTCGATAGCTTCCCTGACCTCATTTTCGTCGTCGATACCCAGAAGCGTTACACCTATGTCAGCCCCAGAGTTCCGGAAGTCATGGGCTATGAACCTAGCGAATGCGTCGGCATGGTTTTTGGAGATCGCACTCATCCGGACGAGCGCGGCGCCGTCCTTGGCATATTTGAGGACCTGCTCAAGCAGCGACGCAACTTCGCTTCCATCGAGATCCAGGTCAAGCACAAGCTGGGTGAATGGCGTCGCTTGAAGTGCAATTTCAGCCCACTCTTCGACGAAAACAACACAATTGACGGCGTAGTCATTTCCGGCCGCGACGTTACCGAGGTCAAGCGCCTCGAAGAGCAACTCATTCAGGCCGAAAAACTCGCCGCCATGGGTCAGATGCTCGCTGGCGTTGCACACGAGCTCAACAATCCACTCACCGCCATCCTCGGCGTCAGCGAACTCCTGCGCGACCGGCAGGGAATTGACGATGCCACTAAACGCCAGTTAGAAATGACCCACCGCCAGGCCCGCCGTGCCGCCCGCATTGTCCAGAACCTGCTCGAATTTTCGCGCCCAGCCTCGCCGCAGAAGAAATTGCTCGATCTCAACAATGTCCTCGAACGCACCTTGCAGCTTCACGAACATTCCCTGAAGCGCAACAACGTCGCGGCCGATTTCCACCAGCAGCCTGAGCTTCCTTATATCGTTGGCGATGCCAACCAGCTCATCCAGGTATTTCTCAACCTCATCAGCAACGCGGAGCACGCCATCAAGGAAGTCCGCACCGCGGGCCACATCCGCGTTCGCCTTGGCCAGGCCTTCAATCGCGTCTATGCCACGGTCCAGGACGATGGCGTTGGCATCAAGCCGGAAGCCCTGCCTCGTCTTTTCGATCCTTTCTTCACCACCAAAAGGCCTGGCGGCGGTACGGGCTTGGGCCTCAGTATCTGCATGTCCATCGTTCGCGAACACGGCGGCAACATTGAAGTCGAAAGCCTCCCCGGTGGTGGCGCTTCCTTTACCGTCTACCTTCCCGTCGCCCTTCAGGAGCGCGGCCGCAACCTTCCACGCGATCTCGATACCTCCAGCAGCGAATGGATCCCACCTTCGCTGGACTTGCTGCAGCATCGCACTGTCCTCGTCCTCGACGACGAAGAGAGCATCCGCATGCTTCTCTCGGAAGGGCTTGCCGCTCACGGCCTCAAGGTGGATTCCGCCGGCACCGCCGAGCAGGCCCTCAGCCTCGTCCTCGGCCGCAAGTACGACGTCCTGTTGTGCGATTTGAACCTCTCCGTGCCCGGGCCCAATGGCGATGGCCGCAACGTTGCCGAACGCCTCGTGGTAGCCGCAGGCGCTAACAAGCCCGAAGTCATTTTCATGTCTGGAGAACTGGGTGGCGAAGAGACCCCAACGAAACCAGATTCCGCCCGCTGGCTGCAAAAGCCCTTCCGTATTTCCGATGTTCTGAATCTTTTGGTGGATTATTTCAGCCACATTCCCACCGGTTCCAACCGCCGCTAACCTGTGGGGTTCTTGCAGCGACCTGTTTGTTGTGGGGTTATTTTTGCAGGGACCACCTTCTTAGGCGGTCCGCCAACACTAATGCTGGCCGCGGCGTTGGCTGACTCTTGCCTGTCGCCCTAACTCGCTGCTTACTTCTTCGCCGCCGGTGCCGCCGCATCCACCCCAAAATCCCAGACGAATAGATTCAACCCGTCCGGCAACATTTCCGCCAGCACGTATTCGCCGGGTGTCAGCGGTTCGCTCAGCGTAAATCGATACACGTTCTTCGCCACATCCCACTGCTGAATGGAAATCAAGTTCCTGTTCACGGACATTTCCTCGCCAAATAATGTCCCTATTGATTCGATTTCCCGCGAGTTCCGCCCCACTTTCACCCGGAGCAGTTCCACTTCCGGACCGGATTCTCCTGGCCGGCTGCTCCGCTGTATCTTTGAATCGATTTCCGGGTCAAACGGCGGTTCGCGCAGGAAGAACTCCGGCGTGATATTTCGCAGCCGCACCGTTGCGTGAGCTCCGGTCAGCAGAACGGTCTTCTTTCCTGGGACGATCGGCACCACCACTTGCCCCGCCGTCCTCAATATGCTTGATTTCGTCCGCGTCCCCACCTGATCCAGCACCCGCACGGACTTGCCTTCCAGCACAAACATCCCTTCGCCCTCGGGAAGAAACACTCCTCCTCCCACCTGCAGGCTGGCGTCGATGTCCGTCACGTTGTCCATGCGTTTTGCTTCTTCTTGTTTGTGTATTTTTTCAACTTCCGCAGCTGACGATTTCTCCGCCTCGCTTGCGGCTTTGGCAGTAGCGTCCCAATCCACCAGTGACGTGGGAATTTCCTCCCAATCCCCGCGCTCCATGCTGAAATACCGCACGCGGTCCCCGTTTCGTTGGTATTCCCTCACCACTTGGAAGGTGCCGTCCTTCAGAACCAACTTTATTCCACGCGGCAATACCGGCACTCCGCTTTCTTTTGAAGAAGTTGTGGGTTCTTGGGAGGAAGGGGAGGTCGCAGAGCCGACGGGCGCGCAAAACGCCACCAACAGACCCAGCGTGGAGATAAGCCAACACAACGCGGGATGTTTGCACGCGTTCATAGCGACCCGGGATGGCGCGCCGCAACAGATTTCACACGCGCTTCCCTCAATTCAGAATAGCGCTGGGGCAGACGCCGCTGCAAGCGGACTTGGGAAGCAAAGGGAAGCAAAGGGATGATTAGGCTGGGAGGGTAGGGGATAAATGTAGCGATTCTTCCGCGACGATCGCGCTGCTTAGTGCGTGCAACGGGGAAACAACGTCGTCAGAACCATCAGGTCCGACAGCGTAAACAGCCACTGGTCCGCTTGCGCGCCCGCAGCTTCCGCTGCTCGCGCGATGAAGCCCAGATGACGGCTCCGCGCGAAATTGTGCAGATGATCCACGCAGATTCCCGTCAGGCTTGCTACTTCCGAGTCGGTAAAGATTTTCTGGCTTGACTTGACCTTAACCACTTTGTCCTCTCGATATCTCCGCCGCCCGCGATTTACCCTCTCGCTGGTGAGATGCTTCTCGCAGGATAGGAGATGCAAATACACAGAGCAATAGTCGTTCCGTTTGGAACGCTACTAAACGAATTCTCTAGTACTTTTTCGATTTGCCCCTAAATCCCCACGTTTTCCACAGTTTCGGGGCCTTCTTTGCGTTTCATTCCTACCTGTCACAATTAACAGGGGGTATGCAAAAACGTACCTCTTTTAGGCACTTTCTACAGCTTTTGGGAGACTTGCGGTTATTTCTCTCATTTGTTTCGTATGCCGTATCTCGTGGCTGGCTATCATCTCGAACCATTCATACCCGTTTAACATTCCCAAAAATGGGTGTGGCCAGCAATAGGCGCTCAAATCCCGCTTCGATGTTTCGTCCAAAAATGCCAAAGTTCGTTCGCGCGCCGCTCGCAATGCTCCTAGCATTTCTTCCTTGGTGCTTATCAGACTGGGATCTAACGCAATCGGCGATTTGCGCCGGACGATCCTGCTTTCCACCAGCCACATTGGGAAATGAAATCGTTTCAGGAACGGGATCGGTTTCGGGATTTTTTGCGTGACTCGGTCCGCGCTGCCGATGATCGCTCGCTCCACCATCACCAGATGCGCCACCAGCTCTGCCGCAGACCATTCGTCTGCCTTCGGCTTTATCTTCCACTGCTCCGCTGGCACGGAGTCTGCTGCCCGTATAAAATCCGTCTGGGCGCAACTCAGCTTTTCAAGAATGGGAACGAGGGGCCGCACGCTCCTACTCTATCAGGAACTCCAATCTTGCATTTTCCAGCCGGCTTGAAAGTAAGCTGCGTGAGCGCATCAGTTCAAATTGCAATAGGGGACTCAGACTGTCGCGCCGCCAGCCTGTTCAAACGCATGCGCCAATTGCAGAACGCGTGCTTCCCCGAATGCCGGCCCGAAAATTTGCAGCCCCACCGGCAGCTTGCCTGCTATTCGGCCGCAGGGGACGGAGATCCCGGGAAGCCCCGCCAGCGATCCAGTAACTGTATAAATATCAGCAAGATACATCTGCAAAGGGTCGTTCACCCGTTCCCCCAGCCGGAACGGTGGCACGGGCGAGGTCGGCGTCACGATCGCGTCGACTTTCTCGAAAGCCTTGCGAAAATCATGCGCGATCAACGCTCGCACTTTCTGCCCCTTTAAATAGTACGCATCGTAGTACCCTGCCGAGAGCACATACGTTCCCAGCACAATCCTGCGCTTCACTTCCGAGCCGAATCCCGCTCCCCGCGTCTTGCGGTACATCGCAATCAGCGTGTCGCCTTCCACGCGCGGCCCGAAGCGTACGCCATCGTAGCGAGCCAGATTCGAACTCGCCTCCGCCGTCGCGATAATGTAATACGTGGCGATCGCGTAGTCCGTATGCGGCATCTCGATGTCCACGATTTCGCACCCGAGCTTTTTGTACAACTCGATCCCCGCCGCGATCTTTTTCCGCACTCCTTCGTCCATTCCTGCGGCGAAATATTGCTTCGAGATGCCGATGCGCAGTCCCTTCACCGGTTTGTTCAGTGCTGCCGAATAATCTTCCACCGGAGTCGTTGTCGAGGTGGAATCCTGCGGATCGCGCCCCGCAATAATCTGCAGCACTTTGGCCACATCCGCCACTGTCCGCGCAAACGGCCCGATGCGGTCTAGCGACGACGCGAACGCGATCAGCCCGTAACGCGACACGCGCCCGTAACTTCCCATCATGGCCGGTATCCCGCAAAAGCCCCCCGGCTGGCGAATCGATCCACCCGTGTCTGTGCCCAGCGCCGCCACCGCCAAATCCGCTGCCACGACGGCCGCCGATCCGCCACTGGACCCTCCGGGAACGCAGCCCGGTGCCACTGGATTCTGCACCGGTCCATACGCGGAGTTTTCGTTGGAGCTGCCCATCGCAAATTCGTCGCAATTCGTTTTGCCTAGAATCACGGCCCCGGCCGCTTCCAACCGCAACACCGCAGTCGCATCGTATGGCGGAATATAGTTGCTCAGAATTTTCGACCCGCACGTGGTGCGAACTTCCCGCGTGCTGATCACATCCTTTATGGCGATTGGCACACCCGCCAGCGGCGGCAAAGGCTTGCCCGCGGCTAGCAAGGCGTCGATGCGATCCGCTTGCGCGTAAGCCCGCCTTTCGCAAAGCGTCAGAAACGCATTCAGCTTGCTGTTCTGCCCGGCAATCCGCCGGTAATACTCGGCCGCCATCTCCCGCGCAGAAGTTTTCTTCCCGGCAATCGCCTCGCGCACCGAGCTTATCGTCCAATTCTTACTCATCGCTCGATCACCTTCGGCACACGAAAGTACGGCGGCTCGGCATCCGGCGCCTGTTTCAAAACGTCCTCCGCGACCGCACTTGGAACAACCAGGTCTTCCCGCAACGTCGCGTCAGCCGTCTGGTCGTCGCTCAGAACCTGCGCCATCGGCTCCACTTTGCTGGTGTCCAATTCGTTCAGCTTGCCGATGTACTCCAGAATTTCATCAATTTGTGCACGATAGGTTTCCAGTTCCGCTTCGCTCAGGTCCAGATACGCGAGATCGGCGACGCGCAATACATCTTCTCGTGAGATTTTCATAGTGGTGTCTTAATTGCTCATTTTTAACTGGTGCGAGACGCCTCAAGTTTACCATAGCGGCGATTTGCTCCATTTCGCGAGCCTCCTCGCCGCATCCGCGCTCTGCCGCATCGATCTTATGGTTTGGACTGAGACCATCCTCATCCTCTGCTTCGCCGCTTTCTTTGCTCAAAGCGGCGACAGGACTCCCGTTCCGGTCACTAAGCAAACGGAAGAACTTGCCCTGAAAGCGCGCCGCGAAGGGCAAGTTGGTCCACAGATTCCCATCCCACCAGATCTCTTCGCCAAGGTTAACTGAAAACATTTCCGTCTATCCCACCATCTGCGATGCCCCGCATCGCGCTTCTTTGCGCGTCTACCGTCTTCCCCACGAGTACAAAGGGCCGGAAACGTTTGCCGTTCAGGGCCGCGGCTATTGTTATTGTTCCTGGGCAGGAAACTGCCGCTTCTGGGTTTACCGCAAGCACAGAAGCAAATACGAGAAGCTTTTTGAAGCGCATGTTCACCCTGAAAGAATGAGGGTCTCCGAAGAGAAATCCCCAGAGTTTTAGCGGGGTTTGCGGCGCTCTTGCAGTTTTTTGCGCGTGTCTACACGCACCTTCACATTGGGCAGAAC
>Ga0074045_10005370_pt1 | contig 11216 bp, 8 predicted proteins | sample BogForMeECP23OM2_FD_94442 | JGI IMG/M metagenome (GOLD analysis project Ga0074045, IMG submission 94442) | Bog forest soil microbial communities from Calvert Island, British Columbia, Canada - Bog Forest MetaG ECP23OM2 | ecosystem: Environmental > Terrestrial > Soil > Wetlands ...
AATAAGCTGGTGGGTATACTGACGAACAGGGACATGCGGTTTGAAACTGATTTCAGCAAGAAAGTGTCGGATATTATGACAAAAGACCGGCTTATTACCGGCCCTGTCGGCACTACTCTGGAAGAGGCGAAAAAACTGCTGCATGAATACAAAATTGAAAAACTGCCCATTGTTGATGATGAGTTTAATTTAAAAGGTCTTATCACAATCAAGGATATTGAGAAAATAAAGAAATACCCCCTTGCGTGCAAAGATCATATGGGAAGGCTGAGGGTCGGCGCTGCTATAGGCATAGGAGAGGAGGCCCTGCACCGGGCCGAACTCCTTGTCAGGGCAGGAGTCGATATCCTCGCTATTGACACCGCGCACGGACATTCCAGGGCGGTGATCAGCACTCTTAAGGAAATAAAAAAGAAACTTGATATAGATATTATTGCGGGGAATGTTGCTGTTGCGGATGGCGCCCTGGATCTGATAAAGGCCGGGGCCGATGCTGTAAAAGTCGGGATAGGACCGGGTTCTATCTGCACTACGAGGATAGTGGCGGGCGCCGGGGTTCCACAGCTTACTGCCATAAGGAACTGCTATGAAGCCGCATCCGGGTCAGGCATCCCGATTATTGCAGATGGCGGCATTAAATATTCAGGCGACGTAACAAAGGCGATTGCTGCCGGCGCCCACTGTATTATGATAGGCAGCCTTTTTGCCGGAACCGAAGAATCGCCCGGAGAGATTATACTCTTTCAGGGCAGAAGCTACAAAGTGTACAGAGGAATGGGCTCCCTCGGTGCTATGGAACAGGGAGCGAAGGACAGGTACGGCCAGCAAGGCGTGGAGAAGGAAAAGCTTGTGCCCGAAGGCGTGGAAGGCAGGGTGCCTTATAAAGGGCCTGTTGCAGAAAGCATGCGTCAATTGACAGGAGGTCTCCGCTCCGGCATGGGATACACCGGATGCTCGACACTCGAAGAATTGGCAAAGAAAGCCAAATTTATACGCATTACCAACGCGGGCTGGAGAGAGAGCCATGTCCACGATGTCGTCATTACTAAAGAAGCTACCAATTACAGGATAGAACAATAAAGAACGTGAGACGTTAGTCGTGAAAGGAGAGGAGTGGATTTTTTTTTGAAATTGCATGATGTCACACGATTCACGCTTCACGACTCACGTTTCGCGACTCACGACTCACCTCTCACGTCTTGCGATTCACGACTCACGATTCACGTCTCACGGGTTCTATGATACAGGATGATAAAATCTTAGTCCTCGATTTCGGTTCTCAATATACTCAGCTTATAGCGAGAAGGATACGGGAAGCAAGAGTATATTCAGAGATATTGCCCTTTAATGCTTCCATTGACAAGATACGTTCCTTCAAGCCTAAAGGCATCGTTCTGTCGGGAGGACCTGCCAGCGTATATGACAGCGGTGCGCCTGTTCCTGATATGGAGATATTCAGGCTCGGTGTCCCGCTTCTTGGTGTGTGCTACGGCATGCAGTTGATGGCTCATCTTCTGGGAGGTAAAGTGGCCGGGGCTGAAAAGAGGGAATACGGCAAAGCTGAATTTATAGTTGATGACAATACCGACCTTTTCAGGGGACTGACGCAGAAATCGAAAGTGTGGATGAGCCACGGAGACAGGATAGAGCTTTTGCCGGAAGGTTTTTCCATTGCAGGACATACCGATAATTCTCCTGTTGCCGCAATGTCGGATAATGACAGGAAGCTTTACGCCCTGCAGTTTCATCCCGAGGTGGTTCACACGGACCAGGGGGCAGAAATACTGAGGAATTTTGTTCATACTATTTGCGGATGCAGGCCCACATGGGCCATGTCGTCCTTCATACAATGGGCGGTAGCCGATATACGCTCGACCGTTGACGGCAAACAAGTGGTCTGCGCTTTGAGCGGCGGTGTTGATTCCTCTGTTGTTGCGCTTCTGGTCCATAAGGCAATTGGCGGCAGCCTTACCTGTATATTTGTCGATAACGGTCTTCTGAGGAAAGGTGAAGCGGAGAAAGTGAGGAAGACCTTTGAGGATAATTTTCATATAAGGCTTGATTATGTCGATGCGCGCGTCAGATTCCTTGAAAAGCTTGCAGGTGTTAAGGAGCCTGAGAAGAAGAGAAAAATTATAGGCAATGAGTTTATTTCTGTTTTTGAAGAGGAGTCAGGAAAGATAAAAGATGCAGAATATCTGGCGCAGGGAACGCTTTACCCGGATGTAATTGAAAGCGTTTCATTCAAGGGACCTTCTGCTGTCATTAAAAGCCATCATAATGTGGGCGGGCTTCCTGAAGTGATGAAGTTAAAACTTATTGAGCCGCTGAGGGAGCTTTTCAAGGACGAGGTGCGTGTCCTGGGTGAGGAACTCGGTCTTCCCGGGGAGATCTGCCGGCGTCATCCTTTCCCCGGTCCGGGGCTTGCTATAAGGTGCATAGGTGAGGTAACTGCAGAGGACCTTGCCATACTCAGAGAATCAGACGCTATCGTCCTCGAGGAAATAAAGACGGCGGGATTATACCGGGAACTCTGGCAGGCATTCGCTGTGCTCCTTCCGATAAAAAGCGTAGGTGTCATGGGCGATGAAAGAACGTACGAACGTGTCATAGCGGTCAGGGCGGTTACCAGTCTCGACGGAATGACTGCAGACTGGGCCAGGATGCCTTCAGAGACACTTGAGAAAATATCAAACAGGATCATAAATGAAGTTAAGGGAGTCAACAGGGTGGTTTACGATATAACATCAAAACCGCCGGGCACAATTGAGTGGGAGTGAATGGACATTGATGCATACATAAAAGAGAAGAAGGCACTTGTAGATGGGTTTCTGGAGAGATATTTTTCCAGGACTCTTGTGCCGGAGACTTTAAAGCAATCAATGACCTATTCGCTTTCAGCCGGTGGAAAGAGGATCAGGCCTGTTCTCTGTCTCGCCGCTTATGAGGCTTGCGGCGGGAATTCGAATGAAGTGGTCCCTTATGCGGTAGCGTTCGAACTGGTTCATACCTACTCATTGATCCACGATGACCTGCCGGCTATGGACGACGATGACCTGAGACGGGGGAAACCTACCAACCACATAGTTTTCGGTGAAGGCATGGCTGTCCTTGCCGGCGACGCACTTTTGACAGAGGCATTTTATCTGCTTTCAGGCAAGGCCTGTTTTGGTGAAGGGGGAGGCAGGGTTCCAGAATCTGCAGTAATAAAGACCATTCATGAACTTGCCGGTGGAGTTGGTATGTATGGCATGGTGGGCGGCCAGGCCCAGGACCTGCTTGCAGAAAATCAGGAGCCCGATCCTGAAACGCTTCATTTTATTCATCGATGCAAAACCGCAGCTCTTATAACCGCAGCGGTAAAGGCCGGCGGAATTCTGGCCTGTTGCAGCGACGGAATGCTGGCCTCTCTTGAAAGCTATGGGCAGAACACGGGATTTGCATTTCAGGTAGTTGACGATTTACTGGATGTTGAAGGTGAAACGAAAGTACTGGGGAAGACCGCAGGTTCGGACGAGAAAAAAAAGAAAATGACTTATCCGAAACTTTACGGCATTGTGGAATCCGGCAGAAGGGCGAAAGAGCTGGTTGACAAGGCGATCGGCGCATTGACTTTTTTTGATGAAAAAGCCGACCCCCTGCGTAATATAGCGTATAGACTGCTTGAGAGGAGAAGCTGAGGTGACAGGGAAGGACTAAATGCTGGTTGAGGACATTAAATCACCAAAAGATTTAAAGTCGCTGAAGCATGAAGAACTGATTATTCTTGCTGAAGAATTGCGAAGCCTGATTATAGGAAGGGTCTCGCTAAACGGCGGACATCTTTCCTCCAATCTCGGAGTAGTTGAACTCACGATCGCCCTTCATTACGTATTTAATTCCCCTGTGGATAAAATGATATGGGATGTCGGCCACCAATCTTATTCGCACAAGATTCTGACCGGCAGGTATAATGAATTCCCTACTATACGGCAATATAAGGGCATATCCGGCTTCCCGAGAATTGAGGAGAGCATGCATGATGTGTTCGGCACCGGACACAGCTCCACATCCATCTCTGCGGCGCTGGGAATAGCTGAAGCAAGGGACTTTATCGAAAAATTTCAAATTTCAGATCTCAAGGTTCATAAGCCGGGGAAGGTGATAGCCATAATAGGAGATGGGGCTCTCACATCGGGACTGGCATTTGAGGGACTGAACCACGCCGGTCACCTGAAAAAAGATCTGGTTGTGATCCTCAATGACAATGAGATGTCAATATCAAAGAATGTCGGCGCACTCTCTAATTATCTGAACAGGGTATTGACGGGTGTATTTTATCAGAGGTTTAAAAAAGAGACGAAGGCGATTCTGGAAGGAATTCCGCGGATCGGCGAATCTGTCGCTAAAATTGCACAGAGGGCGGAAGGCAGCCTCAAAGGGTTTTTCCTGCCCGGCGGACTGTTTGAGGATCTTGGATTTAACTATTTGGGTCCGATTGACGGTCATGATATTCCGCTGCTTATAGAAACCCTGAGCAGAATCAGAAAGGCAGGGGAGCCGATTCTCCTCCATGTGGTAACGAAGAAAGGCAAAGGGTATATATTTTCCGAGGAGGACCCCTGCATTTATCATGGAATCGGTCCTTTTGAGGTGGATACCGGGATTGCACAGGGTGAAAAAGTGTCCGTCGTCGCAGGTCAATCCCGTGACAGCTGCATGCCATTTTGTGACATTTTCGGCAAAGCTCTTACTCAATTAGCCGGGGAGGATGATCGTATCGTTGCGATCAGCGCGGCGATGAAGGAAGGCACTGGTCTGGCGGTCTTTGCAGACAAGTTCCCCGGCCGCTTTTATGATGTGGGCATCGCAGAACCCCATGCGGTGACTTTTGCCGCAGGTCTTGCAAGCCAGGGGCTTAAACCCGTAGTGGCTATTTATTCAACTTTTCTGCAGAGGGCATATGATGAGATAATCCATGATGTATGTCTTCAGAAACTGCCGGTTGTGTTTGTCGTTGACAGGGCCGGCATTGTCGGGGAAGACGGGCCAACTCATCAGGGACTGTTCGATATATCATTCCTGCGGCATATTCCCAATCTCATTTTTATGGCGCCCAAGGACGGTTTTGAGTTGATGGAAATGCTCAGGCTGGCACTGCAACAAAAGTGCCCGGCAGTGCTTCGGTATCCAAGAGGCAAAGTAAGTCCTTATGCCGGCCTCGGTGTCGGGTGTACCGATATAAAGATGGGAAAATCGGAAATAATTGTTGAGGGAAAGGATGTCGCTCTTATTGCAGTGGGCAATTCAGTTTATCCGGCGCTTAAGGCCGCCGGCAGGCTGAAACAGGACAATGTCGAGGCTTGCGTAGTCAATGCTCGGTTTATCAAACCGCTTGACGAGGCCGTAATAAGTGTCCTCGGCAAGAGGACGAAGCGGATAATTACAGTTGAAGAGAACATGCTTGCCGGCGGCTTTGGCTCCGCTGTGCTGGAATACCTGAACCGTGATGGACTGCACGAAGTGGCCGTCCAACGGATCGGCATCGATGATGAATTTGTGGAGCATGGATCGCAGGCATTGCTCAGGAAACAATATGGTCTTGATGAGGACGGAATATACAAAACGGCAAAAGCCTTCCTGGCCGGGCTGAGGGCTGGAAGGTCAGAGGGCCGGAGGGCCGGAGGGCCGGAGGATTAGAAGGTTAGACGTCTTCTTTACCAGCCCTCCAGTCTTCTGGCCCTCCTACCCCCTGATATGTTGAAACAGCGTCTTGATAAAGTTATTGTGGAACGGGGCCTTGCATCGAGCCGAGAACGGGCTCGCGCCATGATAATGGAAGGCAAGGTTCATGTCGGCGGAGTGCCTGCTGCAAAGGCAGGATCAATGGTCGCGGCTGATGTGCCTGTCGAGGTAAGAGGCCGGGAAATGAAGTATGTTAGCCGCGGCGGCCTGAAGCTTGAATCCGCAATCGTAAATTTCCAGGTGGTTGTTGATGGTAAGATCTCTATGGATGTCGGTGCGTCAACCGGTGGATTTACAGACTGTCTGCTCCAGCGGGGCGCAATAAAAGTTTATTGCATTGATGTCGGCTATGGTCAGTTTGCCTGGAAACTGAGGCAGGACCAGAGAGTTCATCTTATGGAGCGGACCAATATGCGTTATCTTGAAAAGGTGAAGATTCCCGATCCCATTGCACTCGCAACTGTTGACGTGTCATTTATCTCTCTGGTAAAAGTAGTGCCGAAGGTTCTGGAGTTCCTGCAGCCGGGCGGAGAATTGATTGCCCTTATAAAACCCCAATTCGAGGTGGGCAAAGGCCGGGTGGAAAAGGGCGGAGTAATCAGGGATGCCTCCAGGCGCGAACAGGCTGTCGGTAATGTCAAGGACGCCCTGGAATCATTAGGGCTAAATACAGTGGGAATAATGGAGTCTCCGGTAACGGGTCAAAAAGGGAATATAGAATATTTGGTCTATATGATAAAGAAATAGGCAATGGGCAAGAGGTTACAGGCAATGGGCAAAAAGAGTGTTGTATTTTTTGTCTATAACTTATAACCTATTAGTTATGATTTCTCACTTTCACCTGTTGCCTATGGCCTGTCGCCTATAGCCTGATTTTTATGGAAGCCGTCCCTCAATTCATAAACGAAAAGACATGGAATAAGGTGCTGAATTATATCGCACTAAGCGATGAGGCGCCTCCCTATTTGCTTATTGATAAAGAGGTAGTGACTGAGAAGATTTCTCAAATAGGCAAGCGTATAAAGAACTCCAAAACATTTTATGCAGTTAAGGCCAACCCGGACAAAGAAGTCCTCAAGCTTCTGAACAGCCTTGAAACAGGTTTTGAGATCGCCTCCGAAGGCGAGCTGCAGATGCTTGCCTCCCTTGGAGTCGGGCCGGACAGGATAATTACCAGCAACCCTGTCAAGACATTCAAATTCCTGGATCAGGCGGTTGACTACGGGGTGCGCTATTTTGCTTTTGATTCATTTGCAGAGGCCGACAAGCTGGCAAGATACGCGCCCGGCTGCAACGTTTACGTGAGATTGTCCGTTCCGAATGAAGGGAGCGAATGGCCACTGAGCAAGAAATTCGGAGTTGAAATGGATGATGCGGTCGTATTGCTGGTGTATGCGAAGGAAAAGGGTCTTAATCCGGTCGGCATCACGTTTCATGTCGGTTCCCAGTGCAATAATGTCTATAACTGGAATACCGCAGTGGACAAGGCGCATGATTTATGGGAAGCAGCAGAGCAGCAGGGACTTAAATTGAGCTTGCTCAATATCGGGGGCGGGTATCCTATTCACTACACGAAAAGTGTTGTCGATATTGCAACTATAGAAAAAAAAGTTGAGAAAGTCATATACCAAAAATTTCCCGCTGATATTGAAATATTTATAGAGCCTGGAAGAGCAGTTGTCGGTGACGCCGGGATATTTGTGTCTACTGTCATCGGAAAGGCATTGCGCGGGGATGAAAATTGGCTCCATATTGACGTCGGCGTTTTTAACGGCCTCATGGAAAGTATAGGAGGCATTAAATATACTTATGTTGTCGGCAGCAGGAGCAGTGAAAAGTCATGGACGATTGCAGGACCCAGCTGTGACAGTTTTGATGTAATAGATCGTAATGTAGAGTTGCCGGAGCCGGAAGTCGGCAACCGGATACTTATACTTTCCAGCGGGGCCTACACCATATCTTATGCTTCTGAATTCAACGGATTTTCCATACCCAAAACAATATTGATATAAAGACAAATTTTCGCGAAAAGGCGCAAAGAGGCAAGAAAGGGACGGACTTTGCGGCTTTGCGCGGGATAATAAGAGGAGGTTTTTATGATAAGGTTTTTTGAGAAGGATCCGTATGCCCCGATACAATATGTCTACGGTGTGGAAAAGGTATTGCACAGAAGCAAGAGCCCGTTTCAGGAAATAATGGTTCTTGAAAATCCATATTTCGGAAAGATACTGGTACTTGATGATGTCGTGCAGATAACGGAAAGGGATGAGTTTTTCTATCATGAAATGCTGACCCATGTTGTAATGCATGCCCATCCAAACCCGAGGAAGGTTATCGTTATAGGCGGCGGCGACGGAGGAACCGTAAGGGAGGTGCTGAAGCACGATTCGGTCGAAAAGATTTACTTTATCGAGATTGATGAAGAAGTGATCAATGTGTCGAGGAAATTTTTCCCTTCTGTCGCCTGCGGAGTTGATGACCCCAGGGTTGAGATAAAATGCATGGACGGAGCTGAATTTGTGAAGGGCAGGGACGCTGATATAGATGTGGTACTGGTTGATTCAACCGATATCATAGGCTTTGCCAAAAGCTTATTCACAGTTGAGTTTTTCAAGTCCGTGAAAGATAGCATGACCGATGAGGGGATGTTTGTGACTCTTTCGGAATCGCTTCATTTTCACAAGGATATCATCATAGAAGTTCAGGAAGCCATGAGGCTTATATTCCCCATTGTTGATCTTTATACAGCAGTGATCGCAACGTATGCAGGCAACTGGTGGACTTTTTCTGCTGCTTCAAAGAGACACGATCTGAGAAGCATGCGGAGACCCCATAAAATTGAAACGAAATATTACAGTGATGAAATCCACCAGCAGTCTTTCATGCCGCCCAAAATGTACGAGAAGCTGATGCAGAGAAAGCTGAAGTGGTAAATAAGCGCCGAAGATGAGAAGATGTGAAGCTGAGAAGATGAGTTTATAAGGGCGATGAGAGCTCGTGAACGTGAGAATTTGAGACGGGCTTTTTCACAACTTCTCAACTTCTCAACTTCAGCCGTTGGCTTGACAGGTTTGATTGTTAACTGTTAAATTATTAACATTAGCACTCAGAGAATTAGAGTGCTAATGCCAGGTCTCTAAATAACACAGGGACTTCTGTGTGCTACAGGCCCCGGGTTAACCGATGGGTCTCGTGCGAAGTGTGTTTAAAGACATGGGGAATGCTATGCTTGATAAAAGAAGCAGACAGGTGCTTCACGCGGTGGTTCAGTGTTATATAAATAATCCTGAACCGGTAGGATCCCGTTATGTCACGAAGAAATATGAGTTGGGATTCTCTCCTGCTACGATAAGGAATATAATGGCGGATCTTGAGGAATTTGGGTTTCTGAGCCAGCCTCATACTTCGGCCGGCAGAGTGCCGACGGATAAAGGATACAGATTTTTTGTGGACACACTTCATTTGCCTGAAGATTCCACAAGGCAAGGCGAGGTGTCGAGCGAGTTTGTACACCGGTTCACCGGGAAGCTTCAGGTGATAAAAGACGATATGTCAGTTCTGTTTTCAGAAGTGACCAGTACACTTTCAACGCTCTCACATTATGTAAGTGTCGCGCTTCCCCCGAAGCCCGAGAATACTACTTTCAATAGAATGGAGCTGATCAAATACAAAAAAAGTATGGTTATTGCCATACTATTGACGGACGAGGGCATTTTCAGGAACAGGATGGTGAATATTCCTGAAGATGTTACCCAGGACGATCTTAACAGGATTACTGATTTTATAAATGCGGAATATGCGGGATACTCCCTTGATGAGATAAGAAGAGCGATTGTATTACGCATGAAGTATGAAAAAGTATTATGGGACAAGCTGGTTTCCAAAGCTATTGACATTTGCCAGCAGGCGTTGCATGTTGCAGAAGAGGCTGTCTTTATTTCGAGTTTATACGACGTTATGGATCTCCCGGACTTTTCCGACATAGCGCATATTAAAGAGCTGTCCAGGGCCATAAATGACAAGCATATGATGCTGAGGTTGCTTGAGGAATTTTCAGGGAGTGAAGGTGTCAAAGTCGTTATAGGGGAAGAAAATCCGATAGAGGATCTCAAAAGTTTGAGCGTAGTTACTTCTACATACAAGGAAAGCGAAAAGCCGATCGGTGTGATAGCGCTTATCGGGCCGAAAAGGATGAATTACGCGAAAGCAATATCAATTGTGGACATGGTTGCCCGGTGTGTAAGCAAAACATTCGGGAGCTAATAAAGCAACTAAAAAAGTTAAAAGTTAAAAGTAAAAAGTTAAAGACATGAAGGCAAAATATTGCTGGGTTCTCGTTTCTTTCTTTTTACTTCTCACTTTTGACTTTTTACTTTTAACTTGTATTTGAGGAGGTATCCGGAATGGGCGAAGATAGAGAAACGAAAGATCCGGTCAATACGGCAGCTGAAAAGCCGGTTGAGGTGGTGACCTCTCCCGAACTTGAAGAAAAATCAATAGAGGCTGTCGCATTAATGCAGGCCGAACTCGAAGATATTAAAGGAAAATATTTGAGGCTGTACGCGGAGTTTGATAATTACAGGAAAAAAGTTCAGAAAGACAGGGAAGAGTTTATAAAGTATTCCAATGAAGACATGGCTTACGAGCTGTTGCCGGCTTTGGATCATCTGGAAATGGCCTTAAAGCATGCCGGAGATGCGTGCTCTGAATCAGGCGCTCTGGCGCAGGGAGTGGAAAATACTCTGAGAGAGATAAACAGGACGCTTGAGAAGTTTGGCATTGTGCCTATTGAAGCGCTCCATAAAACTTTTGATCCTGCTTACCATCATGCCATGTCGCAGGTGGAACGCTCCGATGTTGAAAACAATACGGTCGTGGAGGTGTTCCGGAAAGGGTACCTCTACAAAGACAAAGTGTTACGTGCTTCGCTTGTAGCTGTGTCGAAGAAGGAAAATTAGACGGTTGGAAGGTTGGTAAAAGGAGCTAACCCTCCAAACCTCTAACCCTCTTACCTTGCAAAATAAAATGAGGAGGATTCAATGGGAAAGGCAATAGGCATAGATCTCGGAACAACGAATTCGGTGGTGGCGGTAATGATGGGAGGGGAGTCCGTAGTGATTCCAAATCAGGAGGGTACGAGAACGACTCCTTCCGTGGTGGCTTTTTCTGAAAAAGGGGAGCGGCTTGTTGGCCAGATAGCGAAACGTCAGTCCATTACCAACCCTGAAAATACAATTTTCTCTATAAAAAGACTTATGGGCAGAAAGTACAATACTCCGGAGGTTGAACATGCAAGAAAGAGGCTTCCCTATAAAATAGTGGAAGCAACCAACGGAGATGCTCACGTTGACATAAGGGGCAAGCGCTATTCTCCGCCAGAGATTTCAGCCATGATTCTTCAAAAGCTGAAACAGGCTGCGGAGGATTACCTCGGCGAGCCTGTCACTGAGGCGGTCATTACCGTGCCGGCATATTTTGATGACAGCCAGCGT
>Ga0074045_10005372_pt1 | contig 11214 bp, 10 predicted proteins | sample BogForMeECP23OM2_FD_94442 | JGI IMG/M metagenome (GOLD analysis project Ga0074045, IMG submission 94442) | Bog forest soil microbial communities from Calvert Island, British Columbia, Canada - Bog Forest MetaG ECP23OM2 | ecosystem: Environmental > Terrestrial > Soil > Wetlands ...
GCTTCGATGGTGGATGCCGCCGTGCTGGGCGCGACCGAAGTGGACATCAACTTCAACGCCAACGTGGTGACGCATTCCGACGGACGCCTGCTGCACGGCATCGGCGGCTGGCAGAACTGCCTCTTCGCTGGATGCACGATTCTCGCTGTGCCATCGTTCCGCGACCGCATCCCCGTCATCGTGGACGAAGTCACGACCGTGACCGGCCCCGCCGAGCTGATTGACGTGATCGCCACCGAGCGCGGAATCGCCATCAATCCGCGGCGGCAGGACCTGTTCGACGCGGTCAAAGGCAAAGGCCTGCCGGTCCGTCCAATCGAGGAGATCAAAGCTGAAGTGGAGAAAATCTGCGGCGGCAAACCCGCCAAGCCACGGGTGCTGGAGCGTCCGGTGGCCGTCGTGAAATGGGTCGATGGCACGGTCCTCGACACCGTTTGGCAGGTGGTGGACGACAATCCCTATGCGCCGGTAGTGAGTGGCGGAGAGTAGGAACAGGGACTGCATCAGCGTGTGGTACGATGGCGCAACCTAACAGGGAGATAAGATGGCCACCGCAAATCCCAGTCCCAGCAATGCCCTCGGCGATCCATCGCAGAGCTTACAGACCTTCGATCTTCTTGACCTCCAGCAATATAAGAAAGAGAAGGCTTTCGCGTCTTCGGCAAGCAAGGATTTCCACCTCTTCTACGTTGGCCGTGACGATGTCCACGACATCCTCAAGCATGTTCTGTCGCGGGTCAGCATCTCGCTATACCTCAACATGTTTGGCTTCGACGACGACGAACTCAACGAAATTCTGATGGCGAAAGTATTGGATCCGCACGTCGTGATGCTGATCACTTTGGACAAGAGCCAGGCGGGCGGCAAGCACGAGAGAGCTTTGCTCAACTCGGACGCCGGCAAGGACCCCATCGGCTTCAGCACGCACTTCGTCGTTGGACAGTCCGCCACCCACCAGATCAGCCACACCAAGGGCTTCATTGCCGACGGCAGGGTTGGCGGTGAGGGCTCGACTAACTGGTCGACATCGGGCGAGGGCACCTTCGTAGTCACCGGACAGCCGGGTGGCCCAGGCTATAAGGCGCAGAACAATACGCAGACGATCTTCACCGACCAGGACACTATAAGCCGCTTTCAGGCAGAACTAATCTCCGAGCATATGGCCGCTCAGGCGCAGGCCTCGCAAGCGAAGACCGCACAAGTGAAGGCCGCGCAAGGGCAGGTCGCGCAGGCCCAGGCGCAGGTCCAGGCCGCGCAAGCCCACGCCGGGCAAGCCCACGCCGCAGAAGCAGGGCATCACGTGACAGTGAAGAAGCCCTGACCGCGCCCAGTAAGTTCGATCCCCCCTTTATTCTGCTGTCAACGATTCTGACTAAGGACGAATTCGGTTTGGCAGCCGACGAGGCATCGGACCTTTTGGAATTCTTTTTCTTCCTCGGCACTGAAGCGATGCGGGTGTTTGTCATGGCGATAGAACTCGTTATGAATACCACGAAAGAAGTCATCTGGATACGCGATAATCAAATGAAAATTCTTGTCGAATTCATACGATATGGTGCAGCTTGGGGGTGAAGTACATTCGATCGTCGAGAATCGAATTGTCCCATTTTCGACGGCCGCCTCCTGGCCCTGGTTGTAGGAGGCCAAAGCCATATTCAAGTCACTGCGCGGGAACAACAGGCGAATCCTCTCCTGCGCAGGAGCCATGCCATGGATTTGAATCTCAGGTCGCGCAGCCTCGGTTGAAGCGCCGAACACCCGGTCAGGATCCAGTACTACCAAGGTCGCTTGACGGTACCCGTTGCTGATCCCCGTCAGGATGATCTCCTGCCGTCCGTCGGCATCCAGGTCGGCCAACGTAAGATGCTCCAGATGCCCGGAATGCCAATACTCAGAGAGCATCTTGCCGTTGGAATCGAGGATGGCTATCTGATGGGGATACCAGAGCGTATGAGGACTTGAGACGACAATGCGGGAACGCTCCCCTGGCGCCCCCTTCAGAACCCCGAAACCAGCTATGTAGAACGCCGCCGGGTCGCCCTCCAGCTCCGGTAGCGCTCTTCCAGGCATCCAACGCCACTTTTCTTTTCCTCGATCCGAGTAACAGATGAGGATCGTCGAACGCGACCTCGGGCTCACGGCTGGCTGGTAGAGCAGAAGAACGTCCGTGTGCCCATCGCCGTTCAAGTCTCCGAACCACATTCGAGGCGCCAGGCCGTTTTGGTAATACTCGGGGAAAAACCCATCAGTGAAGCTCTTGCGCCAAAGCTCCTGTCCCTTTGCATTCGAAATAACAAGCGTCGAACCCTCCAGGCGCCCAGCCTGGGGCCGATTATCCATTGTAAGCATGCGCATGAAAATGAAGGCCGCGACGCCTATCACGGCTGTTGTGGCCACGATTTTCAGGACTGAAAGGCGGCTTGTTCGCGAAACCGCCTCCGATGCGATCCGCCGGTTCTCTTTCGCGCCATTAGCGGCTGGAAACGGACGATATGCCGCGCAGCTGGAGCAGTCTTTGTCCGATGCCACCTCCTCCAACTGTGGTTCAACCCCGTTTCGATAGAAGACCGGAACATATGCGCCTTTGGGGAGATCAATATGGATCGGGTCCAGCTTGCCCGCCTCGCGATAGTAATCTGCCAGGCGAAAACGAAGCCGTCTGGCTTCGGAGCGCACCACGGGATCACTGCCCGGGTCGAAGTCCGGCTTGCGGTCGAATACCTCAAGCCCTATCACGTATTCTTTGACTTCATCTCCCTGTCCGGACAGCGCCTTGTTGACCACGAAGCTCAGGAAACGGCTGTGACGCGGAGCGTTGCGAAAAATACAGGACTCCAGAATTCTGTTGAGCTGGGCTTCGACGTCTGCGGGCGGTAAGGCGCTGTGGGAGCACGAGTCCTCCACATTCTGCCAATCCGGTGAGGTCCGTTCCCGCATGGACGCTCCGTTCTTGTTTGCCTTTCTTGGGTAGGCAGCCAGATCCGCTGGGTGTGATTGGCAGTATAGCGCGAAATTACGCAGTAATACAACTAGCGAATTAAGCCAACAACTTACGCGAGTGCCACCGTGTCATTTCCCCATGACACTTGACGCCGGTGCGCTTTGCCCCCACACTCGCGCGCTAATGACACGCCCCGCCAAATGTGGAGGTTCCTGCCAGAAAGTGGAACGGCGAGGTGGAAAGGAAACTGACTATGAGGAGCCAAAGAAACCGTCCGAGTCGGATTTTCAAAATCAACCGTCGCGCGCTGACGATTGCGCTGGTCCTGACACTGCTGTTTGCGTTGATCGCCGTTATTACGCCGGCCGCGACAGCCCAGAGCAACACAGTTTACGCCATCACAGAGGCTGGTGTATTCGGAACCCTGAACTTGACCAGCGGCGCGTTTACAGAGCTCGGCAACTCCGGAGTGACGCTTGCTGGCTTAGGCGCCTTTGGAGGCGCAGTCTACGGCGGCGTAGACAACGGCAGCACGCTATACCAGGTAAACCTCTCCAATGGAAACCTTACCGGTATCGGCGCGGCCTCCTTCAATTACGCCGATTTCGGTTCGACAACTTCCTCGCTGTACGGCACCTCTTTCGCTTCGAACGGCCACAACCTGTACTCGATTAATGCTGGGAACGGCTCAGCCACCCTCATCGGGCCAATAGGCCTCCCTGCTTGCTATTGCGCGATGTCCAGCGGTGGGAGCACGCTCTATTTCGCTTCCGATACCGGGTCGGGGTCCGTCCTTTACTCCCTGAATACAACAACTGGGGCCGCAACACCGATCGGTAACACGGGCGTGAATGAGATTGATTCGATGATAGTAACGTCAGGCGTTCTTTACGCGAATACAGTAGCGGGTGCGTTGTACACGCTTAACACCAGCACGGGCACAGCAACCTTCGTCGCGAACACCAGAGTTGACCTCTGGGGCATGGCGCTGCCAACGTTCAGCGTAATTCACAACTTCACCGGCGGACAGGACGGGGCAAACCCTGAGGCTGGCGTGACGTTGGATCGAGCAGGAAATCTGTACGGAACGGCAAGTGGGGGAGGCATTGGCCTCGGCACGGTCTACGAGGTGAAGAACAAGCCCGGTTGGCCCTTTAACCCCCTCTACAGCTTTATCAGCGGTGACGGAACTTATCCAGAATCCAGAGTGATCTTCGGCCCGAACGGCACTCTTTACGGCACGACCCCAGCTACATACTTGAACGGATACTTCGGCACGGTTTTCAATCTGAGACCCCTCCCGTCAGTCTGCAAAACCGTACTCTGCCCTTGGACAGAAACCGTGCTTTATACCTTCCAGGGAGGTGCTGACGGAGGTATTCCAGCATATGGCGACCTCCTTTTCGACCAAGCGGGTAACATCTATGGCACCACGAGCAGCGGGGGTAGCGGCGGGAATGGCGTTGTTTACGAGCTGATAGCCGAACCCGGAGGCGGCTATAAAGAGAGCGTTCTTTACGCGTTCTCAGGCAGTGACGGGTCAACCCCTTACAGCGGCGTGATTTTCGACGACTCCAGCAATCTTTATGGAACGACTTATGAAGGCGGTTTGGGTAACGGCACGGTTTTCGAGTTGCTGTACCCTGGCTGGGCACAAGAGTGTACTCTCAACAATTTTAGAAATGGAAGCGACGGAGGCTATCTCGCCGCTGGCCTGATATTTGACCAGTCGGGCAACCTGTACGGCGCCACCACTAACGCCGGCAAGGGTGGCGGCGGTACGGTTTTCGAGCTAACGCAGAACGCCCCTTGCAGTTGGACACTGACCACCCTTTACAACTTTACTGGCGCTGCCAGTTGTGGGCCCTGGGGCACTCTCCTCATGGACGGTAACGGCAATCTCTATGGCACTACGAAATGCGACGGCGCGAATAACAAGGGCAACATTTGGGAGCTGACACCCTCAAACGGCAGTTGGATATACACCTCGCTGTATGACTTTACTGGCGGCGATGACGGGGGAAATCCGATCAGTAACGTGGTAATGGACAAGAGCGGTAATCTCTACGGCACCGCATCCATTGGCGGCACACAGGGCGTCGGCGTCGTCTGGGAGCTCAAGAAGAACTGAAGTTCTGCGGGTACACGGCGGCCGGTATCCTCATTTTGCAGGTGCCGGCCTCGTCTCGTCCGTCGCCGGGTGAGCTACGATCAATGTGAGCAAAACGGCTTGCGGCGCAGTCGATCCGCGTACCTGTTGGCAAAAAGCCCCAAGTCACTCCGCCGGAACCAGTCGGGCTTTCGGCCAGACGGCATTCTTCGTGTGCGCCTGACGCGGTCCGCAGGTGGTGCTGCCGGTGTATTCGGGCGGTCGGTCGTCATCGAGCTTGAAGATGAAGGCGCGAATCTTGTAGCAGACGCCGTCCGATTCGCCGGCCAAATCCGCTTTTTGCTGCGGCACAAGTTGGGTGAGAAATTGCTGATCGCCGGCCGTTTGCGCAGCTCGAACGTCAGCCGTTGCGAACTGCACGGCTTGATTTGCAGCCGGGGCGGGCTGCACGGTGTCCGTCGCCGCAAGGGGCGCGGCCAACAACGAGGAAAGCAGAAGAAGGCTCGTCATAGTCATGGGGAAAGCCCTCCATCGCCTGCATAATAGCACCGTTTCCAATGGCCGGACGATGCAATGTGACGAACTCCACTCAGCTCGGCTACGACCAAAGCGGTAACGAATGTCCACTCTCAGGGGATTGTCCTCTTCCCGATGGAGTGGCACGATGCAAGCTATAGGCAAAGCAGGGCAACCCTGACGTCGGCAACCATACTGTTACCGTCGGCTACTCAACGCAGGTTATAGCCTCCTCACTTTCATACCCCCACCTGCGGCAGGGTTACCCGACAGAGCAAGCGGGCCCGGCGGGCACACTCCCCGCTGGGCCTTTGGTATTGGCGACAGCTTACTTGGCGGGAGCGGATGCGCTAACCAGCTCCACGTCAATGGTGATGGGTACGTCGTCGCCGACAACAGAGGAAGCTCCGTTAACTCCGAAGTCCTTGCGATTGATCTTGGTACTGGCAGAGGCGCCCATATGGGAGTTGCCCTTCGGGTCCTGCACCGGGGCTGAGGGGCCATCAACATCAAGGACGACCTCCTTGGTAACGCCATGAATGGTGAGGTCGCCGATAATCTTCAGCTTGCCAGTGCCGGCGGCTTCGACACGCTTTGACTTAAACGTTAGGGTAGGGTACTTGGCAACGTCAAAGAAGTTAGGGCTGCGCAGGTCGTTGTCACGCCTCTCCACGCGCGTGTCAACAGAGCTGGCGTCAATGGTTGTCTCCAGTGTTGTCTTACCGGGATCGGCAGGGTCGTAGGTAAAGGTCGCACGCGATCTCGACTCCAAAGTCGAGAACCTCTTGACGACCGCGGCAGCCTGACGACAGGGACGGTGGCGCGCAGAATCCCACCCAAGCAAAAGCAGCTTGGGTGGGGCGCCCGGCTTGGGGGAAAAAGGCTGGCACTTCAGTTTCACTATCTGTTCTTTTGTAACTTCTGCCTTAACTCCTCCATTTGCTCCCGCGCAGCATTAGCAGCCGAAACGCTGTAGTCCTTGCCGAAGACCCTCCGGAATGCTCGACGGAATTCTTCCGTCCTACGGAAATCCCGGAACAGTGGCCAATCTCGAAACGCCGTCTCCCTGACGCCCTTACCTTTTCCAACCTTGTACATCAATTTTTCAGCCGCGCTATATTCATCTCGCAAAACGAGAAGCGCAAGTTTAAATTTATCCTCAGCTGCGCTCCAATCAACCGTCTTAAGAGCGTCCAAGGCCGCGTGTTTGTCGCCTAGCGCCTTCAACGCGATGCATTTATTGATTAGGAATATTTTTCGACTTGCATCGTCCGACACATATTTCGCTGGCAGCCGTACCGCATAATCAAATAACCTTAGCGCGATAGCCCAGCGTTCCTTCATCAACAACTTAACCCCATTTATAGTTAAGAAGTTGTCGGCGCTCCCTAATTCTTGCGGTAGGAGCTTTCGGACGACCGTCTGCGCAATCTTGATCGCAGTTTCAATGACCGTATCACATGCCTCATCGTAATAGGCAATATCAATTTTCAGGCGATCTCCTTCCTTACTATTCCCCAGATCGATACCATGTTGTTTGCAGACTGACAAATATTGACGCGAAATGATACCACCGGCGTGAACACAAACGTTACGTCGCTCTATCACTTCAATCAACTTCGGCCAAGTACCCAACTCGTCGCGAAGCTTATCCGTATTGATTAGCTTCTCAAGGTATCGAAATTGCTCGTCATGCGACTCCCGCATTACCGCATCAACTTCGTCATCAATAAACTTTGATTTCAAATCGTCGAGGCTTGCCAGCTGCACTGCTTCTCCATAGCTGATCCTCTTGTCGGAGCCCTTTAATCGGTCTGGATGAAGGGTCAAGATTTCCTTTAGGATGTGTGAAACAAAGTCATCATATTCCGAAACGAGGGTTATTACCGAATTACTGCGAAACAATTTATTGGAACGCCCGAAAGTATTATAGAACGTTATTAGGTCGTTGCTTATCTGTTCCACCTCATGCGATAAGGCTTTTCTTTCGCGACCCTTAATCTCCTTGACGCGTTTAGAAACTTTGATAAGAAGTTTCTCTTGAACAGCATCCTGGGCATCTAGGATAGGTATTATGGTGTGGAATAGTTCCCTTGCGGAATCTACATTTGCGATGAGTTCGCCCGAAAGAAACGTTAGCCGGGCCCCGGGCTGGAGGGCCGTGGGCCTTGTCGATTTCGTGGACGGCTTCGGCTGAGGCGTTTGCTTTCCAGTTCCGGCCGATTGGTCAGCCAAAGAGGCTTTCTTCTTGACCATGTGGCACCTCGTACGCCCCCCTTTGGATATTAGAGCAGAGTTGGAAGTGCTAATTCTCCCCAGGTGAGAAGCGAAACATCTGACGCTCAGTAAGAAGCCCTTCATTATACTCGATGGGCAGGTGGCCCGGACCTTCATTTTGAAGAATCTAGGGCCCGTCTACTTGCCGGTGCCCGACTCTTCTCGCCTGCCAAGTGCGCCACTCAAGCCGGTTTTGCTTGGGGTGGGAAGCAGAAATCCCCAGCCCGGAGGGCGGAACAATCGTAGCCCAGGGCCCTTCGACTACGCTCAGGGCAGGCTGTGAGCGCTGGGTACGGGTACCCCGTAATGCCCGACTCCCTTCAGGGACGGCACCTTCGCGGCGCCCCTGTCTTACAGTGTCGCCGGCTGGAAGCCGGCTCGGTATCCAGAAAATCAGCCTACCCAGGACTGACAGCCTGCCCTGAGCGTAGTCGAAGGGCCCTGGGCTACGTTTGTGACGCCCTCCGGGCTTTCGTCAATCGTTGGATGGTGTTTTGCCGCGCGCCACACTCATTCGATGGTTTACGCAGGAACCCACCGAAGCAACGGAGACTTGGGTGGGGCAGCCTCGGGGATGGTTGCCTGGGCCGCCCGCCGAGGTCTTCTCTCTTGGGACTAAGCGGTACTTAGTCGTAACCTGATTCGCGATAAGAACTGGATGGCGCCGCACCGGCGCCGAAATCGAGAATTCGCGCACACAGCCGCCGGAGCCGGGCGCGCGACCCTTTGCCTGATGCATCTACAGCCGGCCTCCCGGTGTACACAGTCTAACGCCCACCAGCCGGCTGCGTTGTACCGGGCAAACTTATTGCTGAGGCGGCTGATTCTGGCCCGGTCCACCGCGGCCGTGGCCCTGGTGGCTCATCATGTCCTCGTACTTTTGTTGCTGATCGGCATTCAAGATCGGCTTGATCTGGGTCGACGTGCCCTGCCGGATCTGCTGCATCTTGCTCATGCGGTCCGGCTGTGAAAGTGAGGAGTCCTCGTGCAGGGCCTGCATCTGCTTCGCTTCGTTTTCCAGGATGGGCTTGATCTGTTGCTGCTGTGCATCGCTCAGGTTTAACTGCTTTGTCATGCGCTGCAGCCGCTGATCTGCCGTCATTGGCTGCCCCGGGCCGTGACCCATCTGGCCGCCGCCCTGGTCCGGGCCCATCTGCGCGTAAACCGCAGTACTGGCCGCAAGCACCGTGAAGATCACGGCTGCGTGTACAAGATTCTTCTTCATTTTCCAACGCTCCTGGACACTCTTTGCATGATTAGGGCTGCCACGTAAGCAGTGGCCGCAGTGACGGGCGTGTTCGACGTTAACATCGTCAACCCAAGATGTCCGAGTTTTCGCCACATCCGCATCACGGATACTTCATTGCAAATCGAGTGTCAATCTGACTACGAGCGGTAAAACCCGATTTGCAGGCATAAGTTTCCCGCGTTCTCTTCGAAAGCCATTCCTCCACCAACCCTCGCCGGGTGCTCAGGCTTCACGCAGGAGAGACTCAGGCGTGGCACGCGGCGTATAATCCGCGCTGCGATTGGAGGAAGTTGATGTCACAGGGATTCAACTTCAACATAGAGTGCCCTAAATGCCACGCCGACAGGACCCTGCTGGAGACTACCTTCGGCCTCCCCGGACATGTCGACCCGCAACTCAACGATAGCGGACAGAGCATTAACGTAACCAGCGCCGCCCTACCGGTTCGCTTAGTTCTCTGTCCGCGCTGTCATTACCTGGAGCTGTATCACGACGTCGGGTTGGGCGAGCTCACCTGATCGAAGCCCGGCGCTTACTCATCATCGTACGTCACGCCGGATAGCAGCGCGAAAGAAAGCGTTTCATGAACTCCTCCGTTTGCTGTCAGCGGGTTGAGGTCACATAGTATAATCTCTCGCGCACGTCGTCCCAGTTCGTAAAGAGGAGGTTGAACAATGAAGATCGCGACCGCTTCAAGTGCTATTCTGAGTTCCGATGTTCGTAAGGACGCTGCAAAGTCCCTGGCTGCTGGTGAACAGGTGTTTGTGTCAACATCGGCGGAAGAGGCGGAGGTAGTCAGGGCGGCACTTCGTTCGCCGGACCTTACGCGTCAAATTGAGGCTGCCGCTGTTACCGGCATTAGGATTGACGACGGATGGAATGTGCCGGGCCTTGTAATTGGGACCACTGGCGGCACAATCGTCGGCGCCGGCATCGGTGTATTGCTCGACCAACTGAGAGCGGTCCACCCGCAGAGCGCTGTGGCCTTTGAGGCAGCCTGCGCCGTGATTGGCGCTGGTCTAGGAGGCGTGGTGGGAAGCAAGAAGGTTAAACTTAAGTTTGAAGCCTACGGGGTGAAATTGGATCTTGAGTAAGTAACTCGCCCGAACCTCCAGCGGCGCGCCCCACCCAAGCCTGTTTTGCTTGGGTTAGAACTTCTAGATCAGCGGCAGCACATCGACATCCACCACCACATCATTGTGCCGGATCTTCAGCTTGGCAGTCCGGCGTGTCGCCATCGTGAGCGCGCGGCAGCGTAAAGAGAATGATCAGGCAGACGAGGGCTTGGATCGGGAGGATAAGGATGCTGCCTTCGGGCCCGGTAACTCCGCCGCTGAGGATGGGCCTGCCTACCGGGTGGGTGGCGAGGAAATGGTGCTGCACCATGGCTCCGCTGTCGGCGACGCCGTAGAGGAAGGATTGGGCCCAGTCCCATGAGGCATGGAAACCGATGGCCCACCACAGAGAGCGGGTGCGCCAGAGGCTGAGGCAGAAGACCATGCCGATCACGCCGGCGGAGAGCAGTCCGATGGGGGATTCGCCTGGGTTGCCCTTGTGGCCGAGGCCGAAAAGGATGGAGAAGATGACGGCTGAGGTCCAGAATCCCAAGGCCGCGCTGTGGCGAGTCTTGAAGGCCCACTGGGAGAAACCGGCGAGGCCGCGAGTGAGCGTGTACTGGAGGTAGCCGCGGGTGAAGTACTCCTCGTTCAGGCCGACCAGAAGGAAGCCGAACAGCCAGATTGCCCCGTAGCGGAAAATGTCGCTACCGAAGAGCAGGCGGCTGTCGAAGACGAGGAGTCCGGTCTTCCAGAGGGTCAGGATGAGCAGGGAAAGACAGGTGACTCCCCAGGCCAGGCCGGCGAGGAAGTGCGGAAGCTTGCGCCTGCCCCCCAGGCCGTAAACGGAGTTGGGGCGTCGCTCGATCTTCGACATGATCCAAGTGACGAGCAAGACGGCCAGGAAGGGGACGGACTCGCCGATAAAGTTGAACGTGGGGGATATTTCGGCGTTCGCGGCCCTTCGAACAGGCGGGTGGAGCTTGTGGCCGATGACGTTTACACAGAAGATAAGGACGGCGAAGAGAGCGATGAAGATGAGCAGGCTCCAACCGGCGCGCAGGCC
>Ga0074045_10005373_pt1 | contig 11211 bp, 10 predicted proteins | sample BogForMeECP23OM2_FD_94442 | JGI IMG/M metagenome (GOLD analysis project Ga0074045, IMG submission 94442) | Bog forest soil microbial communities from Calvert Island, British Columbia, Canada - Bog Forest MetaG ECP23OM2 | ecosystem: Environmental > Terrestrial > Soil > Wetlands ...
ACCGTTCATGGCGGCGTGGATATGTTCCGGGGTCCAGCCGGGATTGTCCCGCAGGACCCAGGCAGCCAGGTCGGCGGGGTGTTCCAGCCGGATACAGCCGTGGCTGAAATCCCGCCGCGACTTCGCGAAGAATTCGGTGGATGGGGTGTCGTGCATGTACACGTTGTAGCTATTTGGAAAGACAAACTTCGCGAGGCCGAGTGCGTTCTTTGAGCCCGGCTTTTGCCGGATGAAAAGCTTTCCGGCCCGGAGTTGGCTGAGTTCTTCGCTCGATACCGTCCCGTCGCTGACTACCCTTTGTTGGCTGTCCACAAGCTCGAATCCCTTCTTCCCCACATAGCCGGGGTCGCGAGTAATGTGCGGAATGAGCTCCCCTCCGGTGATGGAGGATGGCACCTCCCAGTACGGCCGAAAAACGACATACTCCATGGTGTCGCTAAACACCGGAGTCTGGTGGCCGTAAGACTTGCCAACCACGACGTTCATGGTCACAGCGACGTTGAAGTCTTTGTCGTAGGCGCGTAGACGAAATTCGGGGATGTTCGCCACGACGGGTGGTTGATAGATGGCCGGCAACCACCGCCATCGCTCCAGGGTCAATTGCATTTGTCGGATTCGGCGGCTCAGAGGGACGTTCAAGTCTGCCAGGGTTTGAGCGTCAATGCGCCCGTTCGGATCGCGGCCGTGCCGGCGCTGAAAGTTCTTCACGGCGTCCACCAGCGCACCTGAATACGTTGATTGATCAGCCGGAACGCTGGCGTTAGCCGGAAGGTCGCCGACCAACCGGAGCTGCCGCGTGAGCTGTGGGACACCCGCATAGGCATCGCCGGTTACAATCGTTTTCGTTATGGGCGGCAGTTGCTCCCCATCATTTCTTTTCGCAAGCTCCGCGTAGGTTTGAAGAGCTTGAATCGTGCGGAGATAACCGGGATATGGCGGCTCTACTTGAGCCAGTGCCCCGGCAACGTCGCTCCCGTTCGCCACGTGGTCTTTGAGAAATTCAGCCAGATCGTATTTCTTGGACTCGTCGTCGAAAGCGAAGGCGAAGTGCTTGGGATTCACCTTTCCAATGTGGAGGTCGGAGATGTATCTCATCGCGCAAACCGTGAGCGCGAGATCAAATTTCTCAGCGTCCGCTTCCGTCGGCTGCCGGGTTGCAGGTTTGAGTCTTGCGAGCCGATCATTCCACCGGGAACCGTCATAGTCGTCCGCGGAGAGCCCCTTTTGGTCGGCTTGGAGCATCAGCGCGATAACCTGTCGCGCCTGTGGGGTTGGCTCCATGCCGTTGACCCACCACAACGAATTACCGTTGAGTTCGTAGAATTTTTTCACATGCTGGCGGTAATCGCTGAAATCAGTGCCAGCGCAAGTCGGGGAAGCTGCCGCTGCTAATGGCTGTGGCCAGCCAGGCTTGACTTTCGGAGCTCAGCGCTGGCGTCCTCGCACTGTTACCGCTGGATGTTGCAAGCTGAGTCTGAGCCGAGCTTGTTGAGTTGCATCCGGATCCGCAAAATAGCACGATCAGCATTAGCAGCGCGAAAAGCAGAGCGCGGCTGCCAGTTCTTAATTGCCTCACTGATCCTCCTGCAATCGATGCAATTCCTGACCAGAGTACCCTAACTCCGAACCTCTACCAAGAATTAGCTCGGGCGAGTCGGCACCGATACATCCTGCTCCAGTGTGAAATCGAGCAGCGTCTCGCTGGGTACCTTCACCTGGTCTCCCTTCGTGATTATTTCTGACCCGGCTCCGACTCCCGCGCCAACCCCCGCACCGATCGCCGCTCCTCTGCCGCCACCGGCAAGGGCGCCGATGATCGATCCCACCGCCGCTCCGCCCACCGTTCTCTTGGCGGTGCTCGCCCCGCGGGACTTGCCGGTCAATTCGTATTCTCCGGTCACGACCGGCACCGTCTGTCCATTCACCACGATCCCCGTCAGCTCCAACCGTAGTTGCGATCTACCGGTGAACGTCCCTGACTCCTTCGACTCCACCAGCCGGCCATAAACGTAGGCGTCCCTGGCGACTACCACGTTGCCGTCCACCGTCAGCGGCTCTTCCAGCGATGCCTGGAAACGATCCCCCACGCGGTTCTGAGTGGAATCGATGCCATCGATGGTGCGCACACAAACAAGGGTTCCTGCCGGGATGGTGACATACGCCGGCGTCTTCTTTGCGGCATCCTCCGCCGTCCCCGGGTCGTTGGAAGGCGACTTGGTGGGCCGCACCGGCATGTCACTAGATATCGTCTCGGAGTCAAACCTGAGCGAGACGATGTCAGCGAGGTTATAACTCTGCACGGACGAGCCGACCTGGAAAGAGATCTCACTCTCCGTGCCACTCAAGAACTTGCCCTCGATCAGGCTACCGTTCTTCAGCTCCAAAGAGTCGGCCCACGCGATCGATGCCGCCAGGCAAAATGCAATGATCAATCCGCAATTCAGCTTGAACTTCATGATGACTTCTCCGCTGCCACGATCCGCCTTCGGAAAACCTCCTACTCTATGTACGCGAGAACCGCTCTTTGTGCCACACCCAAGGTGGAATACTGCAACTAAGTTGCCATTCAGAGATCGTCTCTGGCCGGGTAGCGACAAGCCAATCAAAGACTATATCCGGCAAGTGCCGAGATGTTGGCACTAAACCGTGCAGCGCAGAATCGAGGCAAAGTGCAAGACGTTCTGCTTCATAGACATCGCGTTCGCCGTTCGGGACTGTAAAGTGCAACTCATTGGGGATGGAAGAGCTGAATGGTGCGGCATAATAACTTTGGTTTCGCCCTTCCAGAAAACCTAAGGAGGCTCATGCTCGGCCGCCTCGTTACTTCCGCAAGAGCTCTCGAAACCATTGATGAGCGGTTGATGCGCTGTGGCGTCAGCCGCCGCGCCTTCCTGCAGTTTTGCTCGACTCTGATGGTCGCCGCGCCATTCGGCCTTGCGATCACCGACAAGAAGACTCCAGAAGACGTTGCCGCCGGACTCGGAAAAGTCATTCGTCCTCCCGTGATCTGGTTGCATTTCCAGGACTGCACAGGTTGTACCGAGACGCTTCTCCGGCCTTCGCACCCCGATCTGGGCGATTTGATCCTGAACATCATCTCGCTTGAATACCACGAGACGTTAATGGCAGGTTCGGGTAGGCAAGCTGAAGAAGCGCTCGCGCAGGCCGTGGACAAGTACTCCGGTAAGTATGTCTGTGTGGTCGAAGGTTCTATACCAACCCGGGACAAGGGCGTTTACATGAAGCTGGCCGGACGGCCCGCGATGGAAGTCCTGGCCGACGTCGCGGGAAAGGCTGCGGCTATTATCGCCATCGGGTCGTGTGCTGCATGGGGAGGAATTCCGTCGGCCGATCCTGATCCAACCGGCGCGGTTGGCGTGGTTGATCTCCTACCGAACAAGACGATCGTCAATCTTCCCGGCTGTCCGCCGAATCCCTACACGCTGCTCGGTGTGGTGCTGCAATTTGCCGACTCCGGCACGCTGCCTGAGCTGGACGCAGAAAGACGGCCAAAGTTCGCCTACGACCGCGACATTCATGAGCAGTGCCCGCGTCGGGCGCACTTTGATGCTGGCCGATTCGTGAAGCAATTCGGCGACGAGGGCCACCGCGAAGGCTGGTGTCTTTATGAGATGGGCTGCAAGGGACCCGATACCCACGCAGGATGCTCGACGCGACATTTTAATGAGATGCCTGACGTGTGGCCGATTGGTATCGGCGCGCCTTGCATTGGATGTACGGAGAAAAGCATCGCGTTCCGCGTGCCGATGTTCAAGGTCATACAAATTCATACTCGAGCCACACCTCCTGAAACCTATCCACCAATCAACGCGCCCCAGGGCTCAATCAGCCCGCTGGCAACTGGTCTGGTCGGACTGGGAGTCGGTGCGCTCGCGGGGGCTGGTTACGTCGCCTCGCGCAAGTTCTCCACCGTGGGGGACGACGATACCGTCCCCGGCTCCGCCCCACCCGCTGCTCCTGAAACACCTGAGGGGGGCGCAGGCACCGGCACGGGACCGAAGGCTTCGTCATGAGCGTTGCGATCAACCGCCGTCAGCTCCTGGTGGGGATAATCGGCGCCGGGGGCGCCGTTGCCGGAGGTCTGGTCAAATCCGCGGTCGCGGAGGAGCACCCGGCACACCCAGTCGCCCCTTCGGATGCCGTGTCCATGCTCTACGACAACACCATCTGCACCGGCTGCAGGGCCTGTATGACAGCCTGTAGCGAGGCGAATGGCTTGCCGCCCGACACAGCCGCCGGCATGCCACTCGACACTTCGCTCACCTCGGGTCTCTGGGACATCCCTGCGGATCTCAACTCGAAGACTAAGAACATCATCAAGCTCTACAAAGAGCCGCGTGGAACAGACTTCGGCTTTGTCAAAAGGCAATGCATGCACTGCCTGGATCCCGCCTGTGTAACCGGCTGCCCATTCGGCGCCCTGAAGAAGAACACGTGGGGTGCTGTCACGTGGAACAGTTCGCTCTGTATCGGGTGCCGCTACTGTGAGGTGGCCTGCCCCTTCGACGTGCCGAAGTTCCAGTGGGACAAATGGAATCCCAAGATCGTCAAGTGCGAGTTCTGCTTCGACCAACGCCTGAAGGAGAACAAGGAGCCTGCCTGTACCGAAGTGTGTCCCACGGGGGCAGTAATCTTTGGCAAGCGGGTGGACCTCTTGGACAAGGCCAAGGAGCGCATTGCGGACGCTCCAGACAAGTATTTCGAAAACCGGGTGTATGGAGAATATGAGGCGGGAGGCACTCAGGTGCTCTATCTCTCCAACGTGCCGTTCGAGAAGATCGGGCTCCCCAAGCTCGGCTCGACCTCTCTGGGTCACTACGCAACCAAAGTGACATCCGTGATCTACAAGTGGCTTTCGGGGCCGATTCTCGTGGCGGCGATTCTGGGCGCGGTGATCAAGCGGAACTGGAATCGCCACGAGGCGGAGAGACCTGAACGCGAAAAGCATACAGGTCTCAGGGATCAATTATGAGCGCCCGCGACACCACCGGCTCCACTCTGGTCAACCACTGGCAGCGGGGTGTTCCCGTCTATCGCGAACCGGTGGTTACACGGACATTGCTGTTTTTCGCAGCCCTCGCCGCACTCGGACTCGTCCTGGCTCTAGTGCGGTTCTTCTCCCCTCTCGGTCCATTCGCTGGGATGAATGATGCTTATGCCTGGGGAATTTGGAAGACCTTCAATGTCATGACTCTGACCGCCTTAGGCTCCGGCCCCCTCGCGGTGGGCATGGCGGCCTGGGTTTTCAACCGGCAAAAGCTGCACGTGGTCATGCGGACCGCCCTCGTGTCGGGTTTCCTTTTCTACGCGACCGGCCTCGTTGCCCTCGGCTTCGATGTGGGGCGTGCGTGGAATTTTTATAGCATCGTGCTCCCATGGCGCTGGAACGCCGAATCGGCCATGTTCGAGATTTCCTTTTGCATGCCGGTCTACTGCGCAATATTCCTGGCCTTCGAGAATCTTCCTCTGGTTTTGGAGCGCTTCTACTATACGGGCAACGATGCGACCAAAGCACTGCTTCTCCGATGGGCTCCCCGTCTGCGCCGGATCTATCCATTTATGATCACTGGGGCGTACGTGCTGCCCCTCATGCACCAGTCCTCGCTGGGGGGCCTGTTGCTTCTTGCCGGCAACAAGATTAATCCTCTCTGGCAGACACCATGTCTGCCGTTCCTCTACCTCCTGGCCGCTGCAATGTGCGGGCTGGGCTTCGTGACTTTTCTCCTTCTCATGGCCTGTCTTCGGTACTCGCGGCCGCTCGACCTTGGAGTATTGGGGGAGTTAGGTAACCTGCTGTCGTGGATGTGCTTCGTTTTCCTTGCGGTCCGCTTTGTGGACCTCATCTGGCGAAGGCAACTCGGGGCGGCCTTCGCGCTCGACAGGATGAGCCTCCTCTTCCTCTCTGAGACGGCGCTCATCCTAGTCCCGGCCATCGCGCTCAGGCGTAGGGCTGTGCGCGAGACACCACGAAGCCTGCTAAACATGGCCACGCTCGCCTGTTTGGGGGGCCTATTCTTTCGTTTCATCCCCACCACCATCGCGTATATGCCTGCGCGCAAGGCCAGTTATTTCCCAGCCCTGCCGGAGTTACTCATGACCATCGGCTACATCGCGCTGGGGATCGCGGCTTTCGGCCTCGCGGTCAAGTACTTCGCAATACTACCCGGGGAAATCAAGGACTGGAATTACATGTTCAGGCTTGTTCGAGCGCGCCGCCAGGCGGCTACTTCAGAAGGAGAAAAACCATGGCCCGCATCACTATCGACCCGGTAACTCGCATTGAAGGGCATCTGCGCATCGATGTCGAGGTCGACGATGGCAGCGTGCAGAAGGCATGGGCAAGCTGCACCATGTGGCGCGGAATTGAGACGATTCTGCAGGGGCGCGATCCCCGGGAAGGCTGGGTCTTTGCGCAGCGATTCTGTGGGGTTTGCACCACGGTCCATGCCATGGCCTCGGTGCGTGCTGTAGAAGATGCGCTCCAGCTCGAAATTCCGGCAAACGCGCAGCACATTCGTAACCTGATTCTCATCGGGCACGCCCTGCACGATCACATCGTTCATTTCTATCACTTGTCTGCACTCGATTGGGTGGACATCACGACCATACCCAAAGCGAACCCAGCACGCGCAGCCTCCATCGCAGACGCCGTGAGTACCTGGCCCGGGAATTCCCATCGCGAGCTCCAAGCGGTCCAGAGCAAGGTCAATGGCCTAATTGGGAGCGGCCAGCTCGGGATTTTCTCTCACGGTTACTGGGGCCATCCGGCGATGCGCTTGAGCCCGGAAATGAACCTGATTCTGTTTGCTCACTATCTGCAGGCCCTGGAGTTTCAGCGCAAAGCCTGTCAGGTCGTCGGGATTCTTGGGGGAAAAACCCCGCATATCCAGAACCTGGCTGTCGGTGGTGTGATGAACGCGATTAACCTGAACAGCCTCGCGACCATGAACATGGACCGCCTGGGGGTGTTGCAGTCTCTGTTCCAGGAAATGATCCCGTTCGTGCAACAGGCCTATTTCGTAGATGCGTGCCTGCTCGCGGCCTCCTACCCGGAGTGGTTCCGTTATGGACGCGGCGTGGCGAATTATCTTGCCGTCCCCGACCTTCCAGTGGACGCGAAGGCTACGAAGTTCGATCTTCCCGGCGGCGTCATCATGAATGGGAATCTTGGTTCCGTGCGGCCGATTCAAGATTGGCACGACCAGCCCATCCGCGCGGCGGTTGCCGAGGATGTCACTCACGCGTGGTATCGAGGAGAAGGTCTACAGCCGCCCTGGAAAGGCAAGACGGATCCGTATTACACCGATTTCCGGGAAGAAGGGAAGTACACGTGGGTAAAAGCCCCACGCTACGACGATCAGCCGATGCAGGTTGGTCCGCTGTCGAATGTTCTCGTCGGCTACGCCTCCGGCCATCCGCTCACGCGCAAATGGACAGACACCGCTTTCAGCCGAATTTCCTCGGTAAACGGTTCGAAAGTAACGCCGGAGGCTATGCAGTCCACAATGGGGCGTTACCTCGCCCGTGCGATCCGTTCGGCCATGCTCTCCGACCTGGCGCTCGAGCACTGGCAGTTGCTCACCAACAACATTCTCAAAGGCGACGACACTACGTACAATCCACCCCAATTTCCGCACCACGAAGTTGAGGGTGTGGGAATGCACGAAGCACCCCGCGGCACGCTTTCGCACTGGGTGGTCATTGACAAGGGGGTTTTCACCAACTACCAGGCAGTTGTGCCGACTACCTGGAACGCCAGCCCCCGCGACCAGAAAGGCATTGCCGGGCCGTACGAGAGCTCGCTCCTGGCCAACCCGGTAGCCGATCCGGTGAAGCCGCTGGAAGTGCTCCGCACCGTGCACTCCTTCGATCCGTGCATGGCCTGTGCATGTCACACGCTGGATGCAAGCGGCCGCGAAATCGCTAAGGTGAAAGTCCTATGAAAACGAACGTCCTTCGAGTGGCGTTCGGAGGAATGCCATGAAGCCTGAGCCCTCGCCATTCCGGCGATGTATGGCGTTGCCAACTCTGACGCGTGTTTGCGTGATAGGGTTAGGGAACGTGCTGATGGGCGATGACGGCTTTGGTCCCTTGGCTGTCGAAAGGTTTCGTTGCGACTATGAATGCGGCTGGAATGTTGAGATCCTTGACCTAGGCACACCTGGATTGGATCTCGCGCCGTATTTGTTTGGTGCGGACCTGGTTGTAATCGCGGATGCTGTACAGGCGGACGAGAAGCCGGGAACGCTGTCCATCTATTGCGAAGCGGACCTTCTGGCTCGCCGGGCTCAGCTTCGTCTGACCGACCACGATCCAGGACTTCAGGAATCCTTGGCGCATTTGAGGCTTTCTGGTGAAACCCCGTCCGAACTTATCATCGTCGGCGTCGTTCCCGAGTCGTGCGACTTCGGCACGGGCATTAGCCCCTCCGTGCTGAGCGCCTGCTCGGTTGCTGTCGATAACATCGCTCGCTTGCTGGTCGAGCGCGGCATCAATTGCTCCCGCCGGCATGCTCCGCTCCAGCCGAATCTCTGGTGGTTGTCGGGTGCCAGATCTAGATTTGTCACACCCGAATCAGATTCGCAGAACCAAGTGCCGGCGAACAATGGCGGAATTGCGCTCGGCCAGGCTGTTCCCACTGGACGATTCGAGAACTGAGGCTGTGGCATGTGCCTGGCTGTGCCCGGGAAAATCGTGACCATCCTTGAGGAGGAGAACCTTGGCTTGCGCTACGGCGAGGTAGATTTCGGGGCCATTCTTAAGGAAATCCGCTTAGACTACACGCCCGAAGCTCGCGTGGGGGATTACGTTTTGGTTCACGTAGGCTTCGCCCTGACGGTAGTGGATGAACATGAGGCACAGCGGACTTTCGTAGCGTTGCGGCAACTCGATCAATTCGAAGAGCTGCCAGGGAGCGCACCCTGAAGTTCCGCGACGACTATCGCGATTACAGCGCGGTTCGGACGGCCAGGGTACCAGGGTTTTAATGACACGCGTCCGGTGAAGCCGATTCCTGTCCCGACGAATGGAGGAAGACTGAATGGGAACCATGATCCCGTTAGGTGATGCATCTCGGCGACCCGCACGCATCCCCCTCGTCACGGTCTTCATTATCCTCGTGAATGGCTTCGTTTTCGTATTGGAGCTAATGGGTGGCGAAGCATTCGTGACCCAGTGGTCGGCAGTCCCTGCCCAAATTGTTTCCGGACATCACTGGATCACGATGGTGACGGCGACGTTCATGCACGGCAGTTGGTCGCACATCATCGGCAACATGATCTTCTTATGGGCATTTAGCCCGGAGATCGAAGACGCGATGGGTCCATGGCGGTATTTCATTTTCTACAATGCTGGCGGACTGGTGGCTATGTTGGCGCAAATCGCCGCCGACCCGCATTCCACAGTCCCAAACCTGGGCGCGAGCGGGGCGATTGCCGCGGTGATGGGCGCGTTTCTGGTTACCTATCCTCGCGATCGGATTCGCACGATTCTATTGATATTTGTGTTTGTGCGGATCACATTCATTCCGGCCGCACTCTTGATCGGCTTTTGGTTCCTCACACAGCTATTCAACGCCGGTGCAGTGGCACAAGTGCAGACGGGCGGTGTGGCCTACTTGGCGCACATTGGCGGCTTCATCTTCGGGGCTGTCACGGCGCGTCTCTTCGAAGACTCGCGTCGAGTCGCTTGAGGGCGACTCCGACGATCTTCTTGCCTCTCCCGGTCTTCAGACTGGTATCTTCGGCGCGCGGCATACGGACTCTGGCAAGGCAGATTTTACGAGTATCCGAAATGGGCATTGAGTCCGCTAGTGAGTGCAGCGACACAGTTACTTGGTTTTCAGGTCGCCAGCATTTTCCTCCTGCCGCCCTTCAGTCCTTTGCCAAGTGGAATCGGGCTTGTATTCCTTCATTGCTTTGGCGAGAACATCGGTCTTGTTGCCAAGATCTTTCTGATACACGACTCCATCCTGGTTAACGATGAAGGTCATTACTCCAGACGACCCGTATTCCGCCGGATAGGCCAGGAAAGCGACCCCCTCGGTCATTTTGCCGTTTACGATGTAACTTTTCGAGCCGCCTGGCTTATTTCTTCCTTGGCGCGTTAGGACGTGGTAATAGTAACCGCGGTAAGGAGTGGGAGCGCCATCCTGTCTTTTGGCGTAGCCTTCGGCAACGGCCGATGCCACCAGCGGCCCGATGGGGCTCTGGGGCTCGCCATCAGCAGCTTTCCAATAAAGGCCATTATGCTCCCCTTCATCACTGAAGATCTTCTGCGCGTACTCGTTGTGCTGTGCGGAGTAGTATTCCTTTTCCGCCGTCACCAGTTCCTGGCAAACGCGAATGGTCGATATTTCATTCCGGCCGATTCGTCTGTACAAGATTTCCTTCTTGCCGGCCTCGGTGTCGAAATACCACGAATTACCTTTGTTAACGAGCGGTACGGGTGTGGGCCAATTCTTCGCGCCGATATACAAGGTAGTAGCTCCATCCGGTTCTCTCACCAGACGATGCATTTCCCGATATTTCTGTACGAAATTGGCGCGGCTCTGGGCGTCCTCGGTTTCGTCTCCAGAGGAGACGATTTGCTCCCCGTCTGCTCCGAGGATATCGAGCATCGCGCTTTCGTCGTTACTCTGCACTGCCGTGACCAGTGCGTTGCTCGCGTCTTCCGGCGATGAAAACGTTTTCTGGCCCAGTTGCTGCGCCATGGAACGGGTGGGAAAGCACCCCGTCAAAAGGATAGCGACCGCGGCTAATTTCGTAAGGTTGGCCCAACAAAATTTGTCGAAGTTCAGCTTCATTCGCCGCATACGGCTTCTCTCCATTTCCAAATTCTTACAAGCTACCAAAAGCTACCAGGAACATAACGAAACTCGATTACCGATGCCCGCCACCGCCGCCGTGAAATCCCCCGCCGCCACCGCCACCATGAAATCCTCCTCCGCCACCAAAGCCACCGCCGCCACGTGGTGCGCCGCCACCGAAGCTGGCGCTTCCGCGTGATGAATAGCTCCTTGCCTCTCCGCCATGGTCGTAGCCGCTAAAGGCGCCAGAGTGGACGCCGCTCTGACCGTGTGGCTCACCGTATCCTCGAGCCGCCTCGGGGTTTCCGCCGAAAGGATGGGGCGTTGCGCCGGGACGGTTGTAAACTCCGCCGCCCGCTCCGGTGTCCCCGTTGGAAGGCCTG
>Ga0074045_10005375_pt1 | contig 11210 bp, 12 predicted proteins | sample BogForMeECP23OM2_FD_94442 | JGI IMG/M metagenome (GOLD analysis project Ga0074045, IMG submission 94442) | Bog forest soil microbial communities from Calvert Island, British Columbia, Canada - Bog Forest MetaG ECP23OM2 | ecosystem: Environmental > Terrestrial > Soil > Wetlands ...
GTGAAGGGCGGCCGGAAAAACTGCTATGAACATGAAACCACAACCACACACGACACGCCCCAGGAGGGCCGAAATAACCGGCGGACTCTACTTATAACTGGCGGGAAATTGGGGTGCAGGCCAACACGGAAAAAGACGAAGCGCCGACGTCACTTGCGACGACGGCGCCTCGCCGACCACTTGCCCAATTTGAACGTGCTAGTTTATCGCGCGACTCCGGCGGCGGAGCAGTGCGTCGGTGTCGAACTTGAACATCTTCGCACTGTTCGTTCCGAGAATCTTCACGCGGCTCTCTTCCTTCAGCCCGCCCATCTGACGCTCGATTGATTCCGCCGAATGCGGCCACGAGCCCTCATGATGAGGATAGTCATTAGCCCACAGGAAGTTCCCGACCAGATCATGCTTCTCCGCGAGTTCGAGGCCGATCGGATCGTCCTGGAACGAAGCGGCGCCGTGTTCGCGGAAATACTCGCTCGGCAGTTTTTTGAGCTTCGGATAGGCCCACATATGATGCTTGCGGGCGGCTTCGTCCATCGCTTCGAGCGCCCACGGCACCCAGCCGATTCCGCACTCGATCCCCGCGAACCGGAGCTTCCTGAAGCGCTCCAGCACCCCCGAAGCGCACAGGCACGCGATCGGCTCGACCGTCGGTGAAAGCGCGTGCGCGGCATAGTTGATAATCGCCCCGCCGTCCTTGCGCGCCGCGCGGGGATCGCGTCCGGTGGAGATATGAAAGGTGATCGCGATATCACAGTCCTCGATCGCCGCCCACATCGGGTCGTACAGCGCCATATTATAGTTGGGATGGTGCGCGTCGTGCGCGCCGAAGATCGGCTTGCACGGCAGATTGACGCCGCGATAGCCCAGCTTCGCAACCCGCTTGATCTCGGCGATCGCCAGATTGACGTCGGCGGTCATGATCGCCGCGATCGGCGACATGAACTCGTTGTAGGGGCCGAAGGTTTCCCACGCCCAGTCGTTCCAGACCCGGCATTGCGCCGCACCGAACGCGGCGTCGGTCGTCGCCCACACCGCCAGCCCCTTGTTGGGAAACATGATCTCGGCGTCGATCCCGTCGCGCAGATGATCCTTGATCCGCTGCTCGGGCGTATAACCCGACTTGTTGCGGATCGCCTCTTCGCCCGTCATCTGGCTGTCGATCATCCGCGAACGCTGCATCCCCTCGGCCACCGACCACTTGACGCCGTTCTCGTCGACTTCGATGCGCGGCAAGCGATGCTGATATTTCTTGTCGATCCGCTCGAGCCATAGACCGGAAGGTTCATTGGCGTGACAATCCGCCGAGATCATCAGGTAGCGATTCGGGTCGCCTGGACGTGCCGTACGCGCCCAGCCTTCGTGACCCGGCGTTTCAAGCCGCCAGCGGTTGTTTTCGTCAACCTGAGTATTGGTCTCCTCGATCATTCTTTTCTCCGTTTTTTTGCGGACCTCAATCGCAGGATCCCGCTTTGGTCCCGTTAATTTATCATACGAGGCGTAATTCTTTCATCACCGCTTGGAGCCGGTCGGCCGCCCCGGCCGTCATCGGCAGCAGCGGCATGCGCATTTCGTTGGTGCACTTGCCCATAAAGGCGCAAGCCTGCTTGATCGGAATTGGATTGGTCTCGGTGAAGAGCGCGCGCAGCAACGGCAGCATCTGGAAGTGAATCTGGCGCGCCCGTGCGAAGTCGCGCGCCAGCGCCGCCGCCGCCAGGTCATGCATCTCGCGCGGCATCACGTTGGTGACGACCGAAATCACGCCGCTGGCGCCCATCGCCATCAGCGGCAGCGTCAGGGAATCGTCGCCGGAGAGCATCGTCAGGCGGTTACCGCAGAGCTTCAAAATATCCGAGCACTGATCCATCGAGCCCGACGCTTCCTTGATCCCGACCACCTGCCGGATATCGCACATCCGCGCGAACGTCTCGGGCATGATATTCGAGCCCGTGCGCCCCGGGATGTTGTAGACGATCAACGGCAGGTCCACGCTCGCGCCGATCATCTTATAGTGCTTGTAGATGCCGTCCTGGGTCGGCTTGTTGTAGTAGGGCGAGATCAGCAGCGCGCCGTCGGCGCCACATTCGCGCGCGAAGGTCGTGAGGCGGATGGCCTCGGCGGTCCAATTCGAGCCCGTGCCCGCGATGACCGGGACGCGGCGTCGCGTCTGCTCGATCACCAGCTTGATCACCTGGTCGTGCTCGGCGTGCGTGAGCGTCGCGGATTCACCGGTCGAGCCGCAGGGCACCAAGCCGTCGACCCCCGACTGAATCTGCCATTCGACCAGTTCGCGCAGCGCGCGCTCGTCGACCGCGCCGTCGCGAAACGGGGTAATCAGCGCCGAGAAGGCTCCATGAAACATGATCTATGACCTCCGATGACGGGCAGGACAAAACCGGCCTGCCGCATCCTTGCGAACCTGACCTAGGGGACGGCGACCAACTCCGGGTCGCTCAATTCGAGCTCGCCGCGGAAGACCTCGACCGCTTCACCGGTCATGAAAACGTGGTCGGCGGCCGGGCCGGCTGCGCGCCATTCGATTGCGAGATTGCCGCCGCGCAATTCGACGGTCGCGAGGCGATCGGCACGCCCGGTCAGTACCGCGGCGACCAGCGCCGCGCACGCGCCCGTGCCACAGGCCAGGGTCTCGCCGGAACCGCGCTCCCACACTCTCATCCGGAGACGGTCGCGGGCGATCGGTAAAATGAACTCGGTGTTGACGCGGCGTGGAAAGAACGGATGAGTCTCGAATTGGCGCCCAAGCCGCGCGAATTCGGCTTCGTCGAGGGCAAAGATACTTTCGTCGGCGACGAAAACCACGCAATGCGGATTACCCATCGAGACGGCGGTGATCTGCTCGACGCGGCCCGCGACCTCGAGCGGATAGTCGATCACCCGGCCGTCGTACGCGACCGGAATCGCGCGCCCGTCGAGCATCGGTTCCCCCATATCGACCGTCGCGGCGACCTCGCGGCCGTCCACCTTAAGCGCGATGGTCTTGATTCCGCCGTCGGTCTCGACCGCCAACGGGTTTTTCGGCGCGGGCCAGGTCTCGTGATAAAGGCGGGCGACGCAACGGATACCGTTGCCGCACATCTCGGCGCGGCTGCCGTCCGCGTTGTACATCTCCATCCGCACATCCGCCGTCGACGAGGGACATAACATGATGAGTCCGTCGCCGCCGATTCCAAAACGCCGATCCGAGAGGCGCTTGGCCAGTCCGGCCGGGTCGGCCGGACGGAGGCGGTCAGCAACAACGTAGATGTAGTCGTTGCCGCATCCGTGCATCTTGACGAACGGCAGCTTACGCATCGGGACCCGCCGCGAGCGTCACCAGCTTTTCGCCGCGAATGATATCTTCGAAGTTGTCGCGCTCGCGGACCACGCTGTATTCCGCGCCGTTGACGATCACCTCGGCCGGACGTGGCCGGCTGTTGTAGTTCGAGGACATCACGAAACCATACGCGCCGGCGCTCATCACCGCGAGCAGGTCGCCCGACTCCACCTCGGGCATGTCGCGCTCCCGGGCAAAGAAGTCGCCGCTCTCGCATACCGGACCGACGACGTCGCCGGTCACGATCGCGCTGCCGGGCCGCTTCAGCACGGGGCGGATATCGTGGTAAGCCTCGTACAGCACGGGCCGGATCAAGTCGTTCATCGCGCCGTCGATCACGACGAACCGCTTCACGTCGGTCTCCTTGACGTAGAGTACCTTCGTCACGAGGATGCCCGCGTTGCCGACCAGTACACGGCCCGGTTCGAGGATTATTTTGAGGCCCAGCGTGCGCAGCGGCCCCATCAGGGCGGACGCGTACTGCGCCGGCGGTGGCGGTTCTTCCTGATAGGGGATGCCAAGGCCGCCGCCAAGGTCGAGATACTTGAGCGCGATCCCGTTCGCCCGCAGCCGCTTGACGATCCCGGCAACCTTCTCCGCGGCTTCGCTGAACGGTCCCGTTTCGGTGATCTGCGAGCCGATATGGGTGCTCAGGCCCGCGAGCTCCAGATTCGGCAGGCTGCGGGCCGCGGCATAATACTCGTCGACCTGCGAGAGGGGGATGCCGAATTTGCTGTCGCGATGGCCGGTCGAGATATGCGGATGGGTGCCCGGGTCCAGATCAGGATTGACGCGCAGGCTGACCGGCGCCTGTACGCCCATCCGGCGCGCGACCGCTGAAACCCGTTCAAGCTCGGGACGCGACTCGACGTTGATCATCAGGATGCGGGCCTTGAGCGCCGCCTCGATCTCCTCGTCGGTCTTGCCGACGCCCGAAAAGACGATCTTGCGCGTGTCCGCGCCCGCCCGGAGACAGCGCATCAGCTCGCCCACCGAAACGATATCGAAGCCGGCGCCCATGTCGCCGAACAACTTGAGCACGCTCAGATTGGAGAGCGCCTTCATCGCAAAGCAGATGAGCAAGTCCGACCCCTTGAACGCGTCGCTCATGACGCGAAAGTGCCGGCGCAACGTGCGTGCGCTGTAGATATAGAGTGGGGTACCCAACCGTTTCGCCAAATCGACGATCGAGACGTCCTCGGCGAAAAGTTCCTGGCCTTTATAATTAAAGTAATTCATTAAGTTTTAGCGGGTGTCCTCGCCGCACACGCGGCGTCCTGATTTATTACCATACCGCTGTAGAGAAGAACAAAGTGGTTGCCGCCTTGACGTGTAGACGGTGTGGCTTAGGGAAGCTCTGCACAAGCCCCGTTTGTCATCCCGAGCCGGCGAACACCGCGAGCCGAGCCTGCCCTGAGCGAAGCCGAAGGGTCGAGGGATCTACGCCAAGTGATTTTAAAAATTCGATTGTGCAGAGCTTCCTACATGGGGTTTGCAGGACCGGATATCAGCGCCTCCGGCGACCGGGCTCGAGCCGGGCAAGGCATTCTATGACGAACTCAGCAGGGACGCGTGATATTCCTCGACGCGCCCCCGATCGTCGCCATCCTCACATGTGAGCCGGGAAGCCGACGCCCTGGTCAGATTTGAAAATTGCGATGCTGTCCGGATGGACTGATTCGAGAACGGCGTGGATGAAGGGCTTGGTCTCTTCATCGAGGACCGCGAAATCGACTTTAAGTCTTGATGTGGTCTTGGAAGTGTAGTGGTGGTCTTTGAGTTGCTGTTCCTCGGATAAGTCGAAACCGAAGATTCCGAGCTGCCTGGCGCATCGATTAAAGTCGTCCAGGGCCGAGCGGCTAATTATTGCCTCTATTATCTTCATAGGTGCTACTTGGTAGCCTCCACATGATGGTAGAGCAGGAACTGTGCCGCAGGAAAATACGAGCCTATCTGGATATTTTGGGTTTGATCGGACCTTCCGAACGTTCAGGTGTTTGCAACCGATCGTTGATTTTGCACGGTCGCTAACTCCCCGGACCGGACCAGCGAGAGAAGGTTAAGCGCACGGGCTCGCGAGCGGCATCGGGGTGGGCAGCTTGAACGTACCGGGATCGAGCGCCGGCACGGGTTGGCTTCTAGCGGGGCCCTACGCACACCAACAGTCATTTTACCATACCGCTACCAAGAACGATAAAGCTATTGCTGCCTTTACGTGTAGATGCTACTGTCATTACGTATTTACAAGGATTCCACGATGGCACTGAATATCCGGAACGAGGCCGTCAATCAACTCGCCAAGGAGTTGGCTGCGCGCAAACATCTGAACAAGACCGACGCCGTGAAGCTGGCGTTGGAGAACGAGTTGCGTCGTCTCGACGAGGCACTGCCTTTGCGGGAACGGCTCCGGCCACTGCAGGATCGGGTGTTAGCGCATCCGGCGACCGGGCTCGAGGCGGACAAGGCATTCTATGACGAATTAAGCGGGAATGCGTGATATTCGTCGACGCGTCCGCGATCGTCGCCATCCTCACGCGCGAAGCTGAAGCCGACTCCCTGGCGGACCTGCTGGAGGCGGCACGTTCGCCGATTACCTCGCCGATCGCCGTCTTCGAAGCGACCTTAGGCATCTCTCGCAGGCGGCACGCAAGCATCGACGAGGCCGAAGGAGAGGTCCACGAATTCCTCGAGCTGGTGGGAATCGAGCAGGTTCCGATCACCGCCAGGGAGACCGAAACGGCGCTGACCGCGTTCTCCCGCTACGGCAAGGGTCGAGGGCATCCCGCGCAACTCAACCTCGGTGATTGCTTTGCCTACGCGATGGCAAAGAACCACCGGACTTCGCTGTTGTTCACGGGCGAGGACTTCAACCGGACCGATATCCGCTCCGCGTCAGCGCGAAACCGATGACCGCGAACCGTTAGGCGCCGGGGCTCACGAGCGGGGTCGGGGTGGGCAGCTTGAAGGTGTCGGGATTGGGCGGTTGAGCAGGCCGGAGGCGCGTAAAGGTCGCTTCGTTCGACGGGTTGCTGATGTAACCGTCAGTGGTTTTAGAGATGATTTGATAGCGATACCTGCGGCCCACCACCGTCTCGTTATCGATATAGCTGAACTGATGCTGGACGGCGAAGCGCTCGCGGTCCGTGACCGGCAGTTCGATTAGCGGCGAGTACGGCCCGGCGGCCTCGGCGCGCACGATCACAAAGCCGCCCAGGTCGCGCATCGTGTGACCACCGAAATAACGCGTCGGCCGTTCCCAGGTCAGCTTGATCCCCTTCGCGTCGGTGGAGGCGTGCAAGTCGGTAATCTGCTCCGGCACCACCACCTCCGGCGGCAAGGGCGCGCTCTTGACACCGCATCCCGCGGTCAGCCCGAGGCCGAGCGCCAGGGCGACAGCGAGCGACGCGACTCCGCCCCGAGCAAATCTGCTCCAAATCATGACGGCGACTCAGCCTTCCGCAGACGCCGCAAGCGTTGACCGACCGTTTGCGGCGCGGGACCACCGGGCAAGCGGCGCGCCCGGAGCGAACTCTCGACCGTCAGGCCGGCGAGCGCGTCAGCAGCGAACTTCGGTGAATAGCGCCGCAGGTCGGCGAGCGTCAGGTCCTCAAACTTGAGCCCCGTCGCGGCACAGTCGCGCACCAGCGTCCCAACTACTTCATGCGATTCGCGAAAGGGCACGCCCCGCGCAACCAGATATTCGGCGAGATCGGTAGCCAGCGCAAAGCCCCCGGCCCCCGCGCGCATCACGTCCGGCTTGAAGACCAGCCGCGGCCAAAACCCGGCGAGCAGCGTCAGCGCCGGCTTGAGCGTATCAACCACGTCAAAGACCCGTTCCTTGTCTTCCTGCAGGTCAGAGTTGTAGGCGAGCGGCAGCCCCTTGAGAATCGTCAGCATCGCGACCAGGGCGCCAACCACCCGGCCCGTCTTGCCGCGAATCAGCTCGAGTAAATCCGGATTCTTCTTCTGCGGCATCATCGAACTGCCGGTGGCGAACTCGTCCGGCAGCTCGGCAAACCCAAACTCGGCCGTGGTCCACAGGATAATCTCCTCGGCCATGCGCGACAGATGGATCGCCAGAATCGACCCGGCGGAGAGGAAGTCGAGGGCGAAATCGCGATCAGAAACGGCGTCGATACTGTTTTCCGTGATGCGGCTGAAACCGAGTTCGCGCGCGACCATCTCGCGGTCGAGCGGCAGGGTGGTACCGGCCAGCGCACCCGCCCCAAGCGGCATCACGTCGGTCCGCGCGGCCGCCTGCATGAAGCGTTCGCGGTCGCGGCTGAGCATCGCAACGTAGGCCAGCAGATGATGAGCGAGCGTAACCGGCTGCGCCCGCTGCAGATGAGTATAACCGGGCATCGCGGTCTCAAGATGGCCGCTCGCGACGTCGAGGAGGATCTGGGCGAGACGCTCGATCAGCGCCAGCAGCTCACCGATTTCGTCCCGCAGATAGAGGCGGAAATCCAGCGCCACCTGATCGTTGCGCGAGCGCCCAGTATGCAGCTTCTGGCCCGCGGCGCCGATCTTTTCCGTAAGACGACGTTCGATCGCGAGATGGATATCCTCGTCGGCAAGCGCGAAGCTGAAGCGCCCTTCCGTGATTTCGCGCTCGATCGCGCGCAGACCGCCGACGATGGCGCTCAGCTCGCGGGCGGTCAGGAGTTTGATTGCGGCGAGCATCCGGGCATGCGCGACCGAGCCCCGGATATCCTGCCGATAGAGGCGGCGGTCGAACGGGAGCGAGGCGGTAAAGGCTTCGACCGCGGCGAGACGCGGCTGTTTGAAACGTCCGCGCAACAGGTTTTTATCCTTCGGCGTGGCGAGGTCCGCGGACGGGCTCGACCCGGTTGAGCCCGTGACTTTCCTAGCGCGGCGCGGTTTCATCAGTCGACGATCGGCAAGCGCCGGGAAGTCGCGTCCATCGTCAACTTTGCGAACTTTGGCCGCATCAGCGCATCGGCGGTGTATGACACGGGCATCGGGGCACCGCACAACTCAACGCGCCGTTGGGGTGGGTCGTATGCACGTCCAGCTTGTGGCCGCATTTCAGGCATTCGCCGGTGCGGGTGCGTTGCACCAACTTCGGCGTCGGGCGGGGCGGCCTGAATTGAAGCACCTTGCCCATTAATTCTCCTAACCCTTCCCCCGTTCGCGCTCGTCGATACGGGCGAGCGCGCGCAAGCGGAGCGCGCCCAGGCGGATAAACCCTTCGGCGTCAGCTTGCTGATAGCCACCCGCTTCCTCGAAGCTCGCCAACGTCGGATCGTACAGCGAATTCGCCGAGCGGCGTCCAACGATTGTGGCGTTACCCTTGTAAAGCTTCAGCCGGGCGGTACCGGATACATTGTGCTGCGCACTATCCATCAAAGCCTGCAACGCCTCGCGCTCGGGCGTGAACCAGTGGCCATTATAGACGAATTCGGCGTAGCGGGGGACCAGTCCGTCACGCAGATGCATCACTTCGCGATCCAGGGTTAATTGCTCGACCGCGCGATGGGCGTGCATCAGCAACGTCACCCCGGGGGTTTCGTAAACCCCGCGCGACTTGATTCCGACGTAGCGATTCTCGACCAGATCGACCCGGCCCACCCCGTGGCGGCCGCCGATCACGTTGGCGCGCTCGATCAGGAGGGCGGGCGTGCGCTGCTCGCCATTGATCGCGATCGGATTGCCGCGCGCATACTCGACTTCGACATACTCGGGGCGGTCGGGCGCATGCTCCGGGGCGACCGTCATACGAAACATATCTTCATAGGGCTCGCGCCAGGCGTCCTCGAGCACCCCGCCCTCGTAGCTGACGTGCACCAGATTCCGGTCCATCGAGTAGGGTTTTTCGGCGGTGACCGGGACCGGAATCCGCTTCTCCGCGGCGTAGGCGATCATGTCGGCGCGGCCCTTGAAGGGCCAATCGGGATGGCGCCAGGGGGCGACGATTTTGAGCTCGGGCGCCAGCCGCGCGAAAGTCAGCTCGAAGCGCACCTGGTCGTTGCCCTTGCCGGTGGCGCCGTGAGCGACCGCGTCGGCACCCTCCAGATGTGCAATCTCGACTTGCCGGCGCGCGATCACGGGTCGCGCAATGGAGGTTCCGAGCAGGTAGTAGCCTTCGTAGACCGCGTTCGCGCGCATCATCGGGAAGACGAAATCCCGGGCGAACTCCTCGCGCAAATCTTCCAGATAGAGTTTGCTGGCGCCAGTCGCGAGCGCCTTCGCCTCGAGCCCTGCGGTTTCGTCGGCTTGTCCCACGTCGGCGCAATAGGTGACGACCTCGCAGCCGTAATACTCCTTGATCCAGTGCAGAATGACGGAAGTGTCCAACCCGCCCGAGTAGGCGAGCACGATCTTTTTTATGTTTGCAGTGGCCATGCGATGAAAGTTTTAGAGATGAGGGGAGTTGTCTCCCGGAAGGCTCAGCACGGCGGGGCGCAGCAGCCAGACCATCACGGCCTTTTGTGCGTGCAACCGGTTCTCGGCCTGTTCGAGCACGATCGACTGGGGACCGTCGATCACGTCGTCCGTGATCTCCTCGCCCCGATGGGCCGGCAGACAATGCATCACGACCGCGCTCGGCCGCGCGCGCTTGAGCAAAGCCGCATTGACCTGAAAAGCCTTGAAGTCGCTCCGGCGCTTGGCCGCCTCGGCCTCCTGCCCCATCGAGGTCCACGTATCCGTATAGATGGCGTCGGCGTCGCGCACGGCCGCCAGCGGATCACTGGTCAGCAGGCCGCCCGGCGCTTGCCGCAGACGCGCGACGAAGTCGGCTTGCGGCTCGTAGCCCTGAGGGCATGCGACTCGCAGTTCGAAGGGAACCAGTGCGGCGGCTTCGATCCAGCTCTGCGCCAGATTGAAGCCATCACCGATGAAAGCGATTTTGAGCTTGCGCAAACCACCAAAATGCTCGCGCAGCGCCTGTAAGTCCGCCAGCAGTTGGCACGGATGAAGCAAATCGGTCAGCCCATTGATAACCGGCACCGTCGCCTCTCGCGCCAGCTCGACGCAAGTATTGTGGGAGAAGGTCCGAATCATGATCAAGTCGATCCAGCGCGAGAGATTACGCGCGACATCCTTGACCGATTCGCGCTCGCCGATTCCGATATCCTGCGGCGCCAGATAGATCGCGTGGCCGCCAAGCTGCGCCATGCCGGTCTCGAAGGTGAGCCGGGTGCGCAACGACGGCTTCTGGAAGATCATCGCGAGCGTCTTGCCGCGCAGATACGGATGCTCGACGTCGCCCTTGAGCTCGGCTTTGAGCCGTGCGGCGAGCCGCAGCAGACCGTCCAGCTCCGGCAAGGTCAATGAACTCAGATCAAGAAAATCGCGCTTCATTTGGTAACGGCAATCTACCGAGCCCAACATTCTAGCAGCAGGCGGTTGCGAAAGTCACAGCGACCGCCATCAAGCAACTACTCGCCCGGCAGGTGGTAGCCGCCAAGACCTCTCAGGCTCAGGAGCCATTTAAGTCGACATTCACCAGATGGGCGGTTGATCCATGCACCTGGATGGGAAGGATACGCACTTGGCAGCCGGTCCGAGCCTTTATTTACGCGCGTTCCAGCAATGATGCAAATCTTCCTTTATCGAACAGGGACCGCTGCTACCGTCTAATTGAACGGGATGTCAATTTCGGCGTAGCTGCCCGGTGTGACCGCGTTCACTACGGCGGCGATCTTCCGAACGTGGCGTTGCACGATACGCCATTGCGAATTTCCAAGCACCACAATCGCAATGGCGCGGCTCTTCAAATTCTGCTGCGCCACCATGTTTTTGTCAGTCGTCAAGAGTACTTCAAATCCGGCTTCCTCGGCGGCTTTCAGCAACTCCCCGTTAACAAGCCTGTCCCAGCCGGCATCCTTCGCTTTGGTGACGGTGTGGCCTCGAA
>Ga0074045_10005376_pt1 | contig 11209 bp, 10 predicted proteins | sample BogForMeECP23OM2_FD_94442 | JGI IMG/M metagenome (GOLD analysis project Ga0074045, IMG submission 94442) | Bog forest soil microbial communities from Calvert Island, British Columbia, Canada - Bog Forest MetaG ECP23OM2 | ecosystem: Environmental > Terrestrial > Soil > Wetlands ...
CCAGGTAGGCTTCCCCACGAACGTAGATTGGATACAGGGCCGGCGCGAAGCTCCCATCCCCCGGCAATCCCAGCTCATAAGGCGATGCCTTCTGTAATTCCTGGATGGCCTCCCCGGCCTTCTTGCGGTCCAGCGCCAGTTGCCCGCGCAGGGTGGGCAGATAATTGAATTGCACGACTGTACTCTCCGGAAATCGCTTCGCCATATCGGCGGCTAACTGCTGCGCCCGGGGCGCCGGCGGAGTAAGGGCCAGCGCCAGTCCGGCTGCAAACTCGACATCCTTTCCGCTCGACAGCGCCAGGGCCGCCGAAGCCCGCTTCCGTGCTTCCTCCGCATTGCCGAAAAGAGCTTCTCGCAGGGCGGCTGCCGCCTCGTAGTTTGCCGCCGTCTCCCGTTTTTTCGCATTCAGCGCCGACGTTACTGCTCGGCGCGAAAGCTCTTGAGCCTTCACCAGTAGCCCCGAATACGCAGCGGTTTCAGCCTCATTCGCGCGAAGCGCGTCTTCCCCCTCCGGTTGGTTTGCAAACCAAGTCACTTGTTCCGCCATTCCCGCTGGATCGTGCTGCAAGAAGGCTGCCTGGTACATGTAGATTCTAAGAAATGGGGAATCCAGCTTTCTCGCTTCCGTCTGCATGCCCATGGCCACGGCCTCTTCCAGACGATTCAGACTGAGATAGTCGGCAACGATATTGGAATGTGCCGCACCGCTCGCTGGATCAAGTCGAAGTCTCTCCTGTGCCTCCGAGAGGCTTCTTTCGTAATTTCCCAGATAGCGATAGATGATGCCGAGGTTGTTTGCGGGCACATAATCCCTGGGATAGGTCTGTGCCCAGAGTTCATAAATTCCGCGCGCTTCCTCCAGATTCCCGGTAACGAAATGGTAGTAATGGGATTCGATATAGAATTTCTCTTGCTCGCTCGCTTGGTTTCGCAGGTCAAAACTTTTCGTCGTGTTCTCCGCCGCCAGGCCGCTTTCCCCTAGTTTCTTGTAGGTGGTTCCAAGCGATGCATAGGCCATAGCGAAATTCTTATCCGCTGCTATGGCCTTCTGGTACAGCGGGACTGCGGCCAAATAATCCCCTTTCCCCACCATCATCTTCCGACCCAGGCTGTAGGCTTGCAGGGCTTCGAGCGAGCGGGTAGCGGCCTGCTCAACCGGTGTGTCGAATTTTTCGATCGTGCTGTGCGATTCGCCAAGTTTCTCGCGCAGGCTGGTCGCGCCCTGGTCGAGAGCCTTCAGGACGTGCTCCTTGCTATCGGCTGTCACCTGCACCCTCGCCAACGAAGTGCCCGTGTCACAATTCGTGGCCTTGAGGGCAATAACATACTCGCTCCCCAAGTTCGCAATCGAGCCTTCGAGCTGCGCAGATGCATCCACTCTTTGGCAAATTTCTCGGGCAATTGCCGGTGTTAATGGCACGTCGGGCGACTGTCGCATCAATCGCAGGGCCTGCCGGATACGCGCTTCGGAAACGAGGGTCAGGAACGGCGACTGTTCAAGCTGAATGGCCAAGCCTTGCTTAAGGGTGTCATCAAACACCCCATCGCCCGTGGTATTCGTAAAATCGGCGAGGACAATGGTGTCGTTCGCCGTCAGCGGCGTGGCACGATGGAACCCGATGTAAGCAACACCGGCAACAATGCCAGCGACCACTAGCATTACACTGGGAATCCAAGCCTGCTGGCGGCGTCCCGGCTGTCGCTCCACCACCGCTGGAATCGCGGAGGCGACTGTCTTCTGTCCTTCCTTTTGTTTGCCCGCAAAGGACAGACGTCTTGTTATGGGGATCACGACGGCTTCCGTTTCTGGTTCCGCCGCCCGGGCGAGATCGTTTTGACCGCTGCAGAACCGTTTCGGAATGGTAGGCGGTAGTTCCCTTTCGTTAGAACTGTCTGTTTTACCAGTTGTTCGCATCCCCTGCTTCCGACTAAAAGTTAAGACAGTTACGAGAAACGGGGTCTATTTGGGATCAGCGACCTGCAGAGGGCTTTCATTCGTGGTTCGCAAAGAACCGTGCTCGTAAGAGCCGACACGGGTCAAGCACACTGGGTTAAGGACACCAATGGGCCGAATTTGGCCGTCGCGGTGGAAATGGGGGGAACGGTGAATTGCGGACAGGCCTCACAAAGGTATGGCGTCAAACGTTTGAATCCAGAATACAAAAAAGAAGGAGGACGATCATGAGAACGAGACTTGCGTTGTGCGTGATGCTCGCGTGCATCACATCCACGATTGCCATCGGTCAACAGGTTTCAGTCAACTACAACCACAGCCAGAGCTTTTCACAATTTCACACTTACGCCTGGGGTTCCAACAATGCCAACCAGGTCCAGGATTCGATCATGGCGCAGGTAGCACAACAGGATATCGATGCGGCACTGCAGGGCAAGGGTTGGCAGAAGGTGCAGGAGAATCAGAATCCCGACGTGATCGTGACCGCCAACGGCGGGATGAAGCAGCAGACTTCCTATAGTGCGTGGGGCATGCGCGGGATCGGCGGCGGCATGGGCGGCATCACTCCGGAACAAAATGTTATCGGAACGTTGATCGTTGATCTTTATGACGCGAAGAATCAAAGCCTGATCTGGCGTGGGATCGCTCAAGGCACCCTGAACAACAACGGCAATAAGAATCAGCAAATGCTGCAGAAAGCTGTCACAAACATGTTCAAGCAGTGGCCGAAGATATAAGCGCGCTGGAGGTGGCGAACGATTGCCTCTTCGAACGATTCTGCCACGTTTTCTGTTCCTTCATCTGTTGCGGCTAGTTCGGAATATCTTGCCGGGCAGTAGCGTGCTGCATTGCAGTAGAGGACGACCCAACGCCACGTCCACCATCGACGGGACACAACATAAGGAGATCATGCGATGAGCCAGAACCACTTTACCCTCCACTTTCCCTTGAAGGCGCCCGCAGACGCAAAGGCGCTGGCCGAGCAGCTTCCGCCATTGATGCCGGGGATACTTCAAGCGCAGGATGCAATCGGAACGATTCACTACTCGCGCTTCACGATTCTAAGCGAAAAGACTCTGCTGTTTATTGGCGACTTCGACGGAGAGTTCAGTCAGCTCATGACCGAGTTCGCCAAGAACACAGGGTCGGTATTCGATGCGATCTTCCAGCACGTGATCGATCCGCCGCCCACTCCCGTAGCCGAGAACGCAGCCGCGTTTGTCGAATGGGTCGCGGACCATCTTCTGACCGCGGTGAATCTCTACACCGCCTACCCAGACGTGACCGTCAAGCAGGTTAAGGCCCTGGCGTCGGCCGCGGGCATCAGTGGTGCGGGTGAATTACATCCCTTTCTGGTGATCCTGCCCATGAAATCAAAGCTTGCCTTCGTCGAGGTCCAACTGATCCTGCGCGCCAGGGGCCACGGGACAACCAAAGACCTGGACAAAGTTGGCACTCCGCATTTCGCGCAGTTCGTGCCGCTCGAGGACAACCAGATTGGTTTCTTCACCGTCTACGACGGCTCCTTTGACAAGTACATTGCCGATTTCACCAAGAACATCGGAGAAATCTTCGATCTTCTATTCAAGTTCACCAAGGGCGCACCGCCCTCGCCTTGCAGAAAGTACCTCCAGGAGTTCATTGACTTTGCGGCGGGAGCGAATCGGACTCCGATCGGGTTCTACCAGGCGTATCCAGGCTTGAGCGTCCAGGACATCCACGCTCTGATCGCCGATAGCAAGTCACAACCAAGCTCAGCCGCATAGTCACGAGGCTGGATCAAGCAGGAGACAGACAGTGAGCCAGGACCCTAAAGAACTCGCGGCAACTGCAAAGGAAGGCGGAGGGTTCTTCCGCCGTCTGTTCGGGGGAAAAGGGCATGAGACCGTGGCTGATACTCATTCCAGCACGAAGACCGCACTCGACCTGCACGACATTCAGGGGTTCATCCTCCGCGGGTACAGGATGCCACTGGTGCGGCATTTCCTGCTCACCGTGGGCGTCCCTGCGGAGGCACGCAAGCTGCTTGGGCGGCTCGTCAGCGAAGACGAATCGGACGCGCCGCAGATCACCACTGCTGAAGACTGGCATGTGGGGTTCGCGCCGGGACCGGGAGACAATCCAGACGATGTCCCGCGCCACAAGCCCGACTACTGCCTTAACGTGGGAATTACCTGGCCAGGACTGGTCGCGTTGGAAGTCAAAGACCGCGTTCCGACGGTTTCGTTCAAGTCGTTCGGGGCGTTCATTGCCGGGGCAGCCGAACGTGCGGAATTGGTCGGCGATACCGGAGCCAGTGCGCCGCAAAACTGGATTGGTGCTTTCAAGGCGGAGAGCGGCCACGTCATGGTGACGCTGCACGCCCTTAGCCGGGAGGCGATGACGACTTATAGCGAGCGGCTATCGGCGCTGTTTGCCGAAGGGAATGCTTTTCGAGAAATATGGCAGACCGACGGGATGGCCTGGACGGAGATGGTGGATGGCAAGCCCACCCTCTGTTCCAAAGTTCCCTTCGGTTACACCGACGGCATCAGCATGACCACCATTCGCGGCGGTCCGGAACGATATACGCCCGATCACCAGCAGCCCTGCGAACCCTGGCTATTTGTTTTGCAGGACGAGGCTGAAAACTACTTCGTGCCGGAGCCTCGAGAGCTCGGTCTGAATGGCAGCTTTGCCGTCTTCAAGATGATCAAGACCGACGTTGTCGGCTTCGAGAATTTCCTGCAATCGAACAAGGACAAAATAGATCCCGAACTGCTTGCCGCCAAGATCTGTGGACGCTGGCGTAACGGCGTCCCTCTGGCGTTGTCGCCAGAAACGGACAGCCCTGCGGGCGGGATTCCACCGGAGCAGATGAACAACTACGAATACGTGAACGCTGACGGCTCAGGCGATCCGAGGGGACTGCGTTGTCCGGTGGGCGCGCACATGCGCCGCATAAATCCGCGAGGCCAGCCCGTCACCGGGCAGGGTGAACCCGGTGGCAGCAATAATACTCACCGGCTGATCCGTCGCGGCATGCCGTACGGGCCGACTTACGATCCGAAACAACCCTACGATGGTATCGAGCGTGGGCTTCTCGGCTACTTCATCAACTCAAGCATCGAGAATCAATATGAGTTCGTGCTGGGGCATTGGGTGAATGACAGCGAATTCGCCGGCGCGGTCCGGCTTCCCCCGAAGTCGAAGGACCCTATGATTGGCACGCAGGATCCAGCGGAAAGCATTTTCGCGATTCCGCAGGCAAGTGGTGCGCCGCCAATCAAGATCACGGGCTTCTCAACTTTTGTAACCACGAAAGCAGCCGCCTACTGCTTTCTGCCGAGTATCACCGCCATCAAATTCATCTCCAAACTGTGACGAGGTTCTTATGCTGTTCCTGACCAGATGGTTCGGAGTAACCGGTAGCGACGCCGATCGGGACCCCGCCCGGGAAAAACTCGAGATCGAGGAGATCACCGAGAGAAGCCTTTTGATGCAGGCGAATGCTGCCGCCAAACAACATCGGTCGCTGGCTCGTGGAACTCACGCGAAGGGTGTCTCCGCCCGAGCCCAATTCGAAGTATTTGACGTTACCGTCGGACGCGCCGGTGCGCTGGCGGACCGACTCGCGCAGGGGATTTTCGCAGCCCCTGGGGTGTATCCCGCGATTGTGCGGTTTGGAAACGCGGATCCGAACAAAAACTCTGATTTCAAGGCGGATGTGCGATCGTTGTCTTTCTCGGTCGACCTCACACGGGAGGGCAGCGCCTCTGTTTTTGGCGCGAATTCAGGCCGGCAAGATTTCTCCCTGCAGAACACGACGACTCTGCCCATAAACGACTCAACTGCATTTGTGGCGATCGCGAGGCTGCTTACGGCATCGAACCCGGCCGCCGGCCTGTGGTCGCTGTCGTTCAAGGATAAGTTGAGAGTGCTAAGAACGCTCACGCTGGTGCAATTTCAGATGCACCAAAAAATCAAGCCTTATCAGCAACTGCGCTATGGGAGCAACGTCCCGTTTCGTCACGGACCCGTCGACGTTGTGAAATATTCCGCTACGCCGTTACCGGAGAATCCGGCGCGTCCGCTGCAAAGGAGTGACCCGAACGGCCTTCAGGACGAACTGATCCGACACGTTCAGGAAGACAGCAAGATGAGCAGCTTTGACTTTGGCGTCCAGTTCCTCGACGCCCACCGCATGACTTATTGGGGCAAGCGTCGGGACGCCAATTTCTGGATCGAAAACGCAAGTGTCGAGTGGAACGAAGTGGAAGCGCCCTTCCACACGATCGCGCGGCTCACCCTGCTGCCGAAGTCGCACCTTCAGCCGGATGCCGCCGAAGCCACCTATATCGACGTCACTGGGAACTCGACACCGGACAGTACGCCCCTGGGGAGCATTAACCGCGCTCGCTGTCCTGCAGAGGTGGCCAGCAGAAAAGCACGCATGGATGGCCAGCAATTGAAGACCACGATCCCCGGCGCTGAATCCGAAAGGAAATCAGCGTGAAGATATGCATATGAAAGAGTTGAGCAATGCAGCAGCGAAGTTATTGAATCCTGCCGCCGAAGCAGGCGAGTTAGAGCAGTTGCTGGTTGATTTCGGAATAAATCTAAACACAGGAGAAAGTCATGACTAAGCGTTATTACGCGTTGATCGTCGTTCCCTTGTTGCTTTCTGTCTTTGTTCTCACACTCACGTTCCTTCGCCCAGGCCACGTCCAGGCTCAAGCTCAACCTCAGTACCCGATCATGGACAAGATCGCCGATAAGATCGTCGCACAATACCGGAATTCAAGCTGCGAGGAGTTGTGGCAGAAGAAGAGCCAAAAGGCTCCACCAACCCCCGAAGAGATAAGAGCAGTGGGAATTCTTAAAAGCGATCCACAGATGCGTACTGCATTCATCAACAGAATTGCAGCGCCCATCGCCAACAAAATGTTCGATTGCGGGTTGATTCCCTGAAACTATCACGGCCACGAATTCAATGCTGCCGATGGAACCATGTTCTTTGCACCCAGACTGAGGAGAGTGTCATGGATATGAGACTTGGAATTATGCATGGGAAGAAGTTTGGACCCGATACCATTGCGGCTATCGGCAAACGCTGGATGATGATTGGCGCGGTAGCGACTGTTGCTACGGCCCCGTTGCTTGCGCAGAGTCCTGAGATGCAGCAAAAGCTTGCAACCGTGAAGCAGACGGTTGCGGCAAATAAGCAGAGACTGCAACAGTATCAATGGATTGAAACAACGCAGCTCACGCTGGATGGAGATGCCAAGCCTTCAACTCAAAACTTGTGCCGGTACGGTCCGGACGGGCAGGTTCAGAAGACTCCGATCGGCTCTCCTCCTCCTCCTCCCAGCGGCGGCAGGCTGAAGCAAAGAATCATTGAGAAGAAAAAAGCGGAGATGCAGGAGTACCTGACCGAAGTGAAGGGCGTTCTCAGCCAGTACGTCCCGCCCGACCCGCAAAGAATGCAGCAAGCCTACGGAGCTGGCAAATTCTCATTGAATCCCGCAGGGAGCATCACGAATTTCATCTTCAAGGATTACGCGCAGCCCGGCGATCAGATGACTCTGTCTTTCGACCCTGCCAAATTAGCGGTCATCTCCTTGACGGTGAATACCTACATGGGTCAAGCAAAAGATGCCGTGACTCTGGCGGTTCAGATGTCCCTTCTTCCCGATGGCACGAGCTATGTGCAGCAGACCGTTCTGACCGCAACCGCGAAGAAACTCGTCGTGACTACAACCAGTTCCAATTTCCAGAAACTCGGCGGGTAGTAACACCGGGCGATCTACGACAAGAATCTGGACGCGGTCACGTCGGCGAATGCACTGATGAGTGGGCCGGCAAGCAGTCGGCCCACTCGAGCGGAAGTTTTGCGGGAAAGCGCCGCCCGTGGGGTGGGAGCTCCGAAGAAAATTAGCCCTGCTTCAACTTCAGCTTGCTCTTATTTTCTTCAATAAAAGCCTTAAGATCGGGGACGGCGTCGAGCAGTCTCGTCCACTGCTCGTAATATAGCGTCACGGGAAAACGACCTAGACCGTACACGCTCACGCCGCCCTTCTCGCTCACGCGGAACTCCATGGCGCCGCTTCTCTTCTTCGTTTCTACCTGCTTTTCCAGATCGGCAAGGCGAGCTTTCAATTCTTCGTAACTTGGTTCGGTCACGGATGCACCTCGAATGTCCTTTTTGTCTTGATCACAATCATAGGGAGGAAGGTAGCTTTCGTCTAGGCGTACCTTTTCAGTGGGTGGTTGCGCAACTCCAATCCGCCGAGAGCTTCCCTCTTAGCTGCAAAACTTTTCACCATCGTCATTGCTGGCCGGACTTTCGCGGCCATCCCTCACCGCCACAACGTCTTGCGGAGCTGCCCGGGGCAGGGATTGGAAGCGCAAATGCTAAAATCACAAGGGCAACAAATTCCGACTGGAGAACACAGAATGGCGAAATTCCTGAAGAAGTCACTGCTTGAGAGCGTACCCGTGCTGGTGTTGCTGGGGCTCCTCGCGGGGGCTGTGGGAGGCTTGGGAGTCGGCATGATCCAGTTGAGGGCGGCCTCGTCGTCCGCAGCCAGCGCCACGACACCTCCCAAATAATTCCTCGGGCGCACGAACTCCACTCTATTCCAGTTCGTCGGCTAGCCGCTGTACCGTGTGTTCAACTTTTATAGTTGAGTTCTGCTTGTCCAAGCCGCCGAGGATCTGCATCACACAACCGGGACAATCCATGACCGCGAGCGGCGCGCCGCTGTTCTTTATATTGACCAGCTTGCGCTCCAGGATCGGCGACCCGACGACATCACACCGCTGTGTTACTCCCCTCACCGACCATCGCGGCGAAGGGGAGTAATGTATGATGCGAATCGCATTCCACGCAAACATTTCTTCTTGGGGGCCGTCATGCAGCGACGAGTGACGATGCTGGTGCTCCTATTGGTTTCATTGGTCGTCTCGACCTCCGCACAAACCATGAATCAACCACAACCACCAATCCGTCCGGTGGACGGGGCCAGCATCTTTCGAAGTTCTTGCGCTCCCTGCCACGGACTCGATGGACGAGGCAATGGCCCGGTGTCCAGGGCGGTGAAGCATGAGGTCCCCGACCTGACCAGACTTTCGCAACGCAATGACGGCGCGTTTCCGGCCATCCATGTGCAAACCATCATCATGTTTGGCAGAGACGATCTGCTCCCCGCACACGGCTCGAAGCAGATGCCGATTTGGGGGCCGATCTTCCACGAGATCGAGTTTGATCGGGACTTGGGCAATGTGCGACTGGAAAATATGACCAAGTATTTGGAGTCCATCCAGCGGAAGTAGAGAAGTAGCGGCAAATATCAAAGCCTGCCAGGTGGAAACGCACTTCTAGCCGGGCATAAACAGTGCTCTTGAAGTTTGGGTGTATGGTTTGTGTCAGATGGAGCGGGAGACGGGGATCGAACCCGTGACATCCAGCTTGGGAAGCTGGCGTTCTACCGCTGAACTACTCCCGCTCAACTTCGTTAGACTACCATTCCGGTCTATCCCTGACAACGTTCCGCACGAGGGTTTGCCTTTCTCGTGCACTCTTCGTAAGATTCCCGCTCGGGACTTGCATCCGAACTCATCTCACGTCGCAGGAGCCTTGATGCCGACCGATTCCCTTCCGTCGCAATTCAAATCGAATTCCAAGTCGAATTCCTACTCGAAATCCAACTCGCGCCGCAACTTCCTTCGAACCGGGGTGAGTGCGACTCTGGCCACGGCCGCCTATCCAGCGCTGGGATCGGCTCACGGTGCCGCTCTTTCGTCTGCACCTGCAACCGCACCTGCGCCCGCTCCACCCGTCGTTGATTTCAAGAAGGACTTCGAGCTCGACGAGATCACCATCGACGATCTGCAGAAGGCGTTGCAGTCCGGCCAGCACTCTTCCCGCTCCGTGACCGAGAAATATCTGGCGCGCATTCAGGAGATCGATAAAGCCGGACCGAAGGTCAACTCCGTCATCGAAGTTAACGCCGATGCTCTCCAGATTGCCGACGCGCTCGATCAGGAGCGCAAGTCAAAGGGAGCGCGCGGGCCGCTGCATGGCATCCCGGTCCTTATCAAGGACAATATCGATACCGGGGACCGTATGAATACGACGGCGGGCTCGCTGGCGCTGCTGGGATCGCGTCCTTCAAACGACGCCTTCGTCGCGGTGCAATTGCGCAAGGCCGGAGTGGTGATCCTGGGCAAGACGAATCTCAGTGAGTGGGCCAATATTCGCTCCGGTCATTCCACCAGTGGATGGAGCGGGCGCGGCGGACTTACTCGCAACCCTTATGCTCTCGACCGCAATCCCTGCGGATCGAGTTCCGGGACTGGAGCTGGCGTCTCGGCAAATCTCTGCGTGGCCGGCGTGGGCACGGAGACGGACGGCTCTGTCGTATGTCCTTCTTCTGCAAACGGTCTGGCCGGGCTTAAACCTACAGTCGGACTTGTCAGTCGCAGCGGCATCATTCCGATCTCGCACAGCCAGGACACGTCGGGTCCCATGGCTCGCACGGTGCGGGATGTCGCCATTCTGCTCGGAGCCATGGCGGGAGCGGATCCAGAGGATAGCGCGACCGCCGACAGTCAACGTAAGCAACACGCCGACTACACCAAGTTCCTCGATCCCACGGGACTGAAAGGCGCGCGGTTGGGAGTGGTGCGCAAGTATTTCGGGTTCAACCACGCCGTTGACCAGCTCATCGACAAGCTTCTCGACGAGATGAAGCGTGCGGGCGCCGAGATTGTCGATCCCGCCGACATCCCCACCATTGGCAAGTTTGACGACAGCGAGTTGACCGTCTTCCTCTATGAACTCAAGGCCGACCTGGCGGCATATCTGGCTCGTCGCGGCAACTCTTCGATCAAGAACTTGAAGGATGTGATTGAGTTCAACGAGCGCAATCGCGCCCGGGAAATGCCCTACTTCGGACAAGACATTTTTCTTAAATCGGAGCTGAAGGGTCCGCTCACCACGAAAGAATATCTCGATGCGCTGGCCCAGAATCACCAACTCAGCCGCGCCGAGGGCATCGACTTCGTCATGGACAAATTCAAACTCGACGCGCTCGTCGCCCCCACGGGAGGCCCCGCCTGGCTCACCGATTTGATCAATGGCGATCATGTGGCCGGAGGCAGTTCGAGCGCAGCCGCCGTTGCCGGTTATCCGAACATCAACGTGACAGCGGGATATCTCTGGGGATTGCCGGTGGGTATCTCTTTCTTCGGACGCGCCTGGAGCGAGCCTAC
>Ga0074045_10005377_pt1 | contig 11207 bp, 6 predicted proteins | sample BogForMeECP23OM2_FD_94442 | JGI IMG/M metagenome (GOLD analysis project Ga0074045, IMG submission 94442) | Bog forest soil microbial communities from Calvert Island, British Columbia, Canada - Bog Forest MetaG ECP23OM2 | ecosystem: Environmental > Terrestrial > Soil > Wetlands ...
ACTGGCGCCAGCACCGAGTGCAACTGGCGTGTTGAACATTTTTGGCGGCACGGTTTATGCCAACAATATCGTTGTCGGCATTTCAAGCGTCACCAACACCATCGGCATGAACAATGCGACGCTCATAGTAACCAACACGCTGGCCACCAACGCCGCCGGGTTGTTCGCATTGGGAATGACCAATTCCACCCTGGGACTGACGATTGGCGATACGTCGCTCAAGGGATTGGTTGCCACTCTGAGCACGGGCGGCACAACGAACGTGATTCAGCTTGCGTCGGTGCCGGTGTTTCCGAGTGGGAATTATCCCGTGCAGTTTGCGCTCATTAAACACACCACCCCCACGATCGGCGGGGCTGGGTTCAATTTCGGTTTGACGAACGTGCCGGCGACGGCGCCCGGCGCCTACCTCATCAATAATGGCGTAACCATTGACCTTTACCTGCCCGTAAGTCCCGCGCCGGTCATCACCAGCCAGCCGCAGCCGTTCAGCGGGAATCTCGGCGACACTGCAACATTGGCTGTAACCAACACAGGCAACGCGCCCTTCTCGTATCAGTGGTACTATACCAACGGAGTCTCAACCTACGTTTTGTCGGACGGCTCCGGCCCCAGCACCTATTCCACGCTTTTGGGCAGCACCAGCAATGTTTTGACCATCACCGGCGGACAGATTGGCGACAACGGCGGCTATTTCGTGGTGATCACCAATGTCTATGGAGCCGTCACCAGCAGCATCGCGCAAGTCACTTTCTCTCCAGGTTGCACTGCGCCCATCATCACCGGGCCGAACCCTCAAACGGTCATTCAGGGCAATAACGCCACCTTCAGCACCACTGTAGCCGCCAATCCGGCAGCCAGCATCCAGTGGCAGAGAAATGGAACCGTCATCTTGGGCGCCACGAACAACACCTTGGTGGTGACCAACGTTCAATATCCGGCGGACAATGGCGCGACATTCTTCATCGTTGCCAGCAACGGATGCGGCGTCGTCACCAACAGCGCTGGTCTTACAGTCATTGTGCCGCCCTGCATCACCGCTCAACCTGTGAGCCTGGTCGTCACCAACACCCAGGCGGCTTCCTTCTCAGTGACGGCGTCCTGTGGTGTGCCTTCACCAACGTATCAATGGTACAAAAACAACGCTGCCATCTCTGCCGGCGTCAATCCAACGGCCACCAGCGCTACGCTGTCAATCGCCAGTGCGTCTCCGTCGGATGACGGCGCTTATTACGTGCAAGTCAGCAATGCCGCCGGTGTAACCAACAGCGTGACGGTCACGCTCACGGTGAATTCCTTGATGTCAACAGTCGCCTTTTCACCCACCAACGGCGCGACGGGAATTTGTTACGACACGCCTTTGTATGTCACGTTCAATCAACCGCCCGTCTTGAACAACATGGGCACAATTAAGATCTACAACGTGACCAATCCGAGCACGCCGGTGGACACGCTGAATCTGGCGTCGGGCAGTCCGCAACTCCGGACCATCGGCGGCGTAACGCTGAACGCATATCCCGTGATTATTTCCGGCAACGTCGCGGCGATTTATCCGCATTCGGGAGTAATGACATCCAACCAGACTTATTATGTCACGATTGACAACGGCGCGTTTACAGACAGCACCGGCGCATACTTTGTGGGCATCACTGCTGCGAACACATGGCAATTCACGACCAAACTCGCCGGCCCGGTCAACCCGACAAGCCTGGTGGTTGCTGCGGACGGCAGCGGCGATTTTGCCACCGTGCAGGGCGCGATTGACTTTATCCCGAGCGGGAACACCACGCACGTTTTGATGAACATTCGCAACGGTACTTACACGGAAATTGAGCGATTAAACTCGAAGAACAACATCACGTTCCGCGGACAGAATCGCCATCAGACCGTCATCACTTACGCGAACGATGACAACATCAACGGAGGCACCGCGGCCCGCCCGATGTTTGGCGTCCTGAGTGCCAATGACGTGGCATTTGAAAATCTCACGTTGACGAACAGCACGCCCAAGGGTGGTTCGCAGGCGGAAGCGTTGTATATCAACGGTTGCAAACGCGTGATAGTTTACAATATCGACCTCGACAGCTTCCAGGACACCTTGCTGGTCAATGCCAGCGGCGACCTGGCCTATTTCCAGAGCAACCATATTCAGGGCGACACCGACTTTATCTGGGGCGCTGGCACCGCCTTTTTCACCAACTGCGAAGTCATGACATTGACCAGCGGCAACGCGCAAAACTACGAGAACATCACCCAGGCACGCACCGTCGCCGGCACCAACGGATTCTCGTTTGTCAACTGCCAGTTGACGCGACTGAACAACACCATAACGTATGGCGGACTTGGCCGGGATTTAGGTTATACGGACGGCAATGTGGCTTATATTAATTGCCTGATTGACGCTCACATTGTTGGCTGGAATAATGTGGATGTTCGCTATTGGGAGTACGGTAACAGCAATATCACAGCTACGTTGCCCGTGAGCTATAACGGCTACCAGTTGACCAACGGCAACCCGGACCCGCGTTTGTTGCTGGCGGAGAACGCCACCAACTGGCTGTATGGCTGGGTGCCGGCGTTGGCGCCGAACATCACCGGCCAGCCGGCCAATGCGACCGTCAGCTATGGTCAATCCACAAACTTCAGCGTGAGCGCCACGGGCATACCCGATCCGACCTATCAGTGGTACCAAAACGGTTTGCCCATCGCCAACGCGACCGGCCCCAACTACAGCATCGCCAGCGCGGTGCGGACCAATGGCGGCAATTACACGGTCGTGGTGAGCAACGGCTCCGGCAGTGTGACCAGTTCCGTCGCCACCCTCACATACGCCGACACGGCGCCGGTGACCAGCCCGGCCACCTATTCGCGTCCGGCGGGATACCCGTTGATCATTACCATTGCCGGCGATTTGTCCACGTATTGGAGCGATGTGGACGGTGATTCGCTGGCGCTGACGGGCAGTATCAGCAGCACCAATGGGGCGGCGGTAAGCTACGACATCAACTACGTTTATTACACCAACGCCAACGACGTGACCGATGAGATTGATTACACGGTGGGTGATGGCTTTGGTGGGAACACACCCGGCATCATCAATGTCCTCGTCGGGCCGCCGCCGACCAATTCCGTCGCCGGGGTGGTCGTCAACGGCGATGGCAGCGTGACCCTGAGCTTTGTCGGCGTTCCCGGTTACGTCTATCAGGTGGATGCGACGACGAATCTGGCCCCGCCGGTGGTTTGGACGACCATCAGCACCAATACTGCGGACATCAGCGGCCAGTGGCAGATCACCGATCTGCAAGCGACGAATTACCCGAACCAGTTCTACCGATCGGTGTATCGGCCGTGACGAACCGCCGGCTGGAACTGATCAAAGCAAGGTAAAAAACATTCTTTGCTGGCGAAGCAGGCGCATCATCGCAAAACGCTGATGCGCTTCTTCGTTTTGGTGAAAGTATTGCCTTAACCCCGGCAAGTTCGTAGTCTTGTTAAAACATTTAACACGCACATACTTTATCATCTATGATCAAACTCGGCATTATCATCGGCAATCGCGGTTTCTTTCCGGCCCACCTCTGCGACACCGGGCGCAAGCAAATCCTGGCCACGCTCGAAAAGCTCGGCATCGGCGTGGTCACGCTGCCGAAGAATGCAACCAAATTCGGCGCGGTTGAATCCCTGGAAGACGCGCAGAAGTGCGCCGATCAGTTCAAACAAAACGCCGGCAAGATTGACGGCATCCTCGTCACGCTGCCGAATTTCGGCGACGAACGTGGCGTGGCCAATGCCCTCCGCTGGTCCGGCCTCAAGGTTCCCGTGCTCGTTCACGCCTTCAACGACGATCCGCAGAACATGACCATCAAGGACCGGCGTGATTCGTTCTGCGGCAAGATGTCGGTCTGCAACAACCTCCGCCAATACAACATTCCCTTCACCCTCACCCGGCTGCACACCTGCGCGCCCGACAGCAGGAGCTTCGCGCAGGATTTGCAGGACTTTGTTGTGACCTGCCGTACCATCAAGGCGTTGAAAAATCTGCGCATCGGCGCGCTCGGCGCCCGGCCCACGGCTTTCAACACCGTTCGTTACAGCGAGAAATTGCTCGAACAGTCCGGCATCAGCATCGAGACGCTCGACCTCTACGAATTGTTCGGCTGGGTCGGCAAGATAAAGGACGGCGACGCGGCGGTGGAAGCCAAGTTGAAGGAAATTCAAAACTACGTCGCCGCCAAATCCATCCCGCCGGTCGCCCTGTTGAAAATGGCCAAGTTCGGCGTGGCGGTGGACAAGTGGATGAAGCAAACCCGCCTTAACGCCACTGCCGTTCAATGCTGGACGGCCATGGAGGAATTCTTCGGCGTTGTGCCCTGCACGCTCATGAGCATGATGAGCAACATGCTGATGAGCAGCGCGTGCGAGGTGGACATCATGGGCACCGTCGCGATGTATGCGATGGCGCAGGCCAGCGGCAGGCCCAGCGCGCTGGTGGACTGGAACAACAATTACGGCGAAGACCCGGACAAGGGCGTCATCTTCCATTGCAGCAACCTGCCGAAGGACGTGTTCGTGGAGAAAGGCGAGGGCAAACCGGTGATGGATTACCAGGCAATCATCGCCGGCACGGTCGGCCGGGAAAACACCTACGGCACCGTGGTGGGCCGCGTGAAGGCGTCGCCGTTCACCTACCTGCGCGTGAGCACGGATGATGCGGCGGGCAAAATCCGCGCCTACATTGGCGAAGGCGAGTTGACCAATGACCCGCTGAAAACGTTCGGCGGTTATGGCGTGGTCAGGATTCCGAATTTGCAGAAGCTGCTCCGCTACATTTGCGAAAACAGCTTCGAACATCACGTGGCCATCAACCCGACCTGCATCGCTGCCGGCGTGAAAGAAGCGCTTGGCAAATATCTCGGCTGGGAAATTTATCGCCATTCTTAAAACACGCGGCGGTAAAAGCCGCGACACCAGACGTGAAAACTCACATGAGAATTCGATTCGTGCTTGTGCTGGCGCTAACGGCTGTCGCGCCGCTCGCGCGCGGCGAATTGAAAACGGCCATCACTCTGGAGGTTCAGCCGTTCCCGTTGTCGCAAGTGCGGCTGCTCAACGGTCCGTTTCACGACGCGATGCTGCGCGATGAAAATTATTTATTGAGTCTTGATTGCGACCGGCTGCTGCGAAATTTTCGCGTCAACGCCAATTTGCCAACGGACGCAAAACCTTACGGCGGCTGGGAAGACCCGAACTGCGAATTGCGCGGGCACAGCGTCGGACATTATTTGTCCGCGTGCTCGCTGATGTTCGCGAGCACCGGCGACGCACGCTTCAAAGAGCGCGTGGACATAATTGTCGCCGCGTTTGCCGAATGCCAGAACGCGCTGGCGACGAATGGTTCGCATGCGGGTTATTTGTCGGCGTTTCCCGAATCGTTCATTGACCGCGTGGAAAACCGCCAGCCGGTCTGGGCGCCGTGGTACACGCTGCACAAAATCATGGCCGGCTTGCTCGACGCGAACCAGCTTTGCGGCAACGCGCAGGCGCTCGAAGTGCTGACGAACATGGCGAACTGGGTGAAATTTCGCGTCGATAATCTGCCGGCGGCAAAAATGCAGGCGTCGCTCGACACGGAATTTGGCGGCATGAACGAAGTGCTGGCAAATCTTTACGGCGTCACGGGCAACGCGGATTATTTGAAAACGGCGGAAGCGTTCAACCAGAAGAAAATATTCGATCCGCTCGCGTGAGGCGAAGACAAGTTGAACGGCCTGCACGCGAACACGCAAATCCCGAAGATGATCGGCGCGGCGCGGCAATATGAACTGACCGGTGACGCGCGCGACGCAGACATTGCGAAATTTTTCTGGCAGGAAGTCGCGCTGCACCGTTCCTACGTCATCGGCGGCCACAGCGACCGCGAACATTTCTTCCCGACGAACGATTTTGCTAAGCATCTGTCCGCCGAGACCGCTGAGACCTGCAACACCTATAACATGCTCAAACTCACGCGCCACATTTTCGAGTGGCGGCCGGACGCGGGCGCGATGGATTTTTACGAGCGCGCGCTTTACAACGACATTCTCGCGTCGCAAGACCCGGAGCAGGGCATGTTCGTTTATTTGATGTCGCTCAAGCCCGGCCATTTCAAAACCTATTCTACGCCGGAAAACTCTTTTTGGTGCTGCGTCGGCACCGGCATGGAAAATCATGCGAAATACGGCGACACCATTTATTTTCACGGCGACAATTCTCTGCTCGTCAATCTGTTCATCCCGTCCGAATTGTCGTGGCCGGAAAAAAATCTCGTCGTGCGGCAGGAAACGAAATTTCCTGAAAGCGGCGTGACACTGCTGAATTTTCAAATGCCAACGCCGGCGCAACTCACGCTGAAAATCCGCTGGCCGGCGTGGGCGGAAAACATCTCCGTCCGTCTGAACGGCCAAAAACAAAAAATTTCCGGTGCGCCCGGCTCCTACGTTTCGCTCAACCGCGAATGGCAAAACGGCGACCGCGTGGAAATCCAGTTGCCGATGAAACTGCACACCGAGCCGCTGCCGGGCGCGAGCAACATTGTCGCGGTGCTTTATGGCCCGATTGTGCTCGCCGGAAATCTCGGCACGAACGGGATGCCGAATCCTTACGCCAAAGACCAGCTTGATTTGGCGAAAATTCCCGACCCGAAAGTTCCGGTTTTTGTCGGCGACCAAAAAACTTTTCTCAAAAAAATCAAGCCGATGGGCGAACCCCTGGTTTTCCAGACAAAAAACCTTGGCCAGCCGAACGACGTGACGCTGGTTCCGTTTTACAAGGCAAATCACGAACGCTACTCGGTTTATTGGAACGTCGTCAGCGCGGCGGACTGGAAAAATAATCCCGTGCAAAATTCGGCGGCGGGCGACCGACTTTTGCAAGCGGCTTTGAATGAGAATTAAAATGGCAACTCAATACACCATCGGTCTGGACTACGGCACGAACTCGGTTCGCACCCTCATTGTCAATGTCGCTGGCGGCCGGGAGGTCGCCTCCGCCGTCTGGACTTACGCGCACGGCACCCAGGGCGTGATTTTGTCGCGCGACCCGAATCTCGCCCGGCAGCATCCCGCTGACTATGTCAAAGGCGCGGAAGTCACCATAAAAAAATGTCTCGCCCAAGCCCGGAAAAATGTGCGCGGGTTCCATCCCGGCCAGATTGCTGGCATTGGTGTGGACACCACCGGCAGCACGCCCTTGCCGGTGGATGCCAACGGGCAGCCGCTGGCGTTCAACAAAAAATTTACGAACAACCCGGCCGCGCTGGCGTGGCTGTGGAAAGACCACACCGGCGTGGCGGAAGCGATGGAGATAACCGGGCTGGCCGGAAAGATTCGGCCGCGCTACCTCGCCAAATGCGGCGGAACCTATTCCAGCGAATGGTTCTGGAGCAAAATTCTCCATTGTCTGCGAACCAGTCCGAAAGTTTTCAACGCCGCGCATTCCTGGGTGGAACTTGCGGATTACGTTCCCGCCGCGCTCAGCGGCACCGAAGCGCCGGCCAGGCTCACGGTGGGCATTTGCGCCGCCGGCCACAAGGCGATGTACAACGAAAATTGGGGCGGCTATCCGGACAAGGAATTTCTTTCGCAACTCGGTCCCCAACTCGGCGAATTACGCGGCCGTCTTTGCCCGCGCGTCCGGGCCATTGACTCTGCCGTTGGCGGTTTGACGGCGGAATGGGCAAGGAAAACCGGCTTGCCGGCCGGAATTCCCGTGGCGGTCGGCGCGTTCGACGCGCACCTCGGCGCGGTGGGCAGCGGCGTAACGCCGGGTGTGCTCGTGAAAATCATCGGCACCAGCACCTGCGACATCAGCGTCTGGCCGAACACGGAAAATTTGGCGGAAGTTCCCGGCCTGTGCGGCATCGTCAACGGCAGCGTGCTGCCGGGGTATTTTGGACTTGAAGCCGGCCAGTCCGCCGTGGGCGACATTTTCAACTGGTTCGTCAATTACATCCAGCCCGGTGGCAAGGCCGGCACGCATGAACAGTTGACGAAAGGCGCGGCGAAACTGCAGCCGGGCGAATCCGGTTTGCTCGCGCTCGACTGGAACAACGGCAATCGCACGATTCTGGTGGACCAGCGGCTGACCGGCCTGCTCGTCGGCCAGACGCTTTACACGACGCCCGCGGAAATTTACCGCGCGCTCATCGAAGCCACGGCCTTCGGCGCGCTCACCATCATCAACCGTTTCGAGGAATATGGCGTGAAGATCGGGCAGATCGTAAATTGCGGCGGCATCGCGGAAAAGAACCCGCTGGTGATGCAAATCTACGCGGACATAACCGGCCGGCCGATGAAAGTTTCGCGCTCGGCGCAGACGTGCGCGCTCGGCTCGGCCATCGCCGGCGCGGTCGTTGCCGGCGCGCACCGGGATTTCGCCTCGGCCCAAAAGGCGATGACGGGACTGAAGCCGCGCGGGTTCAAGCCGAATCCGGGGGCGCATGCGGTTTACCGCGGCTTGTATGCGCTTTACAAAAAATGCCACGATGCCTTCGGCACAAAAGAATGGAACGGGAATCTCCATGATGTCATGAAGCAACTTTTGGAAATCCGCAACCGCGCCAGAAAATAAACATGCTCAAATCCGAAATCCGAATACCGAAGCCCGAAATCCCGCAGAGCGGGACGAAATCCGAATGTGCGCTGGCGCGTGCGGGGTTGATTCGGATTTCTTTCGGATTTCAACCCTCCTTGATCTTATGCTCGAACAACTGAAAAAAAACGTTTGTCAGGCCAACCTGGATTTGGTGAAGGAAGGTCTGGTGTTACAGACCTGGGGCAATGCGAGCGGCATTGATCGCGCACGCGGCCTCATCGTCATCAAACCGTCCGGCATGCCCTACAACGGCATGAAGCCGGATCACATGGTCGTCGTTTCGCTGGAAACCGGCAAAGTTGTTGACGGCTATCTCATCCCCAGCGCCGACACGCCGACGCATCTGGCGCTTTACCACGCTTTCAAAAACATCGGCGGGATTGTGCATACGCACAGCCTTTACGCCACGGCCTGGGCACAGGCGGGAAAAGGAATTCCTGCTTACGGCACGACCCAGGCTGATTATTGGTACGGTGACGTGCCTTGCACGCGCTCGTTGACGTCGAAAGAAATCAAGGACGCTTACGAAGCGAACACCGGCCGGGTCATTATTGATACTTTCAAGGATCTCGATCCGATGCAGCATCCCGCCGTGCTGGTGCCGAGCCATGGGCCGTTCACGTGGGGCAGGGATGTGAACGAAGCGGTGCATAATGCGTCGGTGCTCGAATTCATTGCGCGGCTGGCGAGCGAAACGCTCCGCATCAATCCGAAAACCGGGCCGATGCAATCCGTGCTGCTCGACAAGCATTTCCTGCGCAAACACGGTCCGAAAGCATATTACGGACAGAAATAAAACAACCAGAGATCCCCCATGAAAAAAATCACGCAATTCGTCGTGTTAACATCGGCTGGACTGGGCGTCGCCTGTCTTATAGGCTGCGCCTCCATGTCAAACCCAACCCCAAGCGGAACCATCAGCCAGGCTCCCTTCGGCAACACCTCGGTCGGCACGCCGGTGGCAATTTACACCCTGCGCAACCGCAAGGGAATGGAAGCGCGCATCATGACCTACGGCGGCATCATCGTGTCGCTCAAAGTGCCGGACAAAAACGGCAAACTCGGCGATGTCGTGCTCGGCTACGATGATCTGGACGGCTATCTCAAGGCCACTCCGTACTTCGGCGCGCTCATCGGCCGCTATGGCAACCGCATCGGCGGCGCGAAGTTCACCCTCGAAGGCAAGACCTATACGCTGGCCACCAACAACGGGCCGAATTCATTGCACGGCGGCCTCAAGGGCTTTGACAAGGTGGTCTGGACGGCGGTCAAGGCCGAGGTCGGTCCCAAGGGCCCGCGACTGGAATTGAACTATCTCAGCCAGGACGGCGAGGAAGGTTTTCCCGGCAATCTCAAGGTGACGGCGGTTTACACCCTTACCGACAACAACGAACTGCGCCTGGACTTCACCGCCACGACGGACAAACCCACGGTTTGCAACCTCACGCATCATTCCTATTTCAATCTTGCAGGGCAGGGGAATGGCGACATCCTCGGCCACGAAGTCTATATCAACTCGGACAAAACCACGCCCGTGGACAAGGATTTGATCACGACCGGCAAGTTTGCGTCCGTGGACGGCACCCCCTTTGATTTCCGCAAACCAACCGCCATCGGCGCGCGAATCAACGATCCCGACACGCAACTCCAGTATGGCCCCGGCTACGACCACAACTGGGTCATCAACAAACCCATGGGCAAACTGGGCCTGATGGCGCGCGTTTACGAGCCGACGACCGGCCGCGTGATGGAAGTGCTCAGCACCGAACCGGGTTTGCAGTTCTACACCGGCAATTTCCTCGACGGCACCATCACCGGCAAGAGCGGCAAGGTTTATCAGCGCCGCACCGGCTTTTGCATGGAACCCCAGCACTATCCGGATTCGCCGAACAAGCCGATGTTCCCGACCACGGAATTGAAACCGGACCAGGTCTTTCAGAACACCATCATTTACAAGTTCTCCGTAAAGTAAAACTTGTGATGCCGCGCCGCCTGACGTTTTGCGGCGCGGTGTCCATCAACCCACAAACAACCAAAATGAATTCCATGGTTCCTATACTTGCTGCGGCCGACACCGTTGCTGCAGCCGACACCGGTTCCACTTTGACCGGACTCGACTGGGTGGCGATTGTATTCTATTTCAGCATCCTGTTTTGTGTGGCGTGGTGGGTCATCAAGCGGCGCAAGGACACCGCCGCTGATTACTTCCTCGCCGGACGCAACCTCGGCTGGTGGATCATCGGCGCGTCCATCTTCGCGTCCAACATCGGCTCGGAACACATCGTCGGGCTGGCCGGCTCGGGCGCGTCCCAAGGCGTGACCATGGCCCATTACGAACTTCATGCGTGGTGCCTGCTGGTGCTCGCGTGGGTGTTCGTGCCGTTTTATGCCCGCTCGCTCGTGTTCACCATGCCGGAGTTTCTCGAACGCCGGTTCTCGGCCAGTTCGCGCTACATCCTGTCCATTGTCTCGCTGATCACCTTCGTGGTGTCCAAAATCGCCGTGGGTATTTTTGCCGGCGGTGTGGTGTTCGCAACGCTGTTGCCGGGGATGCATATCACCATCGGCGGGACCAT
>Ga0074045_10005378_pt1 | contig 11207 bp, 13 predicted proteins | sample BogForMeECP23OM2_FD_94442 | JGI IMG/M metagenome (GOLD analysis project Ga0074045, IMG submission 94442) | Bog forest soil microbial communities from Calvert Island, British Columbia, Canada - Bog Forest MetaG ECP23OM2 | ecosystem: Environmental > Terrestrial > Soil > Wetlands ...
GACCGCGCTTCTCAACACGGGCAGCCGGCACATCCCGTTCCAGTGGTACCCGCATCCCTTCTTCCCCCTGTATCCAGGGGGCGAGTGCTGCCGGGTCAGCGTCCCCGTCACCCTGCCGGACAATCCCGGCTACGAGCTTTCAGAGAACGGCTTTCTCGTGATGAAGGATCTGCCCTGGGCGGGAAACAGGAACCATTTCCAGCTCCTGGGTCACAGTGGTGACAGGCCTGTCTCTTTCCTTCAAAAGCATCCGGTCACCAGCCTGGCGAGCGCCGTCTGCGACTATGTCCCCACCCGTCTTCCTGTCTGGGGCAACCCGCGCACGTTCTCCTTCGAGCCTTACTATGAGAGAAACCTGATCGCGCAGGACGAGGCCCGCTGGTCGATCACGTACGATTTCTAGTCGGCACCGATCTCCGGCGCGCGGCGCGTCAGTCGCTCTTGATGAACTTCAGGGACAGCGAGTTCACGCAGTGCCGCGTGTCCTTCTTTGTGAAGCGTTCTCCGAGAAACACATGACCCAGGTGCGCGCCGCAGTTCGTACAGGTGATCTCCGTGCGGGAGCCGTCTGCATCCGTGGTCCGCGTGACAGCGCCCGGAACCTCGTCATCGAAGCTGGGCCAGCCGCAGTGAGAGTCGAACTTATCCTCGGATCTGTACAAGGGCGCTTCGCAGCGCCGGCAGATGTATGTCCCTTTGCCCTTCGAGGAGACGTATTCACCGCTGTAGGGCCTCTCCGTGCCCTTGTGCACGATGATTCTTTCTTCCTCGGGAGTCAGGGGGTTGAGCTTTGCTTTCATGGCGGAAAGAATTTCAGCACCCCGGAAAGAGAAGTCAAGCGAGGCCGCAGCCTGATACAAGCCCCGGGGGCGCAAAAGCCGCGGGGCGTACCGCGACCCTCACGTTTTCACGGATTTCAGAAATGCCATTTCCAAATTCCTCATTTTCGCCAGGTCCGGCGAAGCCTTTTAGAATTTTCGCAGCTCGCCTACAAGACCGCAACATCCGGGTGGCGCGTGCAAGTCCGCTCGTGTATCCTTTATTCATGAGAACGAACATGACGGAGTGGTCACGTGACTATCGGCGAATCGAGCGGGCCATCAACTTCATCGAAGAGAACATCGACAGCCGGCCGGATCTTGCCGCTGTGGCCCACGTGGCAGGTTTGAGCGATTTCCATTTTCAGCGCCTTTTCAGCAGAATGGTCGGGATCAGCCCGAAGAGATACGAGCAGTTCCTCACCAAGGAGGCGGCGAAAAAGCTGCTCGCGGGATCCGAAAGCCTGCTGGATGCCGCGTACGAGGTCGGGCTCTCCGGCCCAGGAAGGCTCCACGATCTGTTTGTATCGTGCGAGGCCGTGACACCGGGGGAGTTCAAGAGCAGGGGGGCAGGCCTCACGATCGGCTACGGGTTTCATGCCACTCCATTCGGAGAGGCGATGCTCGCCTTCACGGACAAGGGCATTTGTGCCCTGTACTTCGGGGGGGAGGACAGCCGCGCGGAGGTCCTTGCCCGGCTCCGTGAGGAATGGCAGAACGCCCGCGTTGCGCCTGACCAGGAAGGCACGGGGCTCCTCATCCGGAGGATTTTTGCCGGCGCATTGGACGCACAGGCTCCGCTCACCCTCTACCTCCGGGGGACGAACTTCCAGGTCAAAGTCTGGGAAGCGCTCCTCTCGATTCCGCCGGGCCGGCTCGCCACGTATGAAGATGTGGCGCGGAAGATCGGGGATCCGGCCGCAACACGCGCGGTGGGGAGCGCCGTGGGCCGCAACCCCATCGCCTACATCATCCCCTGCCACCGGGTGATACGGAAGAACGGGGAGCTCGGGGGCTACCACTGGGGTCTCGGCAGGAAGCGGCTGATCCTCGCATGGGAGGCTTCGAAGTACGCACCCGTTCGCGCGGGGGGACTGGCATGAACGAGGTGCGATGGGAACGGATGTTTCCGGACACCCTCGAGGCAGCATTCGCGGCCTGCCCTGTCGTGTACTTCCCCTACAGTATGATCGAGCCGCACGGACCCCAGAATGCCGTGGGCCTGGACGGGCTGAAGGCCCACGCGATTGCCTGCGGGGCAACGCAGGAGCATGGCGGGATCGCGGCACCACCGGACGACTGGCGCATCCACGAAATCGGCGGGTGTGGACTGTGGGCGGCACGGATGATCGGCGAGGTGGATCGCCGATGTCGCGTCACAAGCAGGACCCCGCCAGAGAAGCGGAGTCCTGAGACCCAATCCGCTTTCAGTTCTCCTTGGAGGTGCCCGTTTTCTTGAGAAACTCGGTCACGAGCTCATGCGAGGCGTTCACTATCATCTGATGAGTGGTTTCCTCCTGGCTCTTGAACAGCTGACCCATTTCGTAAGCGAAATCAGACATCCCTGCGTCTCGGGCGCCCGGATAGGCCAGGAGCCTGCCACCAACGCTGAAATGGAGGTTGGTCCCGAGTACAGCAGAGCCGCTTTGCGACCCCGAGTTGTAGGTCCATAGAACAAGAATGTAGTCGACGCCGAGACCCTTCTGGATTTTGTCGAACTTGCTTCTGTCCGCGTCTGAAAACTTGGCTGGGTCGTCGATGATAGTAGTGGGATAGGAACTGAACTTTGCCGTTATCTGTTTCTGGGGCGTCACGATGAATTTGCTGTCCGCTTGAAGTTCCTGCGTGACCTGTTGGGCAAAAGCCACGGTCAGTTCGTCACCGAGCCCGCACACCACTGCAAGCGATCCCGGTTTGACGGTAGCGCCTTCGGTCGGACCGAAAACTGTGTATTGCCCAGCGCAGCCCGCGACAAAAAGGGCAGCAACCAACATGAACGCAGAGGCGGCCACTCTCCTTGCGTGTCGCATTGTGATCTCCAATCTTTGCTTTCGCATGTCAGTAGTACGTTGTCGTCGTCTTGGTCTCGATCACTTCGGTCGTGAGCTTGTCGACCTTGCTCGGCAGACGTTTTTCAAGGCTGAGAGGCTTCCCGTTCTCGTCAATGATGGAACCGTCAAGCTTGGCCTTTGCGGCCGCATAGCCGTCTTTTACCTCAAGGACAGTCTCCTTGCCGCCGAGCTGGTTGGTGACATTGAAATGATAGACAAGATCGCCGAGGTAGATGAAACGGTCCTCTGGTTGGTGGGCTATCTGGAAGGGACTGCTCATGTACAGGTCGTCCTTGAGACCCCCCACTACTTTCAACGGAATATAAAGGGTGATCCAATTCAACAACTCAGCCCTTGGGATAATGGCGAGGAAGTACTCATTCCAGGTGATGCCAACAATGCTGTCGGCCTTGGACATGTCTTCCAGTTTCGGCTTTGACTCCTTGGCGAGGAGAGCAAATGCCTTACGTTGGAAGGCGTTCTTCACGAAGAAGTCGAGAGGACCCCACTCCTGGACAACCTCAGGATCGAGTGTTATTTTGCCCGTGATCACTACAGAATCTGCCGGAATTGCCTTGCCAGGTTCTGCCGCAGGAGCACCATGGTAGGTCGCGCAGCCGATGGTCATCAAGAGCGGCAAGGCGACAAGAATAATTGCCAAGAAACGCTTCATTATGATTCTCCTTCTTTTTTGCCCAAACTTGGAAACATAAACTAGCGCAGAGAGCCCCTTCACCAAGAAAAAAACCAATGAAATCTAAACTTTCTACATTCTCATTATAATGTGCCGTCATGAGCTTTTCAACGTCCGGTTCTCTTTTTCCGATTTCGAGCGCTATTTTTTTCCTTGACAGCGTTGAGGGTTTAGGCGATTGTAGGAATATCAGAGTATTAGTTAATTAGTACACTATACAGGAGGGGATCCGTGATTGAAATCAAGGACTTGAGCTTCGGGTACACGCGGAAAGAGCTGTTCTCCCGCCTCGACCTGAAACTGGAGCCGGGCAACATATACGGCCTTCTCGGAAAAAACGGGGCGGGAAAAACCACCCTGCTGAAGCTGATCGCCGGGCTCCGGTACGCGCAGAGCGGCAGCGTCCGTGTCCTGGGCTACGATCCCGGCGCCCGGCCGGCGCACATGCTGGATGAGGTCTTCTCCGTTTCAGAGGAGCTGTTCATTCCGCAGCTCCTGCCACGCACCTACGTAAGTCTTTACGCGCCCTTCTACCCGCGCTTCGATCATGGGGAGTTCGCCCTCTACATGACGGAGTTCGAGCTGGAGAAAGACAAGAAACTGTCCGCTCTCTCCCACGGCCAGAAAAAGAAATTCGTGCTCGCCTTCGGGCTGGCCTCAGGCTGCAAGGTGCTTCTCCTCGACGAGCCCACAAACGGGCTGGACATACCGTCAAAGGGCCAGTTTCGCAAGCTGCTTACCCGGGCAGCCAGTGAGGACAGAATAATCCTGGTTTCCACGCACCAGGTGCGGGACATGGAAAATCTCATCGACCCCCTCATCGTGCTGGATCAGGGCAGGATCATCTTCCAGCAGCCCATGAGCGAAGTCACGCGCAGGCTCTCGGCGCATCTCCAGGCCTCTGAGCCCGCGGGCGAGGGGATCCTGTACGCGGACCGGACCCTTGGCGGCTGGGTCGTGGTCAGAAAAAACACGGGGGACGAAGAGACCCGCCTGGACCTCGAGACCCTTTTCAACACCGTGACCGGAAATCCCGAACGGGTGGCGGAGATCTTCCGCGGGGCAGCATCCATGGAGGCACGCAATGCATAATGCGGTCGAAGGAGTATTCAACCCGCAAAGGCTCTTCCTCCTTCTGCGGCGTGATTTTGCCCACGGGTATCGGGCCGTCCTGACTGCCATGGCAGCAGTGGGCGGGGTCCTCATCGTGCTCTCGTTCCTGTCCATGCTGGGCAGGGCCGGCCAGGATTTCTACACTCCGTTTTACGTCGGGCTCCTTTTTCTCGGTGGATTCCTCTTTTCCAGCGGCGCATTCAAGGAAATGCATCAGCAGGGCTCAGGGCCGTTTTATCTGACGCTTCCCGGCACGACCCTGGAAAAGCTGCTGAGCAAGCTCCTTGTCACCTCGGTGGGCTATGCCGCGGCAATCCTCGTGTTCATGACGGGTGCGTCCGCGGTGAGCGAGTTGCTCAACCGGGCGGTCTTTGCAGCGGGCCACACGTGGTTCAATCCGTTCAGCCCGGCGAATCTCAAGAGCGCCGCGGCATATCTCGTCCTGCAGAGTCTCTTTCTCCTGGGATCGGTCTGGTTCCGCAAAGTCGTCTTCCTGAAAATCCTCCTTGCTGAAAACATCGTGGTGATCGGACTTGCCATTCTTGCCGCAATCATTTTTCGCATCACGTTCGCGGGTCTCTTCTCGGGCAGCCACCTGAGGCCTGAAGTCATCCAGATGTTCTCCCGGGGGTTCGGAAATGTCGTGGTGAACGGACGCGTCGCGGAAGCCTTCAACCGCGGCTCCCAGGTACTCCTCACCATCCTGCGCGTGCTCTTCTGGGGTGCTTTCGCGCCCTTCTGCTGGGTGGCGGCGTACTTCCGGCTACGGGAAACCGAGGTCTAGAATGGAATTCCAGGAGAGCCAGGCAATCTATCTGCAGATCGCCGATATGCTGTGCGAAAACGTGTTGAGCGCCTCGTGGAAGCCGGGCGACCGCGTGCCCTCCATCCGGGAGCTCGCGGAGAGCATTGAGGTCAACCCCAACACGGTCGTGCGCGCCTACTCCTACTTGCAGGACCACGCCATCATCCACAACCAGCGCGGCATCGGGTACTTCGTCGCGGAGAATGCTCGGGAGATCACGCGGGACCTGGCACGAAAGAGATTCCTCGGCCGCGAGCTTCCGCGGGTCATCAGGACCATGAAACTGCTTGAGATAGGCTTCGACGAACTGCAGAAATTGTACCAGGAGGCAACGTGATGAAAAGGAGCACCGCTATGCTGCTTGTCGCAATCGGGATCGTCGTCGTGTTGATCGTCGCATACGCCATCTACGCGCGCGTGAGCATCGACGCCCTGCTCACGGGAGCAAGCGTGTAATACAGGCGAGAGCCGTCGAGACACCCGCTCGGGACCGCGCCACCGAACTGCGCGGTGTACCGCGCAAGGTCAGGCGCGCCCACGCCCATATTCTTGCCAGAGCCCGCACGTTCCTTGTATTCTCCACCTGCCTATGAAACCGAGAAACCACGCGAAACTACTCGCCGTCCTGGCGGAGGAGTACAGCCGCCGCTCTCCGCGTTCGGCGGCTCTCAACGCGGAGGCGCTGAAGCACCTCGTGGACGGAGGGAGCCACTCCATACGCCTCGTGAAACCGTTTCCGCCGCGCATTACTTCGGCAAAAGGCGCGTACGTGACGGACGAGGACGGGCACCGGATCCTGGACTTCTGGCAGGGTCACCACGCAAACATCCTGGGCCATAACCCGTTGGTGATCACGGAAGAGCTCGCGCGCGCTTTCGGTTCGGGCTGCGGGCTGCAGACCGGCTTCACGGATGCGCTGCAGGTGCGGACCGCGGATATTCTCTGCGGCAGGACGGGCGCTGAGAAGGTCCGCTTCACCTCAAGCGGATCCCTGGCAACCATGTACACGATCCTTCTTTCCCGCGCGTTCACCGGACGGGAAAGGGTGATGAAGGTCGGCGGCGGCTGGCACGGTGCCCAGCCGTGGGGTCTCGTCGGCGTGGACTACCACGCGGAGAACCGCCACAGCTTCGAGCAGACGGAGAGCCGCGGCCTGCCCAGCGCGGTGGCGGACCAGGTGATCGTGACCCGATTCAACGACACGGCGATGCTGGAGGAGCAGTTCAGGAAGCACGGAGAGCGGGTGTCCTGTTTCATCTTCGAGCCGTTCATGGGCTCGGGAGGCTGCCTGCCGGCCAGCCGAGCGTTCTTGACCGCCGCGCGTGAGCTGACCCGTACGCACGGCACGCTTCTCATCTTCGACGAAGTGATCTCCGGTTTCCGGTTCTGCGCGGGAAGCACATCCCGGATCTTTGGCATCCAGCCCGACCTCGCCACCTTTGCCAAGATCATGGGCGGCGGGATGCCCGTGGCAGCGGTGGCCGGCAGGGCGGACGTCATGCAGCTTGCAGGACGGGGAGGGGGAGTCAAGTTCTCCGGCGGCACCTATTCCTGTCACCCCGCCTCCATGCTCGCCTCCCGGCTGATGATGGAGCACCTGGTGGCAGAGGAGCGGCAGGTGTACCCGCTGATTGCCCGGCTGGGAGAAAAAGCGCGCCGCGCGGTGGAGGAGGCGTTCCGCGCTGAAGGGATCCACGCCGTGTGCACGGGCAACGGAAACGAGGCCCTCCCGGACAGCTCCATGGCCGCCGTGCATTTTCCCTATGATGCCAAGACTGCCTGCGACGCGCCCGATCAAACGCGCAATCCAGAGATCTGCGACGTGGAGCTCTCCGACACCGTGCTGCAGCTCGCGCTGCTGCTGGAGGACGTGTTCGTCATGCATGGGCTCGGCTCCGTCTCTGCCGCGCACACCGAGGAGGACATCACCCGGCTGGGTGACGCCTGCAGGAGCGCGGGGCGGCGGATTGCGCCATTCCTTTGATCACCTGCAGTCGTGAACAGGCGGAGCGGCTTGGCCGGGCCGTTCGCTTTCGGACCGTGACCCTTGTTTCCGCAGACCCCCTTTCCCAGCCGGGGTACAGCGAGTTCCGCGCCTTCGAGGATTTTCTCCGCAGCGAGTTTCCCCTGGTCTCCCGGAGCCTCAAATGGGAAAACCCCAGTCCCCTGGGGCTCCTTCTGACGTGGGAGCCGGCTGACTCGCCATACACGCACCCCGCAATCCTCCTGTACGCGCACTACGACGTGGTTCCCGCCGGCCCGGATGGAGGCTGGTCGCACCCGCCATTTTCCGGAGACCTGGCAGACGGGTTCGTCTGGGGCCGGGGGACTCTGGATGACAAGGGCACCTTGCTCGGGATCCTCGAAGCAGTGGAAGGGCTGCTTGCCGACGGCTTTCAGCCGCGCCGGACGATCTACCTTGCATTCGGCGGTGACGAGGAGACGACAGGCCGGCTCGGGGCAGCGGCAATTGCAGCCGTCCTGGCCGCCCGGGGGGCGCGGCTGTCCTGTGTCCTGGACGAAGGCTCGTTCATTGGCGACCTGCCCTATCTGGGGCGGCCGGCGGCCATGGTCGGTATCGCCGAAAAAGGTTTCGCCAACGTCGAGCTTGTCGTGGAAGGCAGTGCCGGCCACTCCTCGACACCGGGAGCCGGCACTTCGGCAGGGGCCCTGGCGGCCGTTGTTGCGGCAATCGAACGCCGGCGTTTTCCGGCGCGTCTCACGCCCACTGTCGAGCGGTTCTTCCGCGCCCTCGCGCCCCATGCGGGCGGGCTTCTGAGCGTGGGTCTGAGGTTACCCCGGCTGCTCTGGCCGATTCTCCGCGGCAGGCTGTCCGCAGATCCCTCAATGGATGCGCTGATCCGTACCACGCAGGCGGTCACGATCCTGCGCGCAGGCGAAAAAGAGAACGTCATCCCCCACCTGGCCCGGGCCGTGATCAATCTCCGCCTGCTTCCGGGCGAATCCTCGCAGTCCGCCCGTGAACGTATTGAAAGGATTGCGCGGAAGAAGCTCCCGCGGTCATTCAGGCTGAAGGCGGAGTTCCTGGAAGGCACGACGAGGAGCGAGCCTGTCCCCGAATCCCGTCCGGATCCGGCCCTCTGGAAAATCATCGAAGAATCGATACGCGAAATCTGCCCGTCCGCCATTGTAGCGCCATTCCTCGTGGTCGTGTACACTGACTCGAGAAAGTTCGTCGACCTGACAGCGTGCATCGTGCGCCTGCTTCCGATGGTTCTCGGCTCCGCGGAGCTGGCCAGGATCCACGCCTTCGACGAGCGCATATCTCTTGAAAATTACGGCCGCATGATACGCTTCTACAGGTCATTCATCCGCGGAACGGGGAGCGCACTGACGTGAAAGCAGTGTACAGTTTTTTCAAGTCGGTCCGGCTGACCATCGTGCTCATCCTCGTCATAGCGGCGCTTTCCCTGCTTGCCTCCCTGGTACCCCAGCGCAGGCCGGATGCGTGGTATCGGTCGCACTACTCCCCGTTCGTGAGCGCCCTGATCCGGTTGGCGGCTCTTCCCCGGTTCTTCAGCTCTGCCGGCTTTCTGGTCCCGGCTCTCCTTCTCACGCTGAATCTCGGGGTGTGCGCCGTTGACAGGGTGGTCCGGCGTGTGAAGAACAAGTCGACGCCGCGGTATGGACCTGACCTGATCCACCTCGGTCTCCTGATTCTCATTGCAGGGGGGGTGGTCACGGCTCTGGGCAGGCAAGAGACCACGTGGTCCCTGGCAGTGGGAGAGGATGCCGCGCTCAACTCGACGTATGCCCTGCACCTGCTTTCCCTCCAGTATCTGAAGTACGATAATGGAGCTCCGAAGGAGTGGACATCCACTGTGCGCATCACCCGCGAGGGAAACATCGAAATCCCCTCCTTCCCTATCAGGGTGAATCAGCCGCTGCGCCTCAAAGGGCTCAGCGTCTACCAGACGGCGTGGGAGCTGCAGGGCATCCTTGACCTGAAGGACGCAGACGGGCAGGAAGTGACCGCCACCACCGGGCAGGGATTCCCCCTTGGCCAGTCATTCTGGTACTTCGCGGAAGCGCAAAAAGCCAGGGACGCATGGAGCATCGTGGCCGTGGAATACGAAGGGAAGGAGATGAAGCCCGTTTCCACCCGGGAGTTGCGCGCAGGAGACACGCTCGGGCCTTACACGGTCCTCGGCATCACTGCCAGGGAAATCACGGGTCTGAAGGCTGTCAAGGACCCGGGCTTTGCCCCTTTTCTGGCGGCGCTCGTGATCATTGCTGTCGGGCTTGCCGTGACATTTGTGCAGAAAAACGCATCGCGGTACTCCGCGGATTCGCGCCGCGGTACCCCCGCGGATTCGCGCCGCGGTACCCCCGCGGATTCTGGCAGGGCCGAGGCGTGACCGCCACTGCAGGTCTCCTCTGCATTGCGCTGGCCGCGGTTCTGCAGGCAGGTTTTCTCCTGCGGCGGGAGAACAGGCGGGACCCGGTCTCCCACTGGCTGCTTGCCGCCGCCGCGCTTCTTCTTTTTGTCACCCTTGCTGAGAGAAGCGTGAAGATCAGCTTCGTGGCGGTCACCGGCACCTACGAGTCACTGGTGTTCTTCTCCGCGGCGATCTGCGTGGTGCTCTTCGGCCTCCGCCTTGCCCTCAGAACCCGGGGAATGTCGCCATTCGTGATGTTCGGCGCCACATTCGTGTGTCTCGTGCTCCTCATCCTGTCCTCCTCTCCCCTGGCGCCCAAGGACGTCCAGCCGCCCATTCCCGCCCTTCAATCCTACTGGCTCGTCCTGCACGTCACGTTCTCTTTCATTGGGGAGTCATTCTTCGTCGTGAGCTTTGTGGCGGCCGTGGCCTTCCTGGCCACGCGGAGCGAGGACCGGCGGGCCGACATGGACCGTCTGATCACCACCTCCATCGGCATCGGGTACCCGGTCTTTACTGCGGGAGCGCTCATATTCGGGGCCATCTGGGCGGAGACCGCATGGGGCAGCTGGTGGAGCTGGGACCCCAAGGAAATATGGGCATTGATCACGTGGCTGATCTACACCGCGTACCTGCACACGCGGCTCGTGCGGAAGATGCGCGGCAGGATCTCTGCCGTGCTCGTCATCGCGGGATTTCTCGCCACGCTTTTCACCTTCTTCGGTGTGAACTTCCTGCTCTCCGGGCTGCACAGCTACGGCTGAGCGAGCGCCGCTTCCACGAAAAGCTTCTCCAGCCTGCTGTTCGTATCACCGCACGAGGCCACCACTCTCCGGGCCCACTCCACGTACTCTCGCTTCCTTCGCGGGCTCCACCCCATGGGAGGGCTCTCCGCGATCGAACGAAGGTTGGCAATCTTGTCGGCGATTTTGACCATACGCGCGCGGCGGGATTTCATGGGTGCCGTCTCCACCTGGATCCGTTTGCGCGATTCCCTGTCCAGACTCCTGTCGTCGGTGACCTCCACGACGAGCGAGGCGACATCTTCTCCGAAGATTGCGGCCAGCTCGTCACGGGTCGTATCCGTGTCTTCAATAGTATCATGCAGCAATCCGGCCATGACAAGGGCAGGGTCAGCGCCATCCGTCGCCTCTGCGAGGAGCAGGGCCACTTCGGTGAGATGGTTGACGTAGGGCTCGGCCCTCAGGCCCTTCCGCCGCTGTCCGGCGTGTTTGCGCGCGGCGAAATCCAGCGCCCGGGCGACACCGACGATTCCGTTCATGGCCCTCTCAGGATCGCAAGGAGCTGCGGAACCGACGGTTTTCA
>Ga0074045_10005380_pt1 | contig 11202 bp, 5 predicted proteins | sample BogForMeECP23OM2_FD_94442 | JGI IMG/M metagenome (GOLD analysis project Ga0074045, IMG submission 94442) | Bog forest soil microbial communities from Calvert Island, British Columbia, Canada - Bog Forest MetaG ECP23OM2 | ecosystem: Environmental > Terrestrial > Soil > Wetlands ...
TCAAGACATTGGCCATGCCGAGGAAGGGTACAAGCCTTCCCTCGGATTCAATGTCCCGGGTGTGGCTCCCGTTGGCCGGTTTTCAGGTGATTATGCTTGGCCGGTTTTGAGCGATTACTGAGGCGATAAGGCCCCTTTGAGGGGCCCGCGACCTGTAAAGCCTCCGGCTTTGACGGAGGATACTTACTCTAAAGCGCCCCGAGTCCTTTGGAACCGACGGTCGAATCCAGTATTCACCGCCACAGTCAGCTAATGTCGGGTGGAGGAGGAGTTGCCGGCGCTGACCGGCGTATTCATATCTGACCGGACTTCCGCTTGCGAGAGGGCTCGGGTATAAAGCCGGAAATCATCCAGCAAGCCTGCAAAAAAATAACCTATTCCGAAGAAGTGTGAGCCGATTTTGACGCTGCCACCCCTACCACCGAGGGTCTCCCCCGTATAAGGCGCAGTTCCGGACTTAGTGCCGTCAATATACGCCGTCGCCATGCCAGACACGCCATCCAGCACCAAAGCGACGTGATGCCAAGCGCCAACTGGAATCGAGCCAACGGAAAGAGAGCCAAAAATCAACGCGTCAGGCGGCATGTTGTTGGTACCGATGGCAATCGTTAATCGGTCAAGAATATTATTGCTGTCAAAAATGTAACTTTGATTCTGCCGATTGACCCAGAATTCAAAGGTGTAGGTTTTGCTGGTGGAAGACAATACATCCAAATTGATGTAATTATTTACCCCATTAAATCTCAAGGCCGAGCCATGCCTACCGGCAGCCCACGTGGGCCCGTTCACGAGTGTGCCGTTGTTCCCATTGCCGGAGGCATCATGTGCGATCGTGCCGCTGCCTTCGTCAAAGGAATAAGCGACTAGCAGACCGGTTCCGGGCGGCGGTGGGGCCATTGTCGTCCCACTCACGGGAGGCGATTGGGCAGAACGGTTTCCACCGAAATCGTAGGCAGATACGGTGTAGAGGTAAGCGGTTGAAGGGGTGAGGCCAGCGTCGCGATATGAATTGTTTTCAGTGATGCCTATCTGGGCACCGCCTCTGTAGATTGTGTAGCCCCTGACGCCTACGTTGTCGGTGGAAGCGGTCCAAGAGAGATCGATCTGGGACGAAGAGACGGCTGTAGCGGTGAGCCCTGTGGGGACGGGAGGTGCGGTCGTGTCCGTAGGGGACTGGCCAACGTTGCCATACTCATACGCCCCGATATCGATGGCCGAACCGATGATAGAACGCGTCTTGGCCCTGAGCATCGGATGAACGTATTCGTATAGCGGTGTTAGATCGTAGCCCGCAGCGGTGCCAGGGGGTGTTCCCGCATTAATCGCATGGGAGCCGGTGGAGAGGTGGTAATCATACCCCGCTTGATTAACCAGGTGCGCGTTGCGCGTGACGAGGTTCGTTGTTTGGGTTCCTTGTCCGCGAAGGACGGTTCCGGGGCCGATGAACAGGTTGTTGACCAAACGCGATGAAGAAGGAGATCCGGAAACGCGGACAAAGGTTCCGTTAGGGTAGTCATTCACCAGGGTGTTATTAACCACATAGAGCTCTTGAAGGGGATTGCTTGCTCCTTCGTCGGCGTAGGAAATAATCGTGTCGTTGTTGGTGTTCGGACTTTGCTGAATTAAGTTCCCGATAATGTAGGACCGCCCGCCGTTCGGGAGGTTGATTTCGTAGCTAGCAGTGCCGGTTTCATCGGTGAGGCGGTTGTAGAGAATATAGTTGGTCTGGGCACGGCTTTTGACCAAATGCCCGATTTTGGCTTGGTGGCTGTAGGAATAGCGCAGGGTGAAGGTCCGAACGTTGCCTATGTACATATTGTGGGTCTGTCCGTCTCCGTACCCGTTGCGGGCGAATTCAGTGTATTCGATGAGGATGTCACTGCTTAAATTGGCGCCGGTTAAGATGCCGTTCTGGTTATCGTGAAAATAGCAGTTGCGTAGAGTGAGCCCTGCCCCTTCCTGACGGATCCCTGCGCCGTTTTGGTCTGGAACGGCCGCTCCAGAGAATTCGATATTTTCGATGGTTGTATTCTTCCCTTGGATAACCCAGATGCCTTTCCCTTGCGCGCTCTTGCCATTGGCATCCAGATGCGCGCGACCCTCGACACCCCGGATGGTGAGGCTATTCCGAGTCCAGGTCGCTACGTCTCCTGAATAAAGTCCGGCATCGATTTCAATAGTATCGCCGTCCTTGGCGATATCCGCCGCCTTACTAGGCGTTTTCACAGCACGCCTGGGCCCCACTTGAATGACCTTGGCCGAAGAAGCATTGCTCAGTGCATTGACATAAGGGAACGCGGCCCGTTCAGAGATTAACTCAGCTTGCTTAAGGAGCGGCTCTGCCGGCAACTGCGCATTCGAGGGCGCGGCGAAGGCCATCATGGCAAATGCCATAAGCCGCACCAAATTTCGTCGGCATAAGCGGGCCATGTTAGGTGAACGCGCCGCTTTGATAGTCAGACCTCGACGCCACCCCTTCAATAGCCACATGGGAACCAGTGTCGCCCCAAATTCGACCGAGTCGACTAGACTGCGCTGCACCTGGCCGTGTACTTCACCCCAAAGGCAAGTCCGCAATTGCTGTCCTCTCCAGAAATATTCTACGGCTCAGCGACAAGAGCCTTTCCACTTCAATTCTAAGATAAAGCGCTCTCTTTGCAAATCTGCGAGTTTTCGATCCGGTAGACTGCCAGATATCTCGCGAGCTCGGCGACTCGCTGGGGATTCGGAAAACTAGGTAGTGTTCTAAAGGCGCTTTCCATAAACGCTAATTTAGGACAGTACCAAGAACCACGTTGTGCCACCGTCAGGCAAAGCAGTATATAAATAGGTATTCACTACTGTTCAAGTCGCAGTATCCAAGGGTTCGTCGGGAACGGAATGTACAGGTAAATGTCCTCATTGGGGTAGTACTTGAAGCGGCTGTAGACTCCAGGCCCAAAGGACTGCGGCGGGTTGGTTTGCCCATATGTGGCCGCAAAACACTGTTGTGGTTGAATGGTTTGTGGCTTGCCCTGATAAGTGATTGTGACCGGATTGTTCGGATCTGGGTTTAACAGATACACGGTATTGAACGGCGGAGTGCATCCGGCTCCGTTGCAGTTTGTCGATGATGGGTAGATAGCCATGACGTTACGTTTGGAGTCCCACGCAAGTCCAACCCAGTAACCCATCGCATCCTGGCATGACGCTGTTTCGTCCAGGCTCGTCACTGAGCACTGGCTACCAGTGCAACTGTCAATGTCGACGATTCTTAGATGGTTGTTATCACCTTCTTCCATCACCAGATAGTGATGGAGTGGATCGAGTTCCACATTGGCATTGTACCCGATGAACTGGAGGCTGCTTGACAACACCGTGTAAGTATCCGTTGATGGATTGTATGCATAGAGCGTCTGATTCTCATCAAACACCAGGTCGTATCCGCTGGTCGGATGGTTGGTTGTGTAATCATGAACGGCGGCTGTATACCATTGATAGGCCGAATCTGTGAGCCGTGTCCACCTGGGCGGATTTTGGTTCAAATCCAAACTCCAATTGCTATAAGCGTTCTCGGACGGATCGGCGGCGAGGGCTCCACCCCAAGCGAACAGCTTGTTGAGCGAGGAGTTATAAACTATTCCGGCATAAATCTCGCGGGCGTTGGGCTGGAACTTGGAGCCGTAGCCGCACGAGGGCTGGTTATCGCTGCCGTCAGGAGCAGGAATGGATTCAAATGTCGGGCCATTGGAACCTGACTCAAAAAACGGGCTGCTTACGGGGTTGCCAGCGCCATCATGCCACATTCCCTGACCACAATTGTTTGTACCCTTGCATGCGCAGTCGGGCGGCACATCCGTGTTATCAACCGTCCATGCTGGATCAGTGATACGCGAAACCGAGGGACTTGGCCCCAGCAGGTCCAACTCGTACATCTCACTTCCCTGGTAATTGGTGTGACCAGATGTCCAGAGGAAATACCGATCGTTTGTCGTGTCAGCCGCGCCGCCACTGTACGCGACCATCGCCGCACCGCACCCACCTAAGAAGTCGAACGCATCTACGGCGCCCGCCTGGGGGTTGTAGTACGCCCATCCCGGACTAAAGAAGCAGAAGTCTGTTCCGGTGCCCAGCGGAGCCCATCCAAAGCCCGCCGGGAGATTGACGTTACCACTGGACGAAACTGTAAGAGTTACGACGGCTGTTTGCTGGTTCAGTCCAGCGGTTGCTGTCACAGTAATGGCATAGCTCCCAAACGCGGCACCCGCCGGAACATTCACAGTCATGGTTGAGCTGCCTGCTCCAGGAGCCGGAATCGAGCTTGGATTGAAGCTCACTATTGTGCCTTGTGGAGCGCCCGCGGCCGAAAAGCTGACGGCGCTGTTAAACCCGTCTGTAATTGCCGTCGCCACGGCGCCGGTTACTTGTCCGCCGTGCGACGAAACGTTCATCGTGGTTGGTTCGGCTGTTACGGCAAATGCTGGACCCGCTGACGCGGTCACGGTCAGTGTCAGTGTAGCTGTCTGAATGACTCCTCCACCTGTGCCTGTCACGGTAACGGGATAGTTTCCTATAGGAGTACCAGAGGGAACAGTGACAGTCATAATCGAAGTGCCCGCACCCGGAGCGGGGATCGTGCCAGGGTTGAAAGTCAGCGTCGTTCCCGCCGGCGCACCCGTGGCTGACAGATTGATAGGGCTATTAAACCCTGCGATGAGCACTGTGGAAACGTCCACGGCTGAGTATTGGCCTTGGCCGACGCTAACCGAACTCGGTGCTTCCAGCGCGAAGGTTGGACCTGCCGATACCAGCGTCACTCCCAGATACGCTATTGGCGTCAAATCTCCAGTGTCTTGATTGGTTCCTACCACCACCGTCAACTCCGTCCCTACCAGAGTCACTTGCTGGCTGACGTTGTCCGTCGGCCATGCCGCTGCCGACCAGTTATTCCCCTTCGCGTCATAGAAATAGCCCGCTGCCGTTTGTCCCCCCGTCACGGTGGCCAGCACTGTGCTTCCATCCAGAAACTGCACCTGGCACTGCGTAAAACACTGCGCGTACCCATCATCACCCATCGCCAGCGCGATGCTGTAGGTTCCTGGTGACGGCAGATCCACGTAAAGTAACGCTGGTGACCCGTTGTAGACGTAGTTTATGCCTGCCAATCGCGGATCGACTGTCGTGCTTCGGTCCCGTGCCCCGGCTGGCGCCGCATAGATGTTCCAGCCGTAGGTTGTGAGGCTGCCCGTAGTTGCATAATAAGTCAGGGGGCCGTCGTAGGTGGACCCTGGCGGATCAGTGACGAAGCCTGGAGTGGAGCGAAAGTCAAACCCTTGTCCCCACGCCGAAGGCGTGATCTCGAAGACGACACCCCGTCCATCGGCTCCGCCGGAGAAGGTGGTGCCGTAGAGGTTGCCGCTCGCGTCCAGCACCACGCTGCCTGCCGGATTGCCTCCATCGCTGCCGCCAGTAAACTCGCGAATCGAGGTGTACTTCCAGCCGCCGCCGGACGGAATCAGCTTGAAAAGCGAACCGTAGCCATAAACGCCGTCCTCGTAGGTCGTGCCGTATACATTACCGGCTGCGTCACTAATTAGGCTGTCAAACGGCCCCGACGAGTCCACAGACCCCGTAAAGCTGTAAACCACGCCGAATGTCCAGCTGCCATTTGAGGGCGTGAGCATGAAAACCGTGCCGCCGCCCTCCGAGCCTCCGTCGGGGGTCGTACCATAGAGATTGGCTGACGGATCAAACATCAGGCCGCCGCGCGGGTTTGCTCCGTCGCTCCCGCCTTGAAAAGTATAGATAGTATTCTCCGACCAACCGGACCCTGAGGGCGTCAACTGGAAAACCGTTCCGCAGCCATACGGTGCGTTGCAGGCCAGATTGCCGCCTGAAGAAGCAGTGCCATAGAGGTTGCCGCTTTTATCGAAGGTCACGCCGGCATAGGGGTTTCCCCCATCGCTGCCGCCAGCGAAGGCGTAAAGGACACTCTCCGTCCATCCGCCATTTGAGGGCGTCAACTTGTAAACAACACCACAGGTCGTGCCGTCGCAATTCCCGACGCCGCCCTGGAAAGTCGTGCCGTAGAGGTTACCCACTTGATCAAAAACGACGTCGCCATTGCTGGGAACAGCGCCATCGCTGCCTCCCGTGAACCGATAAAGCACATTTTCGGTCCAGGGGCAGAGCGCGGTGTGGCAGGCTGCCGCCGACGGTCGGAGGCTGAAGACTGTGCCGCAACCGCTCCCGCCGCATCCACTACCCCCTCCTGCTGTAGTAGTGCCGTACAGACTGCCATTCGGCCCGATGATGACTCTGGCTCGGGGATTAGCCCCGTCATTGCCCCCCTGAAAGCTGTAAAGTGGTGTGAAGATCCAGCCGGAGCCTTTGTACGACAGCTTGAAGACGGTGCCGAAGTTATTGGAGCCGCCCTCAAGAGTTGTGCCATAAAGATTCCCTGCCTTATCAATCGTCAAGCCGGCATAGAGGCCTGCCCCATCACCCCCGCCGGTGAAGTTGTGCAGCACGGTGATCGTTTGTGCCTGCCCCGCTTGGGTCGCGACGACGGCCAGTGCAAGCACCATCATGAACGCCAGCGCGACAGTTGCCGCTTGAAGGCTCCGCTTGCGCTCTTGTCGTTCTTCCCCCGTAAGGCTCGGAATATCCGAATGTGAAACGGCGAAAAGGCGCTTCATGAGCTTCGTAAACTTGCCGAAGGCACCCGGTTGTTCGAATGGATTCTTGGGCTTGTTCATCATTTTGAGGGTTCCCCCAAGAGGCTAGTCGCGTCAACGCTTGAGTCGCAAGCGCCGGTGATCTGCTTAACTGCGCGCCCCGTGTGCAAGACCAGGCCATCCAGGGAGACAACCCCCAATGGACCGGTTTCCGGCTCCCCTAAGGATGCCTCACGCAAAGTCGCAGAAGGACGTTAGCTGTCGCGAAGTGCATTGTCCATACCACAGAAGATTAAACTCGTTTATGGCACCTTAGCCCCATATTCTATGCAATAGGCATATGGCTGCACGAAGTCGGCTGGCACGCGACAACTTAGTCCCGGTCAAGATAGAAATGTATACCCCTGGCCCGGCCTCCCAAACAGAGCCCCAGATTCTGGCCAGGTTTGTCTTGCCCATGCCGCCAGCCCTTGCCCTTTTCCACGTCCCGCTTCCGTGCTAGGCCGCCCAGCCGGTGCGTGTCCCATTTTGTGACCCAGCCGCAAACGCTCAAGCTGGTTGATGGAGTAGACCACAGCTGGCCCTTTTCCAGCAAACCAAGCAGCGCGTGCGATCTCGACAGTTCGGCACGGTCTTCAAGTTGACGAGCCCACGCTGCCTAGGCGTTGACCCCACTGTAGATCACTGCGAGAGCGCAAGCAATTTATTGAATTCGGTGTCATATTCCGTGCCTTCTCGGCTCAGGCAATGATAACAAAAGACTTGTTGGCTTTGTTTGGCAAAAACAGCCGTTTTCGTGCCGGATTGGCCTAGAACGCCCTCCCGCTTAAAGCCAAGGCAGGATTCGGTTCCCGTAAATCTGGCATAGTAGCTGGCGCAAGCCGCCGCGCCGCTGCTGGAAGCGCCTTTCACCCACGAGATCGTGCTGGCCGCCCAGCAACTGCCCCTGTCCCACGTGAACCCTGCTCATCGGGTTCCCCTGCTACGGCCCAGGTCATGGATCTAACGCTGGTCACCAGCGACGACCTTTTGCTGGGCCTGGGACCCAACCGGATTATCAGGAACTGAACGAATAGGTCCCTGAATACCCATGGCGCAAACCAGCCCGCAATAGGACGGGTGTGCGAAGAGCGACTATAATTCATCGAATCCCGGCGGGCTTCCGGGAGAACCGCCACTCTTGTATGATCAGCGCTCCACCGCGTCGATACGACCCTTCATTTGCCCCAATCCGAGTTAACATAACTTGAGCAAATTAAGAAATTAGTTTATATTACTCATATGTATTACATCCCCAGAGCACTGGCCGATGTGCTGTGGGAGGCAAACGCGACACTTCCCGGCCGTGGTGGTCACCGGGCCACGTCGTGCGGGAAAAACTACCCTCTTGCGCAAGCTGTTTCCGAACGCCCGCTACGTGCTGCTGGAAGATCCTGATATTCGAGCCCGCGTACGTACTGATCCGCGGGCTTTTCTTGACGGGTTGCGGCCCCCGGTTCTGTTTGATGAGATCCAAAACACACCAGAGTTGCTCGACTACGTCCGTGCGCGTGTCGACTTAGGGCCTCGCCGCATGGGTCAGTGGCTGTTCACCGGTTCGCAGGAGGCTCCGCTCATGCACGGCATCACGGAATCGATGGCAGGCCGGGCCGCGATTCTCCAGCTCTTGCCCTTCAGCCTGGCGGAAACAGCCAAAGTGAATCTGCTTCACGGAAGTTTCCCCGAGGTGCTCGCTCATCCAAAACATCGAAGCCTTTGGTTCGCCTCCTACCTGCAGACATATCTCGAACGCGACGTGCGGGCGATTACCAATGTACGTGATCTGGTGATCGTTTTCCAAACCTTTCTCTGGTATAGGGGGCAAGCCCATACCTAGGAGTAATGTCCTACGGTCTCTCTTCATCACGCACCGTTTTCTCATCAATTTCCTGGATCTCACATGCCCCGCGCTGCTGACGGTCCGCGCAAAGGCACAGGCCCCGCCAATCGATCTCCTTCATGGGCCGCCGCTTGACCTCAGCGGCGAGCGGACGCCGCAATAGGCTCAAGTGAACCAGCCGCGAACTTGGGGAGGAGTCGCATAGTCCGCTGCTCTCATTGTAGAGAATCTGCGGCGGAAAACTAACAAGTTAGCAAAGATTTTTCGTGGCGGAGGTACGACTTACCAAAACGCTGGTAGAGGCAGGATTGGCGCGGGTCCGCGCACGCGCCCTAGTAGGTGGCTCGTATCTGACGGGAACAAGACGCAAAGGCCCGATCATTTGTCGGGGCTAGACACAGAAATACGTCACCGATCTACAGCAAAAGCGTTCGAACAGTGGCACTTCGTCCAACGAGGTATTAGATTGCGTTCAGTGCAATCTCGCAACCCTGGTTTCGGCGTCAACGTCTCGTGCGTGGCGCTCGCATCGTGGCGTCTCCTGATTCCTGCTGTTCCCAAAGTTTGGTCAAGGTGGTTTCGAGATAATTCGTGAGCGATCGGTGCTCTTTCTTTGCCTCCTCCGCGAGTTTTTGTTTGAACTCCGCCGACACTCGGAGGTTCAAGGTCTCTTTTTTCTTCATACCATCCGATCGCTACGCCGATGCTAGAGGAGTGCACGAGCAGGGTCAAGGGACCGCTGTTGGCAGTCATGGTACTTGCAATGTAACGCCTAATACAATACAATTGCGGTACATTAATTACCGAGGTTTTCCATGCCTGAACATCGACAGAAAGTTTGCGGGACCCAGAGGGGAAGACTAGATGTCAACAAGAAACTGCTACGTGAAAACGTGCATGCGACTAGGCGAATACTGAACCATGACCTGACCCCAGGTCTCACCGCTCATATCGACACGCTAACTCGAGACTTTAGATTCTGTGTCCAAGCAGGCGAACTCCAAATCATCGACGGCAACTGGTATGTGACACACACTGGTCTGCTTCGCCTGGCGCGTCGCAAGCGGTGCCGCGGTATCCACGTGGAGGCCGTCGATTCGCTGTGTGATTCCGCAGCGAACCGTTTCGTCCTCAAGGCAACGGTGTATCCGTCCAAAGATTCCGCAGGTTTCGTCGGCTACGGCGATGCTGACCCGTCGAATGTTTCTCAGCTGGTCCGAGGCGCCGAGATGCGCATCGCCGAAACGCGGGCCGTCAATCGCGCCCTGCGCAAGGCGTATGGCATCGGAATCTGCTCGGTCGAGGAGATCGGATCGAATCCTGGTCCGATGACGGCGACCGATTCACATAAGTTCCCGCCCCAACGGCACTAACGGAAACGGGAATAGCAACGGTTCCGGCCACAACGTCCGCGACCGGCTTTGCCAGATCATTCGCCAGCATAAGCTCGATCCCGAGCTGGTCAAAGCCTACGCCGTCGATTTCTGCGGGACCAAAGCCCTGAAAGACGCCTCTCGTGAGCAGGTCGAAAACTTCGTCCAACAGCTGGCTGATGCGGCGAAGAAGGACCGCGATGCCCTGCTCTGCCAGCTCAACAGCTACGCACCCCCAAGCCAGGAGGTGGCAGGATGAAACGCCATGTTCCCGGACTCTCCGAGACCGCACGTGATTCACAATCCGGGGTTCCTGACGGCGTACTTCTCGTTCGAGTTGATAGCGCCCAGAAGCGCTTTTATGTGCTGCGGCTCTCGATTCTTGAACCCAAGCCCTTCGCCGGGCGTTCGATCGTCAGCCGCCTCTACTGCACCCCAAAGGCGATGTGGAAACTGGGTTGGTTCCTGCGGGATTTCCTCTATGACCCCGAACTGTTGAGCCAGGATGAGGTCGACGAGCGCGCCCTGCGCGGCCTCATAGGAGTCGTCAAGATCAGCCACACCGTGGTCAACGGCATTTCGCTGGTGAACCTCGACGGCTTCGCCCCGGCCAGCCAGTGGGAAGAACTGGCCCCTGCCATCCTCATTCCGCCGGCAAGTAACGGTAAGGGCGCGCGGAAGCAGAGGGCATCATGATGACCTACAGCTACACCCAGATCTCCCAGTACCTGACCTGCCCTCGCCGTTATCGCCATCGCTATCTCGATGGCTGGCAGGAAAAAGATGTCCGAGCCGCCATGCTTTTCGGCCGTTGCTTCGAACAGGCAGTAGCGGCTTTGTTCCGTCACGAAGATCCGGCGGCAGCCTTGTTCGAGCAGTGGGCGCCGTGTAAGAACCTCGAGCTGGTCTACTCGGGTAACGACACCTGGGACCACATGTTCCGCCAAGGCATCCAGTTGCTGGAGCGCTTCGTCCAGGACGGGCGCGTCGAGATCTCCGAGCCACAGAGCCATCAACAGATCCGCTTCACGCGGACGCTGACCTCCGGCGACAGCTTTGTCGCCTTCGTCGATGCCGTTGGCGAACTGGACACCAGACCCTGTGTACTGGAGTGGAAGACCACCTCCGCCCGCTATCCCGAGGAGCCGGACGGCATTGCCGCCCTGGACCCGCAGCTGGTTTGCTATTCCTGGATGAGCGGAATCAATGACGTCGCCCAGGTCGTCTTCGTCCGCAAGCGCATGGTGGAAGTCCAGTACTTGCGGGCCACGATTACGGACCAACAGCGGCAGGA
>Ga0074045_10005382_pt1 | contig 11200 bp, 11 predicted proteins | sample BogForMeECP23OM2_FD_94442 | JGI IMG/M metagenome (GOLD analysis project Ga0074045, IMG submission 94442) | Bog forest soil microbial communities from Calvert Island, British Columbia, Canada - Bog Forest MetaG ECP23OM2 | ecosystem: Environmental > Terrestrial > Soil > Wetlands ...
GCCCGATATCCACGAGCATTATGACAGACCGGAAAAGAGATTCGCAGCCGTCGTTCAAGGTCCGCTCGCACTAACCGCGCATATGGTGTAACCAACTCGCCTGGCTCCGCGCGACCAATTCACTCAGCAATGGTGAAACCCAGAGTTCGGAACTCAATCTTTGTGTTTGGTCGATCTGAATACATGAACTGATTGCTATCCGATGTTGGCGTCGTCAGCTGTTTGGTGCTGGCGTCAACCGCTCCTGGCACTCGTTTCGCCATTCCTGTTGGAATCGGACCATCAAATCCAACGACCGTGAAGTCGACGTTGTTGCCAGTTCGGTCGTAGAAGAGGACAAGAACCACAACATCGCGGATTGCCGAATCCAAATTGTTTCGCAGCGAGAGAGTGAACGTCCCGTCGTTGCCGAGAGTCGCGTTCGGACTCGACCCGCTCCAGAGAAATGATCCCGCAGTCACGCCATCTGTGCTCTTCCCGGCTTGAAGATCATCAAAAAGTGTCTTTCCCGCGGTTGCCTTGGATTTTTCCGCAAGGGGTGCCGTGTTGGTTGATATCGCCGACGCCACTTCGATAATGAACTTGATCGGAATGGCGAAGTTAAGGTTCTGGCCGCCTCGAAAAGTCGCAACCGCAATCCCAACGACGTCACCGTTCTCATCGACGATAGGCCCGCCGCTGCTGCCGGGCGAAATAGGAGCCGTGATCTGGAGAAGGCTAAAGCGGTCGAATTCGCGAATACTGCTGACGATTCCTTGAGAAAAGGTTCCCTCAAGCCCACGCGGATTCCCCACGGCAAACACCGTTTCGCCGACCTCGACTGTGGGTCGTTTGGACAGGGTTGCTCCCTCCTCCGTCAGTCCGTCAACCGCCAAGATGACCAGGTCACGGGCCTCATCTTTGGCGGCAATTCCGGCAATCTTGAATCTAGTCGAGTCACCGACGCGCTTCGCAAACCCTGATGCAGATCCTTCGATTACATGGAAGTTGCTGACCACAAATCCCTTCTTCAGAACAAAGCCACTTCCCAACGCTGTGGGTCTTCCATTGGCGTCCTTCATCGTGAGAAGCACCGTTTTCGGAAACAGACGTCGCGCGACGTCCTGCGGAGAAGCTGCAGCGGCAACGGCGGCGACAATCGTGCAGATAAATGCGAGCGTTTTCATCAAAATTGGGGTTCGATCAAAAGGCCATGCCAACACGATTCCCATGGCTAGATTTGTTCCTCGGTCGACTGACTGGACGCCGCCCGCCGGGCAAAGTCCATTCTGTTCGATCGGTTTCGCATCCGCAGCTCCTCTCAAAATCGAGAAATGGCAATGATTCGCTCCCAAATCGAGCGGAATCCGAGGTCGTCGCCTCCTTATGCTGTAATCCAGGGAAATCGTACCAAATGGCCCCTTGGCAATAGGGCAACCTGACGCCTCCTTCCCTGGCCTCTCGGAAGACGCGTGCCCGAGCTATCTGCGCGAACCCGGTGGCATTTGAGCAGAACGTCAACGAGAACGTTCGCCGCAACGGCGAACGCGTCTGGATTGCTTGGACCAACCGGGTCGTACTGGACGAAGGCGGCCAGGTGGCCGAGATCTTGAGCATTGGGGTGGACATCACGGCGCGCAAGCGCGTCGAGGAAGAACTGCGGGCTAGCCGGGCCAGCCTTGAAGAGCGGGTACTTCTGCGTACCACCGAACTGGCCGCGGCCAAGGAACGCGCCGAGTCGGCAGATCGGCTCAAATCCGCATTTCTGGCCACAATGTCGCATGAGTTGCGCACGCCATTGAATTCTATCATCGGCTTCACCGGCATCATGCTGCAAGGGCTGGCCGGGCCGTTGAACGCCGAACAGGCCAAACAACTGGGTATGGTGCAGAGCAGCGCACGGCATTTGTTGTCGCTCATCAACGACGTGCTGGACATCTCGAAGATCGAAGCCGGCCAATTGGAGATCCACGCGGAACGGTTCGACCTGCGCGCTTCAGTGGAAAAGGTGGTCGCGCTGGTCAAGCCACTGGCGGATAAGAAGGGACTGGGACTGCAGGCGGTGCTGCCCCCAAATATGGAACCGGCCGTCAACGACCGGTTGCGCGTCGAACAGGTGCTGCTTAACCTGCTGAACAATGCCGTCAAATTCACCGAACGCGGCGTGATCACACTGGAAGTCCGGTTGATCGATGCCTACTCATTTCCGAACCAGAAAATACCCCAGTATGCCGCCTGGCTGTGCGTCACTGACACTGGGATCGGTATCAAAACGGAAGATATGGAGAAGATCTTCCAGCCATTCCGGCAGATCGATTCCGGCCTGACCCGGCAGCGCGACGGCACCGGGCTTGGGCTGACCATTTGCCGCCGTCTCGCGGGCCTGATGGGAGGAGAAATCTCCGCAAAAAGCGTCTGGGGTGCAGGCAGCGCTTTTACCTTCGTTTTGCCACTGAAACACAAGACCGAGCCATGAAACCGGAAGTCCTTTTGATCGAGGACAACGAGCAGAACCGCTATCTCGCAACGTTCCTGCTGGAAAAGCACGGCTACTTGGTCGTGTCCGCAGCGGATGGCCCTGCCGGCATCGAGCTGGCCAGGACCGTCAAACCCGCGCTCGTCCTGCTCGACATCCAGTTGCCGCTGATGGATGGCTACGCCGTGGCCCGGGAACTACGGAACATTTCAGCTTTGCGGGACACTCCCATCATCGCGGTCACGTCGTATGCGATGGTGGGCGATCGCGAAAAATCATTGGCTGCCGGCTGCAACGGCTATCTGGAGAAACCAATCAACCCTGATACGTTTGTGGCGGAGATAGAGCGATTCCTGCCGCAAAACCAGCAAGGAGATCAATATGGTGCGAGTGCTGATAGTAGATGACAGGGAGGAGAGCCGCTATTTTCTCAGTACGCTGTTGAAAAGCAGCGGATATGAGGTCGAGAGCGCATGCAATGGTGCGGAGGCCCTCGAAAGAGCCCGGCAAAACCCGCCGCAACTCGTCATTTCCGACCTCCTCATGCCGGTGATGGACGGTTACACCCTGCTGCACCAATGGAGAGCCGATCCCCGGCTCAAGCAGATTCCCTTCCTCGTCTATACTGCCACCTACACGGATCCCAAGGACGAGCAACTGGCCCTGAGCCTCGGCGCCGATGCCTTTATTCTTAAGCCCACTGAACCAGAGGATTTCATCGCGCGTCTCAAGCAGGTTCTAGCGAATCCCGGCGCCCGCGGAGTGACGGCGACGCCTCCGCCCGCTCCGGGCACGCCTACCGGTGTATCGCTCGCGGCCCCGCAGGAAGAAGAGAGGCTCCTGCAGCAATACAGCGATGTGCTTATTCACAAGCTGGAAGACAAGATGGAGGAATTGGACAAGGCCAACCGCGAACTCAAGCGCCACGTCACCGAGCACAAGCGTGCCGAGGAAGAGGCCCGCCACCTGGCGACCTTCCCCCAGCTGAATCCCAATCCGGTGCTTGAGTTCGCTGCCAACGGCGGACTGGTCTACTCCAACCGCGCCGCCCAAGTCCTGGCCGAGAGCGCCGGGGATGGCGATTTGCTCGGACTGCTGCCGCCCAAGACTCCGCAGATCATATCCGAATGCCTGGCGAGCGGCCAACCTTGCCTTCGCGTCGAAACGCAACGCAATCAACGGACGCTATCATGGTCTTTCTACCCCATTGCCGAAAACCGGGTGGTTCATTGCTATGTGGGGGACATCACCGATCGACTGAAGCTAGAAGAGCAATTCCGCCAAGCGCAAAAAATGGAGGCGATTGGCCATCTGGCCGCCGGAGTGGCGCACGATTTCAACAATCTGCTCACCATCGTCCAGCTTGAGAGTTCAGCTTTGGCCCTGAATTCGTCACTCGATGCCGAAACCCGAAACAGCGTCAGCCAAATCGCAAAAGCCGCCGATCGCGCCGCTAATCTTACGCGGCAGCTGCTCACGTTCAGCCGCAAACCCCAAAAGGAATCGCGGCTTTTGGACCTGTCTGAGCTCGTCGAGGACTTAGGTCGTTTGCTCAACCGCATCCTCGGCGAAAATATCACCCTCCGTACGCATGTGACCCCGGGGTTGCCGCACGTGCTGGCAGATCCCGGCATGATCGAACAGGTGCTCATGAACTTGGCCGTCAACAGCCGCGACGCCATGCCGGACGGTGGCCAACTCGATCTTGGAGTGAGCGAGGTTGCCTTTGATTCAGTCGCGGTGCAGCCGCACCCGGGCGGCAGACCGGGCCGCTTTCTGCAAATCGAGGTGCGCGACACCGGTGGTGGCATCGCCACTGAGAATCTGCCGCGAATTTTCGAGCCCTTTTTTACTACCAAGGAGGTCGGCAAAGGCACCGGCCTCGGCCTCGCCACGGTTTTCGCCATCGTCAAACAGCATGACGGTTGGATCGAGGTGACGAGTGAATTGGGCCGTGGAACCGTCTTCCGCATTTTCCTGCCCGCCGCCACTGACGCCGCAAAGAAACAAGTGGGGGCAGATCTGCCTGCAGAGCACAAAGGCGGCCACGAAACGATCCTGGTTGTCGAAGACGAAGAGTCGATTCGGAGACTGCTGCAGGTCACCCTGGAACGGTATGGCTACCGCGTGCTGATCGCCGAGAACGGCACGGAGGCGGTGGAGACGGTGACCCGGCACGGAGCAAAGATTGACTTGCTCATCACCGATTTGGTGATGCCCGGAGGAATGAATGGCCAGGAGCTGGCACAGATGCTCCAGACGTTGTTCGCGGACCTGAAGGTGGTCTTCGTCAGTGGTTACGCGAGCGACTCGGTTACGCGCAATCTCGTGCTCGAATCGGGGGTGAATTTCCTGCGCAAGCCATTCTCGACCTATGCTATTCTCGATCTGGTTCGGCGCTGCCTCGACGGAGCCCGTCGGACTGATGCCCCGGCGGGATAAGGCCCTCCCCAAGGCGGCCAAACGAGACTTTCATCTCAACCGGAGGGACGTGCTGCTCACACCACCCCTGGAGGGCTGACCACGGAGATTAAAGTTATGAATGGCGGTTTCGGACTTCACAGCGATGCCGGGGCCATACGCGACGCTCTTGAGCAGTTTCCGCGCTCCTCGGAGCGCGGCCCCATTGAAGCTTTATTCTGCGGCTATCACGCGCGCAGAATCTCCGGATAAGCTAAATTCCTCAGAAATTCACTTTCGCCGCCGCCGCGACGCTGTGCGCCCGGCGGTGATGGGCATAAACCCGCATGAGCAGCGTGCCTCCATCGGCATGGCCGAGCCAGGCAGCGATGGTCGGTATATCGACGCCGGCTTCGATGGCCTGGGTTGCGAACGCATCGCGAAAATCATGGTGCGTCAGGCGCTCGGCATTCAGCTTGGCGCATGCGCGGTCGAGGCTTCCCTGCGCTTCTCGGACCGCAAGAACTGGCGCAGCCGGATCAATCTGCGGCTCACCGTTGAGCGCCATCGCGGCCGATTTGAGGCGCCGGGTGCGGATTTTCTCCAGTAACGCCGTCGCCGCCGGAATAAGCGGCACCTCGCGAGCAGCGGATTCGGTCTTCGTGCCGGCAACGCGAATAATCCCCCTCGCACGGTCAATATCGGACCAACGCACCGCGGCAGCTTCACTCTTCCGGCATCCCGTAAACATCAGGAAGCGGCAGAGGTCCGCGGTTTCCAAACCCCATCCTCCGAGTCCGGAGCCGCTTTCGATCTCATCGCAGATTGCGCGCAATACCGCTGCCTCGGGAAGATGCGGCTTGCGAAGCGTAACCTTCGCCTTGATTCCACGGCCGATAAGCGGATTGGCGGCAAGCGCGCCACGTTCGACGGCAACATTCAACAGGCTCCGCAGCACGTCCACCGCTTTGTTGAAAGATGACGGCGACAAGCCGGCCACTGCTTTGGAATTGCCCTTGGCCCCCGGCGGGCGGTAGCCAGTCCCGTCCGTCAGCGCCCGGTTTCGCCATTCGCTTACGGCTTGGCGCGTGATCTCGTCAGGCTGCAACGATTCGAAACCCGGCCACGTTTTCCCCAGATAGGCACAGTGCTCTCCCATCCGCTTGCGCGACTTCGGGTCAAGATCGACGCGGGCCGCGACGTGCGCTTTGTAGACGGTGAGCAAATCGCCCATCGCGCAGGTTCCTGAATTGATCGAATTACGCGCCGTTCGCTGACGCAAAACCCTCTTGGACTTGTCCGCGATTCTCAGCTTGGCCACGCTGAAAATGTCGGTGCCCAGCGCGATCCATTTTTGTTTGCCCCCGACTTTGAACCGGGCGTAATACCGGCCACTCACACCATGACGCAGAAGGTTCGTTACACTGGTTCTCTCCCATCTTTTCTTACTGTTGCCGCTGGACATGGCAATAGTGTAGAAAACAGGTGTAGAACTAGTCAAGAACGAAATTCTAAGTCATTGTTTGATATTATGTTGGGTCGATAGCTCAATGGTAGAGCAGCGTCCTTTTAAGTCGTTGGTTCCGGGTTCGAGTCCCGGTCGACCCACCAGTTTTCTTTCGGGGGCGGAAAGAAAACTGCCCGCCGAAGCCTCGGCGAAGGCGGGTCTTCACCAACAAGAGGATCTCGTGCCGCCACCGGCGATCAATGGCGGCTCTGCGGCTGGTCTTCCCCGGGAACCGAAAGGCGAGCTACGTACCCGGCTGCATCCCTCCGGCAGGTGGCGCCGGTTTCTGGTCGGTCGTTTTCTTGGGCGGCTCGTCCGCGTCGTAGTTGAACGAGGCGTAAATCACGCCGATCAGGTTCTCCCGGGTCACCACGGCGTCGTCGACCCGGTCATTGTTCAACCCCATAATCCGCCAGCCATCGGCCAGTTTGACCACCAGACGATGGACAACCCGCACGCCCCGCTGGTTGCGGTAGGCCACGGTCATCCCGGGCTTCAAGTCGTCGTACGCGATCGGATTGATCACCAGCAGGGTGTCCTTGCCGAACACCGGTTGCATGGAGGTGCCGGTCCCGACCGCGGGCATTCGGCCCGGTCCGCGCGCCGCCACCGCTTTGGCGTCACGCCAGGCTTGGTCGACCGTGACGTCGGCCGACGGCGAAACGGCCGGCTCGCGGACCACTGGCGGACGCTCTGGCGCGGCCGCGCACCCGGCAATCCACAGCCCAGCCACCAGCACCCCTGGCAGCGCGGCACTTGAAATCGCCGTTCGGGTGTCACCGGGCCCGAGCCGCCGGCGAAATTGCTTGAAAAGCTTCACTTGTATAACGCGTGGAATGTATGACATTCTTTCGACACATGACCTCCGGGCTTGAGCTGCCGCTCAAGTCAACCCACGTTTGTCCCGATTAAACTAAGGAGTGTTCCCACTCAACATGAAACGCCTCGTCATCATCGAAGACCAGACCGCGATCCGCGAGATGCTGGCGGAGATCATCCGCCTGGATCCCTCGTTCAAGCTGGTCGGTGAAAGCGGCGACGGCCAGGCCGCCTATCAGCTCTGCCTCGAGGTCAAGCCGGACGTCATTGTCCTGGACGCCAAACTTCCGGGCCTGAACGGCGTGGATCTGCTGCGGCGTCTGAACAAGGTTCTGACCAATCTCCGCGTGCTGGTGTTTTCCGGTCATGAGAACCCGGTTCTGGTGCGGGAAATGCTCGAAGCGGGAGCGCATGGCTTCGTGGAGAAGACCGCGGGCCTGTTCGAGTTGAAGAAAGGGCTCGAGACCGTGGCGAATGGGGGAACCTACTTCGGGCCGTCGGTGGCCGCCCTGCTGCGCAATGTCGTCGCCAACCCGAGCGCCAGCTCCAGCTCCGATTTTCTGACCGACCGCGAGCGGGAGGTCCTGCAGCTCGTGGCGGAGAGCTACAGCACCAAGGAAATCGCGGTGAAGCTCGGCATCAGCGTGAAAACCGTGGACAACCACCGCACGAACCTGATGCGCAAGCTCAATTTGCACGACGTGGCCAGCCTGACGCGCTACGCCCTGGAAATCGGCCTGATTCAATAGCGCTCGGTGTTTTCAGAACGGCGCGCGGCCGCACGCTTCGCGATAGCGATCGCCAAGCACATCTATGAGACGCGGATCCGCGCCCATCAGTTCCGTCCGGTAGGTTTTCAGGCGGGGCTGAGCGTGTTCGGCCGCGGCGCAGATTTCCGCCACGTCTCCCCCGGGACCGGCGTGCCTTCCGGGGGAGAAAAACTGCTGCGCCACCACCACCCTGCTTTCGCAAAACCCCGGCCGGCGCAGGACCGCGGCCAGGAGCGGCTCGCAGAAATCGCACTCGGGCCCCGGCCGCCTTTCCATCGAAGCCGCGGCCAACCGGCTGATCGTTCCGGTCAACAGCGAAGCAAGCTGTCCCGCCAGGGAATCTCGCACCGCGACCACCGCGCGCCGCGGGCTTCCGTGATCGACGAGCACCACGGCAGGCGATTCCAGCGCCTGGGCCGCGATCACCGTGCGCACGTTCTCCGCCAGGATCGCGGCGATCCGGAAGTCGTCTCCAGCCGAGGAATCGACGAGCCATCGACCGAAACGGACCTGCATGCCGGGGTAACGGCGGCGCAAGCCTTCGAGCCGCCGCGGCAGGTCATCAACGAGCGCAGCACTGGGTCCAAAGAACAGGGGCAGCAGCACGATTTCACCTCCGCCGCCCGCCAGCCATGCCTCCAGTGCCGGTTCAAGCAGTTGTGCCGGCACTCCGCCCAGGTCGCGCGGTGGAACCGCGCTGGAGTGGAGCAGCGATACCGCCTGCACCTCCCCACCGATCGCCGCCCGCAACCGAAGGGCGATGGTGCGCAGGTTGATCGTCGATTCCGGCCGCAACGAGCCGTTGTCGAAGAGCAAACAATGCGGGTGGGACGGTGGCTGATCCATGGAAATCGGGTCGATAAATTCCTTGCGCAGGGCTACGCGTTTGGGCAATAACGTCAACTCACTCCTGCCTTGTGCCTTCGATGAACCTAATCTCACGTAAACTTTGCCTCGCACTTATTAGCGCCACGGTGATCTTCGCCGGGTGCACCAAGAAACCGCGACCGATCCCGGCCGATACGACGCCGACCGGCGGCGCGATCGAACCCGCTTCGCTTGGCAATCTCGCCGACCAGTCGGCCGCCGGCCTCCAGCCGCGCACTGACGGTGTCATTGAAGATGCCGACACCATCCGGAATTTGCTCCAGCCGGTGTATTTTGATTTTGACCGGTCCGCGATCAAGCAGGACCAGAGGGCGAACATCACCGCTGCGGCTGATTATCTGAAGAAGACTCCGCAATACCGGATGTTGCTGGAAGGTCACTGCGATTGGCGCGGCACGGCCGAATATAATCTGGGCTTGGGCGATCGGCGCGCCCAGGCGGTGAAGAAGCTCCTGCAAAGCCTGGGTGTTTCGGCGGACAAGCTGCAAATCCTTTCCAAGGGCTCCCTCGGCGCCGTTGAAAAAGGCACCGACGAGCAGATGGCGAAGGACCGCCGGGTTGATTTCGTGATCCTCAAGAAGTAACCGGCGATACAGCCGGTTCTCGCAAAGCCCCGGAATAGCCCGGGGCTTTTTTGTAGGGGCCGCGGGTTGACCCTGCCCCCAGACGGGATGGGGCAGCCTTGTAGGGCGGGGTCGCCGCACCCCGCCGCACTCGATTAGAGGGCGGGATTCGGCGATCCCGCCCTACACCTTGAATTCGGAATCGCCTGCCAGCAGGCTCCTCGACCGAATCGATCCTCACCCCTCCGCCAGCGCTGACAGCATTCTTTCCGACACGGCCGAACCCTTCTGCATCACCCGCAGGTTGAAGCTCTCGTTGGGTGCGTGGAGATTGTCCTCCGGAAGGAAAAGACCGAGCAGCACCGAGTCCAGTCCCAGCACGCGTTTGATGTCGGCGATGATCGGCACACTGCCGCCTTCCCGCAAATACAACGGAGGCCGGCCGAACACTGCGGCCGCCGCCGTGTCGATCGCGCGAAAGGCCTGCGCCAGGCGGACCGGCTGGTCTTTCGGTGTGTTCGAACGGCCGGGCGGAACCACGATGTAAGGGACGCCGTCGTGCTGATCGATGATGCGAAAGCTGACATCCTTCGGCAGGTGTTCCCGAATCCCCGCATAAAGCAGCGGCCGAATCTTCCGGGGCGTTTGATTGGGCACGAGCCGGCAGCTGATCTTCACGGACGCCTTGCTGGGAATGACCGTCTTGCTCCCCTCGCCCTGATAACCACCGCCGATCCCGTTGAATTCGAGCGTGGGTAAAAAGCGAACCGCCTCAAAGGGGGTAAAACCCGGCGGCACGTGGAAGTCGGGGATGCCGAGGAACTCGCGGTACTCGGCTTCACTGGTGCCCAATTTGCGCAGCTCTTCGCGCTCCCAGGGCTCCACCTCGAGAACGTCGTCGTAGAAACCGGGAATGTTCACTCGGCCGTCCGGCGTATGGAGCGAGGCGCATAACTCGGAAAGCGCCTGGATGGGATTGCGCAGCACGCCGCCATGCAGGCCCGAATGCAGGTCCATCTTCGCGCCGGTCACTTCCACCTCGCACAGCGTGAGGCCGCGCAGACCGCAGGTGATCACCACCTGGTCCTCGCGGGGAATCCCGGTGTCAGAAAGGAACACAAAGTCGCCGTTCAGTCGATGCTGGTACTTCTGCAGGAACGGCAGGAAGCTGGGACTTCCGGTCTCTTCCTCACCTTCGATGAGAAAGGTGATGCGCAGGGGCAGGCGCGGTGATTTCTCCAGCAGCCGTCCGACGGCCGAAAGATGCGCCATCAGCGGACCTTTGTTGTCGGCCGTCCCGCGCCCCCAGAGGCGCCCGTCCCGCTCCACCGGCTCGAACGGCGGCGTTTTCCACTGGCTCAGCGGATCCGGCGGCTGCACGTCGTAATGGCCGTAGATGATGACGTGGGGCCAGACGGCGGGTCCGTCGCGTTGCGCGAGGATGATCGGATGCAGGTCGGTTTTCACGACTTCCACTGCGAAATCAAGGGAACGCAGCAGACCGGCGACGAATTCCTGTGCGCCCCGCATTCCGTCCTTGTACTTCGAATCCGTTGAAACGCTCGGGTAGCGAACGAATTCCTTCAGTTTTTCCACCGGGTCAAACATGCCGCAGGTTGCCCGAAATCGTCGTCCGGGCAAAGGTTTTTCAGTTTCCAGCGTCCGCCGGAAAATGCCTAGCCCAAGTTCGAGAGTTTGAGAAGAAGTGGCGTTGGTTTTCAACGGTTTGCCTTTTCTAGAGGCCGTTTTTCTCCACTACATTTTCGATGGTTTTGGGACGGACGGGCAACTTGAGGCC
>Ga0074045_10005384_pt1 | contig 11196 bp, 15 predicted proteins | sample BogForMeECP23OM2_FD_94442 | JGI IMG/M metagenome (GOLD analysis project Ga0074045, IMG submission 94442) | Bog forest soil microbial communities from Calvert Island, British Columbia, Canada - Bog Forest MetaG ECP23OM2 | ecosystem: Environmental > Terrestrial > Soil > Wetlands ...
AGAAATAATCTGAAGCAGTGCCGGGGGCAGCAATGCCCCCACTTAATAAAAATGGGTCAGGCTAAAACGAAACGGTCAGAATAATCAGAAAAGTTAGGCCGGATTAATCCGGAAAACAACAACGGAGATATGAAAGAATGCCCGAAGTGCAAAGAGGTCAGAAAAATCGATGAGTTTAAGGATAAGGGGCTCATCTCGGGTATCGGCAGAATATGCAAAGACTGCAAGGGGAGAAAAGACACAAAAAAACGGGCGACAAATAAAATATCCTCTTCTACTGTGTGTCCGAAGTGTGGATACGCGATGGTCCTGCGTACTGGAAGGCGGGGGAAGTTCTATGGGTGCTCGCGTTATCCGTATTGCAAAGGCACAATCACAATAAGGGAAAATGACAACCGCAATGAGCGAAGTGACAAGCGGAACAAATTAACGCAGGAGGAATTTGTTAAAAGGGCTATTGTGAGTCTCAGGAAGGAAGGGAATAAAGGAATTCATACTGTATCCTCCGGTTTTAATGAAGCATTCAAGAAATACTTCGATGGTGACGATCCGGTTAAGGTAACAAATCAGCTCGCCCAGGAAGGCAAGATCATAATAAAGCCTGCAAAGGGTGGAGTCATGCTATATTTGACTTGAGCTTATAAGAAGATATCTACGGGAACTCGGCAAAGCCATTCCTTAGAGACTTTTTTTGTCTTTCACCGGCCTCATATTTTTCAAGCGCACTCATGGCCCAATTGATGGCAATGGGCCATCCAATCCCTGTCATCTGCAACAAGATGCAAAGGATTCCCGAAATAGGCCGTCCTATGGTGAAAAACATCAGCCAGGGACTCCGGACAGATAAATATGAACGTTCATTCATTGCTCATTATCTCCTTTTCCAGTTTACCCCTTTATCCAGAGGGCTTTACTCTTCGCGATTTCTCGCCGCAGACTTTCAATCTCTTCCGGTAAACCTTCCTGCATCCAGCCTTCAGCCGTTACAGCAATATTGACCTTGAGTGCATGCACAAAGGGATATATGCCCGGCAGCAACACTCCAAGAGCTCCGAGCAGATAGACAATCCATGTCAATCTGTTTGTCGCCACCTGGCGCCGCATGTCGGCATAGGTGTCAAAAACCATGCATATCTTCTGAAAATTTCGTACTTTCCCGGTCATTGTAGAGTTATCCCCTTTTGGAGAAATAAAACTGCCGGCGAAATCGGCTTCTATCCATTCCTTCCCATAGGCAGGCCCATATAAGATCGCCTCTGAAAACCACTTCACCTTTGAGGCCAGGATGTCCACGCCCGGTTCTGATAACCCATTTTTGCTCGACTCCCATATGGCCCGCCATTGCAGCGCGATACTGATAACCACGTACAGGACGATATTAATAAAGAGCCAGAACGCCGCGCCTTTCGCCAATTCCGCCGGAGAGAATCCTGAAATTACTCCCCACGCTTCCATAAAAAATCCGGCAACCCGATGCCGTACGGCCTTGCTCATGAACAATAACAAGGTGCCCATCCCGAAATACCCAAAAAGAGTTGTAAACAACAAAGTTCTTAGGGCTTCCGGGTGTTCGTCAAATTTTTTCACAGCTTCCTTTAATGTTTCATTTATTGTCATGCCCGAACCTCCATACTATTGCATCTTCGACATCCTTGGTCGGTTTGTAGCTCATTTGCCCTCCTGTTTTTTCCTAACTTTTAGATTAGCAAATGGGCAAAACGCATTTTTCGACGATTAACCCGATAAAGGCCGAGAAAAAAAGGTGTCACCGCGGAAGCACATGTTCTTCGGGCATTATCGCCCATAAATTATGCTGCAGAAATGCATAATTGCCGAAGCTAAACGGAACCAAGGGCGAATTGCGTCCAAAGACCTTTGGTTTGCCCTGTCAACTCCGGGATGTAAAGATCGAAAGCCTTGGGGCTACAGTAATGCTATCTCAAGGCTTTTTTTGTTTCACTTTTTGGCAAGATTAACAAGATAACTCACAGTACCTCACCCCGGAGGTGGTCTTGAATTTATTGCGGAGTATAAATGAAAATTATTACCGCCGTATAGAGCCGTAAATGCACGAAATCATGCCTGACCCGATTTGTGTCAAATTCAGGGAATTCGCAATTTATTCAATATTTCCCGATAGCTTTTTGGATGACATTTTTTGGATGACAGCTTGCCCTTTCAGATAGAGTATGTTAAAGAGGAATGCCGGAGAACTATGGGCTTCAAAAAAGGAACTTATGACTTGTATTGGTCCTCATAAGGCAGTTCTGGAATAAGATGTAATAAATCATGTTGTTCTGCCCAGCGCACAGTGTCCAACCATCTTTTATGCTTTGCGTTATTGTCAGAAGCCATCCATCCATTGAGGATTAACGGCACCGGCGGGGGACTCCCAACTCTGCCTCGAGCTATCCATTCAGCTTCCAGTTTCTGATAAATTTCACTCCATGGCTGCGGATTAGGGCAAATAAATTTCACAGCATACGGGCTTAGCCAACTATCGATGTCTGACCTTATTTCGGCTATTTGGCTATGGATTCCTGGATATGAGAAATGGTAAATTTCCTTGATTCTATTCCCATTGATCTCCTTCAAGAAGTGTTCCCCTGGCGGGGAATCAGCATACCAGCTAAAAAGAAGAGGATAGGTTTGTTTAATTGTTTTGATCGCGCCCAGGACACCTATAGAGACAAAAAACAGCTTATGCCCGCCGGCACGGATCAACCTGTCTATGTATTTCAAATGACCCTGGCAGAGCAACCTGAAAAATGTGTTCTCGTGCCCTGATTTGTTGCCTACGGTTGGGACGTCAAGGATCTCTAAAAATGTAACACGTTTGGCATGTTGTTCTGCTTGCAGCTCAAGCCTGCTGAAATTGCGATGAAATGGGACCCCGCCTTTTTTCCTATTGAAGGGATATTCATCAAGTAAAAAGGGGTGATGCTTATTATCATTGCCATCCCAAAAAGCTATCGGATCTCTATGGTAGTCTTTTATTCGTTCAAAAAACTTATGCTCAGATGTCTCTTCCGAATAATTCGCATCGGTTCCGCAAAATATGACTTCTGCCTGATCGGGAGTCTGGCCTTGAAAGGGCTTTTCTTTAAACAGCGCAACATGTTCATCCGAGGGATGTATCCCATACATGATAATTCTCCATTACCGATATGATCCTGCTTTTATTGAATGCTTGAAATTAATATAGCACAGTTCTGTGTCCTCACAGCCAACATTTTCGATCATCCTGTTTATTGTGAGGAGTTCAAACGGGAATTCTCGATGGTATGACAGCACTATAGTTGTAAGTGGAACAGTTTTCAGGGTAGCGATCCAGGGAGATACTGTGAAAAAAGTTATTCTGATTTGCTCAATAATGTTTTTTCCATGTGCACCTACATACTGGTACAAGTACCATCATGAGTTATAAAAAAAATCAGGTTGCCGGACTATTCCAGCCATGAAATAGGCGCTCTCGGTACTATACTGACTTGAACCATGTAAGTACGGATGACTATATCATTCTTTATCATATCAGAAAGATTTCCTTTTGCAGCCGTTCCCGAATACTGATCGTTGTCCGCAGCGGTTGTAGGCCGGTACAAATAGCTGGCATCTGTTGTTGATTCAACATAATTCATTTTGTTTTCCTCCAGCCTTCGAATTTTCGGTTGTCTTGGACAGCTTCGATAGTTTGTTGCGCCCCAGGCATGACGAAACCTGGGCCCATCTGGAAAGGCACCATTGTTTTAGTCAACGTACCCTCTGATATAAACTGGTGACATCCCGTATTAGAACTTTCAATTATAGCGCGTGACAAGGTGTAATCAGCTGTGGGCGCACCCGCAAGCAGGCTATTAGGTGCATAAGGTTCTAAAAGATTTAACTCATCGACATAACTCAGGTGTATTTTCCTTAATAAGCCGTAAAACTCCGTTGAAGGATTCTCGATTTCCAACCCGAGCTCGCGCGCCTCACGCCTATTAATCGTGTAGTCATGGCTGCCCGATTCCGCGCATAGGAAATCAATAATTTCATCTATTTTTTTGTTGTCATGTACCTGTCTCTGTAACAGCTTTTTCGCCAGGAACCGTATTTGTGCTCTTGATCTGAAAATCTGTCCTAACACTAATGGATTTACCTTGTTTGATAAATCCACGAGCACTTCGACCAACTCTTTACCACTCTTAATGCCACCTATCTCACTCGCCGCGTCTAAGTAACCACGGACTGCTTCGACACTTACTGGTGCCTTCACTTGGGGCGGCGCATTGGGTACAGCAGGATTCAGCGGATGGTCAATACTTGGATCAATCGGGCCTAAACAAGCCTGCTTTGTCATCACAATCTTGTTTGCTCCGAGAGAGATGAGCGTACCGGCACTAAGTGCTTTTGATATAACGATAACTTCTAGTTCTTCACAGAATATTTGCAGCAGATTAACGAGCCGCCATGCGACGGCTGTATCTCCTCCTAGTGTATGCAGAATCAGAGATATCTTTTGTGTTGGGCCGATTGCATCTAAATGTTCAACGAATATATCTATTATCTCCGGCCCTATTTTAGTTTCTAATCCTCGACGATCACCATTAATGAAGGAAATCACGTAAGAGTTCCTGGAGGATTCTATTTCCTTAAATATTTCTTTTCTATTATCGTAGTTAGACATTCAAACCCTTCTCTTGGCCTTATACATCCAATCTTATTAAAATTATATCAAATAAATACAATAATTTTCTACTACTGACTACAGGTAGAACAGTTAGATTTATTTTCTGGTGACTTCTCACCAAAAGAAGCCGCCAATAGCGGCGATACTAAAAATTCTTCGGACTATACGCAGAAAACGTTACAACACTAAACATCCTATGGAGGCCGGCGAGAAACATGCCCTTTGTTCCGTGTGAATGATCTGACATTTCAGGACTGAAGGGACTGCATCAGGCTGGAATCGAAAATATTAAGATTTTCAGTGTGCGGTGGACGATTATTGTTTTAAAATCCAGCAGTTTCTGATAAGATTATATTGAATGTATGATTAATGCACCTGTAGAAATAAGAACGACTGAGATATTCGAAACATTCCCTAACGCTCCTATTGTTGAAGCGCTCATTAACATCAGGGCACAGGCGACTGCTGTTTTTGACGAGACGTCGCTGCGCTCAAACCTTGAAACGACATTAACTGGCTATAACTTTCTCGATTCACTACGCGTGTTTCAACATCAAGTTAAGATGGAAGTCGGGAAGCAGGCTAGTCAGACGACACATGATTTGGGTTGGAAAGGATTACGTTTCCAATCTTACGATAAGAAGCACATAACTCAAATCAATCGAGACGGCTTTGTGTTTAGTCGGCTGCATCCTTATGTAGACTGGAAACAATTCGCCAGTGAAGGTATGCGGCTCTGGAATGTGTTTCTTGAACTGGCGCAGCCAGGAGAAATACATCGTATAGGCCTTCGCTTCATTAACCGGATAGTACTCCCGCCCGGCGAACTGATGTTTGAGGATTACATTCAACCTGCCCCAGCGCCTCCCGGTGGACTAGATCTGCCATTCGTAGGGTATATGCATCAAGATACGTTGGCTGTACCAGGGCATCCCTATTCCATAAATGTAATTCAGACAATACAACCCCCGCAAGTAGCAACTCAGGGACTGGCATTGATTCTCGATATCGATGTATTTACTTTGCAAGGCTTTGATCTTGAGGAACCCAGACTTTTGCGTCGGCTGGAAGAGATGAGGTGGTTGAAGGACAAAGTTTTCTTTGGTAATGTTACCGAGAAAGCAAAGGAGATGTTCCGATGATTCTGGAAATAACAGCTTCAGCTTTGATTACATATGGTGCGGTATCTTCTCAAGCAAATAGCACGACGGCGCAATTTGTGGCCGAGCAGGTACGGAATGGGTGGAGCTCTTTGCAGGAATCTCAGGTTCTTGGTTTGTATGGCAAAGGAGCACTAAACGATTTATATCAGGTCTACTGGGAATGTCAGGAGCCTGGTTGGGATGGATATAGTGCGCTGCCAATAGCCGACGTGACATACGAGTTGGCGCAAGAATTCATTGATGTATTACCATTAGGTACTCCGCTACCCGCGTTCGGCGCCGAACCAGATGGACAACTCACTTTGGAATGGCATCATTCTTTACGCAGGACTCTCTCCGTGAGTGTAAGTCCTGACGGCGAATTGCATTATGCCGCCATCTTGGGGAGCAGTAAAAACTATGGCACTGAAGTGTTTTATGGTGAAGCGCCTAAGAAGATCGTGGATTTAATTTATGAGGTGATTCCTTCGTGACTGAAGAAGAGCCAGATAAATACGTTTCCTCCAATGAGCTGCTGGCTCGTTTCATTTTTTACAAGAGTTACTTACGTCAAGATTTGTCTGTTAGGCCGGATGCGTTTATTCCTCATCCTTGGCCAGACTTGTCGGTGACTCGCCACCTGAGTCTGTCTGATACGGAAATTTGGAAGATTGGTCAGGCTGTCCAACCATCAAAGCCTCTTTTGGGTCGCGCAGATTTTCAGGCTGTAATTGCGCAGCAGCTTAATTTAAGAGTAGTTGCAGATCCAGTTCCTGGTAATCCTAATCATGCCAACATCAAAGATTGGCCCATAGGCAAACCGCGGCAGAAATCAATCGCACAGGAAATTGCAGCAACTGTGGGTAAAGCGCTTAAAGCTCCGGTCGACCTGGCCTGATACAGCGGGGATGAAAAATACTACGGGTCTGTTCTTGACATAGGGCAAGGTAAGATCCGAAAGTTGCAACCGGAAATCCTCAGTCCTGAAATAAGCGCTTTAGTGTCAAGTATCGGGTGGACATCACGGCGCGACATACTCACACCGCAGTGGTCGACCTTCTCGCAATCATGTAAAGTAAAGCAGAAATCGATATTCCTGAGCTCTGTTCTTTATTTTCTTGATTGAATATCGTTCTTACTGCGAGCTAATTCGGGATAGGCAATTTTTCAGCTTGCAAAAATTGGGCACGATGTCGGAAATACAGTCTACCCTCTTTCTAAAGCACTACCAGTCTCAGTAATACTGTCTGATACATCCATACGCCTTGTCGAAAGCCCGGATCGCTCGTAATAGAGGCTGTTAATCTGTCGCGTAAGCTCCCGCACCGACCAGTTGCCCCGGATGCACTCGATTTCGTAGAAGGCACGTTTAGTGTCGTCATCTATGGCGAGCAGGTGCTCGATATGAGTATAGGAAAGCTGTTGAAGAAGCATCTGAGGATCAATACAGGAAAGTGCGGTCGTCGACCGCACTTTTTCCTGAACATCAATAATGCCCTCCGGAACAAAAGTGTGCGCGACACTATGATTCCACCGGAAACCAACGCTTTCGCCGAGATGCCTAAGGAGATTTTTGTGGCTTTATTGCCGGCCCTGATTTACTTTCGCTCAACTTGCAATTCATTTTGCAAGCGCGGAATAACAGCTTCCCACTGACGGTCGTTATCCGGCCAGAGAATGCAGGCAGTCGCCACCTGAGCCTCGGGGTTGAATTTGGCCGCAGAGCGAACGGACTTCATCAAAAGATTAATCAGTGATGCCATATATTCGCCTCATGACTTCAAATATATCCTTGAGTGTTGTGTTTCTGAGTCCAAGTGCTTTTAGATCAATAGAATCCTCTTCGGCAACAGCATTAAGGAATCTCTGAAAATCTTCTCTTATAGATCCCCTTAAGGATATTGATGTAGTCGGAGTAACAATCTGATACAGCCTGAAAATATCATTTCTGTGTTTTCTGATATCCTTTTCATCAACATGCTCCCCTGCCATTTGTCTTGCACGCATGTCGAGCCATGCCTTCGCTTTCAGAGGAATCAGATACTCGGCCATAGCAACAGGCAATCCATCAAGCTCTCGCTTACCCGCATGAATAAATTCATAATACTCATTATCCATGAGAATAGCCGATAAGCTGGCTGCCTCTTCATCTACTGGAATCGGAGTTAGATGGCTGTCATCATGAAGCATCAGCGCATCAGGCTTGCGCGAAAACAACTCCAGCATTATGGGATAGCTGATATCTTCAGGATCAAAAAAACGGTAGAATAGCCGCTTGCCGGTGCTCTTCTGCTGATTATTATATCTGCCTGCATGAACGAACTCCCAGAATGCTGTCACGAAACTACGGTCAAGAGCCTCAATACATAACACTATATCAAGATCTTTTGTAGCTCTGAAATCCAGCCCCACCTCTTCCATAGCAAGAGAGCACGCTGTGCCGCCAATCAGCACATAGCGATCGGAATAACTCTGGAAATGTTCCTTGAATTTAGAGAGTCCTCTTACCATTCTATTTTCGCCATCATTTCCTGCAAAGCCGATTCCACTCTTTCGTCTTTATTGTCCTGCAAGCTCAGAAAAAGAGAGAACCGATCAACGACCTCACTTTCGGCAAATAATCGGGGTAAATAATTCCAGATTTCAGCCTGAAAGATGTTGGTCTCGGGTTCAGGAATAGTTATCTCAATAAAATCGTTATGCTGCTTCATAAAGTTCCATTCTTCTACGCTAAGAGCACATGTTTGGGTGGAAGGTGGAGAAAGCAGAGTGTAGTGAGACAGTGCGGTTAGTCCGGCGAGGACTCCAGGGCGGCCACTCTTAAGGAATTTAATGTATGTTCTTCTTTTTACTGGACTGCGCATCAACCCCTTTGCCTTTTCCCACAATGTTTTCTTAACCTCATTAAATCGCAATATGCGCTCTCTTCCCTCCATGGACACCTCGCCCAGACCGACAGATTCCAGTTCGTCAAAGGCCCGTGTTAAAGTCATCGCTGAATAACCAAGCTTATTAGCCAATCGAGAAGGGGTACAGTTCTGCTCGTCTCCAGACAATAACGATGATAAGATTACCGCCTGTGTAGACGGGCTAATTTGGGGAGGAGTCGAACGAATTTTTTTGAAATGCTCCCGCAGGTCAATGCCAAGCAATGGCAGATACATTTGATTTCCCGGCACAACAAACGGCACTTTGTGTTCTATGAGCCTTTTGCGGTTATATGAAGAGATCGAAGCATGAATGTAAACAACCTCATTCCCCCATTTTCCCTGGACCTGGATCATATGTTTTCGAACAGTTGCAGGGGTCTGCTCTTTCTCATCCATTGCTACCATCAGTAAGATGTGGGTTTCCAGAATAGAGACTTCATAAAAAGTGTATAGGTCCCGAAGAAAATAGGGCAGTTTTTCCATATCATGCCATTTTTTCGAGGTAGCTAAAATACCTGTAGTCTCTTTTAGATACCGTTCAAACTTATCAATTAAATGTTTCATTATATTAATGTGTTAGCTGCTTTATTGCACTATAACATAGACCGTGTTATTGTGCAATATTATTGTTATCATCTGTCTCAACTTGCTTTCCAATAAGAGTTCCCAACCTACTTCTTCATGGTGCTCCAAATGTCCATTATGCGAAAATCACATGATTTATGGTTGCCTTATGGTTTGGTGTTACGACTCATCGTTTGCGCATTAAGAGAGAGGATGCATTATGGGTGATAGTAAACTTCTATCGCAATCAACTTTCTATTTTCCTTAAATTTTCTGTTGAAATACCCCTTAAACCAACGCCAGGCAAGGGTTTGCCTGAAATGTCACCTTTGAGTTTAATCTCACAGACAAGGAAAACTGAAAAAGTTGAATTCTCGATTTTGCCCATTTTTTTGCTTGACAAGGAAAATGGACTTTAGTATTCTATAAACAGAAACCATACCTCGAAAGAGGAGTACCTATAGAAAAGGGCGACTGTTATGCCAACACGGTCGCCCTTTTTTGTTCGGAAACAGACCCCATAGCCACCGCTTGTGTGGCAGTACCACGAGATCATCTCGCTTAGTTTATTCAGGGCTTGCACTTTTACCATGTGCAGGCCATAGCGAGGACAATTTTTATTATTGTCCCCTGATAGTAATTTCACACTAAGCGTAAAGATCCGCACCCGTCTTTCAGCTCTCCTGGGAAAATCAAAAAGGATGCCCCTCGTGCGCGTTTGCGCTGAGGGAGCCAGCGTATGGCAGCGGAGCTGCGGCTCCGGTCAATTAGCTGATTTCCGCAAACGGTTATCAGCCTGTAGAAAAAATTCTGCAGTGACATGAACACTAAACATCTGCTTGCAACTGCCTTTGGCGGTTTTAATATCTGTACCAGGAGGACATAGCTGTGAAAGATTTAAAGTATGAGGTAATGTCCGTTATCAAGCACAACAAAGACGGATCATTCGCGACTAGGTCAAAAAGAACAGAAGTTCTCTCGCGGGCCTGTGGCCTGTTGTGGACGAAATTTCCTGGACTTAAACTCGCAAATCTCCAGAGGAAACATTGCGATTATCTGATCGATCTGTGGAGATTGCACAAGTCCGCCAAAACCGAAATATCGCATCTGCGGTGGTTACTTGAAAAAACAGGGAAAGCATATCTTCTTCCCTCAAGCAACGCCGCACTCGATATTCCACGGAGGATTATTGTCTCCAACGAGAACAAGAGCTGGATCGGCAAAGCCGATGTGGAAGACGTGCTTCAAAAAATTGCAGATGACAACGTAATTGTTGAGAGGGCTCTGAGATTATGTATTTTGTTTGGTTTAAGAATGAAAGAAGCAGTACTGTTTTACCCGCACGAGCACATCAAAGATGATTACATAGAGGTTTATAAGGGGACGAAAGGCGGAAGATACAGGGTAGTTCCTATCGTCTGCAATGATCAGAGGGAATTTCTTGAAAAGATCAAAAAAGAGATTGCCCCCGGAAAGGGGCTGATTCCACCCTGCTTCGATTTTAAGAAATTCAAAAACCAGTTTTATTATCGCGTAAGAAAATTCGGGATCAAAAGATCGAATGGATTAACAACACACGGTTTGAGGCACACCTATGCCGCCATAAGATACGAGGAGCTGAGCGGAATAAAACCTCCCGTACTGCAGGAGCACAAATCAGATTTTTATAAGCACGTGATAGGGAAACAGAAGGACAATGAGGTTCGCGAAAAGATCGCAAATGAGCTGGGCCATGGAAGAACATCTGTTACAGCCGCCTATATCGGTGGCAAGGGCAACCCATTATCAGAGTGAGCTGCAAAATTAACAATGAACAAAATGAAATGGAAATATTGACACAAAATAGGCCTGACACCTACAATACCCCATTCAATAAATGGGGGTTCATTCC